>Ga0163149_10000315_pt1 | contig 64215 bp, 64 predicted proteins | sample OliLakLV19MP5G1_FD_148604 | JGI IMG/M metagenome (GOLD analysis project Ga0163149, IMG submission 148604) | Freshwater microbial mat bacterial communities from Lake Vanda, McMurdo Dry Valleys, Antarctica - Oligotrophic Lake LV.19.MP5.G1 | ecosystem: Environmental > Aquatic > Freshwater > Lake >...
TTGGATAGGAAGAAAACTACCGGAGTATTTCTATCAAGTGAGTATCAATAAAATTGTACTTAGCGAACTTAAGGAAGTGTCCGATAGTTTAATTGCTTTTGGTGAAATACAAAGGTATGAGCGAACCACAGCCGAAGATAACAACGTCCAGCCCTGCCAGCAATACTTTTGTTGCCTGCAGTTTTATTCTTTAATCGTAAATCTAGAACCTAATATTTCTTCAAGTTTTTTTCTTTTTTCAGAAGATAAAATTCTAATCATGTCAAACCTACTGCGGTCAAATGTTGGTGTTGACATATCAGTACCAGCATCGAATACAACTAGATAAACTTCTTTAATGAGGTCTTCAACAATTTTAATAAGCACTTCTACGTCTTGAAATGAAAGGTCGATGGCTTTGTAATCATCTTTATTTGGGTCTGTGTGAGCATATATTTTATCACGCAACGTAAGAATATTGTCAATATGATTTTTGTTGTCACGCAAGGCTAATTCCCATTTGTCTATTGATGATAGAGAAATACCCATATCGCCAAAGTGTCCGTCCTTCTTCAGCTTACTAATAAAATGATTTAAATTGTATCTGTCTCGTTTTGATGAACTACTAAATAGTTTTGATAGTTCAATTACAGTCATTCTCCATAGGATGTGTCGAATGGAACCGAATTCATGATGATTATGTAAATACTTCGCTTCTTCCTCTGTGTCTGGTTTATGGAAGTAAAAAGAAAATTGAAAACATTCTTTAGTAACGATTTCGATTTCCCAAATTCGCCAAATTTCTTTTTTAAGTTCTTGCTGTTTGACTGTCAAAGAAAAATTGCTGGTAACGTATGTATTTAAGCTAAAGTACGCTACTTTTTTACTCGGACATTTTTTTTAATCCACTTGTTTTTAGCTTTTTATATTAAAATACGCTACTCTCACAGAGTAGCGCAAATACAATTTACAATAATGCCAAATCAGCTAACGGGCTTATTATTTTAAGCAAATCCTTGTTGCTCCTATGTAAATAGCGCAGGGTTGTTTTTAAGTCGTTGTGGCCCAGCAATTTTTGTATCATGGTAACGAACAGGGCTTTTACTACTCTCTTATTAAAACTCTTTTTCCAACTTTAAAAGTTGGGTCACCAATTAGCAAAGTGTCCCCCTTAAGGATGAATTGGCGATGTTGGTCAGTACCAATATAGCTTATTACGGAACCACCTTTTACATGATGTGTTAAAACTAAATTTAAACTGTCAATTGAATATGTTCCGAAGTAACCCCATGCATTATCTAAAACTGCTCCTAATGTTATCGGTTTAATATATTGAGAATCAGCAGAAATTACAAGAGGCTTTTCTGCCGAACCATTTAAGTTAACTATTCCGCTATTTGTAAAAGTAAAATAACCTTTTGGATGGTCATAATTCACCAACGGCTTTTTCCTCTAAACCGGTTCCGCCAGCTCACCGATTTGATGCAAAACGATTGCATCACTGATACCAAAATACGCTTTTACCTTATCCAGCATCTCCTCTTTGTCCCGGACCACTAATAAAATGTTACGCTGTCTTTTCGCTAATACTTCTTTTAGCACTTCACTAAAACCTTCCCCGCTTAATTCCATCGGCCCAATCTCATCAATCACCATCCAGCCTTCTTTATGTATTGCATCCCGGATGATCTGAATGGCTTTATCAAAATTGTTTTTACTGAACACAAATCTTCCCACCTGCAGTGTTTCGGTTTCTCCTTCTTTGGCTTCCATCAGGAATAACTGGCGGCTCTGGGCATTCATAAATAGTCGCTTCCCATCCACCACCGGGGTAAGTATACCGTGTACATCATTTCTTCCTTCTGCCCATTGTAGCAGAGAAGTGGTTTTGCCTGACTGAATAGGAGCAGTAAGTATATAAACTGCTCCCTGATGTATAAGCGGGTTGGGGCGAAGACTGTTCACCAACACCATTTTACTCCAAACCCGGATCCGCTTCCAGCCTTTATTTCCGGCCGAACGTTTCCAGCTTTGAGCGATCAGTTGTTGCGCAGCGGGTAATATGCGCAACACTTCTTCTATCTCCTGCTGCGACTGACTCTGTTTTTTTTGCAACCACCGGTGCAACAGTTGTGTTAACAATGGCCCGACAATAAATATCCAGCTCAATACGATGATCAGGGAACGCAATAATATTTTTAAAGAGATATGGGAAGGCAATAAAGGCGTTCCGATTGTAAAATAAGATTGTACATATAAACCGATCAGCAGCAACCAGATAATAAACAAGCCCTTCTTCAACCGCTTTTTCTTTTTTGATCGTACAGGTAAGCCCGTGGCAGCTATATCACTCAGCACAATGCTGTACGCAGGATTGTCACTCCATTTCTCCACCCGCTTTGGCAGCAAAGATGCCCACCAGCCTACCAGCAGACCGGTAATAAAATGAAGGGCCACATAGGCGCCACCGATCCATAAACTATAATTCGTAACTGATTTTTGTTTGGTCAGTCCATTAATAAAATTATTGATGACCTTCCAGAGATCATTGCCATACACGATCGTGAGAAAGAGTATCCGTTGCAAGCCCGATTCAAGCAACCCGAGTACCGCTAATACTATACAGGAGAGTTTAAAAAACCGCCTGTTCCAGAATAACAATTCTCCCATCAGTCCCTGGAAGAAGACGGCAATATAAGCCGGGGGTGGCGCCTGCGGACTCAGCATCATTTTAAAGATGGCCACAATGATCGTTGCCCTGATGATCGATCCCTTGCCCGGCACATACCAGGCGATCAAACAAATACAGATTATTGCACTACTCCCTACTACCAATCCGGATACAGGAATATTAAACCCATGGATGATGCCACCGAGCATGGCTTCGCAGAGCACCCACAAGGCAATTAAGCGGTAATAAATGCCTTTAGTATAAATTGTATGTATAGGTTTAGCCACAGATTAACACAGATTAACACAGACCTGCCTGCCTGTCGGCAGTTTGAATTGCTGTGCAAATGAATACAGCTACGAAATAACACGAAAAGACAGGAATACGGGAAGATAATTTAGTTATTGAAGGTTGCGGGGTAAAACTATTTAACCGGCCTTCGATAGGAATACCCTTCTACATGAACGACAGTAGCAACAGCTGTTTCTTTACCCTGCTTTATTGCTTCGTCATACGCTTGTATGATATATCTGATCTCTTTCATTCAGAAAATTATATTCCGTATTGAAGTTACTTTAATTATTGCACGCAAGGGAAAATCCTGTCATCCGGTAATGGGTCAGTTTGAAAATTATTGGAAATTGTTGTTGCACGCAAAGGCATAAAGGGAAAAAATCCGCTAAGAATACAATCGTTGCGTCTTGGCAACTTAGCGACTTTGCGTGAAAGAATTCAACTTGACCCATTACTTGTTATCCTAAAACCAGCGGATAGCTATTCGATTGAGCCTTTTGTACTAACTTTAAAAGTCAATCAAGCCATAATTTGATACAGTTTATACTTAACGGGAAAACGATTGCTACCGACCTGCCACCCGGTATGGTCATACTTGACTTTATCCGTTACCAGCAGCACTTGATGGGCACCAAGATCGGTTGCCGCGAGGGAGATTGCGGGGCCTGTACCATTTTGGTTGGTGAGATCGTCAACAACGAATTGCGCTATGAATCCATGACGAGCTGCCTGATGCCGATCGGTAATGCCCATGGTAAACATATTGTAAGTATTGAGGGTATCAATTTCCCGGACACTTTAAATCCTGTTCAACAGGCCATGGCAGATTGCGGAGCTACCCAATGCGGATTTTGTACTCCGGGTTTTGTGGTCTCACTGGCCGGGTTTTGCCTGAGTGATGTTGCACCGACAAAAGAAAATGCTATTGCCGCCATTGATGGGAATATCTGCCGCTGCACTGGTTATAAATCCATTGAAAAAGCGGCAGCCCTTGTGGCTGAAAAATTACAGGGCCGTAAAAATGCAGTTGACTTTGCCACCGAACAAAAAATACTGCCGGCTTATTTTAGCGGTATTCAAAAAAGGCTGGAAGAAATAATCAGCACTGAAACAAAATCCTTGTTACCCGATCCCGCAGGAATGAAAGAACGACCGCATATAGTCGGGGGTGGCACGGACCTCTATGTACAGAAACATGAAGAGATGACCCATGCCCCGATCCGGTTTATTTTCGATCACCCTGAACTCAACGGTGTATATAAAGAAGGAAATAAATGTATCATCGGCCCTTCGGCTACCGTGAGTGACCTGAAACATGCTGACTTGTTCAATAAGCTGTTCCCCGAATTTCAACACTATGCGAAATTAATTTCCTCTACCCCAATCCGTAATATGGCTACCATTGCGGGAAATTTTATCAATGCATCACCGATCGGGGATTTTACTATTTTCTTTTTGGCGCTGGATGCACAGCTGATGCTAAGTGACGGAACAACAAAGCGGGAACTACCACTAAGAAAATTATATAAAGGCTACAAAACACTGGATAAAAAGCCGGGAGAGCATATTGAACAGATCTGGTTTGAAATACCGGCTGGAAATACCCATTTTCATTTTGAAAAAGTAAGTAAGCGAATGCACCTGGATATTGCCAGTGTGAATTCGGCGATCCAGCTAAAAATGAAGGGGGATATCATTGAACAGGCAGGTCTTTCTGCCGGTGGTGTGGGACCGGTGCCTTTGTATTTAGAAAAGACATCAGAATTTTTGAAGGGAAAAAAATAACAGACTCCCTTGTACAAGAAGCCATTGAAAAAATGAAAACAGAAATATCGCCAATCAGCGATGCAAGAGGAACAAAAGAATACAAGTCCTTATTATTAGGGCAGCTGATAAAGGCTCATTTTATAGCCCTAACCCCTAAAGGGAAATTTTAAACTCCTATACTTTGAAGACTTCTTCTTTTATACAACAATTTTTATACTCCCCTTCAGGAGTTGGGGGTATGAAAAATATAGATTCATACACCCATGTCCGCGGCGAGTCGGTTTACCTGGATGATATTCCATTGGTAAATGGTACCCTCTATGCCTCTGTGTTTGATTCGCCGGTGGCACATGGAAAGATCGTATCATTGGATATATCCGTGGCCATGACTATGCCGGGTGTTGTCAGGATATTTACTGCAGCTGATATCCCCGGAGAAAATCAAATAGGTGGCATCATCCCGGATGAAGAATTACTCGCCAGTACCCATGTTCATTTTTGTGGTATGCCAGTTGCGTTAGTTGTTGCTTCATCCGAGGAAGCCGCAAAGGCAGCAGCAAAGAAGATAAAACTGGAAATAGAGCCTCTGCCCGTGATCACCGATCCGAGAGTAGCCAAAGAAAAAGGAGAACTGATCATTCCTCCCCGCACATTTAAGATAGGTGATACCGCAACTGTCTGGCATGAATGCGAATATATTATTGAAGGAAGCGCCGATACCAATGGGCAGGAACATTTATATATCGAAACACAGGGAGCTTATGCTGTGCCGCAGGAGAATAGTGCTTTGCGTATCTATTCATCTACACAGGGACCCACGGCTGTTCAAAGAACTGCCGCAAGAATATTGAAACTGCCAATGAACTTTATTGAAGTGGATACCACAAGACTGGGCGGTGGCTTTGGTGGCAAGGAAGACCAGGCTACCACGTGGGGAGTGCTCTGCGCCCTCGCAGCTTTTCACTTAAAGAAGCCGGTCAAGTATGCCCTGCACCGGATGGAAGATATGCGGATGACCGGTAAGCGACATCCTTATTCTTCCGATTTTAAAATTGGCTTGAACAAGCAATTAAAGATCGTTGCTTACGAAGTAACATTTTACCAGAATGCCGGGGCTGCAGCTGATCTGTCGCCTGCCGTAATGGAACGAACACTATTCCATTGTACCAATTCCTATTTTATCCCGCATGTAAAAGCAACGGCCTATAGTTGCCGCACCCACTTACCACCCAATACCGCTTTCAGGGGTTTTGGCGGCCCCCAGGGTATGTTCGTGATAGAAGCAGCTATTGCGAAAGCAGCAGCGCAATTAAATATCCCGGCTTCGGTAATTCAACAGAAGAACTTACTGCAAACCGGTGATGAATTTCCATACGGTCAAATAGCACAAAGTGAAGCGGATGCCTGCTGGGATAAAGCAGTTGAATTATATGAGCTGAAAAAAATTGAAAAGGAGATTGATGATTTTAATGCAGTGAATAAACTGCATAAAAAAGGAATGGCCCTGATGCCGATTTGTTTTGGTATCTCTTTTACCAAAACGCTGATGAACCAGGCCCGTGCTCTTGTACATGTTTATACAGACGGTAGTGTGGGCGTAAGTACAGCCGGTGTAGAAATGGGACAGGGACTAAACACAAAAATATTGCAGGTGGCCGCATCGATACTCTCGATTGATCCGGCAAGGATAAAAGTAAACACGACGAATACCTACCGGGTAGCCAATACATCACCCACAGCCGCCAGCGCTTCTTCCGATTTGAATGGAAAGGCCACCGAGATTGCCTGCCTCGCCATTTTACAACGACTGAAAGAAGTGGCGGCAGAAGAGCTAAAAGCAGATGTAGCTACAATTATTGTTAAGGATGATTGGGTTTTTATCAATGATAAAAAAACAGACTGGAACTGGAACAAACTGGTGATGGCTGCTTTTACCAAACGGGTCAGTTTATCCGAACATGCCCATTATGCGCCACCGGGTATTTATTTTGACGCCAGCAAAGAAAAGGGCCATCCATTTACTTATCATGTATATGGCACCGCTATTACAACTGTTACGGTGGATTGCCTGCGGGGTGTCTATGAAATTGATTCGGTAAAAATTGTTCATGATTTTGGTAAAAGCATGAATCCGATCATCGATATTGGCCAGGTGGAAGGTTCCCTGGTGCAGGGTATTGGGTGGATGACAATAGAAGAGTTGCTGTATGATAAAGAAGGGAAATTAAAATCGAATGCATTAAGTACTTACAAAGTGCCGGATATTTATTCTGTACCGAAAGAAATTGCAGTTCATTTTTTAGAAACAGAAAAAGACAACCTGGCAATCTTCCGGAGTAAAGCCGTGGGAGAACCTCCGTTAATGTATGGCATTGGTGCCTATTTTGCCTTACGCAAAGCAGTATTAGCCTTTAATCCTTTGGCCACTATTCCCTATGATGCACCAATGACACCGGAGAAAATGCTGATGAGTTTATATGCTCAACCTTCAGCAATATAAAAGATTTTTACGTTTATGCTTATCCCATTACTTTCAGCTTCGATACCATGATCGTAATACAAAAGCCCAGCAAAGCAATCACGGCAAAAGAATACCGAAGGCTCGTCAATTGAGCGATATAGCCAATGAGTGGAGGGCCCAATAAAAACCCGAGAAAGCTGACACTTGATACAGCAGCTATCGCCCTGCCCGGTGAAAGTTTGCTGGCACCAGCGGCAGTACTATATATCGTAGGCACTACAGAGGAAACACCAAAGCCAACAATTAAAAACCCAATAATAGCGGTAACCAGGTAAGGAAATAACACGGAGATCAGTAAACCGGTCGAGATCATTATACCGCTTGCCTGCAGCATTTTTTTTCTGCCGATCCGGCCAATGATCCTGTCAGCAGTAAATCTCCCGGTGGCCATCATGATCATAAAAGAAGCATAACCGGTGGTCACCAATGCCGCAGGTGCCTTCACTATTTCTTTAAAATAAACTCCGCTCCAGTCGAACATCGTACCTTCTGCTGCCATGCAACAGAAAGCGATCAATCCGAGTTGCAGTAATACACTGTCAGGTTTCGAAAAGAATTTTTTCTTTTCTGTTCCAATCGTTGTACCCGGAATAAGATAATCCCGTGCAATAAAAGCAATGAGCAAAACAAAACTGATCACAATAAAAAAGTGGGTGCGGGGCGGCAGTTGTATATTCATCATCAATAAACCGATCAGGGCACCGGTAAAACCAGCAATACTCCAGGCGCCATGAAAAGAGGCCATGATCGGTCGTTCATATATCTTTTCTGCCAGCACTCCCTGTGTATTAACAGCAATATTGCAGAGGTTGCCAAACACACCAAAAAAGAATAAGGCCAATGCCAGCTGCCAGGGTTGATTTGCCCATCCGATATTGGTTAACTCCAATGCATATAATAAAAAGGCAACAGATAAAACAGCACGGCTGCCGTATTTGGTCACGAGTCTTCCTGATACAGGCATCATCAGGAGTTGGCCAATGGGTAAAGCCAGTAATATACTGCCTAACGCTCCTTCACTTAATTGCAATTTTGTTTTGATGTCGGGTATCCGGCTTGCCCAGGAAGCAAAACATAAACCCTGGCAAAAATAAAAAGCTGAGACGGCCAATCGCATGGCAGATTTTTTTACATCGGTTTGCATGGAATCTGCCAAGAAAGTAGTTGTAATAAAGCGTTTGAAAAGTGATGGCCGGGGCACCGTAGTTTCATTTTTCAATCTATCACATGGGATGAGTTGAACAATAGCTACATACGGCCCGCAGAAAGCACAAAGATAATTCATCCGTTCCCGCCAATTTACCTGTTCGGCAAACAATTATTACCGGGTTGTTAAAGCGCATTTATCCTGGTTCAGATATATGAACGGTTTGTATACTCCATTGCATTGCATTACCTTAACCGTCTAAACTCCCTGTTATGATCGTCGTTTACATTTTCATCGGAATGATCGTTACGTTGCTGATCATCGCCGCCCTGATGCCCAAAATCTTTAATATTGAAAAAACGACTGTGATCTCGAAACCCGTGGGAGTAGTGATGGATAAAGTAGCCGACCTGAATTATTACAGCCAGTGGAATCCCTGGCAGCAAACAGATCCCACTACAAAAAGAGAAATTACCGGTACACCTAAAATGCCGGGTCACAAATATGCCTGGGAAGGAAAAAAAGTAGGCATAGGCAGCCTGACCCTTCTTTCAACGGATGATAAACATGTTCACTTTGACCTGGAGTTTTTAAAACCCTGGAAGAGCAAAGCCAAAGACAATTGGCTGTTGGAACAGTGGGGTAATGGTGAAACCAAAGTAACCTGGCAAAACAGCGGCGCCCTTCCCTGGCCAATTGCCCGCCTAATGGGACCTATGTTACAAAAAAGCCTGAGCAAACAATTTGAACAGGGCCTGGTGAATTTGAAGAAGATGTGTGAAGGATAGTTTTACAAATGCTTCAGCTCTCTTTTTGTCATTTCATTTTCAATATTACCGGTGTTTAAAGTCGTAGCCGGTTCAAACAGCAGGATCGCTACTTCTTCATTGGCTACCGGTTTATGCTCGACTCCCCGGGGCATGACGAGGAAATCCCCTTCATTTAGTGTAATGATCTTATCCCGAAGGTGCATATCAAAACTTCCTTTCAGGACATAAAATAATTCGTCTTCATTTTCATGGTGATGCCAGACAAATTCTCCTTTGAACTTTACCAGTTTTACCTGTTGCCCGTTTAATTCGCCTGCAATGCGGGGATTAAAATAATCGCTGAAACTGGCTAGTTTTTCGGTGATGTTGACTTTTTCCATGCTGGTACGTATTGCATTTATTCAATAGAAATATGATCGGCTGCTGTTTTTGCTTTCTTTCGTAAAAGGGTCATGTCTGCATTGGTCTTATCATAAACCAATGCTACCGCCATTCTCCGGTACGGCCGGATGCCGGGTTTACCAAAGACCCGTACATCCGTATTCGATTGTTCCAATGCTTTTTCTATTCCTATTATAGAAAACTGTTCCGCTGTTTTATTCGCTAATACAACGGCACTGGCTCCTGCTCTTTCCAATTTAATTTCCGGTATTGGTAATCCCAATATGGCCCTGGCATGTAATTCAAACTCCGAAAGATTTTGTGTGCCCGCTAATGTTACCATGCCGGTATCATGCGGCCGGGGACTTAGTTCAGAAAAATATACGTCTTTATCCGTGAGGAAAAACTCAACGCCCCATAAACCGGCACCGGTTAGGGCAGTGGTGACTTTCTCCGCCATTTCGCAGGCATCGGTATAATCGTTTTCGCTGATAGCTACTGGTTGCCAGCTCTCCTGGTAATCACCTCTTTCCTGCCGGTGACCGATAGGCGGGCAAAATAAAGTGATCCCGTTCTTTTGTGTAACGGTTAGTAAAGTAATTTCTGTATGAAAGGAAATGAATTCTTCAATGATGACCTCTTTGATATCTCCTCTTGAATTATTGATCGCATATTCCCACACAGTTTGCTGATCGCTTTCCTTTTTTAGTACACTTTGTCCCTTCCCGGATGAAGACATTAACGGCTTGACCACACAAGGCATTCCTATTTCATTCACAGCAGTAGTAAACTCTTCAAAGGTTGTTGCATAAAAATAATTGGCCGTACGCAAACCAAGTTCTTTGCTGGCCAGGTCCCGGATGAGTTTACGGTTCATCGTAAAGTTGGCTGCTTTCGCACTGGGCACTACCTGTATGCCATGCTTTTCATAATCATAAAATCGTTCGGTCCTGATAGCTTCTATTTCGGGTACGATCAGGTCGGGTTGCTGTTGGGCAACAACTGCATCTAACTCTACCCCGTTGAGCATATCAAGTATTGCGAAACTATCTGCAACCTGCATGGCTGGTGCGCCGGAATAGCTGTCGGCTGCTATTACGGTTTGTCCCAGTCGCTTTAATGAAATCACCAGTTCCTTACCTAATTCACCACTGCCTAAGAGAAGAATTTTTTTATGCATGCATTATAGTATGAATTGCTAAAATAATAAAGTCCTGTCTTCCCCGGTGCTTTGTTAAAACAAAAGCTCAGAAAGACAGGACTTACTAACCCGTTGGAATCATTTAATAGAAGAACTGTTCTTTGACGATCTTACCATCTTTTACTTCATAGACGGCGATCTCATCCATTTTCATCCTGCCTGCTCCTTTCATGGTCACATCCATGCCCATGGAAACGGAGAAATGTGTACCCGCCACAACGGGTTCAGTAGAATAGCCGCCGTGCATTTCTTCTACCATCTCATTGAATTGACGGCCCTTTGCCTTGATAGCTTCTAATCCTTCTACGGATTGCATGCCCGGTGAATGGGCCGGTTCAATACTCACTGCATTCTCCGCATAGAGTTCTTCCTGAATTTTGTCATACTGGCCTGTTTGACCCAGTTCATTAAACCGGTTGGCAACATCCTTTGTTGTCATGACCGCAAGTTCTGTTGACATAATAGTTAGATTTTATAGTTAATAAAAATGGAGATAAAAGTTACACCCTTCCGGTCTGTCCGGCAATTAAATAATTATGAACGGGAAATAATCCGGTACAGGTTATGGCTCCAAGATTGAATAGCTATTAGCTTCCTCCCTAAATAAGGCCAGCGAAGCAGGTACGAACTTTTGAGAGGGCCGGGTGTAATTTTACAAACGGCTGCGAAATACTCCCGAAACCGCTTTATCTGTATTACCAGGTTGTTAAAATAAGGCGAAATGGCTACCACAGATGGAATTGTCGATGCTGGCTAAAGAGAAAAAAATAGTTTTGTTGATTGGATCAACTGCGGTAAGCGGGGTGAACCTGGAAAAAGAAAAAATTGTTTTTGCTACTATACTAAAAGAGGAAAAAATAATGTTGGGAAAAAATAATTGGCTACCGTTCTTACTGGTTTTTTTGATGATGGCTTCCGCCTGTTCTGTCAGCAAAAACCCCTTACGAAAGGAAGTAAAAAATTTGCAGAAGGGGCTCATCAAAGATGATACAAGCTATATCTATGCCCTGCCCTACGAAGAAGGTAAAACGTTCCGGGTGATACAGGGTTATTTCCGTGGCTTTACCCACCGCGAAAGAGCAGCGCTTGATTTTAATATGAAACGGGGAACCCGGATCACGGCAGTTCGGGAAGGGGTGGTTGTAAGAGCAAAGGAAGACGGAACATTGGGTGGGCTGAAAAAGAAATTCCGTTCGCACGGGAATAATATTGTGATACAACATGATGATGGTACCCGCGCCGGATACTGGCATTTGCAGACCGATGGCGCATTGGTCAATGTAGGAGACACAGTGAGGAAGGGGCAGGTAATTGCACTGAGTGGAAAAACTGGCTTTGCTTTTATTCCTCATCTTCATTTTTTAGTATGGCGATCGGGCGAAGGCCAATGGCGGCAGGTTGCCACCCGTTTTCAAACTTCAAAAGGAGTCAGGTACCTGAAGGGTATGAAAAAATACCGCAACAGCAAGCCGGAGTAGTTATTTTTGGTAAAACCATTTTCATTGACGGATTTTTTTAACCAGCTTCTTTTTGATCTTCAACATTCTTCCTGGTGGGAACGGATTGCTGTGGTTACAGGAATCCTAAGTGTCTGGTTCAGCAAAAAAGAAAATATTCTTGTTTACCCGTTTGGTCTTATTAATACCATCATCTATGTATGGTTAAGTTTTAAAGGCGACCTGATCGGTGAGGCAGCCGTTAATTTTTATTATACAACCATGAGCATTTATGGCTGGATACTCTGGTCCAGAAAAGACAGCTTGATGCATCCAGTGGTCAGCATTAGTTTCTCCAATAAAAAATGGTGGCAGTACCAGTTGGTATTCTTTTCCATTCTTTATTTTCTTATCTTCTTTTTACTGACTTACCTGAAAAAAGACTTTGCACCCGGTGCTATTCCATGGGCAGATGCGTTTGCTTCGGCGACTGCTTTTACCGGTATGTGGATGATGACAAAGAAAAAAATAGAAAGCTGGTACTGGTGGATCGCTACGAATATTGCTTCGATCCCTTTATACTTTGTAAAAGGTTATGCGCTGACAAGTGTTTACTACCTGGTGTTACTTGTAATGGCGGTATTTGGTTTACTGGAATGGATGAAAAAAGCAAAACAAAAATATGCTTAAGAAAATCGTCATCATCGGCCCTGAAAGCACAGGTAAAAGTACCTTATGCGAACAACTGGCCCAGCATTATGATACGATGTGGTGCCCTGAATTTGCCCGGGAGTATTTACTGGCCAATGGCATCAACTATGAATATGATGATCTGCTGACCATTGCAAAAGGTCAATTGGCGCTGGAAGACGAATATGTGACCACCCTGGAGAGAAACTCCCTGCCCATGCTGGAAGCTGGCGGACACCTGCCCTTCTTCATTGATACCGATATGTATGTGGCCAAAGTATGGTGTGAATTTGTATTTTGTAAATGCCATCGCTTTGTTCTCGATGAGATCATCAAAAGAGAATACGACGGTTATCTTCTATGCAATATTGACCTGCCCTGGGTAGAAGACGAACTGCGGGAATATCCCGATATCCAAACCCGCAAAAAATTATACAATATCTATAAAGACATCATGACCAATCAGCAGCTTCCCTGGGTGGATATCAGCGGCGACCATGAGCAACGGCTGCAAAAAGCTATTCTACTCGTGGACCGGCTCCTGCAATAATAGTTCCCGGTTTATACCCCGAAGCTAACGGGGAATAGTATTTTCGCAACCACAATGAAAGCCTTCTTACAAAAAAATCACCGGCTGGCCTTTTATGGTTTATGGTTATTGCTGGGCCTCCTGCAGGCGGGCCTTACCGAACTCCAGGATGATGAAGCCTATTACTGGGTGTACAGCCAGTACCTTGACTGGGGTTATTTCGATCATCCGCCAATGATTGCAGTGCTGGTAAAAATGGGTTATGCCATTTTCCCCAATGAACTTGGTGTCCGGTTTTTTCCCTTATTACTGAATATTTTTTCCTTAGTTATCATAGAAAAGCTGCTGGATAAAAAGAATCCGCTGCTTTTCTATGCCGTTGCTTTGTCCATAGCCGTTATACAGGTCACCGGTTTTGTAGCAGTGCCGGATATCCCCTTGATCTTTTTTACGGCGCTGTTCTTTTTATGTTACAAACGATTTGTCGGTAATTATTCGCTGGTCAATACTTTTCTTTTAGGATTGTCCGTGGCCTTATTACTTTACAGCAAGTACCATGCGGTACTGATCATCTTCTTTGTACTGTTGTCTGATATCCGCTTATTCACAAAATACCAGCTATACATTGCAGGCGTAGTGGCACTCGCTTTATTTGCCCCCCACCTCTGGTGGCAATACCAGCATGATTGGGTAAGCTTCCGCTATCATTTATTTGAAAGCAATGTAAATGCCTATAAACCATCTTTCACTTTCGATTATATTATCGGGCAATTATTATTACCGGGCCCTATCGCCGGGTTTATCTTATTACCAGCTGCTTTTTTATATAAACCACAAAAGCAATCTGTCAGCTACCGGCTTGAAAAAGCGTTGAAGTACACAATGATCGGTCTCTATGGTTTTTTTCTGCTCAGTTCATTCCGGGGAAAAGTAGAAGGCAACTGGACATCACCCGTACTGGTTTCGCTGATCGTGCTGGCTCACCAGTTTCTCAATGAAAAACTGCGCTGGCAAAAAATTCTTTTTAAATTATTGCCTCTTACGCTTTTCCTGGTTCTTGTTGCCCGGGTCATCATGATCGAAGACCTGTTACCGATAAAAGCTATACAACAGCGCTATCATGCCTGGAAAGAATGGCCGGCGCAAATGAAAGAAAAAACAAAAGGGTTCCCGGTGGTTTTCAGCAATTCCTACCAGCGGGCTTCCAAGTATTGGTTCTATACGGGGCAGATGACCTATTCGCAGAATATTTACAAGGGTCGGCGAAACAATTATAATTTCTGGCCGATCGAAGATTCCCTGCTGGGCAAACCAGTGTATTTATTAGATCTCTATGATCTTTGGCGTTTTCCTGATTCACTAAAAACAACAGTGGGCTTAATTGGCTTTGGGTATGACTCCTCTTTTATTTCCTTTGGCAAAGTACAGTTTGAAACAGTGCGTAAGTCTTATACTATAAAAACACAGGATACTGCTCTTGTGTTAAACTTTAACCTGGTGATGCCACCAGCCTACAAAGAGATGATTATAACTACGCCAAATTTAAAGGACACAACACAACTAGGCGTATTCAATGCTAAAGGCTGGATAAAAGATATCAATACTTCCTTATCATTACGGGAGTTGGTGAATAATCCTAGCGGACAAATAACTATTAACCCCGGACTTGCCCCCGGAAAATATTTCCTTCGCTTTGCAATTCGTTCAGGTTACTATTATCCCACACATAACAGTGAAAAGATAGCGTTGATCGTTGATTGATGTATCAGGGTGGTGCAAGACCGGCAATCCGCTGTACATCCGGATCCGTCAGCAGGTTATTCATCTGTTGCTGGATCGTTCTTGCTCTTCCTGCAACAAAGGAAGAAAGAGGTTTCACTTTGTATCGTTTGGGGTTAGGCAAACAAGCCGCTATCATCGCCGCTTCCTGCCGGCTTAAGTTTTTAGCTGGTTTATTAAAATAGACTTCCGACGCCATTTCAATTCCAAAAATTCCATCACCCATTTCAATTACATTAAGATAGACTTCCAGTATCCTTTTCTTTCCCCAGATCTTTTCGATCATGAACGTGAAATAGACTTCCAGTCCTTTTCGTATCCAGCTGCGGCCCTGCCATAAAAAAACATTCTTGGCCACCTGCTGGCTGATGGTGCTGGCCCCTCTCACCCGCCCGGGTTTTCGTTCATTATATTTTCTTGCTTTTTTAATACTCTTCCAGTCAAACCCCTGGTGATCGGGAAACAACTGGTCTTCCGAAGCAATGACCGCCAGTTTTGCATTTGGTGATATGGAGCTGCCCCTAACATAATCTCTTTTTAATCCATGTCCGCTTACCCAGCTCACCAATTGGGTGATCGTGATCGGCGGATTCACCCATTTGAGCAGGAGGATATAAATAAACTGGGCAATAAAAAGGACCAGGGCTATTTTCTTAGTCCAGCGCCAGATCCCTTGTAATAGTGGCTTTGCTTTCATGCTGCGCTGCAATATTATAAAGAAAGATCGTATTTGCGTTTAGAATTGAGTATTTGGTAGTGGGTCAGTTTGAAAATTATTGGATACTGTTGTTACTTGCAAAAACACTAAGGGAAAAAAGCCGCTAAGAATACAATCGTTGCGTCTTGGTTACTTAGCGACTTTGCGTGAAAAAATTCAACTTGACCCATTACCGAGTATCTCAAATCCGATATCTATCGGATGTCGCTGTGTGGGGGGATTTAAAATTCCCCATTAAAGGAGTCTTCATCCCTTCGAACGAAGGGGCGGCAACATCTTAGAATAGAAAAATTTTTTTTGGGGTGAGTTTATCGTGCGACACCTTTGAAATCTAGCTGCTTAAAATGAAAGTTTGCGGGGCACATAGATATCAAAGACCTGCACCTTATACTTTTTACCCATCTTGTATTTTTTCCGCTTCAGGGCGTACAGGAGCCTGCCGCCAAAATGTTTCAGCAATAAGGGACCAAACCCAATCACCAGGCCTGCTACAAGTGCCACCTTGGGATCGTTAGCATTATTCAGGGAAAGTCCCAGCGTGGTCAGCCCGGCACCGGCACCGATCAGCAACATAGTTTTAGCATCCACCGGGAAAGGCTGTTTTGGTTTTCCATCCAGGAAGACAATAGCTATCTGCTCCTGGGCGAGCTCTTCACCATTGATGTAGATATTATTATTGAGCAATCTTGTTATGATACCTGTCTTTTCTTTTCCATCCTTCAGTAAAAGATGTATCCGGTCACCTTCCGCATAAGTCTTTTTTTTATGAACGCCTTTTTTGATAAATAAATAATTGGGCTGCAAATAAGCGGTGGAACAACACATGAGCAGGAATAGGAGTAGTAGCAGCCGGTTCATGTTTCAAACGTACAAATCCGGGTGACGTTATTTTGTTAAAATTATCACAGCCTTTTGCCATAGATGATCAAGCCCCAGATCAGGGCCACGCCAAATACAATTAAGATAATACCATTTATGCGGTTGATGATATGAATATTGTGCGGGGTCAGCCGGTTGCGGATCTTTCCCGCAAGTAATACTTTCAGTATATCGGTACCCAGCATCCAAACGAGACAGGTGGTAAATATAATAATGCGTTCATTAATTGAGTGAATAATCACGGCCGTGGAAGTGGTGATCCAGAAAATAAAGACCGCAGGGTTGAGGGTATTCATGAAAAAACCAGAGAAGAATACTTTGGCAAAATCCCTCTTCCGCATTTTGAGTACTTGTTTTCCGTCTTCATTCACTTTTACTTTTTTGAAAAAGAGAAAATAGATACCCATCGAAACCAGGAAGGCACAACCTGCCACGCCAATTTCGGTCTTGTAGGTTTTTAAACTATTAAATAATTCGGTAAACACATTACTGACCAGCACCAGGGTAATATCGCTGGCCGAAACACCCAGGACGAATGCAAACCCGCCCCGGTGCCCGTTGTTCAGGCTTTGTTTTATAATAGAAAAAAGGACGGGGCCCACTGCAATACTCAGCAGCAAACCAAACCCCAGGCCTTTTAGCATTACTTCCAGCATAATAAATAAAGTACGAAGTTATAACCAGTTGACAGCGTTACTTAAATAAATATACGGAAAGGCCCGGAGGGCCGGTATGTTAGTAAAAGATGTAAACCGGGGTTCGTTCAGCTCCGTAGGAGCGGCATGTAAAACATTTCGCTCCTACGGAGCTCTGCAAATATTAAAATTTCATTTTCTCTATTGACATTCCGCCTCTACGAGGCTTAGAAATCATTTCTGTTATTTATTATTTACCAGCGCCCGGGTACTAAGTATCGAGGATACCATTATTTTCAAAATTTCTGTTCCTTCAGTAATAAGCTCCCTGATCCTGTCCCCGAAACCGTAGTAAAAGACCCGGAGGGCCCGTATGTTAGTAAAAGATGTAAACCGGGGTTCGTTCAGCTCCGTAGGAGCGGCATGTAAAACATTTCGCTTTTTCTACTACTACTCCGCCTCTACAGACCGAAATTGAACCATATAGACACATAGCACACAAAAGAAGAGAAACACATAGACATCTATGTCAACCCTATGTTTCTATCATCCTATGTGGTAAAAATAAATATTCATGTGTACATGTTCCAACCCCACTCGCCACTCCCCCTTTCAAATCCTTCCTGTTTCCAAAAACCTATTCCATTCCTCCAGCATCTTCCCTTTCATCACCCGCGGAAATTTATGCTGACTGCCGATCTTTCCTTTCTGTTCCATGAACTGCATAAATTTTTCTTCCGGCAACACTTCGAGAAATACTTTTTTTAAAGCGCTGTCTCTTTCCGTAGCATAATCATCATTCAGGGCCCGCAGATGCTCATCAATGCGCTGTGCAATTTTTTTGGCATCTACTTTATCATTGGTCGCAATATACCAGCGGTGGGCAAAGAAGTTTTCGTAGGGGAACCCAACGACCGTGTACTCCGGTATGCTGACATTAAATTCTTCGCTGACCAGTTCAATAGCTTTATTCATATTCTCCACACTCAGGTGTTCCCCGGTAAGGCTGAGAAAATGCTTGGTCCGGCCCGTGATAACCACTTCGCTTTTTTCCAAATCCACGAATTTAATAGTATCGCCGATAAGATAGCGCCAGGTGCCGGCATTCGTACTCATCAGCAGGGCATACTCTTTTCCTTCTTCCACATCCTGGATCATTTTAGCATCGGGTCTCGCTACAATTTGTCCATCGCTCTCAAAATTCTTATCATCAAAAGGGACAAATTCAAAAAAGATATTGTTATTGAGAATAAGCTGCATCCCCTTTGCATGTTCCCTTGTTTTGTAACCGATAAAACCTTCACTGGATAGATAATTCTCGATATAAACAATGGGTTTGCCCAGTAATTTTTCAAAACCTTTTTTATACGGCTCAAAGGCAACACCACCGTGTACAAAGAAGCTGAAGTTGGGCCATATCTCATGGATATTTTTCACTTTGTAATGTTCGATCACCATTTCCATACACATCTGGCACCAGGCCGGTACGCCAACGATATAACCAATATCCCATTCGCGGGCATGCTCTACTATCTCATTCAATTTCTGATTCCAGTCGGTCAATGCGGCAATGCGGCCACCCGGTTTATAAAAGGTCTGGAACCAAAACGGTCTTTTCTTGGCGAGGATACCGCTGAGGTCACCGGCATACCAGCCAGCTTTTCCTTTTTGGAGATCCGTTGCACCACCCAGCATTAAAAAACCTTTTGTCATCGCTCTTTTATTCGCCTCCTCATAACGGATCAAACTCAGGAGCTGGCGTAAAAAGTTGACCGTATTACTGCGTAATAATTCTTTGGTAACAGGAATATACTTGCTGGCTGCTTCAGAAGTGCCGGAGCTAAGAGCATAATACTTGATCTTTCCTGGCCAGGCAACATCCGGCACACCTTCCAGGGTTTTCTTCCACCAATCTTCATAGATCTTATTATAGTCGTGAACGGGTACCAGTTCCTGGAAACTTATAGCCGGGTTTTTACTCAATAAAATATCATCAAAGCGGTATTGCTGGCCAAATTCAGTGAACCTTGCTTTCTTCAATAATTTTTTCAGTACTCTTATTTGCTGACGTTTCGGATCGTTGGGCGGAATGCGGAGGGCAGCTGCAATGGCTCTGGGTAATTTTATATCGATAATAGTGGCCATGTAGTAAGTAGAAGATTGTACTTAAAGTTACGCAATGTTGTTGTGGTAATCCTGCGAAAATATAGCGGGAAAAGATCATTGAAGGCGAAAATACCGGTTCCTGCCGGTTGATAAGATCACAAAAGGCAAATCCTACCCGCCCAGCTTCCGGTACACCCGACCTATTAATTTTAGCTCATTGCCGGGTTCATAATCGCGGGCATACCAATAATCCATCATTTGAAGGCTTTCAGCCGGCAGTTCCTGTTGCAGTGTAACAGGGTTTCCATTACAAGCAATGACAGCGGGACGAAGACCGGGCAATTTATTTTCCCGTACTGCATATCCAATCCATGTTTTTTGTGCAAACAATACCAACACGCAGTTGGCAAAAAAATGAAAGGGCTTTTTTACAATAAATAACTGAACCGGGAAACTAATAATACCCAGCAATGCAATACTGACATCCATCAATCGTTTCAGGCGGCGATTATTATGGTTCGCCAGCTTAAACCCATTCTCTTTGGATACCGCTTCCCCGGATGTATCTTTTGAATCACTGCCTACAATACTACTGCTGCCTGTTCCATGAATTTTGGCTACCAAATCATTCGGTAATGCCGGCAAACCCTGTATAATATTGGAAAAAGATAAATGGCCCTGGCAAAAAATGATTTCCCCGAAAGGAACAGTAGTGGAGAGCTTCGCCAATTTTTTCCAGTGACCCAACGCCTGTTGGTCTTCTTCCTGTACGGCCACCCGGCCCAGCACCCGCTGGTGTAAACCAGCTTCTTTTAATAATTGCAGTACCTGCTCATACTCCTGTATCGTGCCGGCAATAACGGTACTGGTATGTTCTTCTTTTTCATTGTTACTGCTTAATACACCCGTTTTGATCAATAACCATCTTAAGATGCTGATCAGCATAAAGGCGAGTAAAGATCCAAACAAAAGGATACCTCTTGAAAAACGGTATTGCTCCGGTAATAAAGCATAGCCGGCAAGTAATACGATCGTTGCAATTAAGGTAGACCTGACCAGTTCGGTCCATTTATACCAGCGGTCGTAGAGCCCAGCATAATAAGCAGCCACCAGGTAAAAAACAGTGAAAGCCGGGAACGCCACCCATAGTAAACGGGTTTCATATTCGGTTCCGGTCCGCATATACATGGTCCAGATATTTTTCATGAGCCAGAAGGAAACAAGGATCAGCCCCGCATCGATCAGGGGTAGACCGATCTTCCGGATAAAACCGGCGATCGCCGAGAGGCCGGCTCTGAACCAGATGGCCAGGTGGATCAGGAAATTAAAAATACCGGCGCGGCTGCCGCCATAATGTTTGCGGACAAAAATGCTCATCGCCATATAAAACATCCGCACATAATTCATACTGCCTTTGCGGGTGCTCTCTCCTTTAAAATGAATGATACTGCTCCCGGCGAAATAATAATTCTTATAACCTGCTTTTTGTATCCGGTAGCTCAGGTCCACATCTTCCCCATACATAAAAAAGGTTTCGTCAAAACTTCCCACTTTCTCCAGCACTTCTTTTTTGATCATCATAAAAGCGCCGGCCAGTACATCCACTTCATTGCTCTCGTTCTCATCGAGGTGACCCAGGTGATATTTGGAAAATGTTTTGGAATGCGGGAATAGTTTGGACAGTCCAAACAATTTAAACAGGGAGGTCATGGGTGAAGGGAAAGCTCTTTTGGATTCCTTGAGAAAATGGCCGCTGCCGTCCAGCATTTTTATACCGACGGCGCCTGCATCGGGATGGGTAGTAAAAAAGCTGATACATTGGCGGAAACAATCCTCCGGAACGATCGTATCCGGGTTTAAAAAGAGGATATACTGCCCTTTGGCCTGTTTCAATCCCATATTACAGCCTTTGGCAAAACCGCTGTTCTCTTTATTGGCAATAAAATGAACCGCAGGGAATTTAGGGACCAGGTATTCAATACTTTGATCCGTTGAGTTATTGTCAACTACGATCAGTTCTGCCTCCATTCCAACGAAAGCCTCCTGCACAGAGCAAAGGCATTGCTCCAGGAAATGCTTGACATTATAATTGACTATGATGACAGATAGTTGCACTAGAATAAGATGTATTGGGCACGAAGTACGAAGTTTTTAATAAGAGTTCAAAATAAGGGGTAATGGGACAGTTTGAAAATTCTAGGATACTGTTGTTTCACGCAAAGGCGAAAAGGGAAAACCTGCTAAGAATACAATCGATATGTCTTGGCTATTTACCGACTTTGCGTGAAAAAAAATAAACTTGATCCACTACTAAATAAGGAAAGATCAGGCTAAATACAATCTTCCACAAAGGACACAAAAAAAGAATACAATTTGCCACAGAGGCACTGAGACACAAAGAATACAATCTCCCACAAAGACACAAAGGACACAAAAAATTCAAGTTGGATCAACCACTTAGTGTTCTTTGTGTCTTTGTGGGAAACCATTGCTTGGCGGATCCTTGCGCCGTCGGAGTTTCGTCCTTGCGGGGGTTGCAACAAGGAATCTACATACCTAATAAGTTTTGAAGCAATCCGAAGCAAACTAAGTAATAGCAACCTTTTGAAAGTACGCACCCATTTTCTATAGGTATTTTTTGAGATATAATTGGTATAATCCTTCCCCTCAGTGTTTATCTTTGCCCATGCTCCAACAAACACTGATAGCCGCCACCAGGGCCGGTGCGGATGAAATTCTCCGATTTTTCAACAAAGATTTTAAAATCTCCAATAAAGAAGGGGTCAATAATTTAGTGACCGAGGCCGATCATGCTGCCGAGAAAGCGATCATTGCAACTATCAAAGCTGCCTTTCCGGGTCACCAGATATTGAGTGAAGAAGCAGGAGCATTGAACCAGGATTCGGAGTATAAATGGATCATTGACCCGATCGATGGTACGGTGAACTTTGCCCACGGCATTCCCTTGAACTGTGTGTCGATTGGCATTGAGCTTAAAGGCGAGATCGTGATGGCGGCCGTCTATAACCCGCATATGAATGAGTTTTATTTTGCGGAAAAAGGAAAAGGTGCCACGCTGAATGATCAATCCATCCATGTTAGCCAGGAAACAGAAACCATCAAAGCCTGCCTGGTTACAGGTTTTCCCTATACGTATATTAATATACCCAACGGACCTTTGGAAATATTTGAGCGCTTTATCCGGAAAGGAGTACCAGTGCGGCGTTTAGGTTCTGCTGCTATTGATCTTTGCTGGGTGGCGGCCGGTCGTTTTGATGGATTTTATGAACATAAACTGGAAGCCTGGGACAGTGCGGCCGGTTATTTGATTGTGGAAGAGGCGGGAGGAAAAGTAACGGATTTTGAAGGAAATAAATTTTCGGTATATCAGCATCGCCTTTTAGCTACCAATGGAAAAATCCACGATGAAATGCTCGATGTAATCAACAATAAAAAAGAACTATAAGAATATGTACGGTGTACCATGTTAAATGAGGAAAGAATTTGCACACGGATAACACTGATTGTATAGATGAATATACTTGCCCGTCCGTTCAGGCGGGGATTATTTTGATAAATCAAAATCCAGGATTTCTGCGTAGCAGAAAAATCAGTTTTTTTCCGTTTAATCCGTGTTATCCGTGTTCAAAATGTATTTTAACGTCTGACCGGTATCAGACAAAAGCCTCTTCTTTTCTAAAATGCATGTAGAACTTAATAAACCATTTGAAAAAGAGATTACTGATATTTACCCCGAAGGGGAAACCTTATTAAAGATTATTGTGGCATCTATTGTCTCTTCGGGATAAAGACATGCGTACATCGTACATCTAAAATCGTACATAACATCATGAGTTTTGAAAGAACAGAAATCGGCGAACTGGGTGAATTTGGATTGATCAATCACCTTACCCAAAATATTGAATTGCAAAACGCTTCTTCCGTATTAGGTGTGGGTGATGATGCAGCTATCATTGATCATTTTGGTAAACAAACCGTGGTGACCACTGATCTTTTACTGGAAGCTGTGCATTTTGATCTGAGCTATACCCCACTTAAACACCTCGGTTATAAAGCTGTGGTCGTGAACCTGAGTGATATCTATGCGATGAATGCCATTCCCACGCAGATCATCCTCGGACTGGGATTCAGCAACCGCTTCAGCCTCGAAGCTATAAATGAATTTTATGAAGGTGTATATGCGGCCTGTGAAAAATATGGGGTTGATCTGGTGGGCGGGGATACCACTTCCTCGCAAAAAGGTTTTATCATATCCGTTACCGCAATCGGAGAAGTAGCTCCGGATAAATTTGTAAAAAGAAGTACGGCACAAAATGGCGACCTGCTTTGTGTAAGCGGATCCCTTGGTGCAGCTTATGTGGGTTTATTATTCCTGGAAAGGGAAAAGAAAATTTTTATGGAAAGCCCCGGTGTACAGCCTGACCTCGAAGGAGAGGCCTATGTGATCGGTAAGTTGCTGAAGCCGGAGGCCCGCAAAGATATTGTGGAGTTCCTTGCAACAAACGAGATCACCCCAACATCCATGATTGATATAAGTGATGGACTGAGTTCAGAGATCCTGCATATTTGTAAAGACAGCAACCTGGGTTGCGTGCTGTATGAAGAAAAAATACCGATAGCAGAAGAAATGAAGAAAGCCGCTTTTAAATTTGAAATTGACCCCACAGCCTGCGCATTAAGTGGCGGAGAGGATTATGAATTATTGTTCACTATTCCACAGGCAGAATATGAGAAACTGGTATTAAATGAAGAAATAAGTGTGGTGGGCTATATGACCGAAGCAGAGCAGGGCGCTACGATCATTACCAGGGGAGGCAGTAAACATGCGATCACAGCACAGGGCTGGAATCATTTGGCTTCCTGAATCTCCGCTGTGGCGGAGACTTTAGACGTAGTTAGTGGAAAATTTTTAATTATTAGAATTATCTTATCCGGATATGAAGACGCTGATTTTATTTACAGGTATCGTGCTGCTTTCGGGTTGTTCTGCCAGCAAGTCTTTTTTTTCACCCACGAAAAAATATTCACTGGAGCAGGTACAGAAAGATTATTCTCTTTACAAAAACATTTTAGAAGAACATCATCCCAGCCTTTACTGGTACACAAGTAAGGACAGTATGGATTATTATTTTAACTGGGGCAAGCAAAACCTGAAAGACTCCATGACCGAGCCGGATTTCCGGAAACTGCTTACTTATGTTACCGCCAAAATCAATTGCGGGCATACCACGGTCCGTTCTTCCAAAGCATGGGGCAAATACAGTGATACTGTGCGGCTGGGAAAAATGTTTCCGCTCAGTATGAAAGTATGGGAAGATGCCATGCTGGTAACAGCCAACCTGAACCGGCGTGACAGTCTTTTAAAAAGAGGAACAGAGGTCCTGAAGATCAATGGCAGAACAAAGGAGTCAATTGTTGATACGCTTTTTGATTATATTTCTACCGATGGGTATAACCGCACGCATAAATTCCAGACCCTGAGCAACCGGGGTTTCTTTGGTTCTTTATATACGACACTGTTTGGCTTGTCCGAAAATTACACGATCGAATATAAAGACTCGACCGGGCAAATAAAAACTACCAGCATCCCGGTATATAACCCGGCGAGGGATACTGCCGGCAGGACCGGCACCCGTACATTCCGGCAAACAACACCCCAGCCTTCCAAGCGGGAAAGAAGAAGACAGCAGGCCAATACGGTCCGCTTATTAAAAATTGATTCGGCCAGCCATACTGCCATGATGGATCTCTCTTCTTTTGGCCGGGGCTATGGGTTGGGAAAATTCTTTCATAATTCTTTTGAAGCACTGCAGAAAAATAAGATCGGTCATTTAATTATTGATGTACGGGGGAATGGTGGCGGCAGCGTGACCAATTCAACACTGATCAGCCGTTACCTGGCCAAACAAAAATTCAAGGTCAGTGATTCCTTGTTTGCCGTTGCAAAAAAAAGCCCGTACCAGCGTTATATCAATGATCATTTCTGGAACAAGCTCTTTATGACATTTTTCGCCCGGAAGAAAAAGGATGGCTATTATCATTTCGGATATTTTGAACGGCATTATTTCAAACCGAAGAAAGGAAATCATTATCATGGTAAAATATATATCCTCACGGGTGGCAATTCCTTTTCGGCCACTACTTTATTTGTGAGCGCGGTGATCAAACAGGAGAATGTTACAGTAATAGGTGAAGAGACGGGTGGCGGGGCTTATGGCAATTCCGCCTGGCTGATCCCGGATGCCCACTTACCTGAAACGGGTATCCGCTTCCGTTTGCCTTTGTTCCGTTTGGTGATTGATAAAAATGTTCCCAAGACAGGAAGAGGTGTACAGCCGGAGATCGAATCCTTTCCTACGATACCGGATGTAAAAAGAGGCGCTGATTATAAATTGGAAAAAGCAATGGAGCTTATTAATAAAGATAAGACCCTGGGCTCACCCTGAGTTCGCCCTGAGCTTGACGAAGGGAGCTTGACGAAGGGAGCTTGACGAAGGGAGCTTGACGAAGGGTCTTCACAAGTTTATTATAAACCCATCAGCATCTTTCAGAAAAGGAAGTTTCTCCCTTATATTTTGTAAATGCGTTTTGTCTAACGTAATCGTAAAAATATTTTCTTCATCTTTCTTTGTGTATAACACTTCTCCCATCGGGTCAATGATCATACTGTCGCCGCTGTGGTAAATATCATTACCATCTTTTCCCACCCGGTTTACGCCCACTACATAGGATTGATTTTCGATAGCCCTTGCCTGCAATAATGTTTTCCAGGCATGGCTTCTTCGTTCGGGCCAGTTGGCAACATATATCAGCACATCGTACTCGGCGCCTGTTCCCCCCCTCTCCCCCTGGGGAGAGGGGACGGGGGGTGAGGTTTGACGAGCCCAAACCGGAAACCGCAGATCATAGCAGACCAGTAAATTGATCTTCCATCCTTTTACCGAAGCGATCAGCCTTTTGGTACCTGCTGTATACTGTTCATCTTCTCCGGCGAAGGCAAAGCGATGCCGTTTATCATACACACCGTATTGACCATTGGGGAGCACCCAGATAAGGCGGTTAAAGTAACGGGGTCCGACAGTCCCCGTCTGAACCGAATTTGAATGCTCCGTCTGACTTGATTGTAAACCCACCACCGGTCCCTCCTCCTTTATTATCACACTGCCTGTCAAAATAATTTTCTTTGCCGCCGCCATTCTTTTCATCCATTGCACGGTTTCTCCTTCCATCGTTTCGGCCAGTTCTGCCGGTTTCATGCTAAAGCCGGTGCTGAACATTTCCGGCAGTACAACAATCTCAGTTTTCTCTTTGATACTATTGATCTTCTGCTCCAGCATTTGCAGGTTGGCGGTTTTATCTTCCCAGTGAAGATGGGTTTGAATGCAGGTAATAGACAGCGTTGACATAAATTGATATTTCGTAAGCCAGCTAAATTAGTTGTATTTGTGCAATTGCTGCTGCGCCGGGAAACTGGTAGTTACGAAGCTGATTTTAGCCTTGCAAAATCTTGTGTAAATCGTGCAAATGGATTGAGAATCTATTTAACAATTTTTGAGAGTTGGCCGAAATCATGGATCGTATATTCGCTAATTCAGACGTTACCAACCATTTCTTGAGACACTTTAAATTCATATCATTAATACTATTGACTCTTTGCTTTGGGTGTAAGACCAAGACAAAAATTTCGTCGTTGACCAACAATTTCAACTTTCCACTACCTGTACATTCTTATTCTCCTTCAAAATTCTTTGTAATTGCCTGGCCGTTTTAAAGCCACACCTGGAGGCAATATATTCAATGGTGAATTCAGGGTTATTGAGCATTGTTTTTGCAAATTCCAGCCGCAACATGGTAAGATACTCCAGTATGGTAGTACCCGTTTTATCCTTAAAAATCCTGCTTAAATTTCTTGGGCTCATCGCAACCAGCGCTGCCAGGTCTTCAATTTTGTTCTCGCCTGAAAGATGATCAATGAGATAATCCTGTACCGTATGGATGTTGGGGTTAATATGATTACGGTAGTCAAGGTAAATACTTTGCTGCGTATGATTCTGGCTTCGCCGGTGATATACAACAAGCCCTCTTGCTACTTTATGGGTAAACAACGCCCCCTTTAATTCTTCCAGAATGGCTAAGGCCAGGTCGATACCTGCGCTGATTCCGGCACTTGTATATATATTATTGCTTTTTTTAAAAAGTATATCAGTTATTACTTTGGCCGTTGGAAATTCGGCCTGCAGTTCCTCAATTCTTCTCCAATGCGTAGTACATTCTGTATTCTTCAATAATCCTGCATGGCCCAGGGCAAATGCACCATTACAGACTGAACAAACAAACACCTTTTTATCAGCACATTCTTGCAGCCAGTTAAAAAACGCCCGCTCTGCTTTAAACCCAATACTTCTTACATATTTATCATCCATGCCCGGCATAAAAACAAAATCACCCTCTCCCAGATCCGCTTCGGTATAATTGGCAATTTTCCCAAAACCCAACCCGGACGTACTTATTATTTCATTGCTGTACGTATAGTACTCAAGCGATAACTCATAGCCGTTAAATTTTGCTTCAGTAAATACCTGCACCGGACCTGCCAGGTCCAATAATTCAACAAAGGGTGGAATTATAAAGGCGACTTTTTTCATTTTGTTAGGTTGAGTTTAAGAAAACAAAGATATCCGGTTAGTAAACCCTTCGGGAGACAACTACCTGTCAAAAACAGACAGACAATTAAAATACAGTAAAAAATTTATATTCCAGCCGGGTAAAAAGGCATTGGTGCAGTTATTAATAAACCTCCGACCTGGCCAATAATATATTAAACCCAAAATGTTATACTACAATATTCCCATTGCTCACCGGAAATGCATGGATAAAAATCCAGCCTTCTTTTCCCATAAAATTGAGCGCATCGATCACCTTAGTATATTTTCGCAATTTTCCGTCATAGGTTCTAAGCCGCTCGTCTGTCCCATGCCTTTCAGGCACGCTTATTTGCAGTATAAATATCCAGGCAGGAATGGCAACAGAAGTAAATCTCTTCTGACTCCGGATGCTTTGTAGCAATTTCCTTATTTAAAATAAGCATGTTGCAGACAGGGTCAACAAAAAAATCCTCCCGGCGTTCAATGACTAATTCGGCTATCTCTTTTTCCTCACTTATATTTTTAAACGTATGTCGTCCCTTTGCCTGAAAATTAAACAGCGATTTATTTTCCAGTGCATTCATAAAGTCTTCCGAACACCAAAAAGTACCCGGGTTTGCTTTCTTCGTTATCCTTGCTGTAACATTAATGGTAGACCAAAAAAAACTGTTATTTCTCCTGAGTATTTCTCCATAATGAAGATCCCCGTGTACCTGCAGAAAATTATCTTCCTTTGAGGTCTTCTGTATAATCATGGCGGCTGTAGAAAGTAAATGGTCAGCAGATGCGGAAATAATCATTACTTCATCACCGACACGTTCAGTTAATTGGCTATCCCCAACGAGACAATCTTTTACAATTGCTACATACTTATCAATCAGGTCGGCTGCAGAAACAGCGCCATGTGTTTCTGTAAGGGCAGAATAACCAGATAAGTCGGCCATTAAAATCGGAATATTTTCCTGCTGTTGCATGTATTTACTTTATTAAATGAGACAATGCTTTTCCCTTTTTAAAAACGATCAAAAAATACAGTCCGTCTATGATGTCGATTATAAAACAAAACGAGGGCCAGTAACCTGGAATATCTGTGCCAATGAGAAACCTATTATGGTGAACGATATCCCACAGTCCGTGAAGAATAATTCCGTAAGCGATTAACAAACTATTTCGTGTGTAGCCAACAATTGCCAGTGTGTATAAGGCTAAGGCAAACACTATTTCAACAATGATCAAACTAACCGGGTTGTCTTTTAAGGAGAACCCTACATAAATAAATGCGATCGCTACTAAAATGGTTGCAGCGTACAACTTAGTCGTAAAGTACCTGGATAAAACCTGCGATAAAATAATTATCACAACTGCCGTAACGATACCTGAAATTGCTTCAATCATTTTTCTTTGTTTTAACCCTACAAAGAAGAAATGATTTTAAATGATGTAAAAGACAAGTAAATGTCAGAAACGGACAGAAGTAAATAAGAGCGTTGCATATTGACTCCATATCCATTACATACTAAGTAACACAACAAAAGCCGCTAAAAATAAAGGCTGGAACGTAAGCTCAGTAGAAAGCCGATCTGACAAACAATGGGAAAGGGTTCAAAAGCAGAGCATCCGATAAAAAAGGGTTTCTGCTTGATGGCTGAAAAGAATATCCTTATCGATATATCACTATCAGCTTGGTCTGGGCTAAATAACAAATCTCAGCAAAAGAATATAACTTCAACTTCATTTTTGCACCCAGATCGGGCCGGCTGATGGAACACTAATAATCAGCACAGCAGCGGCCTGAACCGCAGGTGCGATTTTAGGCAGATTTATTAAATAGGAGCTATTCCCGTAATCTTGAGTATGAGTTTAGATTTACTAAATATCGTGGACATAATTGAAGTGATGGAGAATTATGTTGCAAAGATCCGACCACCCGAAAACATTCGGGAGAAATTAGATATTACGTATAAAATAGAAAAAAAAGTATAATTCTTCAGACTGTAAGGCCGATGTTCAAACAACCCGAAAAGAAAATAGAATCTGGTTATGCCAAAGCGACTTACATAAAAAGAGGAGACAAATGGAAAGTATATTGGATGCGGGCAAATCTTAAGTGGTATGCATATGATCCTCAGCCAGAAGTAAGAAATTTGAAGGAGTTTGTAAAACTGGTAGAAGAGGATGCATATCATTGTTTCAAAGGATAATGTTACCAATTACGAATCAACCGCACCGAATAATCTATTTTTCTAAAGCCATTGCGTCTACCGGGTTGGCTTTGATTCCGGACCGTACATTATAAATGTCTGCACTGCTGCAAAGGGATCTTCTGTGAGCAGCCCCTGCATTATTTTTTCCCGCCCAGAGCATTCACAGCCGTACTGATCAGATTGGATTCAAAGCCTTTGCCCATCAGGTAATCCATGGTTTTCTTTTTCCGTACCAGGTATTGATCAGCCTTCAGTGAGGCGTATTTATCTTTCGCCAGTTTATCCAGCACTTTTATATATTCTTCTTCTTCAATCTGCTTCAGGGCTTTTTTAATACAATACTCACTCACCTTCTTCTGCTTGAGTTCATATTTAATTTTTACCCGGCCCCATTGTTTTATCCGGAAGCGGCCCCCTGCAAAAGCGATGGCAAAACGTTCTTCGTTCAGGTAATTTTCTTCGATCAGCGTGGCAATAATCTCATCATGGTCTTTTTTCCAAACACCGAGGGCATACAATTTCTCTTTCACTTCGCTATGGCTCCGCTCCTGGTAGCCACAGTAATGCTTTAGTTTTTGTAATGCCTGTTCTTTTGTGAGATGTTTTTTATAAAGCATGGGTAGTAAAACCTGTTGGGCACAGATTCCTGTTAATATTAATTCCTGCGTAGCGCAGCAGCCCTGTTGTAAAAGCTCTTCTCTATTCTTCCAGCCTGTCCACGCAATTATATTCCGTTTTTAAAAAATCATCGTAGTAATCTGCTTTTTGAAAAAGATTGCGGAAAGAATCGGCCCCGGTCTCCTTGGTTATATCCTGGTCATACATGATACAGCTTAGTACGATATTTTGCTTTACACAGCTTAATACCAGGCCATTCACCCGAAAATTTTCCTGCAACAGGAATTGATACAGGGGTTTGATCTTAGTGGGATCAGAAGGCATCTGGCACAAATATGCATCGCCGGCAATGAAAAAATTTTCTGCGTTATACGTGATCTTAATTTTCGCAGAACCCTCTTTCACACTCCAGTTGTTTACTCCTTCCCTTGCCAGCCTGACATCCTTCCCGAGTTCTTTTAATATGTCTTCAATTTTCTTGACCGCACCAACAGCCAGTATTTCATTTTCGGGTATTTCGGGCAGTTTCGACTCGGTACCGCAACTCGGGCAATATTTTTTTGAATCGATATTATTTTGCGTGACCAAATAACTACAGCTGAAACAGCGGGTAGAAGCTATCCCTTTGTTGGGCAGGTACATTTGCAGGGCATCCCGTAAATAATTCACCGGCAGAGCAAAACCCAGATTATCGCCGCCACGGATAATAAACGAATTCACCCCGATTATTTCTCCTTTATTGTTCACCAACGGGCCGCCGCTGTTACCCGGGTTGATCGCTGCATCAATCTGTATAAATTTCAATCCGTCCCTGATCCTGTCCACTTTAGAAATAACACCCTGTGTAACTGTATAGTTCAGCCCATACGGATGTCCAATAGCAACCACTGCATCACCATCTTTCATTTGTTCATATTGTCCGAGACGAACTTCCGGCAAGTCGATGCCCGCAGGAGCCTGTAAAAAAGCCAGGTCGTGTTTCCGGTCGGTGTACCAAACCCTTGACAGGGCTTTGTCAAAAGCTTTACCGGTAATCGCTACTTCTGCATCTTCTGCTACCACATGTGCATTGGTAACGATCAGGTCAAATTCCTTTACATAAAAGCCCGTGCCGGTTCCACCCGCTGTAGCGATCTGGATAATGGCTTTCTGGTATTGTTCGATGATCTGTTGTGAATCCATGGCTGGGTGCTGATTACTGGTTATTTCGTTTAAAAAAATAATTCGGTATTCTTTCTGAACACCCGGAATAGAGTGTTAACTATAAACTACAAACAATGAATTTTGAATTATTTAGGTTCTAAGTTTAAAAATTCCATTTCATTGGTAAAGCTATAATTAAAATTTACCAGGCTGTCGAAACGTAAGTTTTGTGTTTTAAAATCCATCAGCGGGTATTTTTCTTTCCATGCTCCCTGGATCGTTTTTATTTTTTCTATGGTCTCTTCCGGATAGAACTGGTTTCTTTCAAGGTTATAATACGTCGTTTTATAGCCCAATGCAGTAAAATAGCCGGCGTAATTCACCATCATATACAATTGGAAAAATTCGGTGATCACTTTGGGCAGACTGTACGAATATTGGCAGTACGAAAATCCATACTCGGCGATCTGGCTGGCAACAAAAGGATAATTATTATCACGGTACCAAACCAGGTTCTGGTTGGCCCCGTGAATTGAATCCGTAATGGTCTTGTAGGGTTGCGGCGCCACAATGGAAAATGTATATTTCGACCGGAACAGGCCACTGAATACTTCTTCCCTGGCTTTCGACTGCATTTTTTTAAACTCTTCGATCATATCCCGGTTTTTTTCTATCCCCGGCCGCTCGTCTTTTTTAAAGTAGATAGCGGTTATTTTTTCCAGGTCGTACAGCAGTTTTCCTTCGGGGGTTATTAAGTAATCGATCCGGTAGATCAATGCCAGCAGCATATAAGCAATTACGCCGGAATATTTTTCCGTATCTAAGCCCGTGATCATATCCAGTGTTTGTTTGATCCACTGCAGCAGGTAATCATATTTTACCTGCTTTTCTGAATCGGGGATGGTAACAAGGTGTTCGCTGTCGCTGGTTTCCAGCATACTAAAGTCCCCTACCAGCAGATCATCTTGTTTATCAGCTTTGGTCGACAATTCTTTTAACCCATAGTATAATTTACTGGGGCTGGCCGTTTCGAGATCGCTGTCAAAACGCATACAAAGCCTGCCATTGTCCAGCGCAAAACGGCTGTAGTATAAAGTAAAATTCATTTCCAGCAGCCGGCGCATCACGGGTACGGAGGGCTGAGGCATCTTTGCGAGGGTGACTTCTGCTTTTAGCAGTTCATTATCAAAGCTGCCCCTTACAATTTTGGAGCCCTGGAAAAAATGAAACCGGCCTTCGGCGCCATTGCGTTCGTACACGACATTTTGTGCCGTATCGTCCCGCAGGTAGTCAAAAAAGGCATCTATACTTTCGGTATATTTTTTTTCCTTGTACAGGCTGTCTGCATCGGTCCAACGGGTTACTTTGGCGGGTGGTTTGTTATTGTCTGAATACCGGCCAAACGCAATATCCGGTCCCGGGGGGGCAACTTCTTTCTTCTTATTCCTGCCAAATAATTTATCGAACATGTACACCGTTTTGAGGAAAGGCAATATACAAAGAAGCGCTGATTTATTGACCCTTGCCAATAGCCCGGATCCGGGGGGTAATAAGTATTCCACCAGCCCTTTTTAGGTGTTCGCTGTAATCTAAAAATCAGTAGTTTCGCCCTAACCAATGGACGATGAAAGAAGGCAGTATTTTTCCTGACCGGATTCCATCTGATCTACAAGAACAATAAAATCGTTACAGATGAAGTTTATTGCCTCCTCCTCTTCTTTACTGAAACAACTGCAGCACATTTCGGGAGTTATTAACGCCAATACGGTGTTGCCCATCCTGGAAGATTTCCTGTTTGAAGTGGAAAAAAACAAGCTGACCGTGGTAGCGACCGACCTTGAAACCGTGATGCGGGTGCAGTTGGATATTGAAGCCAAAGACAGCGGTAAAGTTTGTATCCCCGCCAAGATCCTGATGGATTCATTAAAAAATATTGCCGACCAGCCACTGACCTTCAATATTGATAAGAATTTCGGTATCGAGATCACCAGCGACAATGGTAAGTATAAAGTAATGGGTGAAAACCCGGATAATTTTCCGAAAGAACCGGCCGCCGATGATACCACTTCCTTTACCATGACGGCTTCTGCCCTGGTCACTGCGATCAACAAAACATTATTTGCGACCAGCAATGATGACCTGCGCCCGGCTATGACGGGTGTATTCTTTGAACTGGATAAAAAAGGATTACAGTGTGTGGCTACTGATGCACATCGCCTGGTCCGTTATAAAAGAACCGATGTAAAATGCCCGAAAGCCGATTCTTTTATCGTTCCCCGCAAACCCCTGAACCTGGTAAAAACGGCCATTCCGGCTTCGGAAGATGAAATAACCATAAGCTATAACAGCAATCATCTCTTTATAAAACACGGCACCACGCAAATGAGCTGCCGCCTGATTGATGCCCGTTTCCCGGATTATAAAGTGGTGATACCAACCGACAATCCTTACCGTTTAACGGTCAATAAAAATGATTTTCAAAATGCACTTCGCCGCGTAAGCATCTTTAGTAACAAGAGCACCAATCAGGTGGCCCTGAATATCAGCGGCAGTGAATTGCAATTGGCAGCACAGGATGTTGATTTCAGTTTCGAAGGAAATGAGCGCATGAAATGCCAGTATAACGGCGAAGACCTGATGATCGCTTTCAATGCCCGCTTCCTGATCGAAATGCTCAGTGCTGCGGACAGCGATGAGATCAATATGGAACTATCTACACCTACCAAGGCGGGTATCATTAAGCCTACTGACCTGGATGAAAATGAAGAAATGCTGATGCTGGTGATGCCGCTGATGCTGAATCAATAATTGGCTGTTCATACCTTGAACATTGATTGTTGAGCATTGAATATTGATTATTTTTTCCCAATGTTCAACAATCAATATACAATTATCAATACTCAACAAGGCACCATTTCATTATACCCGGCTTTGTTTCCTTGCCCGGTGTCTCCGAATAAGAAATTCTGCAACAAGCAAATTTCCCACCCATCCCAACCAGGCCACTACCCGGTACACATCCATGGGGGGAAGGGTGACAGTATTCGTGATCGCATATTTCCAGGCTCTTAATGTAAGGGCAGATAAAGTGAGGGCGTAGCTCCTGATCATATACTGCCGGTGGGCTTTGAAGTTTTTTTGCTTTGCTTTTACAAGAGCCATTGACGTAAAGACGATCCACAATAACGCCAATGCCACAAAAGCTACCCTCGACCATAATCCGCCATTGGCATAAAAACCCATGATCAGTCCAGCTGGTCCGGTGATCAGCAACACATCTACCACATAGATATAACCCAGGGTCCGGTGCAAACGTGGATTCTGCTTTAATAATCGTTTTGAAAACTGGGTAAAGCCGGCAAATAATACCCACATACTGGCATATACATGAATAAAAAAAGCACCTCTCCAGTGGTCAATATCAATGTATTGCTGTTTGATCCGCAAAAATCCCACATCCGTGTTGTAAGGGATATAGGTCATTGTTATAGCCGCCAGCAACCAGCAAAAAAAAGCCAGCATGAGCAGTAGCCCTGCATTCCAAATATTTGTGCGACTGATAATTTATACTAATTTTAAAAGCCATTCAATATTAACCATACAAACTTAAACCTTTCACCATGAGAAAATTGTTGATCCTGTTACTGGCTGGTTCTTTAATGATCAGCTGTAACAATAAAAAGGAAGAGGCAAAAACCGATAAAGAAACAGCAAAAGACAGTCCGGACACTGCGATAGCCTCTACAAACAACACAGCTGTTGATCCTGTTCCGGCACCCAATCCCCTGGAAAAATTATTAGGTTCTTTTGTTGGAGAGTTTGGAAATAATAAAATTACCATGCTCATCACCAAAGTGGCTGGAGATTCTGTAATAGGCCGCAGCGTTGTGGGGGGAAATGACCGACCCTTCCGGGGCACTTTTCATAAGGACGGAAATAATTATTTTTTTAATGCCAAAGAACCGGGAGATCATAAAGACGATGGCGAATTTAATTTTGTGATGTATGATTCTGAACTCGATGTGGTGAATGGTGGCTGGAAACCCTTTGCCAAAGGCCGGGCAGAAAAAGAATACCAGCTGCAGCGGAAAGCCTTCACTTACAAAACAGATGTGGGCGATTTCCCTGAAGCATCACAGCGCCTGCTGAAAGCAGCCGATGTAGAAAACCTGATGAAGGAAGACCTAGAATTCATGCGCAATGAAATTTTTGCCCGTCATGGTTTTTGTTTTAACAAAAGACACCTGCGCCAGCAATTTGAAATACAGGACTGGTATGTTCCCAACACAATTGATATCAAAGGCTTTCTGACCGATATAGAAAAAAAGAACATTACGATGATTAAGCGCTATGAAAAATATGCAGAAGAATACGGTGATGAATACGGCCGTTAAGTAAAAGTATTGTTGAAAGCCCCGTTTTGTGCAAGCAGGACAGGGCTTTTCGCTTACTTTTGTAAATGGATTTTATTGTACTTAATTCCTATAACAATTATATCGAAGCCCATATTGCCAAAGGGGTACTCGAAGCAGAAGGGATCGGTTCTTGGTTAAAGGATGAAAATACAGTGACCATTGATCCTATTCTCACCAATGCAGTTGGCGGTATTAAGATACTGGTGGCAAAAGCGGATGCGGAAAGGGCCTGGGAAATTTTAGAGCTGCTGAGAAAGGAACAAAAACAGGCCATTGTTTGCCCAAAATGCGGTTCCCATAACACAGAACTGGTTAGCACACCCCGCAAAGCGATGAACTGGCTGAGCTCCATTACAACTTTTTTCCTCGGTGATTTCGCTATGGCTATTGATAAAGTCCACCACTGCTTTGATTGCCAGAATGAATTCCCGGAAGCTAAACAAGAGGCGGAATTATAATGGCTCGGTTTTCAAAAAATGTTTCCCACGAATACACTAAGAACACAAAGCATTTATTATCATTGTTTTTTTTGCGGCCTTTGCGTCTTTGTGGGATCTTGTACTTAAACGGATTGCCAAAGGCTAAATGAAATTTCTTATTTTTCCTTCGTAACTTTTGCCGGCAAACGATTCACCATGTGGGATAACCTTCTTCAATATTTTCAAACCCTGGAACAACGACCGCTGGAGCGGATGGCCATCCTGGTCTGTGGTCTGCTGCTGTTCTGGGTCATTGAAGGAGCTATACCCTTGTTGCCATTACGGTATAAAAAAAATAAAATGCGCCATGCCGGTGTCAACTTTGTTTTTACCGTCATTCATCTGATCATCCATACCGGCCTCGCCGTTTTGATCGTCATGCTTTCCGACTGGTGTTTGCGTAATGGTTTTGGCCTGGTGTATTGGTTGAAGGCTAGCGTCATTCTGACAATTGTGATCGGGCTGCTGGCGCTTGATTTCAGCAGCTGGCTGGTGCACCTTGTCATGCACAAAGTGCCTTTACTCTGGCGTTTCCACCTGATTCATCACAGCGATACAACAGTGGATGTAACTACGGGTCTCCGCCATCACCCGGGTGATAGTTTATTGCGGGGCATTTTTTTTATTCTGCTGATTTTTATTTCCGGGGCACCAATGTATAGTGTAATGATCTATCAAACCATGGTGGTATTGTCTACTGCTTTCACGCATGCCAATATTAATCTCCCAAAGCGGTTGGACAAAGCCCTGAGTTTTATTTTAGTTTCTCCCAATATGCACAAGGTTCACCATCATTGGAAGCAACCTTATACCGATACAAATTACGGTGCTGTTTTTTCCATCTGGGACCGCTTATTGGGAACCTTTGGAAAATTAGATACCAAAGAGATCCGCTATGGCCTCGACCGGTATTATCCCGGCGAAAAAGATGAAGATGTGATCGGCTTGCTGAAAAAGCCTTTTCAAAAACTGGATTCTTAAAACCGGTGCCCTATCTTTCCTTTACAAACTTGTATTATCAACATCAACCCTTTGTATGAAAAAGATCCTTCTCTCTTTATGCCTGTTTGTAGCTGTAGTTGCCGTGGCACAACAAAGCGGCACTATGTATGTGGCCGCCAAAACGGGTTTAAGCATCCGTGAAAAACCAGAAGCAGCTTCCAAAGTACTCGAAAAGATACCTTACGGTACAAAAATTACCCTGCTGGAAATGACGGAAGAAAAGAAAAGCATTACCACCGAAGGCATCCTGGGCTATTGGCAAAAAGTAAAATATAATAACAAGACAGGTTATATCGTCGATTCTTATTTATTTCCCTGGGCACCCCCAAAATTAACTACCGTGAAAGAAATGAAGAACTACCTTGCACAGGTCACCGTTCCTTTTGGTGGCAAGTTGCTGGTCAAGTCGGGTACCATGAATAATATAAGCGAGGGTGGCTGGCAGCTTACCAAGCAACTCTATAAGAATGGTGCGGAGTGGCACGAATACCAGGGTTATGAATATGGCTCGGATGTCTATTTTCTCCCCGGTTTTTCCTTACAACAGGGCTTCCTGTTATTGCGGCTGATCCCCGAGTTTAAAGAAGTGATCGGTGAAAAAGATGAGTTTCCGACTGCAAGTAAAAAGTATAAGAAAGGAGATATTGATTACGAGATCACCGTAGAAAAACGGTCATTCGGGGAAGAGTATGTGTGGGTAGATAAAATCCATATAGAATATTCAGAGGGTGCAACTTATATTTTTGAAATGTACATGCTCGATAACCAGGTGGTCATATTTATGGCTTCCGGTGTGTAGTTTTGCGTCATGAAGAAAATCGCCATGATCCCGGCCCGTTATGCGGCAACCCGTTTTCCGGGGAAGCTGATGCAATTACTCGGTGATAAGACCGTTATTCGTCATACCTATGATGCAACAGTAGCCACCGGTTTATTTGATGAAGTGGTGGTGATTACCGATAGCGATATTATTTTTACGGAAATCACAGCAGCAGGTGGGAAAGTCGTGATGAGCCAGTATGAACATGAGAGTGGCAGTGACCGGATCGCTGAAGCAGCAGCGGATATGGATGTTGATATCATCGTTAATGTTCAGGGTGATACCCCTTTTGTAAAAAAAGAACCTCTTCAAAAACTTTTACAGCAATTTGATGACGGCACTGTGCAGGTTGCTTCGCTGATGCAGGTCATTACCGACCACAATGATATAATGGACCCTAACTTTGTAAAAGTGGCGGTGGATAAACAGATGAATTCTCTTTTCTTCAGTCGATCTGTGATTCCTTATCCACGAGCAAAAAATATTCCTGTTCCCTACTATGAACATATCGGTGTGTATGCATTCCGCAAACAGGCTTTAATGAATTTTAAGTCCTGGCCTGTCACCCCGTTGGAAGCCACCGAAAAAATTGAATGTCTCCGCTATCTCGAAAACGGGATTGCCCTCCGTATGGTTGTTGTGGATTATATGGGTGTGGAAATTGACACCCCGGAAGATTTATATAAAGCAGCAAAACTTTTATAACCCTATAAAGCGAATATTTCCTGCAAACGTTTGATGTGTATTTTTATCGCAATATAAAATTGCAATAAACCAGATACCTATTCAATCTTTATTACCTTTCTTACTACAACCAACGATTGCAAGATGAATAAAAATAAATTGGTTAGCTGGAGCATTGTAGCAGCGCTTGCCGGCTTTATTTTCGGTTTTGATACTGTTGTTATTTCCGGCGCCAATCAGCCGATAAAAGAGCTTTGGCATACCTCTCCTTTGTTTCATGGTTTCTTTATTATGTCTATGGCTTTGTGGGGAACAGTGGTCGGTGCCCTTTTTGGCGGCATTCCCACAGAAAAATATGGCCGGAAAAAGGTTCTTTTCTGGATTGGAATATTATTCGCCATCTCTGCTTTCGGTTCTGCCTTTGCACAGGATCCTTATACTTTTTCTGTTTTTCGTTTTATTGGAGGTGTGGGTATCGGTGTATCTTCTGTAGTAGCACCAACCTATATTTCTGAAATTTCCACTTCATCAATAAGAGGAAGGATGACAGCTATGTATCAGTTCAATATTGTTTTTGGAATATTGATTGCTTTTCTTTCCAATTATTTTTTACAAGGTGTCGGCGGTGTGAATGATTGGCGGTGGATGCTCGGTGTATTGGCTATTCCATCTATTATTTATACTATTATGGTGATGAGCATTCCCGAAAGCCCCCGATGGTTGATTACAAAAAAGAATGACCAGGCGGCCGCTAAAAAAATTTTAGTACAGATGGGAGTAGCAGATACGGATGCAGAAATTGCTGCCATCATTGCCAGCAACAAACACGTTGAAACAATTGGTGTTAAATCCTCTCTCACAGATAAAAAATACCGCAACGTTATTTATCTGGCTTTTCTGATTGCTTTTTTTAACCAGCTATCTGGTATTAATTTTATTCTTTACTACGCACCGGAGATTTTAGAAAATGCCGGTCTTGCTGCCAAAGAATCATTACTTAATTCTATTGCCATTGGTGGCACCAATTTGGTTTTTACTTTCGTTGGACTTTATCTTATTGACCGGCTTGGCAGAAGAACATTATTAATAATTGGTTCATTCGGATATATAGTAAGCCTTGGGTTGGTAGCATGGTCATTCTATTCTCATGCCGGTGCCGGATTTTTATTAATGTCATTAATGATATTTATTGCTGCGCACGCCATTGGACAGGGTGCTGTTATCTGGGTATTTATCTCTGAAATATTTCCCAATAAAGTACGGGCAATGGGCCAGTCATTCGGCGCCAGTGTGCACTGGATATTTGCCGCTATCATTACATTAATTACGCCGGTGTTCCTCGACAGGAAGGATGGAATACTAAAAGATAAACCCTGGATAATATTTGCCTTTTTTGCGGGCATGATGGTGCTGCAACTTATCTGGGTCCTTGTAAAAGTTCCGGAAACCAAAGGGGTGTCACTCGAAGAGCTGGAAAAGAAATTAATTGTTGAATAATAAATACAGGCATACAGATAACACGGATTTAGACAGGTGAACATCAATTGATCGCTGCTTCGCTACAATAAATAAACGACCCGGTCTAGAAAAAATGACGTTAAGAAAATTGTGTAGTAACCCGGTAAAAAGCCGGCGTTGTTTGAGCCTGCACTATTATGCATATAAATAAATCTGGCGGCGAGTTTGCCAGGTTTAGGCTTACGAAGTATTTTTTAGTGGTTTTTTCGGAGCCTTGACTTTTTTTGTTACTTTTTTGTATTAAGACAAAAAAGTAAAATGTTGATTTAGACTTTTACTATTAAACATCCCTGTATGAAAAGCATATTTATTTCCCTCTGTATTTGCATCGCATTTATTGCAAACACACAGACTAATTCTTTATACAACGAACAATACCGTCCCCGGTTCCATTTTTCTCCCTCCATCAACTGGTGCAACGATCCCAATGGTCTTGTATATAACAATGGTACCTATCATTTATTTTATCAGCACAATCCCTTTGGTAATATATGGGGGCATATGACGTGGGCACATGCCACCAGCAAGGATCTTGTTCATTGGAAACATGAACCCATTGCTATTCCCGAAGAAGATAGTATCATGATATTTTCGGGAACATGTGTGGTAGATAAGAATAACACCAGTGGCCTTGCACAGAAAGCAGGACAAATTCCAATGGTTGCGATCTATACCGGTCATATTGAAAATATAAACCAGTCGCAGCATATTGCATACAGTTTAGACAATGGTACTACCTGGGCAAAGTATATTAAGAACCCGGTGCTTGATTTGGGCAAAAAGGATTTCCGTGACCCTAAGATATTTTGGTATGCACCCAAAAATTATTGGGTAATGGCCTTAATGTTTCCGGTAGAACATTATGTGCAATTCTATTCCTCCGGTAATTTAAAGGACTGGAAACATTTAAGCAACTTCGGTCCGGAGGGCGATACCGCTGGCGTGTGGGAATGTCCGGATCTAACACAAGTGTCTGTTGAAGGAATGCCCGGAAAAAAGAAATGGGTATTACAGACTTCACAAAATGCCTCTATGCAATATTTTGTTGGTGAGTTTGATGGTATAAAGTTTACCAATGAAAACTCTGCTGATAAAATTGTTCGTCCCGACTACGGACCGGATTATTATGCAGCTATTGCCTGGAACCAACTTCCCTCCGCACATTTACCAACAGCTATCGGCTGGCTGAACAATTGGAACTATGCCAACGATATTCCCACCACGCCTTGGAAAGGAGCCATGTCGCTGCCAAGAACGCTGCGTGTAAAAAAGATAAATAATGAATGGGTGTTGTTGCAAAAACCTGTTGATGGTTTAAAAACATTGCGTAGCAATCCAATGGAAATAAAAAACACCAGCGTTACCGGCACAAAAACATTGTCCCGGAAAAGCCGGCAATTTGAAATGCTGTTAACGTATGAGCCTTCTGCTGCTAACAGTGGTGTACGGCTGGCGATGGGTAAGAATAGTTATTTCGAAATTGGTTATGATGCAGCGAAGCAAACTGTATATATTGACAGAAGTAAAACGGAACTAACCGGTTTCAATAAAAACTTTTCTTCATTGAGTCGTTTTGAAACTCGCGTGTCGCTGAAAAATAAAAAACTGCAACTGCATATTTTTTATGACCATAGCATCGCCGAAATTTTTGTAAATGATGGCGAAGCTGTTTTAACAGCACAATTATTTTCTGCAGAAAACAATAACGGTATTGAGCTTTTCAGTAATGGCGGCCGGTCAACAGTCGTATTGCTGAAGTTGTGGGATATAAAGTCTATCTGGTAAAATCTGTTTCCCACAAAGCCACGAAGAACACAGCCCGGCCAGCAAACTTTGATAAATTTGGACTTGTTTTCTCGCCTCTAAACCTGGGTCCTTGTATCTTGGCTGAAACCCTGTATTCAATCCGTGTCATTTGTCTTAATCTGTGGTTAACCCTGTATTCAATCCGTGTTCATTTGTCTTAATCTGTGGCTAACTCTGTATTTAATTCATGTAATTTCGTGGCCACAATTTTTCTTTTATGAATTTTCGAAATTTCAAAATGGTTGGCTATGTGGTATATGGCCGTGGCGCGTTTAACCAGCTGGATGAGATCCTTCAACCTCAGCGGAAAGATGGAAGACCATTGGTCTTTCTCCTCGATCATTTTTTCAGGGATAAGCCATTGGCGGCACGTATCCCGTTAACAGGGAACGACAAGCTGATCTTCGTGGATGTTACGTATGAACCAAAGACAACCTATGTTGACCAGTTGGCACAGCAATTAAAAGATGAGTTCGGCAACGTAAGCGGGGTGATCGGCATTGGTGGCGGATCTGCCATGGACCTCGCCAAAGCCGTTGGCCTGATGATGAACAATCCCGGCTCTTCAGCTGATTATCAGGGATGGGACCTGGTGAAACAGGCCGGTGTATATAAAGCTGGTATTCCCACATTAAGCGGTACCGGTGCAGAAGTTTCCCGGACAACGGTATTGACCGGTCCCACTAAAAAGTTGGGGATGAATTCCGACTTCACTCCTTTTGACCAGATCATACTGGACCCCGAGCTAACGGCCAATGCTCCTGAGAATCAGCGATTCTATACCGGTATGGATTGTTATATCCACTGTATCGAAAGCCTGGAAGGAACCTATTTAAATGAATTCAGCAAAAGTTATGGCGAAAAAGCCTTGCAGCTTTGCCGGGATGTGTTTGTCAATAAAGATGGTTGGGATCAGGATGCTGATGATAAACTCATGATGGCATCCTATGCCGGCGGAATGAGCATTGCTTATAGCCAGGTGGGTGTGGCCCATGCGGTGAGTTATGGTCTCAGTTATTTGCTCGGCACTAAACACGGTATCGGCAATTGTATCGTGATGAATCATCTCGAGGAATATTACCCGGCGGGAGTAAATGAATTTAAATACATGGTGGAGAAGAATAAAATAGATATCCCCGTTGGTATCTGCAAAGGATTAAGCGAAGATGATTTTGATAAAATGATCAATGTTTCGTTAGGCATGAAACCGCTCTGGGAAAATGCGCTGGGAAGGGACTGGGAAAAGATCATAACAAGGGAGAAGTTGCGGGGTTTGTATGATAAATTGTAGGAGAACTGTCCGGTTTACTTTCCGGCTTAGCAGGTGTCCCCAAAAAAGTAACACGGCGTGGTTGCTGTACTGTGCCGATAGCCATCGGGATATCGAAGTGTCTTCCACCAACCACTTGCAATTAGGATTCTTAATTGAAATTTAAAGGTAAAGTGGCGGGTGGAAGAAAACACCCCCACGGCGTAAGTAGGCTTTTTTACCGCCGCCTTCATATATCTTTTCCAGCCCGCGGCGCATATCGCTGAGGCTTTGTTTTAAAACTTCTTCGTTCTTATTAAATTCGAGGTTCATGATTGCAATTCGTTGAGGGGCAAAGAGAAGGCTTGCCTGCCGTAGCCATTGCGAAGGCAGGAACGAGTCTTTGTCATACCGGGGAATAGCTTGTCCCGAGCTTGATTCGGGAAGGTATCTTGTATTATGGTCTGTCATCGTCCTGTTCGCTGCGCAACTTCAGTCCCGGCTGGGAGTTTATCCCGATGAATACCGGGACTACAAGTCCTCAGCCACAAAGGGGGTATCCGGGCTTTCCGCTTCCACCGTGACCACCTGTGGCGGATCCGGCAGCCTTAGGGCAATGGGAATTCAACTCAGCTTTACAACCAATTTGCTAAAGTTTCTCAAAATAGCTAAAGTAACACTTTTTTAAATCGTAATACTTTTATACATTTGGGGTACTAAAAATTAAAAGTATGGAAACCTCCGTGTTAACTTCAAAAGGGCAATTGCTGATACCAAAGCGGTTGCGTACTAAATATGGTATTGAATCAGGTGTAAAAATTGTTTTTGAAGAAAAGGATGGTGCGGTACTGATAAGGCCTATGAACAAGGAGTATTTCAATGCTTTCCGGGGAATATTAAGCTCTATCGGTAACCTGAAAGATGAAATGAAAAAAATGAAGACAGAAGAAAAGCAATTGGAAGAAAGAAAACTACGCCTTCATAAAACCAGCAAAAGAAAATAGAACGTATGGCTAATTTCATTTTAGATAGTTATGCCTTGCTGGCTTTTTTCAGGAATGAAGAAGGAGCTGATGCCGTGGAAAAGTTGCTATATGAGGCCGCAGAAAATAAGCATGAGTTATATATCCACGTTGTGAATGCAGGAGAAGTGTACTACATAAGTTACCGGAAAGACGGTGCCACCAAAGCAGAAAAAGTGTGGGCCGCTATGCTGCAATTTCCCCTTCACTTTGTAGAAGCTGACCTGGCCAACTCATTAGAAGCGGCGAAAATTAAAGCCCGGTTCAAACTGTCGTTTGCTGATGCTTTTGCGGCATCGCTGGCTATTAAAAAGAAAGCGACATTGCTTACCGGTGACCATGAGTTTGAAAATTTAGCCGGGGAGGTAAATTTTAAAGTGAAGTATTTGTAAATAACAGCGAGTCCGCTGCTCGCAAGGCCGAGCTGGGAGAATCTCGTGAGGGAAGTAAGATGTTAAGAAAGTGCAGCGTAAGCTTGAAAGCGAGGCAAAGAAAATAAACCCGAAAAAACCGGGACAAGCAGGAAATATAAAGAAAGGCAAGTAGAAAAAACGATTAACAGGATAAATATATCTTTTCCAACCTGCGGCGCATCTAGCTGAGCGGAGGTGGAGTGGGCTTGTGCGATGATGTCTTTCCCATTTAGGAGAAGGTCGGGATGAGCTGGGCTCTCATCGTTCGGTTCTTTACTCATCTGTACTTCCGGCTGTTCGATGCAAGTCCACGTTACGTTGCGGGCTTTCGGCTTCCATCCGGTCGCAGACTCCGGTTTTTATTGGAGCAGCCCTTGGACTTAATATTTTCAATCACCCGAAACTATTTTATATTTCATCGAAACTTATCAAGATAGGTGATTTGCTATCTTGAAGTCACAATTTATGACAGCAACATTGTGCTTTATAAGACAAGGAGTCCGTCACACAAGGAGCAGGGCGGGGAGACTCCTATGTTTACAAAAAAAATATTAAGGTATTGGGAAAATGGGAAAGCGGGCTAAAAGAAATTGAGAATTGGTTCAGGAAAACACCACTGCGTAACCATTTAAAAACGATAACTGAACCTTTTTTAAACCTGAAATAATGTACATTTAGAATACCTAAAACTTGTTTTATGAAAAAAATTCTTTTTTTCTGCTTTTCGATTTGCCTATTTACGGGCGAAAAATCTTTTTCACAAATAACCCTTACTGATCAAAAGATTGAAATTCTGCTAAAAGAAGTAGCCCGGATCGAAGGTAAAATGGATGCCATCAATGCAAAATTATCCTTCGATGAGATGGCGGTTATGACATTGGTGACTAGCGATCTGAATATGATAAAAGAGGCGAGAGAAGGCTTTAGCTTTTATCATCATGAAATTAAGATTGATAATCCTGTATGTAATAATAATTCTAAAGCCATAGTGTTAGTAGCTAATCATGCGATTGGAAATGAAGTCGAAGCTGTGAATATTTTTTATAATGAAAGTGATAAATTCTGGTATATCAAAACCCCCGACTGGAAGTATAAAGGGTTTGAGCCGGGAATTATTATTGATCCTCAGCCAACGATAATAAAGGGAATATCAGCGTCATCAAAACCGGGCTTTAGGGAAGTAAAATATACCGATTTCAGACAGGTATATGGTATAGGATATGCTGGCCCTAAATGGCCTGGTATAGAAGAAAAGTTTTCTGTTGTCATTTTTACGGAATTGCCAGTTCCTATGACTAAGTTCGTTCCAGAGGATGACCTCAAAACGGCTAAGCCCAGAACAGATAAGCCCTATATAGATACTCCCAGAACGGCTAATCCCAGAACTGACATTCCTTTGCTGGTTACACCCAATACTGTTGATACTAGCACAAAAAAAATGACGATGCCAATGATTTCAGTATCGGGGGAATGGAAATATAAAATGGTATCGGCAAGCGGTTCCACCTTGACAGGAAAAGTTTTCCTAGTGGTCAACGAAACTTCTGTTTCAGGAAACCTTTTTACTAATGATAAAACAAAGACAGCGATATCCGGCACTTTAATTAACAGTGAACTTTTATTGAGCAGGGTAACAGGTTTACAAACAACACAGATATATAATCTCAGGCGGGGGGATAAAAATCATTTTTCGGGAACTTATCGTAATGAAGGGAAATATACAGATTCAGGAATGATTGAATTTTTCCGTTAAAATTTATAACCATTACTATTAAACTATGCAGATAAAAATGAAAAAAATAGTATTTTTTACAAGCTTACTGCTGTCAATTCTGAACAACACAGCCAAGGCGCAGGATGTAGAAATCAATGCCCGTATATTGGACAGCCTCATTAAACGGATCGAAATCCTTAAAGCAAAAATTGATGCGATAGGTGCAAAATTAACTTTTGAAAAAATGTCTGTAATGACACTGGTTGCCGGCGATCAGAATATGATCAGTGAAACACAGGAAGGATACACCTCATATCATCATGACATTAAAATTGATAATCCGCTGTGCAATAATAACCCCAACGCAATAGTACTGGTGATGAAACAAAAAGATAACAACAGTAAGTTGCTTGATGCGGGGAGAACTGAACCGGCCAGTGTTTATTTTAATGGGCTTGATAAACACTGGTATTTAATTACGCCTTCCTGGCAGCTTAGAGGATATGAAGCCGATATTACCGTTCAAATCGCAATTAAAGATGGAGAAATGTATGGAGTCTCGGCAGGTGACATTTATTTTTTTGATGCTGGTCCCTTTAATAAGTCAAATGATTTTTTTGGCAAACATGGAGTTGCTTATTTTGCTCCCCATCCTTCCTATCCAGGTGACAAGTTTTCTGTTATTATTTTTAAGGAATTGCTGGTGACTATGAAATTCAATCGTTAAATTTTTAATATTCGTTTTTGCTATTGTTGGGTGTATCACGAATCAAAGTTGAGGGTCGTTCTTTCTCCTTGGCAGGTGTTCTGCAAAAAGTATTCCTCCGAGGTTGGTGTTTGCCCTTACCTACCACACACCGTTAATAATTCTCTCTATTTTTTATAAATATTCAAAATCTTAATGTTAAAGTGGTGGGTGGAAGAAAACAACCGCCATGGTGTATTTCTAAGTTCATAATTCTATTTATTATTTGATAAAGATAGTTCTTAACGTTCTTGTCAACCGTAGCTTAGGCAAAGATTGATCCGTTCTTATTAAATTCCAAATCCATAGTGCAAGTAGTTAAGGGGCAAAGATAGGGAACACCGTCTCGTCATGCCTGGCTTGATCCGGTATCTTTAATTGGGATTGCCCACCGAAGTCTTTATGAAGGTGGTGCTCTCAACGTTCTGTTTTTACTCAACTGTTGTTCCAGCTGTTCTCTGCAAGTCCTCGCAACGCTCCGGGCTTTCCGCCTTGTCAGATGCTCCCAAAAAACTAACACGCCGTGGTTGGTGTACTGTCCCGATAGCCATCGGGATGACGAAGTATCTCCACCGACCACATGTGTTAAAGACTCTCAAAGCTTCAATAAAAATCGCTTGTTACCATAGTTGGTGAAAATACAAACCTGCTTACCCGCAGGCAGGCACCAACCATGGCGTAACAGTAGAAGCATGGGGAAGTTCACCAAAAAATCCAGTTGGTGGTTGGTACGGATTGAAAAAGGGTTTCGGTGGCTACTTTGGTAACTATGTTCCGCCTTTGTTGGAGGAGTTGGGTCTGTTAGAATTAGAGCATTATCCAAAGAATAACCGGATGAAAGCAAAATGATTATTCTTGCCAGCCGGTGCTTACAAACTTTATACTTGCCAGCTAATGGTTCATCGCCTAACAACACCTTATAAGCAGGAGTAGTATTGAATATGAACTTTGTTTTTCAGGAAGTATAGTTTTAGTCATGGCAATGTAATTTTTTTTATAAAAAAAAGGTATTTAGTCTCTATAAACTTCCTCAATTGTTGTTTTGTCAGATATTTGCATGACGTAATGAAAAAAATTTCTTTTATACTTCTGCTTATTTTTACTGCTACCATTACGGGGCCGGCAATCTCTTCTGTAATAAAGGAAAGTAAAGTTTCAATTTTTGCTCAGGATGAAGAAAAAAATGAGAGAAATGCTAAAACAGAAGAAGTAGAAAATGAGGAGTATCATCTTTCGAATTTCTGCTATGCTATACGCAATAATCTTTATATTTCAGCCCTTTCTGCTATTGAAATGAATCCTAAACTTATCGCTTCTTTCTCCGGAGTGATAACACCGCCCCCAGACCACTGTTAATTTTTATCCACTGCTTCCGGGCAATCTTTTATACCTTTTTGTTGTGTTTGTTTTACAGGTTAAAATTTCAATAAAATCTGTTTCCCGGAGATCAAACATGGCAGCCCTGAAAAAATACTATAAAAACCATCTTCCTTTATGTTGTTTTGGTCCGCTAATTATTTTCTTACTGCGGTTATTGTGTAATGCTTTAACATCATTTTATAGGGTATGTGGTATACTATTTTACAAAAACGGAGCATTTAAATTCTATTAATTAAAATTATTTTAAAATCTTTTTCATATGGTTGTTGTAAAAATATTAGTACCAGATAAAGAACTTGGACAGGCTGTAGCTGATAGTATTTTGAAAAATAAATTCAGCATACAGGTATTTGGAAATTCCTTTGATTCCTATAAAACAACTGCATCTAAACCTGGGAACAGTAATAAAGTATATGTTATTCAGTTTATAACCAAAAGCATGTTGTTTCATCAAATAGAAGACAGTTTAAAGCAGGAATTCCCAAAAACCGATTTTTCAATTTGTGCGACACCTATAGTTCATATTGGCTTCACTCTTCATGACAGGATCAAAAATAGGGTAATAGGATTTGATATGATAGAAGCAGAAAACGAAGATTAAAATGGATTATCTGAACATTATTTCTCTCGTTGCCCTGCAGGCGGTACCAGGTATTCTCTGTATTGTTTTCATTTACGTTATTGCGGAAGAATTACCTACCGAAAACACATTATAGCGAGAACCGACGTCTTGGTTAGTGTTCTTAAAATAAACAAAGCCGCTTTGCGTTTCTCTACGCAACGGAACTTAAACATAAAGTGTTGCGTCGAGACAGGCAACACAGCCTTCTGATAAGATTATCTGGCGGGTGGAGATTCTACATTAAACTTCGCACAGTAACCAAACCGTAAAAACAGATAATTTTACTGTATGGAAGATTTATTGCATAACCCTGTTTACAATGCTTTGTTATCGGGTGACAGGCATCTTAGTTTTGGTAATGACCAGGTAAGATTCTTTGATGAACAGGTTTCTCCTTTTGTAGGTTTTCAAACCGATTATTCTAAGGGTTTTACAGACTTATCTGACCTGCTTCCTTCTGGCAGAAAAATTTTATATGCCACTCCTTCTTTTATTCAACAACCAACCGGCTGGAAAATACTCCATGAAATAAAAGGAGTACAATTTGTATATGCCGCAGACCGGAACAGGAAAAAAGATTTTCTGATATAATCCCATTAGGGCAGGCATATGTTGATGAAATGGTACAACTGGCTGCGATAACCAAACCGGGTCCTTTTGCTACAAAGACCATTAACTTTGGTTACTATTTCGGAATTTTCGATAAGAAAAAACTGGCAGCTATGACCGGTCAGCGGTTCCATGTACGAAATTTTACAGAGATAAGTGCTGTATGTACGCATCCTGATTATACGGGCAAAGGTTATGCATACCGTTTACTTCAACATCAGTTACAACTTATAGTACAACATGGTCAGCAACCTTTTTTACATGTCCGGGAGGATAATGAGAGAGCAATTGCCCTCTATGAACGGCTGGGGTTTACCATTTCAAGAAACATGAATTTCTATTTTATGGTGAAGCAATAACTTCTTCCCAGCCAAGACCATCTGAGAACCTTCTGAGAACCAGCTAAAGAAATTTTCCTAAATTTATTCATGCTTCGCTTTTTCATTATTGGCTTATTTGCTATTCACTTACTTGATTCCTGTAACCATGTTAGTAAATTCTATTCATCTGATACAGGCCATGAAATAGTAAAACCGGAAGTACAGTATCTTGATAGTAAAGTAATCAATCTTAAAACTACAGGCATAGCTGATACCACTATAGCCATGCTTTTGGGGAGGATTGAAAATACATATATTTTTAAGGGTAAAGAATTTATGGAACCAATCGTGGCAGCCATGATAATGCTGAGGAATAAAACGAATGGCAAAGAAGCTAATATTTTTTTTAAAAAAAATGGTTCCTACAAACTCTATAAATCACCAGGTATTTATGAGATAACTATTAAAAGTGTTGGATGCAATACAATCGATATTAAGAATATTTCTTTGGGCTCAGGTGAAATAAAACAACTGGATGTGCAATTGGCACTTGCCGGTTTAATACCTAAAACAAAAATTTTTGATGTAGTAGCCAATTATAATCTGCTCGAAAAGAAAAATTAAATTCACCGTAATTAAAGTAAAGGACCGTGGTTGGTGGAAGATACTTCGGCATCCCGATGGCTATCGGGACAGTACACCAATAACGGCGTACGTCAGCAGCAAATGTTTTTTAATGCTCAATTGCGAACAGAACCTTAAAGAGTACCCTTCATTCCTAAGGGTAAACTGTGCAACATATGATGATAGTGGTACATGTGCCGGGCTCATAAAAATTTATATCCTGGTTATTGCTTTCCCCAACTAATTACAAGCCTTTATCCATTTTAGCGCCTTTTGCCACAATTAATTAATTTAGCAGTAATTATAAATAATGAAAGCCATTCTATGTACAAAATATGGGTCAACAGATCAGCTTCAGTTTAGCGAGGTACCAAAACCGGTACCAAAAGAAAATGAGGTATTGATAAAAGTGTATGCTGCCGCAATAAATGATTATGACTGGAGTTTGGTGCTGGGTAAGCCGTATATCTATCGGTTATTATTTGGCCTAACAAAACCCAAACGCCCCATACCTGGCATGGAGCTGTCAGGTGTGGTGGAGGCGGCTGGTACCAATGCCACTTTATTCAAAGCCGGGGATGCAGTGTATGGCGATATTTCAAACTATGGTTTTGGAAGTTTTGCAGAATATATCTGCATCAATGAAAAGGCTGTTGTGCATAAACCCGACGGTATGCCTTTTGAAGAGGCAGCAGCCACTTCCCACGCTTCGATGCTGGCATACCAGGCGATTATTGAAAAGGGACAAATTCAGCAGGGACAAAAAATACTGATCAACGGGGCAGGCGGTGGGGTAGGCACTTTTGGCTTGCAAATTGCAAAAACATTTAATGCCGAAGTAACGGGTGTGGATACCGGTGATAAACTGGAGATGATGAATTCGCTTGGTTTTGATCATATCATTGATTATAAAAAAGAAGATTTTACAAAGAACGGACAGCGATATGACCTCGTCATTGATGCTAAGACGACCCGTTCTCCTTTCGCTTATCTGCGTTCGCTTACTGCAAATGGCAAGTATGTTACGGTGGGTGGTAATGCAGGCAGGCTTTTACAGACCTTACTGGTGAAATTCTGGATCAATAAATTCAGTAAAAAGAGTTTACATATCGTAGCCCTGAAGTCCAACCGGGACTTGGCATATATACATGAACTTTACGCAGCGGGTAAAATAAAACCGGTAATTGACGGTCCTCATCCATTAAGCGAAGTGCCAAAAGCTATTCAGCATTTTGGGGAAGGAAAGCACAAGGGGAAAGTGATAATAAAGGTAGAGTAAATAGTCTTTATTAATTTTTAGTCCTCCCTTCTTTCATTTACTATTTTAGTTCAACATCAAAATAAATTCCTATGGTGATCAAAAATCTTCAACAGTTATTTACAAGGGATCTTACTAAACTGAAAGAGGAGATTGCTTTATACAATGACGAGTCAATCGTATGGAAAACAGAAAAAAATATTTCTAATTCGGCCGGCAATCTTTGTTTGCACCTGCTCGGTAACCTGAATACATTTATTGGTGCGGCGATAGGCGAGACGGGATATATACGGAACAGGCCTGAAGAGTTTACTGCCCAAAACATTCCCAGGGAAGTGTTGATCAAAAAAATTGAAGAAGTGATAAAGATGGTACAACAAAGCCTGGATAAATTAACATTGGATAAATTAGAAAAAGAATATCCTATACAGGTGTTTGGTGAACCGATTACTTATGAGCTTTTCTTGTTGCATTTATCCGGCCATTTAATGTATCACCTCGGACAGATAAATTATCACCGTCGATTATTGGATCGTTCCAATAAATAACCTGAAATCTTCCATCTTGTTATTACGTTGCAGGTAGAAGGAAATGCCGGTAAACTGTAATTGACAATAGCACTATTTATTTTTTAATAAAAAAAACATCTATTTGCAGTGCAAAAGATTCCGCCTGGTGTTTTCTTCCACCAACCACATGTGTTAAAGACTTCCAAAGTTTTGATCAAATTCACTTATCACAAACACATCCTTCCGCTATGGAGGAAGTTCCTAAAATATACCATCCTTTGTCTTTGTACAAAACGAACTAAAGAGAAAATGCCGCAATAAGGTATGGCACTTTAAAACGAATATGCCTTGTGAGTTGTTCGGCAATTAATACATTAACTTCAATAAAGCAAAACGATCTACGCAAACCAATAAATAGCTAAATGCGTTTTGTTAGACTCAAACAGATATTTATGAAACAACTACGGATGATAGTATTAGTCGTCTTATTGTTGCAAGGTTGTGTTGCATCTAAGAAAACACCGCCAATCTGGAAAACGCTGCCAGAAATTCCCGTAATGCCATCGGCAGATGAAATCGGGTTTCTGCCGGTGAATGATATAAATATGTATTATGCCATATTTAATAAACAAGGAAAAGAACCGGTTATTTTACTTCATGGAGGATTTGGGAACGCCGATTGGTGGGGTTATGAAGTGCCACTACTATCCAAAACACACCAGGTGATTATATTGGATAATAGAGGACATGGTCGTAGTACTATGTCGGATCAGGCCTTCAGCTACCAACTAATGGCATCTGATGTATTGCAATTGATGGATCAGCTTCATCTTCAAAAGGTTTCTATTGTAGGCTGGAGCGATGGGGGTATAATTGGATTGGTACTGGCCATGAAGCATCCTGACAGAATTGATAAATTGTTTACCTATGGTACAAATTTTAAGAAGTCCGGAGAAAAATCAGAACCGATGGATTCTGCTACGGGAGCAAAGTTTATGACAAAAGTTAGAGCGGATTATCACAAACTCTCTCCAACACCTGATGATTTTCTGAAGTTTAGAGCTGCTCTTGGAAAAATGTATAGCACTGAGCCAAACCTGATACCTGCTGAAATAAAAACCATCAAAGCCCCAACAGTAATTGCAGCCGGGCAGTATGAACAGTTTTATAAAAGGGAACATTTTGAGGAACTGGCAGGCCTGATACCCAATGCCATTTGTGTGATTCTTCCAAATGTAAGCCATGGGGGGCCAATACAAAATCCAGCCCAATTTCACAAAGCCGTAATGAAATTATTAGATGGTCATCATTAAGACATATTTCATTAGTTCGCACCATTTTGCCCTGGTTGGTGTTCACAAAAAATGTATCACACCGTTGGTGTTTCCCCTCACCAACCACATGCAATAAGAAGTCTTTGTTAGCCTTCAAAAAATAAAAGCCTAAAATATAAATGACGGGTGGAGATGCTTTGGCAAACTCAGCACACTTGCCACAGCATAAGGAAATGACAGCAACCTGTAATTGACAATAGAGCTATTTATTATTTTATTGAAATTTCATCTATTTGCAGCGCAAAAGATTCTGCTTTCTTATTACCGATCAAAAAACCTATTTCTGTCATAGATTTTCCGGGAAAAGGAGGACGGTTAAGCAGTTGCCCTCTGAATGAAGCAATCATTTTATCAAATGGCAATTCAACTGTTTGCCATTCGCCGGTAGTGGCAAAGGATATTATATAATCATAATAATCATTTGACTTTACTTTTACCCGAAACTGATAAACTTTGCCATCGCCTTTTAACCGAATCACAAACCTGTTGCTTTCCGTAGTTTCTTTTTGTGTGAAATAATAACGAACAGATGAAAACCCACCATTATTATCCAGAGAAACTTCTCCGCTAAAAAGACCATGGCCTTCGGCAGTAAGTTGGAAGTTTCCATTTGATCGGCCACCCATTACCACGTCATCAGTCATGCGCCAGTTACTTATGTCTGCCGATTTATTGAAATCAAATAGCAGGGTAGTTTTAAAAAACATAACGAAAGAAATTAGTAGAATAGATTGCATAGTTATTGATTAAAAAGGTATAAATCATTTCATTTAAAATTTTTTATCGTTCTTTTTATTTCCCCCCGCGGCATGCGTGTATTGTTACTCATTTTTAATCTATATAAAATGGTTGATTTATTGTTTCAACTTCCTGAACAAAGAAATAGTGGTATTGTTGTAAATCAGTATAAAATAATACTTTTTACTACCCTTTTTAGACCCGATCCTACGAAAAAGATTGTTGAAGCAGCTGGCTATTCACAGTTTAGCATAGCAGAACAAACTGGTGTATGAGGTAAAATTGTACTTTTATATTCATAACTATTGAATTTTTTGAAGAAAAGAAAATAGGAAATAGCAGGGATAGAGAAACCTGTCCTTGCTTTTTAATAAACCAAACATATGACAAATACATTTCCGGTAATACAAACAGAACGGCTTTTGCTCAGGCAATTTACAGATAGTGATCTTGAAAATGTTTTCAAAGGGCTTTCTCACCCCGACATTATCAAATATTATGGGGTAAGCTACCAGACACTGGAAGCAACAAAGGCCCAGATGGAATTCTTCACCAACCTGGAAAAAAATGAAACGGGAATTTGGTGGGCTGTTTGTTCGCTGGATAACAAAACATTTTACGGAGAGGGTGGACTCAACAGTTTGAGCAAAGAACACAATAAAGCGGAAATAGGATGCTGATTAATTTTAGATTTCTGGGGTATGGGCATCATGAAATAAGTAATGCCAATTATTTGCGATTAGGTTTTTACTAACCTTGGGATTCATAAAATTAAAGGTCTCGTGGAGTCAGAAAATAAGAATTGTAAAAGCGATGGATAAACTGGACTTTACATTCGAAGGCACCATGAAGGACTGTGAAATAAAAAACGGGAAGTTCATCAGTCTTGATATCTATGCTTTACTGAACACTTAATAAAAGGGTTACAATATAAAAAAGCATGACATCACCCAAAAATTGATGGCTGTTTATCGCCAATGCCCGGGCACCCAACGGTAACCACGGCGGCTGTATTTCCAGTAACCAGGTACCCATACTGCTCCTTAGCGGCCAGGGCGGGCCCAATAACCGGGAACTGATACATATCGTCCACTGCTCCAACGCCATTCTGGTCCAATCCATATAACGCCGGAAGAAAGCCGGTGAGAAGGTGCACCCATGCTGATCTCTACGGGAAAATTTAATCGTACACGAACATGCTGTGCCTGGAGGGTAGAGCCGGCGACTACAAAAAGCAATGCCAGCTGGGATAATTTTATTTTCAGCTGTATCCTTTTTTTTAGATCATGACAGCTGCCATTCGGTCTAAAAATTTTCAGGAAAGCTGACTTGACAGCCCTGAAAATTTCCAGCCCCCGGTTCATGGCTACTTATTTTAGGCTTTTATGACCCTCAAAGTTCTGGCGGGTTTATTGCTACTGCAATACTTTTGCTAACTTTCCTTTTATGAACCTGGAAAAACTTCGCCCCGACAAATACCTAAAGTACCTCTACCTGCCCAAACTCTTTGCTACCAAACGGACCAAGGAGATCTTGTCGGTCAACCCTACCATCATCCCCCACCGGGAAGAAGCTAAAGAAGTGGTGGTAACCGTTTTTGATTACAATGCTGAAGCCATGGATGAACGGAAAATGTCATCTCTCGGGGATTGTTATATATATAAGAATAGTGGCCGCACTTCCTGGATCAATATTGACGGGCTTCGCAAGGCGGATGTGGAAGCAGTTTGTGCCCATTTTGATATTCACCCACTGATCGTGGAGGATATCCTGAGCATTAACCAGCGGCCAAAACTGGATGAAGCGGAAAACAGTATTTTTTGCCTGCTCAACATGCTTTATTATAACGAAGAAAAAAATGCGGTGGAGCAGGAGCAGATCAGCATTATTCTGGCTAAAGAACTTGTTATCAGTTTCCAGGAAGATGCCCACCGGGATGTGTTTACTTCCCTCCGGGAAAAACTAAAGACCGCTAATAGTAAAATAAGACAAAGGCCGGCAGACTATTTGTGTTATTCACTGCTCGATTTGATAGTGGATCATTATTTTGTAGTCATGGAAAAATTGGGTGATCATATTGAGATAGTGGAAGAAGAGGTAACCAGGGGAAATAATTCTCATGCCCTTTCACACATCACCCAGTTGAGAAAAGAATTGATCGTATTAAAAAGAAATTTCTCCCCGGTAAGGGAAGTGGTGAATGGTTTTTTGCGCAGTGAAAGTCAACTACTGGAAGACCGGCACACTAAATATTACAAAGATATATATGACCACATCATACAGGCATCAGACCTTAGTGAAAACTATCGTGATGTGATGGTGAGCTTGCAAGACCTGCATGTGAACAATATGAACATGAAGATGAACGAGGTAATGAAGGTGATGGCTATTGTTACCTGCCTGTTGGCACCTCCTACTGTTATTGGCGGTGTGTTTGGAATGAACTTTGAAAAAATTCCTTTTGCTTCGAATGGGTTGGGATTTTTTGTAACCGTAGGTGTAATGTTATTAATCCCGGTTATAATGCTGTTTATTTTTAAACGGCGGGGGTGGTTCTGAAAACCACAACCCCTTAGGGGGTCGGCAAGGTTCATTCAAACAACAATTCTACTTTTGATTGGGATGGCTGCAAATGTAAATTGCCGGCTCTTTATTTAAAATAATAACGATTAGAAATTAAAAATACATTTTGCACACAGATTGGATAGATGAACACACCTGCCCCTCCGTTCAGGCGGGGATTATTTTGATAAATCAAAATCCTGGATTTCTGCTAAGCAGAAAAATTGGTGTTTATCCGTTTAGTCCGTGTCATCCGTGTGCAAATTCTTCTTGATAATCCCTTTTATAATAGTTTACTTTAAAAGTCTAATTGATATAAGATATCCCTTGTTCGGCAAACCTCCTTTAAGGGGCATGGGTGGTTCTCTTCTTATACACCGGCACCGTACTGCAAGGCTCACCATACATAATACTTTTGGCAACCGGGCGCAAGCGTTTTGTTATTTCCATATACACATAATCTCCAATGGGGATCTCGCCGCAACCTTTTATCACTACTCTCTTATCAACAAACTCTTCTGTGTTGATCGCCCCAATATTTTTCAGGAATAATGTTTTGTGTAATTCTTTTTCATCACCCATGACGATAGCGGCAGCTACAGGTTCCAGGTAAGTGACCACCAGCATCCAGGCCCATACCGGTATGATGGCGTCGGCCGAACAGGTGAGGGCAATGTTTTTATTTTGATAAACAGCCCAGTCGATCTTTTTTAATGCCTCCCGGAAATCTTTTTCTTTCAGGATCATACCCATGAACAAAAAATCTTTCAGGTCAAACACGGCCGTCTCTCCTTTGGGGTAATAGGTTTCCAGGTCAATGCTGATCAACCCGCTTTCTGCTACTTTATTGATAAATGGTTCGTTCATTCTAGCCCCCTGTCGATTAGTCTGTTTTTGTAATCTCGCTATTCCCCTTCAGGGAAGGGTTTGAAATCTTTTGTGCAAACTTTTCACTACAAAAATAACGATAACAACCGCCTCTTGTTTGCGACATCCGTAAAACAAACCCCGTACCAGGCGGGCCGGTACGGGGTTACAGTTGGTTTTGGTTGCTAACTATTTAATAGACGTTCGATCGCTTGTCCTTGATCGTAGCCGCCTTCTTCAACCCATTGACCGGGTAGGCCGGCGATTGGGGATTGGTAATGTACATCTTCGTCTGCTGGTAAAGGGTCTTGCGCTGCTCGGCTACATCTCCTCCTGTAACCGCCGTAGCAGAAACATCTTCTACCCGCATTACATAAACTCCGCTTTGTCCTTCAATTGCTTCAGCAACCACTTTCCCTTTGTTGGCGGGGTTAAATGTAGCGCCGCTGATCTTTGGTTCATAGCCCAGCGTAGAAGTTGAATTCAGGCGAACACTATCTACCAGTTCTATTTGTTTACCGCCCAGCGCTACTGCTGCAGCTTCCAGGGTGGTCACTTTTCCAATTTTTTGTTTCAGCATTTCTGCTTTCTTTTTATTGCGCAATGCTGGTTCTACTTCCATGCGGGCAACAGCGGGGCTTTTTGTTCCTTCTTCAAATACAGCGGTAACAACTGCTACTACATAATTATCATCTACCTGCACCGGTTTCAACACCTCGCCTCTTTTAGCTTCATAGATAGCTCTTACCAGTGATCTGGAGTAACCGATACCCTGTACCTGTGCATCATTCGGCTTGATATTGGGGCCGATTCCTTTTACACGGCTTGCTGGTTTTTGTGATTTTTCAAAAATGGCGTCAAAGCCTTTTTCATCCCGGCTGTCAGCAGCAAATTGGTTAGCCTCTTCCTGTGCCTTGCTGTCGGTTTCGGGGCTGGGGAGAATCTCCTGTGCCAGGTAACCTACTTTATAACTTGTTTCGGGTTTGATAAAAGCAAGGATCTCTATATAATGCCAGCCAAACTGGGTCTTGATCACTTTTTTATCACCGGGCTTGCCTTCAAATAAAATAAATTGACCGAACTCTTTGGCAAATCCATCACCCTGTATCGTTGCGGAAGAAAATGTCATTACACCTTTATCAGCGTGGGCGGCCTGGTCAGTAGTATATTTTGTTTCCAGTGTATCAAAGTTGGCGCCGCCTTTTATCGCCCTTTCAATACTGTCAACTTTAGCTTTGGCTACGGAATCGGGCATGATGGCGTTACCACTGCGATCCTGTGTACCCAATAAGATGTGACGACATTTTACTGAATCAGGAAGTACTTTAGTATCGATCAGCTTGGCCATTACGTAGCTGCCGCCATCAAGATAAGGACCATAGACCTGGTTCCTGGCCAGTCGCTGGATGCTGTCTTTGGCAGCCACCTGCATTTGAGAAGTTCCTATATAACCATCAAAAAAGTTGGTCACACCATTGCGTGCCAAAAACGCAACCGCATCTGAGGTGCTATCATATTCCGCTTTCAGGTTCAGCAATTGTGTTTTTATAGCAGCAGAATCCCCGGCTGTCGGAGAGGCATTGAAAGTAACATATGAAATGTTACGGCTTTCTTCCTGCTGGTAATCTTCCTTGTTTTTGTTAATGTATGCAGCGATCTCTTTGTCCTCAATTTTTACGGAGCTGTCAGCAATGCTGGAATACACTTCCCGTACTACGAAAATTTTTCCAAGCTGGCTGTTGTCTGCATTTTGTTTTTCTACATACCAACGGGGAAAGTTGACACTATTGCTCAACAAGGCAACATATTTTTCTGATAAGCGCTGTTGCTTTAATTGTTCGACATAATTATTAAAATTATCTTTTTGCTCCTGAGTAGTTTTTTTATCCTTCAGCATCTGGTCGATCTTCTGCTTGGCCCGTACAGGGTCAAAACCATTCTCATCGGTAAGCTGTTGTTTCAGATCAGCAGGCATATTCGGTCCGTATAGAATATCACCGAGTTCTTTTTTGCCGATCTTCATTCCCAGTTTATCAAATTCATCATCCAATAATATCCTGCTGACCTCCTGGCCCCACACCTGCTCCACTGCCTGGCTGTTGACCATACCGGCCGGGTAACCCTGCTGACGCATCTGATCTTCTACCTGTGCTACTTTTTGAGCAAACACATCCGCTTTTATACTGGTACCGTTTACACTTCCCAGGTTCTTTGTACCGCCACCGGCACCACCGCCACCGCGGCCTGAAAAATAATCGGTCAATATAAAACCAATCAACGCCAGTGCAATAGCAACAACCGCCACCTTTGCATACTTATCTCTGATATCCTGAATAATAGACATAGTAAATCCTGCTTTTTTAAGGATGGCAAAAATAGGGCTTTTGGGGAAAAGAAGTGAGTAATTCAGGAATTGGGGATTAGTTATTAGGGAATAAGGCATGCCGGCACTATAGCTTTGCCCACAGGCTCCTAATGCTGCTCGACACAGATGGGTCTTTTTAGCCCAATTCCCTTATTTCCAATTACTAATCTCCTTTTTACTTCTTCTTAGGATGAACCAGCTTCATTTCCTTGATCAGGTGGCTGGCACCGGCATATTTATCTACCACAAAAAGCACATAGCGGATATCCACCATGATATTGCGGCAAATAGAGGGGTCATAATTAATATCACTCATTGTTCCCTCCCAGACCCGGTCAAAGTTCAGGCCCACAAGGTTGCCATAAGCATCCAGGGCCGGACTGCCCGAGTTTCCTCCAGTAGTATGGTTCATGGCGATAAAACAAACCGGCATTTTTCCGTTAGCTCCATATTGACCATAGTCTTTTGCCTGGTACAGGCTCCGCAATTTTTCCGGCACATCAAATTCGTAGTCGGCGGGTTTGTATTTATCCATCACCCCATCGAGATAGGTATAATGATCATATTTTACTGCATCCCGGGGATTGTAGCCCTTTACTTTACCATAGGTTACCCGCAGGGTGCTGTTGGCATCGGGGTAAAATGTTTTTTCCCTGAACACATCGATTTGCGCCTGCATATAGCTCCTGTTCATCTTGTTGACCCTCGCCTGCACATCATTCAGGTTCTTTGTAACCGTAGTGGAGTAACTATTGACCATATCCTTATATAATAAAACAACAGGATTGCTTTTATAATAGTTCACGACCTCTGCTGCAGGTTTTTCTAATCTTGCCTTGGTGGCTTCCCTGTTGTCAAGGTCAACCTCTGCAAAAAGATCAGCTGCCATTTTTGCATAATCATTTCCTCTTTTACCCGCGATATCTCGAAGAAGGGGTGATTGGTATTTTGCATCCTGGTCTTCCAGGTACATCTTTATAAGCACTTCATACAATTTCTGGTCGACCGTGCTGTTGTACTCATCATATAAGCTTCCCAGCTGGTACTTTACTTGTTCAAGCCGTTGATTATATCCCTTCTCCCCGTCCTTTTCATAGGACGTTACCAGAGAATTCATCCAGCCCCCCATGGTGAGGAGTTCTATTTTGCTCGCTATCTCATTATAGTAATCCCGTGCGTATCCGTATGGTTTTATCTCCGCATAAGCTGCTTCAAGATCGCCCAGTAAATTACCGTATGCCGCTTTCCATTGAGGATTGGCATTTACTCTTTTCTGAAATTCTGCTTCGTACGTTTTCTTTTTGTTCAGGGCATTGGTGCTTGTCAGTCCCAGTACCTCACCCTGCCATTTCTTATAGGAGTTTTGAATACCGGCATATTTGGCGGCATATTGTATTTTTATCTGTTCGTCTTTGCGCATAAAGCCATCAATCACGTTCAGCGCTTTTTCACGGATAGCGATCTTGGCGGGATCGTTCACAGTCATAATCTGTTCTACAGCCGCCGACTGCAGATACTGTGTTGTTCTGCCGGGAAAGCCAAAAACAAGGGTGAAGTCCCCTTCCGCAACGCCATCCAGCGAGATCGAAAGCGATCGTTTGGGTGTGTACGGTATATTATCCGCTGAATAAGCATTGGTGGGTTTGTTATCCTTGCCGGCATAAATGCGGAACATGGAAAAATCACCGGTATGACGGGGCCACATCCAGTTATCGGTATCCTTTCCAAAATTACCGATAGAAGAAGGTGGAGCACCCACCAATCGGATATCCCGGAAAGTTTCCGTGATGAACATATAATATTGATTGCCTTCAAAAAAACCGCGGACAAATCCATCCTGGTAGGTTTCCTTTTTTGCTGTCTTTCTGATCTCGCTGATATTTTTATCGATCGTGGATTGTCTTTCACTTTCTGTCATAGAAGGCGTAACACCGTTTAGGGTTTGTTTACTGACATCTTCTATGCGCACAATAAACGTAACAAACATTCCCTGGTTTGGAATTTCCTGCCCGTAATTAGCCGCCCAAAAACCATCCCGTATATAATTATGATCAAGGGTGGAATGGTTTTGAATGGCATCGAACCCGCAGTGGTGATTCGTTAATATTAATCCTTTGGAAGAAATGATCTCGCCGGTACAACCACCGTTAAAACTTACAATAGCATCTTTCAGGCTACCGCTATTGATACTATAAATGTCTTTGGCACTCATCTTCATGCCCAGGCTTTTCATATGCTTCTCGTTCATTTTCTCCAAAAGCAGGGGCAGCCACATCCCTTCGTCAGCCTTTACCAGCGATACAATAGACAGGCAAAGGATAAGGAACAGGTGTTTCAGGTATTTCATACAGCGTTTATTTAAGGCTTTAAAATTAGGGCTTTCTTTATTATGGGCATTTCCACTGGTAATAAAGGAAGTTTAGCCAGAGATTACGCGGATTAACCCAGACCTGTCTGCCTGCGGCAGGCTAGTTGCTTACGTCTTTTTTTTGCCACTAAATGATACTTATTCTATTAATTCGTGTGGTTTTGTTTGCTTTCGTCGCCAACCTTTATTTTTTATCTGCGTTGATTTGTGGTTAACCAATTTATTTACTTCCATTAATTAGCTAAATCCGTGTAATCTGTGGCAGCCCTCTCAACTTTTTTTCCCCACGCCGGTGTTAATGGACTAAAAAATTTGTGGATATCCCCATGTGAAACGTGGATATGAAACGGGATGATTGGAAATGAATTAGGGTGTATTATTATTATTTTGTTAACCGGGCAAGTACTGAACCAATTATCCTACCCTTATTCACAGAGTAATTTTTGTAATGTATCAAAAAGTTATCCCGCGACTGCTCTTCACATTGATGTGGATATACTACATGAAACCAGTAGCAGCAAGTAGTTTATTTGTGAATTACCCGGTTTTAAATGTGTATTACAGTAAATAACTAATTTTGTAAAAAAGGTTTTCCACGAATCCACAGCTGTAATAATAATAAACTCTTTTTTATAAAAATATATTATTACTATTATTG
>Ga0163149_10000320_pt1 | contig 63662 bp, 44 predicted proteins | sample OliLakLV19MP5G1_FD_148604 | JGI IMG/M metagenome (GOLD analysis project Ga0163149, IMG submission 148604) | Freshwater microbial mat bacterial communities from Lake Vanda, McMurdo Dry Valleys, Antarctica - Oligotrophic Lake LV.19.MP5.G1 | ecosystem: Environmental > Aquatic > Freshwater > Lake >...
ATGTTCCGCAATTACTTCAAAATCGCGCTTCGCAACCTGTTGAAAAACAAATTCTTTTCTCTCATCAACATCGTCGGGCTGTCGGTGAGCATGGGCGTGTGTCTGCTCATTATTTTAATCGTAGCCGACCAATATAGCTTTGATAGTTATAATGAAAATAAGGACCGCGTTTATCGCATTATTTCCAATCAAAAAACGCAGGATGGAAATATAACATCTTGGGCGCCTGCGCCAATGAATTTGGGAGAGCGATTGAAACAAACCTCCACTGCGGTTGAAAAAGTGGCGGTGATTCGAAAGTTTGGTATAAATGTAAATACAGGCGGTGAATCGCTGCAACTATCTGGTTTTCATGCCAATACTGATTTTTTGGACGTGTTTAATTTAAAATTAGCAGCAGGAAATGCAGCAACGTCATTGACAGAACCGAACACCATTGTGTTGACTGCCGAGACCGCGAAAAAGCTGTTCAAACAAGAAAACCCCATCGGCAAAGTGCTGACATTGGAAGACGGCGAAGGAAAACCCATTGGCAACCTAACCGTGACGGGCGTGTTGGAAGACAAGGAGCAACGGTCGCACCTCACTTACGAATCGCTCATTTCGTTCGCTACCCTTCGCGCGGAAACCGAGACGAACGAGCGCATCCACGATTGGCTGAACGTCTATGAATGCTGGGTGTACGCTTTATTAAAACCAAAACAGGATGTTGCTCCTTTACAAACGCTATTAAATCAAATCGCGCAAGCCGAATGCCAAAAACCAGACATTTTTCCCCATTTGACTTTTGAAATGGAGGCGCTGCGTACCATTAATCCAGCCACCAAAAACTTGGGAAATCAACCGCGTCCGGCGTTGCCCGCCTGGATTATCTATTTCCTCGCCAGTTTAGCCGTCATTATTATGTTGCTGGCTTGTTTTAATTATGCCAATCTCTCGCTCGCCCGTTCGCTCAAACGCGCCAAAGAAGTGGGTATTCGTAAGGTGGCAGGGGCTTTTCGCCATCAAATTGTTTGGCAGTTTCTGACAGAATCGGTTATCCTTTCCTTAGCGGCTTTAGGCGGGGCGCTGCTGCTTTTGAAATTCCTCATTCCAGCATTTTACAGCTTGGATGCCGATATACAGAAAATATTCAATCTGGAAGCCCAAGGATTTATTTACGCTTGGTTTGTTGTTTTTGCAATAACAATTGGTTTACTGGCGGGCTTGTCTCCAGCGTTATTATTATCTCGTTTCCGACCCGTAGAAACCTTGCGCAAGCTGGCAAATGTCAAAGTGTTTTCGTCTTTGAATGTACGTAAAGGTTTGATTGTGATGCAGTTTGCCATATCGCTTATTTTTATTATGACTACCATCACTTTGAGCCGCCAATTTCGACACACGATAAATGCAGATTTGGGTTTTAATAAAGACAATATTATAAATGTAAGTTTGCAAAATCAATCTTATTCACTTTACCAGCAAGCGATTAGTAGTTATAAAGATATAAGTGCAGTGTCCGCTTCTTCCATTATTCCAGCAACGAATAACTTATCCGGAACGAATGTGCAGAAAGTAGGCAGTTCTGATTCCATTTACTTGGCTTATATTTCGGTTGACCCAAATTACATTCCCAACGTAAGTTTAAAACTCCTCGCCGGGCGCAATTTTACCTCTGTGGATTCGCTCAACACCGAAAAATTTATCATTTTAAATGAAAAAGCGACCCAAGAATTGAAATTAGGGACGCCACAGGAGGCAATCGGGCAATTTATTACCCTGAGTCACGGTAACAAAAATGTAGAGATAATTGGCGTGGTCAAAGATTTTGTAATCTTCAATCCCAATCAACCCATTCAAGCAGTAGCACTGCGCAGTTTCAGCGATTTTTTTACCTATGCGAATGTGCGCGTGAGCGGCTACGAAACGGCGGAAACCCTAAAAGCGCTGGAAGCCGCTTGGAAAACCTTGGGTACGAGTCGCCCTTTTGAATACCAATTTTATGATGAAGCGTTGGCGCAGGCAAACTTAGAATTGGTGCTTGGTGCGCAAGTGGTCGGTTTCGCGGGCATACTCGCTATCCTCATCGCTTGTATGGGTCTGCTGGGCATGGTCATGTACACCACCGAAGCGCGGCTAAAGGAAGTGAGCATTCGCAAAGTGTTGGGCGCGGATGTGGCTTCGCTCGTCTTCCTACTTTCCAAATCATTTTTAAAACTGATGTTAATCGCAATTGCAATAGGCGCACCGGCGGCTTATTTCATCAATAATATGTGGCTGCAAAGTTATGCGTATCGCATCCAAATTGGGTTTAGCATTTTGGCGGTTAGCATTTTAGCACTCGTCGGGCTGGCGTTGTTGACGATTGGCTCGCAAGTATTTAAAGCAGCTTTGACGAATCCGGTGGAGAATTTGAGTAATGAATGACTTAGAATGAAAATGAGAATAATAAGCGGATTAATTATTCATTATTAATTCCTTAATTATAAAATACGCACTCTGTTTTTTCAACACAACCACCCAAATCCAGTGAAAGCAGGATTTAATTTTATTGCAAAACCATTAAAATTTTAAAACCATGATTCGCAATTACTTCAGAATCGCCCTGCGAAATCTTTCAAGGAACAAAGTTTCTTCTTTTATTAATATAGTTGGGCTGGCGGCAGGTATGGCCGTGGTGATGCTCATTGGACTTTATGTGCTGGACGAGTACAGCTACGACCGATTTCACAAAAATGGCAACCATATTTTTAGGGTAGTAGAAACCCAAAAACAAGCGGATGGATTTCATCCCGTAGCAACTACGCCCGCACCCTTGGCTGCTGCCTTAAAAACCGATTTTGCTGAGGTCGTGCAGACTGCCCGTGTCGGTCGGTGGAACGGAATGTTGCAAAATGGAACACAAAGCGTAGAGCCTAAGGATATGACGATTGTAGATAAATCTTTTTTTCAAATATTTGATTTTCCATTCATTTTAGGAAACGCTCCTACTTCTTTTGACAATCCTGACGAAATCATTATCAACGAAGAAATGGCAGCGTTCTTTTTTGGAGAAAACTGGCGAAAAAAAGATATTTTAGGTCAACTCCTTGTGCTCAACGATTTTCAAAAACTACCCTTGAAATTAGTAGGCGTCGTCAAAACCTTACCGGCTAATTCCCACCTGCAATCAGCCGTTTTTTTGCCGTTCAAATACCTTGAAAAATATGATGAATGGAGTAATAAGTGGAACAGTAATAATTATCATACGTATCTGCAACTTAAACCCGAAGCTAATCTGGGTGCTTTCGGACAGAAAATTGCTGGTTATCTCAAAAAGTTTGATACAGGTGGAGAAACTACATTACAATTACAACCACTTTCTACTATTTATTTACAATCAAAATTTGATTTTCAAACCGATTGGGGCAAACGGAGTGATATATTTTACGTCTATCTTTGCATAACGGTCGGCTTGACTATACTGCTGATCGCGGTTTTCAATTTTATCAATCTGGCTACCGCCCGAGCTACGCAGCGTGCCAAGGAAGTAGGCGTGCGCAAGTTGGTAGGTGCAAAACGCCTGAATTTGGTCTACCAGTTTTTGACGGAAGCACTGCTCACCGTCGGCATAGCGATCGTGTTGGCAATGGCTTTAGCTGATTTATTGCTACCCGTTCTCAATCATATAGCCGATAAAACTTTATCCATACCTTTTTCCCGAGCTTTGTTTTGGGGCGTTGCAGTGGTATTTGTTTTGGTAATGACTATTCTATCGGGGCTTTATCCTGCTTTTATTTTATCCTCTTTTCGTCCGATAAAAGTAATGAATGGATTTTTTGCGATTCGTTCCGGTAAGGTTTTTCGACAATCATTAGTGGTCGGGCAGTTTCTGCTTTCCATTACATTGATCACCAGCACTTTGGTGATGTATCGGCAGTTGATTTTTATACAAGATAAAAAATTAGGCTTTGACAAGGAGCAATTACTCTATGTCAAACTTAAAGGCGATTTGAAAGCAAAAAGTGCCTTACTCAAACAAGCATTTTCAAATATTTCAGGCGTCGCATCGGTATCCGCAACTACGAATAACTTGGTAGATGTGATCAATTCAAGTCCGATTGAATGGGAAGGGCAAGTGTCTAAAGCCGAATTCTTGATTACACAAATGAATGTTGATGCAGATTTTTTAACGACTACCGGAGCTACGTTGGTGGCAGGTCGTAATTTTTCCAACAGCATCGTCAGCGATACCCTTGACCAGCAGGGTGCTTTTTTGGTCAATGAAACGGCTGCCCAACAGATGGGCTGGACTTCTCAAAAAGCCGTGGGCAAAAAAGTTAAATTCTGGGGCTTGGAAGGCAATATTATCGGGGTATTAGCGGATTTTCATTTCCGTCCGTTATCGGTTCAGATTGAACCATTTATTCTCCGATACCGCCCCAAAGAGTTTTATTTCACCTTGCTCCTCAAAATCCAACCTTCGCAAGTCAAGCAAACGATTGAAAACTTAACGAATGTTTATAACAAATATGAAGCAAATTATCCATTTGAATATGGTTTTGTAAATCAGGATTTGGACCTTCAATACAGTAGAGAACAGCGTATAGGTACTGTTTTTCTGAGTTTTTCGCTGCTGGCGATTTTTATTTCTTGTCTGGGATTGTTCGGTCTCGCTGTTTTCACTGCCGAGCAACGCACCAAAGAAATCGGTATCCGAAAAGTGCTGGGAGCTAGTATCGGCGATATTGTAGCTGTACTTTCCAAAGATTTTATAAAACTGGTGCTACTCGCTGCCGTTATTGCTTTTCCATTGGCGTGGTATTTTATGAGTAAATGGCTGCAAGACTTTGCGTATCGTACCAAAATAGAGTGGTGGATGTTTGCAGTAGCTGGATTTGGAGCATTAGCAATTGCATTACTGACGGTGAGTTTTCAGGCGATACGAGCGGCAGTAGCGAATCCGGTGGAGAGCCTACGCAGTGAATGAGCTACGGGTTGTACGGCTTTTTATTCGATGAACAAGGTTATTAAAAACATTATAAAAAAGCAACATGCTAATTTTATGGAACACCTGCGTATTCGATTGCAAACAATGCTCCAAAATGGCAGCAGCGATTTAATACGCATAGATTCCTATTTTGATACCCTCGCCAAAAATTACCGTTTTCGGAAGCGAGATTATCATAACTTTGAGCATATTGCAGCAATGTTAAAACTATCAGATAAATATGCTGCACAGTTACAACAAAAAGACATCGTAGACCTTGCTATTTTTTATCATGATGTAATTTACAATCCATTACGAAAAGACAACGAAGAACGCAGTGCCAAACGATCCGTGCGGGAATTGACACAATTGGATTTCCCAAAAGAAAAGATTGAACGCATTAAAACGTATATTTTAGCGACGAAAACGCATGATTTACAAGGTCTTGATGACGAAAGCGACTTGGCGTATTTTTTAGATTTTGATTTATCTGTACTCGGTGCAGATTGGGAAACGTATCTCATTTACAGCCAAAACATTAGAAAAGAATATGCCATTTATCCCGATTTGATGTACAACGCCGGACGTGTAAAGGTTTTGCGAGGCTTTTTAAATAAGCCGACGATTTATTTCACAAACGCTTTTAAAGAAAAAGAAGAAACACAAGCAAGAAAAAATATCGAACAAGAAATCATGTTGATGTGCTAATACAATCTTGTGTAAATCTCCTACCCGCACCACACATTGTTTACAAATATTTAATCTTTACTTAAAGTCTGGTGAACGACTGCTGTGTACCTTTGCAGTCGAAAGAGGACTCGACAGATACAATACCTTTTAAAAAGTTTAGTATTTGTCAACGTTTTCAAGAATGCCGACTGAATTTACCGTTTCCGTGCTACCTGTCCGAACTGTCATCCCGTGCGCATTACGCATTGCCAATAGTGCAATATCCGAACATAGTCAAAATAACATTTGCTCTCTTTTAAATTTTACACAAAGTATAAACACTATTTTTTAACTGGCTTTAACGTATTGCTTACAGCGCGAGTTCAAGAAAAAGCGGAACAATTAAATTTATTGGCAGGTATAAAATAAACGAAAGTCGGCTTCCCGTCGGCTGACAAAAGAAAACCGGAATTGTGAAAGCAACTCCGGCTTATCCAATATTGAGTATTAAATAACAAAAGTCACAATTTATGAAACTTTTCCTACACTTGCCCGGAGGAGTTTGCAATGTCTATTGCAAAAGCCTGCTCGGTGTTCTTTTCTCGCTGTTTTTTTCCTTTCAAATGTATGCACAGTCCACCGTATCGGGTGCCATTACAGATGCCGAATCTGGCGAGTCGCTCCTTGGCGTAAGCGTCATGGCGAAAGGCACTTCCAAAGGTACGGTCACCGATTTGAATGGCAATTATTCTATCGAATTGGCGCAAGGCGAAAACGTACTGGTCTTCTCTTTTGTAGGTTATGATACGAAAGAAGTAACGGTAAATGGTGCTACGACTTTAGATGTAACATTAGACCTTGGGTCTATCGGTTTGAACGAAGTAACGGTAACGGCACTCGGTATCAGCCGCCAGACAAAGTCACTTGGCTATGCCGTACAGGAAGTGGACGGTGACAATCTGAACAAAGCGAAAGATGCGAATTTTATCAACAACCTTGCCGGTAAAGTGGCAGGCGTAACCATCGTGGGCAATCCAAGTGGGATTGGTGCGTCTTCCCGCGTGACGATTCGCGGCGAGCGCTCTTTGAATATCAATGCCAACCAACCCTTGTTTGTAATTGATGGCGTTCCGATTATCAATGAAGTGCTTGGCTCTTCGGGTCGTAGTTATCAAGAAGCAGATTATGGCAATGGCGCAGGCTTTGTCAATCCAGATGACGTAGAATCGGTAACGGTTCTGAAAGGTGCGGGCGCAACGGCTTTGTACGGTTCACGCGGTGCGAATGGTGTTATTTTGATTACAACGAAAAGAGGAAAAAGCAACAAAGGCATCGGCGTATCGGTGAATTCTACTTTGATGTTTGAAAATACCTTAATCCTGCCGGATTATCAGAATGTATACGGTCAGGGTTTGGGCGGTCAGTTTGACTTCAAAGACGGCAACGGTGGCGGTTTAGCAGATGGCGTGGATGAAAACTGGGGTCCAGCATTTGATGGGCAGCCAAGAAAGCAATTCGACGGTCGGACGAGCAATGGTCTTCGTGGCGGTGATGTAGGTAACTTATCTACGCAAATTGGTCCGGTCAACTTAGCCGCACAGCTCGCAGCACGCGGCGAAATCACGCCAACGCCTTGGGTCGCTCGCCCCGATAACGTGAAAGACTTTTTTGAAACGGGCGTTTTACAATCGCATAACTTAGCTATCGGCGGTAGCAATGAAAGTGGTGATTTCCGCGTGTCTTATACTTGGCTCGACCAAACCGGCGTAGTACCAAACACCGATTTGGAAAGAAGTTCGTTGGCTTTTTCTGGTGGTTATAAAATAGGCGACAAGCTCTCCATACGCGCCGTTGTCAATTATGTAGATAGCTACAGTGGCAACCGCCCGAACTTGAGCTATGGTACCGAAAACATTATGTATTTGTTCAACTGCTGGTTGGGTCGCGGTGTTGACCTCCGAGCTATGCGCGATTACTGGCAGGCAGGTCGCGAAGGTTTGAACCAATTCAACTTCAATTACAACTATCACGATAACCCTTATTTTGGTTTGTATGAAAATACGAACAGCCAAGACCTCGACCGCGTATATGGTTATGCTTCTGCTACTTACAAATTTACAGATTGGTTGAGCCTTACGTTGCGTGGCGCTACGGACGTAATTGACGAGCTCCGCACGAGAAAAAGAGCGTACAGCACCCAGCGTTTCCAGCGTGGTAGCTACCGAGAGGAGCAAATCCGTTTGCAAGAAACCAACCTCGATGCCTTGTTGACTGCCAATAGAGATTTAAATTCTGATTTAAGCCTTGGCGTTTCTATCGGTGGTAACTTGCGTCGCAACACGTACAACAACATTGACGTGAGCGCAGGTGAATTGGCAGTGCCAGAGATTTATTCTTTGAACAATAGTCGTATTCCATTGACATCCAATACCTTCCGTTTTGAAAAGCAAATAAATAGTGCTTACGCTACCGCACAGTTGGGTTTCCGTCGGTTTTTATACCTTGACTTGACAGGTCGCAACGACTGGTCTTCTACGCTACCTGAAGAAGATTGGAGCTATTTTTACTACTCTGCCAGTGCGAGCGCAGTGTTGAGTGAATTGTTGGGTTCAACTCCCGGCAGCGCATTGTCTTTCCTCAAAGTGAGAGCGAGTATAGCACAAGTGGGTAATGACACCGACCCTTTCCAGTTAAGCAACGTGTACAACTCTGCCGGTGCGGTAAAAGGTTCGCCTTCTTACACGGAAACAGGTCGTTTAGCGAATTCAGAACTCAAGCCAGAAATCAGTACTTCGATTGAAGCAGGTGTGGACGTACGTTTTTTCAACGACCGCCTTGGCTTGGATTTATCCGTATACCGCAGCCGAAGTGAAAACCAGATTTTGTTCCAGCAAATTTCTAATGCCAGCGGTTTTAATCAGCGTGCTATCAATGCTGGTTTGATTGAAAACAGTGGCGTAGAAGCAGCTTTGAATATTGTACCTGTAAGATTAAATAATAGTTTAGAATGGAATTTATTCTTCAATTTCTCTGCCAATCGCAGTGAAGTGAAAGAACTTTTCAAAGACCCACAAACGGGTCGGGAAATCACAGAATATGTATTGGCTGACCGCTACATCCAAGTGCAAGCCCGCGTTGGCGAGCAGATGGGCGATATGTACGGTATCGGTTACGCCCGTGTGAGCGACAACCCGAACGATAAATATTATGATAAGACCGGTCAGAATGTAGGTCAAATTGTATATAACACAGCCGGTAAGCCTGTCCCAACGGACTTGCGTATTAAATTGGGCAATTATAATCCGGATTTCCTTTTAGGTCTTGGCACAGGTCTTTCCTTTAAAGGTTTGAATTTGAATGTGTTATTCGACATTCGCAGCGGCGGCGAAATCTATTCGCACACACAGACCGTAGGTCGGGAAGGTGGTATCATTGAAGAAACACTGGAAGGGCGCGCCGATGGTTATGACCTCACCAAGCCGGGCAATGGCGTAATCGGTGCAGGTGTGATTCAAAATGGCGACGGTTCTTTCCGTCCTAATGACGTGAAGTTGAGTTCCCGTGAATGGCACACGTCCATTACACTCGGTCGTCGTTTGCTGGAAAGTATGATTTACGATGCTTCTTTTGTGAAATTGCGCGAAGTACGCTTAGGTTACACCCTTCCAAATCGCTTGATTGGTAAATTCCCAATAAAGGACATCAGCTTGTCTTTGGTCGGTAGAAACTTGGCTTTGTGGAGCGACGTACCACACATTGACCCAGAAACTGCTTCTACTGTTGGCGGCACAATTATTCCAGGGGTAGAATCTGTAGCACTTCCTTCTACAAGAAGCTATGGTTTGAACTTGAATTTTAAATTCTAAAAAGGATATTAAGATATTTCGCTACGCTGATATGGAGATATTTTCGCTATGGACTGGTGCTTTTTATTCAGTTTGTAATATCAAAAAAATATCGCACGAAGCGCAAATATCATAATATCAACAAAGTGAATTATTAAAAAATTAAATTATGAAAAATATATTTTTAAAATCATTAATCCTCCTCTCGGCACTCTTCCTCGTGCCCGCTTGTACGGATGAGTTTGAAGATATCAACACCAATCCAAACTCGCCAACGGAGGTGAATGCCGCATTGTTACTGCCACAAATCCAGCGCGACGTGATGAACGACTTGCTCAGCGAAACTTGGGGCATCGGCAACTTGGTGGTACAATACACTGCAAAAAACCAGTTTGTAAACGAAGACCGCTACTTGTGGGGCGAACGCAACACCATCTGGAATGCAGTATATAATAACTATGGTGACCTGCAAAATATCATTACACAAAGTGAAGTAAATAAGCAAAGCAATTATAAAGGCGTTGCTTTGGTAATGAAGTCTTGGATGTTTTCTCTGGTGACGGATGCTTACGGCGACGTGCCTTACTCCGACGCAGGTAGAGCAAAAGAAGGTATCATCTATCCAAAATACGACACGCAAGAAAGCATCTACAACGGTATCTTAGCTGACTTGAAAACTGCGAACGACATCCTTGGCACTTCTACAGAAGCTGTGAGCGGGGACGTGATTTTCAACGGTGATGTCGCAAAATGGAAAAAATTGGCAAATTCCTTGCGCATTCGCTACCTCTTGCGCATCTCCAAAAAGCGCGATGTGAAAGCAGATTTGACAGCTATCATCAGCAATCCTACAGCCAATCCCATATTTACCAGCGTGGCGGATAATGCAGTTTACAACTTCTTGCCGAATGCACCTGACCAGTTCCCGCTGCACAATAGCCGTACGGGTTCTTTTAACGAGATTCGCGCCAGCAAAACTTTGTCCGATACTTTGGCAAAATACAACGACCCGCGTTTGCCTATTTTCTTCCGTCCGACACCGGCTACCATCAGCGCACCTACGCCTGCTTACGTGGGCATCCCAAATGGTTTGGACGATGTAGCCGCACTTCAATTTAATGGCGGTCCGCAGAATCAATCCACGGTTGGTACGCTGTATTTCGAGCAAGCCGTATCTGCGCAAGGTTTGAGCATTGCAAAAGGTGTAATTATGACGTATGCCGAGTTACAATTCATTTTAGCAGAAGCGGCGGAAAAAGGTTTAATCACTGGCGACGCTGGCAAATTCTATACTGAAGGTGTGAAAGCGGCTTTCGCTTTTTATGGTTTAACGGCTACAGATACTTATTTGAATCAAGCGGGCGTGGCTTACACCGGTTCACAAGCAGAAAAACTCACAAAAATTGGTACGCAGAAATGGGTTTCTTTGTTCTTTCAAGGCTTGGAAGCGTGGTTTGACTGGCGTAGAACGAATATTCCGAATATTAAAGCTGGACCAAGTAATCAGAATATGAACTTAGTTCCGGTGCGTTTCATCTACCCAATTATTGAGCAAGGCTTGAATGGCGAAAACCGCACAGCGGCTGTAGCAACACAAGGTGCGGATAATATTAATACGAAGATTTGGTATCTGAAATAATTATTTGATGTGCTGATCCCGCCGTGCGGGACAAGTTATGCTGATTTGCCAATACTTACAAAAAAGGGAGGTGATGTCTTGAAAAAGCATCGCTTCCCTTTTTCTACTCTAAGAGATTGTTTAAATTTGTTTTCAGCTTTTGTTTAAGAAATTTTCGTTTGGCTAAAGCCTCCTATTATTTTCCTTTAATCCCCGCCATAAATGGCGGGGCAATTATGCTACTTGGTTTTCTTAGTTGCCCCGCCATTTATGGCGGGGACGAAAAGAGCAGTTTTTTGGCTTTAGCCGAATGAAAAAGCTACTTTATGCTAGCAAACCAAAATTTAAATAACCTCTAACACCCAATACCTAATCCTCGAAAATATCCCAGTATTGAATCAGCAGTGCCAATATCAAAAATATCGCGCGAAGCGCAAATATCAAAATACCTCAACTATGCTTCCAAAAACCTACGTCCAGCAGGGCGACTCTAACGCCACCGCCAACCACCAAAACTTTCGCCAAGAACTAAGCGAGGAATCCAAATACTGGCTCGCCGAAGATGCAAAATACTTTTTTCACCAAGCACTTTCTACGCCTGTAATGAATGTATTGAGCCGCACGGAAGGTGCTTATATTTATGATTTGGATGGCAATAAATACCTTGATTTACATGGCAATAGCGTTCATAATATCGGCTTTAGTAATCCACACGTTATCGAAGCGGTGAAACGACAATTAGATGAAAGTCTGGCATTTACACCGCGTCGTTATACGAATTTACCCGTTATAAAATTTGTGAAAAAGCTGGTTGAAATGGCTCCGCCGGAACTCACGCGCGCACTGCTTTGTCCGGGCGGGACTTCAGCGGTAGAAATGGCGCTCATTCTGGCAAAGCAAATAACGGGTAAATGGAAAGTTATTTCTTTTTGGGATGACTATCATGGCACCACTTTTCAATCCGCGACCGTGGGCGCAGTCGAACATTTTATGGGCGGCAATGGACCGATGATACCCGGCACTTTTCAGGTAGAATTTCCGAATTATTATCGGAATCCTTGGAGTTTGGAAGATAAAGAAGCAATTGATGAACAGTATTTGCGGCAGCTTGAAATAGTGCTACAACGCCATCCAGATATTGCAGCCATTATCGGCACGACGATTACTTCTACGCCCGTGATTCCCACAAAATACTACTGGCAGCGCGTTTGGGACATTTGCAAAAAACACGACGCGTTATTGATTTTTGATGAAGTGGTTTGTGGCATGGGACGCACCGGCAAGCTCTTCGCCTGTGAGCATTACCTCACGCCAGATGTACTCGTACTCGGCAAAGCACTTGGTGGTGGTGTCGTTCCCCTGGCGGGCATCCTCACGCGCGAGGAGTATAACGTATTGCAACATCGCTCCATCGGGCATTTTACGCATGAGAAAAATCCACTTACTGCATCGGCTGGGCTGGCTACTTTAGAATATTTGGAGCAACAGAATTTGGTTGAAAATTCAGCGCAATTAGGTGCTTATTTATTAGATAAATTATTGGAAATGAAAGATTTATATCCAATTATTGGACACGTAGAAGGACAAGGCTTACACATTTCTATTGATTTAGTAAAAGATAAAAAAACTAAAGAGCGCGCTTTTGAGGAAGCGAATCAGATTCTATTTCACGCTTTGCGACGCGGTTTATCTTTCAAAACAATTGACGGAAATGTGATTACGATTCAGCCGTCTCTGATTATTGGTAAAGCCGAAGCTGATTTTATTATTGAAACCTTGAAAGAAGCGCTGAAAAAATTAAGTTGATTTGCTAATCTTCCAATTGATATAAGTGTCCGTGCGATTTGCTTTTAGTTAAATTTATAGAAAACGAGAACTTTATAGAGCCAATAAAAATTCTATTAAAAGGGCAGTCATCAAAATTGTTATTTTGGCACTGCCGTTTATTGCAAGCAAAATTGGCACTCGATGAAAAAATATGTACTTCTCTCCCTATTAATTATAATTAGCTTGACGCAATCGATCGCTCAAGAAGCGGAACCACCCGCGTATCGCATTTTTAGTATTTACTTTGGTGGCGGTAGTTATTACATTGACGGAGAACAAGTACAGGATTTATATAAATGGCTGGATGAAATTCCAGACCTCGAAACGCAAGAAATTAGTATTCACAGTCACACCGATAATATTGGCAGTTTGCAATACAATCAACACCTTTCGCAAATGCGTAGTGAAGCGGCTTTCAATAAGTTATTGCAACATGGTATTCCATATGAGGTTATTACCATTGCAGACTTTGGCGAGCAAAATCCAGTGTATAGCAATGATTCAATGGATGGAAAACTGCGCAATCGCCGCGTGGATATTATTATTAAACCATTGACTATGTAGAAATGGGACACTGATGTAATAAGATGGTTATGATTTTTTATGATTATTTCTGCTTTAATAAGTGCGGCACATTTTGAAAATGTGCCACACTATTATACTAAATAAACCGTTAAACTTCTCGCCCCGTGTGCGCCTATCACGAGTGATTGTTCAATATCTGCTGTTTTGGAAGGTCCAGCAATAAATACACCATAACCACCTTGTAATAAATCAATTTGCTCGTAAGCCTGATGTAACGTCGGAACGATATTTTCTTTATTCAATATCAAAACTAAATGCTGACAAATGAATGGCAAGAGCCGATTGATAATTTGATGTTCATATAACCACACCGCACCATTTTCTGCCACGCCAATTGTGCCTTGTATAAATGCTCTATCCACACCAGCTAATTCAATCGCAGATAAAGAAGCTACATTTTCAGTTACTTCGCCTAACGCTGGAATTGCATTTATAATAAAATCATTGGAAGCTATTTCTTTACTTATTATTTGTTGTAATATAGTTATATCATTTATTTCTATCACACTTCCGCCAATATTTTCTAAAACGGTAATAAACTGTGCTTTTAAATCATCATATTGGATTACTTTTGTCACGTCTACCACTGGCAATTCTACAAACGCAGGTTTATTCGTTTTAATAGCTTGTAATATTTTTTCTCTTGAATTCATAAGTAGTTTTTTAACCGCATCCCGCTATTCAACGGGACAAGGTAGGCGCAGAGGAAGTTACTTGGTCGCTCGGTCTCTTTTTCCCTTCTTCATTCTTTCATTTTTTACCGACCCCTTCGCTTCGCATCACCCTATCCTCCCATCCTTCTATCTTCCCATCCTCCTATCGTCTCTTTTCATACCATTCCATAAAACTTTGCTTGGGCGGCGTGGGCATCTCTCTTTGTTTGTACCAAGGATTAAATTTATTTTGAATAAGTGCCGGAAACGTCCGCATCACCCACCGCCCCATTTTACCCGCCAATTGATATAGTTTTGGTTTAGAAAAAACGAACGCCATTACTTTCATGCCTATTTTTTTGTTAGTCGCTACATAACCTTCCGCCGCCAAAACTTGCCGCCACTTCCAAAGTTGTTGATGGATGTCAATTTTCACCGGGCATACATTGCTGCACGAGCCGCACAGCGTGGACGCAAACGGCAAATCAGCATTCGCTTTCATATCCATATTCGGATTCAAAATAGCGCCAATCGGACCCGCTACGGCAGTGTGGTAGCTGTGTCCACCACTTTTTCGATACACCGGGCAGGTATTGAAACACGCAGCGCATCGGATACATTTGAGCGAATTTCTAAAATCAGCCCGCGCTAATTGCTTCGTTCTCCCATTGTCAACAATTACAATATGTAATTGCTGTTGTGGCCTCGGCTTATGAAAATGACTCGAGTACGTCGTGACAGGCTGCCCAGTAGCACTCCGCGCCAACAAGCGCAAAAAAACGCTCAAATGCGCCGCTTTTGGAATGATTTTTTCAAAACCCATACACGCGATGTGGATGGCAGCACTATGTGCGCCCATGTCCGCATTGCCCTCATTGGTACACACGACGAAACCGCCTGTTTCCGCAATCGCAAAATTCACGCCGGTAATCGCTAATTGAGATTGAATAAATTTATCTCGAAGGTGCTGCCGCGCTGCTTCTGTGAGATATTGCGGGTCATTATTTCCTTTTTCTGTTTGTAAATGTTTATGAAAGGTTTCACTTACATCCTCCCGTTTCAAGTGAATAGCGGGTAAAACGATATGGCTCGGCGGCTCGTTTCTGAATTGTACAATGCGCTCGCCCAAGTCCGTGTCCACTACTTCAACGCCATTTTTCAAGAGGTATTCATTCAAATGACATTCCTCGGTGAGCATACTTTTGCTCTTTACAATTTTTTGAATTTTATTTTTTTGTATAATATTTAGCATAATTTTATTGTGTTCTTCCGCATCCGCAGCCCAATGCACGATAATGCCATTCGCTTGTGCCTTTTTTTCAAAATCAATCAAATAAGTATCCAAATTAGAAAGCACGTTGTCTTTAATCTGAGAAGCCCACGACCGCAGCAATTCCCATTCTGGCAAGCCATGCGCCGCTTTATCTCGCTTTTGCCTTACAAACCATAAAGTTTCATCATGCCAGTCCGTTCTGGGTTCGTCTTTTATAAATATTTCCGCCGCCGCTGCATGGCTTACTGTTTTCATGCTACATTTTATTTAATATCTCCGCAATGTGAATTGTTTTAATTACACTTTTTTGTCTTTTTAGAATCCCTTCTAAATGCATCAAGCAACTTGTATCCCCTCCAGTGATATATTCTACTCCATTTGCTTCATGTTCTGTCACTCTATCTTTCCCCATTTTTACACTCACCGCTTCTTCAAACACACAAAACGTGCCGCCAAAACCACAACACTCATCCCTGCGAACAGGTATACTCAACTCTAATCCATCTACCATATTCAACAGTTTTTCCGGCTTGGAAAATGCGGGCGCTACCAATTCACTCATAGAAGACAGGTGCAAACCGCGCTGTCCGTGACAACTATTATGCCAACCTACTTTGTGTGGAAATCGTGCTGGCAATTGTGTAATATTTAAAATATCTATTAAAAATTCGCTGAGTTCAAAGATATTATTTTGAATATGTGTGACCTCTTGCGTCCGGTTTTCGTCCTTTAAATGCTCTTTGATATGGAGTACGCAACTGCCCGAAGGCGCGACGATATAATCTGCTTCTTTAAAGTTATTTATAAAATTTCTATCACATTCTTTACTCAAATTGGCAAAGCCGCTATTCGCCATGGGTTGCCCGCAGCAGGTCTGGTTTATCGGCACAATCACTTGACAACCAATCTTTTCCAATAGTTGCAAAGTCGCAATCGCCACTTGCGGATAAAATTGGTCAATGTAACAAGGGACGAATAAATGAATTTTCACATTTTTTATGTTAATGATTTTTACCACATATACACATAGAACACATAATTTTTTGGCTCAATTATGATTTCAAGTTGCTTTTTAGGATTGGGCTAAAGCCCAGAAGTGGTCTACTATTTTATCCCCGCGCTTTAGCGCGGGGCAACTAGTTGTCAACGTTTTACCAGTTGCCCCGCCATTTATGGCGGGGTTAAAAGCAAAACCTTACTCGGCTTTAGCCAAATTTTTACACAGCAACTTGAAATAAGAATAGAGCCATTATTTTAATAGCATTTCGCTAAATACACTGTAAAATAAGTAATTTGATATACTTTTTGAACGAAAAATGCAAAGAGCGAAAAAAAATCCGCTCAAATCCGCTAAATCCGTGTTATCCGCGTTCCAATTAATGCAATACGGCTGCGAGAAGTGCAACAAAATTTATACAAAAAACTTTCTTTACACGGTACTAAATCGCTCTATCGAGGTGTACATAACCTCCATCCACATGAATCAACTGCCCAGTGGTATGCGAGGATTTATTACTTAATAAAAACGCAACCGTATTCGCTATTTCTTCTTTGGTTGTAAAGCGTTGTCCCAGAGGAATTTTAGATATAATGGAATTCAATTTTTCCTCTTTATTTTCAAATGTATTTATCCAGCTTTCATAAAGTGGCGTGTAACATTCCGCTACAATAACAGCGTTCACACGAATATTATATTTTAATAATTCCACTGCCCATTCCCGTGTCAAGGCATTTCTGCCACCGTTGGCAGCTGCATAAGCAGAGGTGCCGCCCTGCCCCGTCTCCGCCGTTTTACTTCCAATATTAACAATCGAACCTTTAGATTGAATCAATGCTGGTAAACTATAATGTGCCATTAAATAATAATGCACAACATTGCTATGTAAACTTTGCATAAAACGCTCATACGTGCCATGCTCCAGATTCACCCCATCATTTACGCCGGCGTTATTTACTAAACCATCAATCCTGCCATATTTTGTTAATACTTTTTGTACTGCCGCCTCATTTTCCTCCGGTTTGCTGAGTTCCGCTTCTACCTGCCATGCAGTTCCACCCGTTTCCATTATTTCAGCGACGGTTTTTTCATTATCCGTTTTATTACGTCCTATAATCACAACAATCGCACCTTCTTCCGCCAATACTTTACTAATCCCTTCTCCAATTCCTTTCGCACCGCCTGTTACAATAATAACTTTATCTTTTAATTCAAGATTCATAACCTACATTTCTAAATTATAAAAATTAATAGCATTTTTTCCAAATATCGCTTCTTGCTCCTCCTTAGCATAAGAAGAAAAATAGTTATTTACAAGACCGAAAACTTCGCTGTAAGATGCTGCTATCAGGCACACGGGCCAGTCACTTCCATACATCAATCGCTTCGTACCAAAGGCTTCTACGGCTACGTCCAAATAAGGCGTTATATCCTGTGGCGTCCAATGTTTCCAATCCGCTTCCGTTACCAGACCTGATATTTTACAAGATGCATTTTCAAATTTCGCAAGAGTTGTGATATCTTTTTTCCATTGCAAAATATTATTATCTTTGATGTAAGGTTTAGCTAAATGGTCTATTACAAAGCGTTGTTTCGGGCATTTTTTTATCAATTGCGCTGCATACTGCAATTGGTCTGGAAAAATTAAAATATCATACGTAAAATTATATGGCTGTAATGCTTTGAGGTTTTTCACAAAAATCGAATTCAACATCAGTTTCCTATCTTCTTTATCTTGCAACACATACCGAAATCCCTTTAGCTTTTCAAAAGTGGTGTAATATTCCAGTTGCGCTTGTATATCACTTTTTAAAAAATTTAGCCATCCTATTACTCCTTTTATAATCGAATGTGTCTTTGCAAGTTCCAGTAAGGCACCTGTTTCTGCTGTATTTTCCTGTGCCTGCACTGCCACACAACCCACCATATCCTGCTCCTGCAAAAGCGTTTCTAAATGCGAAGGCGTAAAATCTTGCTTTAGCACTTTCATTTCATCATTTATCCAACTGTGTTTGGCTGGATTATAGGTCCAAAAATGATTGTGTGCGTCAATTCGCATAAGCCTTTACTTTTTGTTTCGCAATTCCCAAGCCATCAATTCCCAATTCCATTACATCCCCATCCTTCAAGTAAATAGGCGGATTAAACCCTAAGCCCACGCCATGCGGGGTGCCGGTAGAAATAATATCGCCCGGCAAAAGTGTCATAAATTGACTAATATATGCAATTAGAAATGGAATATTAAATACTAAGTCATCTGTGTTACTATCCTGCATCATTTTATCATTCACTTTTAACCACAAGCGAAGTGTATGCGGGTCTTTTATTTCATCCGTTGTTACAAGCCAAGGTCCAATCGGGGCGAAGGTATCACAACCTTTTCCTTTATCCCAAGTGCCGCCGCGTTCGAGTTGAAATTCCCGTTCGCTTATATCATTATGTAAACAATAACCTGCTATGTAATGAATTGCGTCTTCTTCCTCTATGTAACTTGCTTTTTTTCCTATTACAACTGCGAGTTCTACTTCCCAATCGGTTTTAGTAGAATTTTTTGGAATAATGACCTCATCATTCGGTCCTGATAAAGCAGTGGTTGATTTCAAAAAGATAATAGGTTCTTTGGGCAAAGTAGCATTGGTTTCAGTAGCGTGTTTCGCATAATTTAAGCCGACGCACACGATTTTGGAAGGTCTCGCCACGGGGCATCCAATGCGCACATCCTCGCTAATTACAGATAACTCGTGTGATGTATCCTTTAAAAATGCTGTTAATCTTGTCAAGCCGTCCTGTTCAAAAAAGGATTCGTTATAATCTTCTCTGAAGGCAGAAACATCATATAATATATCGTTTACTATAATTCCCGGTTTTTCATGTCCCGGCTCGCCAAAGCGTATAAGTTTCATATTGTAGTCATTTAATTATTCAAATTTACAAATCCGCCATCTATATAATAATTATTTCCGGTTATAAAACTGGCTTCGTCGCTACACAAGTACAGGGCTAAAGCAGCTACTTCTTCCGGCGTTCCCATGCGCCCAATGGGTTGACTTTTAGAGAGTTGCTCAAACATTTGCGCTTCGTTGCCAGCATAATTTTTTGCTAAAAATCCATCTACAAAAGGCGTGTGTATCCTCGCTGGCGAAATACTATTACATCGAATATTATGATGCAAATAATCTTTTGCAATACTCAAGGTCATGGCAAGCACGGCTCCTTTCGTCATGGTGTAGGCGAACCGGTCGCTAATACCTACCACTGCTGCGATGGAAGACAAATTCAAAAGCACGCCTCCCGTTTCCTTCATCATCGGAACAGCTGCAAATAAACAATTATACACACCTTTTACATTCACATTAAAAAGTCGCTCAAACTCTTCGGTGCTTGTCTTTTCCAAATTTCCGACGTATGCAATGCCCGCATTATTTACTAAAATATCAATTTTACCAATTACTTTAAAGACTTCCAGCACTTTTTCTTGGCTACTTACATTACAACTATAGGATTTTGCAGTGCCGCCCTCCGAAATAATATCTTGTACAACGCCATTCGCAGCTTCCGCATTCAATTCTATAATATGAACCGTTGCGCCTTGTTTTGCAAATAATTGTGCAATGGCTTTACCAATACCACTTCCACCGCCTGTAATTACTGCTGTTTTACCTATTAAACTAAACATAAGAAATTAATAAATGATTTGCGATTTTAATCATAAAAAACCTTAAACAATCATAAAAATCAGTGTCCCATTTCTAATCTAATTCAAAAATTTTATCCATCAGCACCCATTTCTCACCGAGTTGCGCAAAAGGTAACGGCTGCTGAAATTTCCACATGAGTGTTTCCCATTCCTGCACTTTCGGATTAGCAGCGTCTGCCTTCGATTTAGATTCAAAACTAAAATCCTTTGTTACTTCCATTATCATAAAAAGCCGCGTGTGTACTCTATAAATTTCCATACTCGCTATACCTGCTTCCTTGATACTTTGTAATATTTCCTGCCACACATTTTTATGATAGGCTTCATATTCTTGGATGAGCTGTTCGTCATTTTTTAAATCCAAGGTTAGACAATATCTACGCAACATAAGTATTTTCTTTAATTTTATATCCCTTCCAGCCAAACCATGCTACGATTGCAAAGCAAACCAGCGGCACAATATAAGCATATTGAATCGTATTTGTTACATCACTAATATAACCAAATAAGACCGGTAAAATAGCACCGCCTACAATGGACATGATAATTAAACTACTCCCAATTTCTACTTCATTACCCAATTTCTGAATACCTAAAGAAAAAATAGTTGGAAACATGATAGACATGAAAAATGCAATACCAATAACTGCATAAACCGTTATTATTCCTTCCCCGAATATAGCTATAACAGATAATAAAATATTAATTATTGCATAAAGTGTCAATAAACGTGGCGGCTGAATATATTTCATTAAAAAAGTACCGATAAATCTGCCCAACATAAAGCCCATGCCGCATCCCCAACCTAAGTAATCAGCAGCTTTAATACTATTAATACCAGCAGATTGGACCGCATACAAAATAAAAAAACTAAATACACAGACTTGCGCGCCTACGTAAAAAAACTGCGCTGCTACTGCCCACTTCAAATGCGGATGCCGAAGCGCATGAAAAATACCCGTGCTGGATTGTTGTGTATTGTCTTTTATCGAAGGTAATTTTATAAAGTAAAATATAATAGCAATAACAACTATGATACTTCCCAAAATAAAGTAGGGCATTTTCACAGCCGAAGCCTCTGCGGCTACCGCTACCTGCCGCCCAGCCGCTGTCATGCCGCTCAATTCTGCTTCGCTATAACTTTGTGTAAGAATGACTCGCGCGCCGATAATAGGAGCCAAAGTAGCCGCTAATCCATTAAATGATTGTGCAAAATTGAGCCGCTGGGTGGCGGTTTCCGGCGGTCCGAGTAAAGCTGCGTAAGGGTTTGCAGCCGTTTCTAAAATCGTTAAACCGCAGGCAATAATGAATAACGCCATTAAAAAAAAAGCATACTGATGCGTATCTGCCGCTGGAATGAATAAAAAGGAACCCACTGCAAATAAAAACAACCCAATTATGATAGCATTTTTATAACCAATCTTGCGCATGATAAATCCTGCTGGTAATGCCATAATAAAATACGCAATAAAAACCGCAGAATCCACCAGCGATGATTGTAGAACGGAAAGACTAAATGATTTTTTTAAATGCGGTATCAGGATGGGGTCGAGATTGTGTACGAAGCCCCACATAAAAAAGAGCGCTGTTACCATAATAAAAGCAAAGCGATAATTGGTGTTATTTAACATTGGCGGGTGTAATGGTTTTAGGTGTAATTTTAGAAAAAATATAATGAAATTCGACTGCTGTAACACATATCTATATTTGAAATCTTGCGACGTTCAACGTTGCGACGAATATATGTCAAATTTCTAATTTTTCAGGTATTCAGGTGAGTAGATTTGGGATGGGCAAATTTAAAAAAGAAAAAGGAGCCATAAATTTTCATTTATAACTCCTTCATTATTTTGAGTGGGCAATGACGGATTCGAACCGCCGACTCTCTGTGTGTAAAGCTGCGTTAGCACGTTTTCATACGAAATCACCTATTGCCAAACCCTTATTTTACAGGCATTTTACTCAAAATAAGTTCACATTGATGCAAACAGGCAATCATCAAGCGTTTCTCCCTATTCTATTATTTATCAGCTTATTGAGGATACGATTTATATGCTCGCCGTTTTCCATCACAAAAGAAATTCAAAAATTTGGCAGGATAGAACCTCTTGAACTGAATGTGTGAATTATGTAAATCTCTCCCAAAATTGTGTAACTTATTCTGATTAATTAGGTGCATCTTTGCTATTATAGGTAAAATGGGAATCCATCTTGAAATTGCATATTAAATATATGGTCAGTATCCGCTGTAAAATGCTGGTGAAAGACGAGTTGAAAAAGCTTGGGCTGCACTTTGTCGTAGTGGAACTGGGGGTAGTGGATATCATGGAGACCCTTTCTGAGGAGCAACGCGAACAACTCAAAACAGCACTACTCCGCTCAGGGCTTGAGCTGATGGACGACAAAAAAGCGATGCTGATTGGAAAAATAAAAAATGTCGTCGTCGAAATGGTGCATTATGCGGACGAACGCCCCAAAGAAAATTTTTCTTCCTACTTGAGTGAAAAGCTGCACCACGACTACGCTTATTTGTCCAATTTATTCTCAGAGGTTACAGGCACGACCATCGAACATTACATTATCGCTCATAAAATCGAACGCGTAAAAGAATTGATTATATATAATGAACTTAGCCTCACTGAAATATCCTATAAAATGAATTATAGCAGCGTAGCACACCTATCCAATCAATTTAAAAAAGCGACGGGACTTTCCCCTTCTCATTTCAGAAAACTAAAAGACAAAAGACGAGTGCCCATTGAAAATATTGGTAATAATAATGGTACGATAAATTAACTTTTGTAAAGACTTTCTAAATGCAGTGTAAAATAACTTTATTCAAGATTTTGTAGGACATCCTGCGCAACGTAAATTCTCCCGCAAATCTCGCTCATTTCGCATAATTGCCGGACGGCAATTAAATCTGCGAAATTTGTGGGAGTTACCGTGTTCCGTCGGGGCGTCGCATTTTATTTAAAAAACTTAATTACACTTTACTAAAAGAACAGATACAGAAAATGGCTAAACAAAAAATATCAGAGGAAGCGGTATTAATCAACGCTTGCGAGGAAATTGCCTCGCAAAAAAATGAAAACGAAAAATTAGCTACTGAGTTAGGTATTTTGCGGGAGGAACTGGTCTTTCAAAAACAGGAGAAAGGAAAACGAGCAGCTGAGTTAGGTATTGCAAACAAAGAATTGGTTTTTGAAGACAAAGAGAAAGAAAAGCGAGTGATAGAGTTAGGAATTGCAAATAAAGAATTGGCTTTCCAAAACGACGAAAAAGAAAAACGAGCAGCAGAATTAACCATTGCAAATAAAGAACTGGCTTTCCAAAACGATGAAAAAGAAAAACGAGCAGCAGAATTAACGATTGCAAATAAAGAACTGGTTTTCCAAAACGATGAAAAAGAAAAACGAGCAGCGGAATTAACTATTGCAAATAAAGAATTGGCTTTTCAAAACGATGAAAAAGAAAAACGAGCAGCGGAGCTGGTCATTGCAAATAGAGAACTGGCTTTCCAAAACGACGAAAAAGAAAAACGAGCAGCAGAGCTGGTCATTGCAAATAGAGAACTGGCTTTTCAAAACGATGAAAAAGAAAAACGAGCAGCAGAATTAACCATTGCAAATAAAGAACTGGCTTTCCAAAACAATGAAAAAGAAAAACGTGCGGCAGAATTAACCATTGCAAATAAAGAACTAGCTTTTCAAAACAATGAAAAAGAAAAACGTGCAGCAGAATTGACCATTGCTAATAAAGAACTAGCTTTTCAAAACAATGAAAAAGAAAAACGTGCAGCAGAATTGATTATTGCTGACAAAGAACTGGTTTTCCAAAACGATGAAAAAGAAAAACGAGCGGCAGAATTGATTATTGCTGACAAAGAACTGGCTTTCCAAAACAATGAAAAAGAAAAACGTGTCGTTGAAAATAAAGAGTTGGAAGCGTTTAGTAATTCGCAAAAACAAGCATCGGAATATGCAAGGAGTTTAATAGAAGCATCCGCCGACCCTTTGGTTACCATTTCACCCGAAGGAAAAATTACAGATGTAAATGAAGCATCAGTGAAAGTAACCGGAGTGCCAAGAGAGAAATTAATTGGAACTGATTTTGCGGATTATTTTACAGAACCCGAAAAAGCCAGAGAAGGATATAAAAAGGTTTTCGAAAAATCGATTGTGTCTGATTATCCGCTTACCATAAGACACGAAAACGGAAAGTTAACAGATGTGTTATACAATGCATCTGTCTATAAAGACGATAAAGGAAATGTGCTCGGTGTATTTGCGGCAGCCAGAGATATTACCGAGCAAAAAAGGATTGAAAAAGAATTAATAGAAGCAAGAGTGTTGGCAGAGTTGGCAACAGGTATTGCGGAAAATGCAAAAAGTAAAGCCGAAAATGCCACAAAAATAGCCGAAGATGCGGTACGCTCCAAACAGCAATTTTTGTCGAACATGAGCCACGAGATTCGTACCCCGATGAATGCGATTATCGGATTTACTAAAGTAATGTTGAAAACGGACTTATCTGCCAAGCAAAAAGAATACCTAACCGCTATAAAATTGAGTGGCGACGCCTTGATTGTATTGATTAATGATATACTCGACCTCGCAAAAGTAGATGCTGGAAAAATGACTTTCGAGCAGACGCCCTTCCGAATGGCATTGTCCATCTCCGCCATGCTACACTTGTTTGAGACCAAGATTCAGGAAAAGAATTTAATCCTCGTCAAAGAATATGACCCTAGGATTCCAGAAGTATTATTGGGCGACCCCGTGCGCTTACATCAAATCATATTAAATCTGATAAGTAATGCCGTAAAGTTTACGAGTAAAGGAAATATCACTGCAAGTGTCACCCTGCTGGCAGAAGATGCAGCGACTGTCACTATCGAATTTGCAATAGCGGATACTGGCATTGGCATACCCGAAGATAAAATAGACAAAATTTTTGAAAAATTCCAACAGGGCTCTAGCGGCACTGCTCGCTTGTACGGCGGTACGGGCTTGGGGCTTGCTATTGCCAAACAACTCGTAGAATCACAGGGCGGAAGCATCCAGGTAAAAAGTAAAATAGACGAAGGTTCTAAATTCAGCTTTACGCTCAGTTTTCAAAAAACCGATGCCGCCGCTATGGAAATGGAAATCTTTGAGTTGGATACCGAAATCAAAAACATAAAAGTATTGGTAGTCGAGGATATGCCGCTCAATCAGTTATTAATGAAAACGCTCTTAGACGATTTTGGATTTGAACGCGACATCGCCGAAAACGGAAAAATAGCCATCGAAAAATTAAAGGATAAATCCTATGATATTATCTTAATGGACTTGCAAATGCCCGAAATGAATGGCTTTGAAGCAACCGAATACATTCGCAACACCCTCCAATCCAGCGTTCCCATCATCGCCTTGACTGCGGATGTCACTACCGCCGATTTAGCAAAGTGCAAAGCCATCGGCATGAATGATTACATCGCAAAGCCCGTTGATGAAAGATTATTATATAGCAAAATAATCGGATTAGTAAAGAAACCCGAATCTATTCATCTAAGTAAAGTAAAAGCACTTATTCAAATTGAAAAATTGAAATGCACGGATATGAGCTATTTACTGCGATTAACAAAATCCAATCCCTTATTAATGATGGAAATGATTGGAGCTTACCTGAAGCAAACACCCCCTTTGATCGTTGCAATGAAAGAAAGTTTTCAAAATAAAGATTGGGATTTATTATACGCCACCGTTCACAAAATAATTCCTTCCTTTTTAATTATGGGAATGAGCCCAAATTTTGAAACGATGGCAAAACAAGTGCAAGACTACGCCCGCACCCAACAACTGGAAGATAGCATACCAGATTTTGTTTTAAAGTTGGAAAATATTTGTGTGCAAGCGTGCGAAGAACTAGCAATAGAACTAAATGTAATGAAAAATATAAAGCCATGAACATGGATGATAAAATAAAACTTTTCCTTGTGGATGATGACGCGGTATTCCTCAAACTTTTGGAAATTGAATTTCTCCAAAACGCCGACTTCACCATAGAAACCTACCCAACCGGCGAGCTTTGCGTGGCACATTTGTCGCACGCTCCCGATGTAATTATCCTCGATTATCACCTCGATGGTATTGATAAAAGCGCCATGAACGGCATCCAGACCCTCGATAAGATAAAATCTTTCAATTCCGATATTTCGGTGATTATGCTCTCTTCACAAGATAAAATTGACGTAGCGATAGAATGTATGCACCATCGGGCGAGTGATTATGTCGTAAAAAGCGAAACCGCCTTTACACGTTTAAAAATTATCATTTCCAATATTTTTAGCTATAAAAAAATGGAGAAAACCGTGAATTGGTATATGGAGCGGATGTAGAGCTGCAATTTGGAACGTATGGTTTTGAAACCTCACTGATTAAATAAAAACGCCTTTTTTTTATATGCTCGCCGTTTTCCGTCACAAAAGAAATCCAAAAATTTGACAGGATAGAACCTCTTGAACTGAATGTGTGAATCATGCAACTCTTATATAGAATTATGTAACACTTTCCGGCAATAAAGCACTTACCTTACGTATCATGTTTCTTTATCAAAACAAAATGAAAAATTTAAAACACCAAAACTTTCTGATGCCGCGTAATCAAGCTTGATTTATGGACAATAAAGAAATTGACCAACTATTATCTGACGAGAACGAGCATCTCAATAAGTTGCACCAGATAGTGAATGACACTCTTAAAGCAGAGGAACTTATTATCTATAATCTTTTAAATCCTCCCTTGGAGATACTCACCCAAGGACAAAGAATTTCTGATAAAGTCGCCCGATTTGGAGGAAGTTGGCGGTTTATTATTTTATTTGGTATCATACTGACGCTGTGGATTATTTTCAATGTAATAGCTGTTGGGCATTTTAAGTTTGACCCTTATCCCTTTATTTTAATGAATCTGATACTTTCCTGTATTGCAGCCTTGCAAGCCCCGATTATCATGATGAGCCAAAACCGGCAGGAAGAAAAGGACAGAATGAGGAGCGAAAACGATTATTTGATAAATCTTAAAGCGGAAATGCAAATCCGCAGCCTACAGCAAAAAATGGATTTATTACTTGAAGAACAAATCAAAACCCTTTTTGACACCCAAGAAAAGCAATTCAACTTGCTCAAAGAAATAAATCTCAAATTGGACGACCTCAAACGCGGCAATGTGTGAATGATGTAACTTCTTTATTTAATTGTGTAATAAGCAATATCACCATTAAGCACACAAAAAACGGTCTATTTTATGGAGTTCTTATTCGCAAAAGCGAGTGTTTTAAAAAACCATTTATGAAAAAGGTATTTAATTCTTTTGTTCATTAACGCTTATCGCACGTAAATACTCCAATTTAGCACAAGACAATTTTGACATTTATCTTCCCAATTGGTTAGCCAAATATAATAAATTGATATATTCAGGTATTTTGATACTCATTATTACTATAAATCTATCAAATTTTTAAATAAATTATTTACATGGCATTATAGATAATTATGAAATTCTTGAAATTCTTTTTGTTGGTCTTTTTGCTTTCCATTCCCTTTTGGATATTGGGAGTCATTGCCCCAGATACGACGAAAATCCTGCCTATAAAACTCCCAATAAGTGCACTCATGACTTTCTGCCCCTTAATAGCGGCAGCCATATTGGTGTATAAAGAACGAAAAATGCAGGGCGTTAGGGAGCTGTTGAAATTATCCTTCGACTTTAAAAAAATCAAAGATAAGAAATGGTATATACCTGTTATTTTTCTGATGCCCATCCTAGCATTACTCTCTTATGGGTATATGAAAATAACAGGGGCAATCCTATCAGAACCCTCCCTATCATTTTTAGCTGTTTTCCTTTTTTTCTTTATATATTTTATGGGTGCCATTGGCGAAGAGCTTGGTTGGAGCGGGTATGTTATTGACTCTCTGCAAAATAAGTATGGGGCATTGAAAGCAAGCATTATTTTAGGAATTATATGGTCTTTATGGCATATCATACCGTGGAGTCAGGCACACCAAAGTACAAACTGGATAGTTTGGCAAGGTATCGGTACGGTTTTTTTACGGATAATCATGGTTTGGATATTTAACAATACCAGCAAATGTGTTTTTGCAATGATTCTCTTTCATACCATGATTAATATAAGCCCGTATCTAATTCCAAATTATGGCGCACACTATGACCCATTTATCTTTGCTATTTTGTTAATCATCACAGTAATCGTAATAACCTATTTATGGGGAACAAAAACGCTGCGTAGCTATAGATTTTCTTATTCTAATAGGATAATTCATAATTAAAAAAAGAATAAACTTCAAAATAACCAGAAATATCCTAACACACTTTATATGTTTTTGCCATTGCCATCATTTTCGTTGCGTTATTACCTCAGGTTAGAAATTTATATAAAAAGTAAATAAAATTATCCTTTACTATGCCTACAAATAATTTTGACATAAAAGGTCTAACCCCCGAGCAGGTGCTGGAAGCAAGGGAAAAAAACGGTTATAATCGTTTAGATTATAAAAAAGAAAATGGATTGCTGGATGCGTTAAAACGTATAGCAAAAGAGCCAATGGTTCTTTTATTATTGGTGGCATCCTCTATTTATTTCATCAGTGGAAAAACAGGAGATGGTATTTTTCTCGCGGTTTCTATTATGATAGTGTCCACCATTTCTTTATATCAGGATTCAAGAAGCCGTAATGCTTTAGAGAAACTAAAAACATTTACGCAACCTAATTGTAAAGTGATTCGCAATGGCGAAGTAATAGAAATAAAAAGCGAAGAATTAGTCATTGGCGATAGCCTGATGGTGGAAGAAGGTACTTCTATTACTGCCGACGGCATTATTATGCATTCTAATGATTTTTCAGTAAATGAATCCATCCTTACCGGCGAATCTTTATCGGTTTACAAAGACTTAACAAAAGAGGATAATTTTATTTATCGCGGCACAACGGTAGCCAGTGGATTAGCCATTGCCACCGTCACCGCTATTGGTAATGAAACCAAATTGGGCAAAATTGGTAAAAGCCTCGAAAATATTAAAGAAGAAAAAACACCCTTAGAATTACAAATCAACAATTTTGTAAAAAAGATGGTGCTGGCGGGAGTGGTCGTTTTCGGCATCGTTTGGGCTATCAATTATTTCCGTTCTTATGATGTATTCGATAGTTTGCTTAAAGCACTCACGCTTGCCATGAGTATTTTACCGGAAGAAATTCCCGTTGCTTTCACCACATTCATGGCGCTTGGCGCTTGGCGACTGATGAAAATGGGCATTGTAGTGAAACAAATGAAAACCGTGGAAACTTTGGGAAGTGCTACTGTAATCTGTACGGATAAAACAGGAACTATTACAGAAAATAAAATGAGTCTGGCAAAACTTTATATGCTTGCAACGGATAAAATTCCCAACCCTGAAAACGTAGCAAGTAAGGAGGAAAAAGAACTCATTAGGCTGTCTATGTGGGCGAGTGAGCCGATTCCATTTGACCCCATGGAAGTAGCATTACATGATACTTATTCACAAATAATATCAGTAGATGAAAGACCACATTATAAAATGATTCACGAATATCCGTTGGGCGGCAAACCGCCGATGATGACCCACCTTTTTGAGAATGATTTAGGCGAGCGTATCATCGCTGCAAAAGGAGCGCCAGAAGCATTGATGAATGTAAGCAACCTAACGGAAATTGAAAAACAGCAAATAGAAAATGCGATTAGAAACCTTGCAACCGATGGCTATCGGGTATTGGGTGTGGGCGAAGCAACTTTTAGTGGTAATAATTTTCCTGCAACGCAACAGGAATTTCAATTCATATTTAAAGGCATGATAGCTTTTTACGACCCACCGAAGCAAAATATTCAAAAAGTTTTAGAAGATTTCTACAAAGCCGGAATTGCCGTAAAGATTATTACAGGTGATAACACAGAAACAACAACTGCTATTGCAAAAGAAATTGGCTTTAGAGGCTATGAAAAAAGTATAACCGGAGAGGAGCTGATGAAATTACCAGCTGCTGAATTGCAAGAAAAAGTCATAGATACGAATATATTCACCCGAATGTTTCCTGATGCCAAGCTAAAGATTATCAATGCATTAAAAGCAAAAAATGAAATTGTAGCTATGACTGGCGATGGTGTAAATGATGGACCCGCGCTGAAAGCGGCACATATCGGAATAGCGATGGGCAAAAAAGGTACAGAAATAGCGAAGCAAGCGGCTTCCCTGATTTTGTTGGAAGATGATTTATCAAAAATGGTGGATGCGGTGGCGATGGGCAGAAAAATTTATACTAATCTTAAAAAAGCGATTCAATATATCATATCTATTCATATTCCAATCGTGCTTACCGTATTTATTCCCTTGGCTTTGCAATGGATTTATCCCAATATTTTTTCACCTGTACATATCATATTTTTAGAATTGATAATGGGTCCAACGTGTTCTATTATTTATGAAAATGAACCGATGGAAAAAAATACAATGATTCAGCAACCTCGACCATTTACAACTACTTTCTTCAATTTTAAAGAATTGACAACCAGCATTATACAAGGATTAATGATTACTGCCGGAACTTTAATAGCTTATCAATATGCAGTTCATCAGGGGTTGAATGAGCCGATTACTCGCACGATGGTTTTCACCGTTCTCATCGCTGCCAACATAGTTCTGACCCTGGTCAACCGCTCCTTTTATTATTCCATTATCACCACCATGAAGTATAAAAATAATTTAGTTTTATTGATTATCAGTATAACTGTTACCATTACAGGATTATTACTTTATGTAAAGCCAATGACGCAATTTTTCCAATTTCAATCTTTGAATGGGTCTCAACTGTCCATTAGTGTTGGAATCGGTTTTGTAAGTGTAATTTGGTATGAAGTGGTAAAATGGAGAAAGCGAATAAAAAATATAGATAATTGAATTGCTATCAATACCTTAAATCTTAAAGCGCCTTCATCGGCAAGTCTTCAGAATAACCAATTTTCTGGGCTTAAAAAAAATGTTGAAAATAATTTCGGATAAATTTGTCTTTTATTTTGAGCGCGCGTATATTTGTACTATAAATTTCACTTAAAAGAAAAAATGTTTTCAAAGTCGTGCGAATATGCTATAAAAGCAATGATTTTTGTAGCCCAAAAGTCAAAGGACGAAACAAGAGTAGGACTCAAGGAAATTGCCAAAGGTACGGACTCCCCGGAGCATTTTGTAGCTAAAATAATGCAGGAGTTGAGTCGCAAAAAATTGATACACTCTGTGAAAGGACCCAATGGCGGATTTTATATGGATAAGGAGGATTTAAAGACTTCCATTGCTGATATCATAAAAGCGATAGACGGAGATAAACTTTATTTGGATTGTGTTTTAGGTCTAAAAGCTTGTTCAGAAAAAAATCCGTGTCCGGTGCATTTTGAATTTAAAGAAATTAAGAAGAAAATAATCAAAATGATAGAGAATAATACAATTGGGGATTTTAATGAAAAATTGGATACCGGAAAATTTTTCTTGAAAAACGATTCGTTTTTTTAAAGGGCTTATAAAAGATAAAAGGGTCTTAATATACTAAATTAAATCTAAAGAACAGGAAGCATAAGCGCCCGATACGACAAATTACCAAGGTTTAAAATGAGCCAACGATATCAATAGTCCACCCGCGAAAATGTGTGAATTATGCAACTTTTTCCCATAATTGTGTAACACTTCTCGGACCTAGCCGAAGTACCTTTACATTATTTTTTGATGGAAATGAAATGAAAAATTTAAATAATAAAATAATAATCGGTCTCTCTGAAACTGCTAAATTAAATTTACTTATAGTTCGTAAATAAACCGATTCTTATCATTGCATAAAATAGATTCTAAAGCCTTAATATATACAATATGAAGCAAAATCAACTTAAACTCGCTACATCATTATTAATAATTCTATTTTCAGAAATTATTCATGCCCAAAGTCCAAATAATATTATTGGTAATAATGAAGGTTACTTTGGGCTTTGGCTGTTGGGGATTGTAGCTGGAGCAGCATTTACAATCATAATTAGTTATTTGTATTTCAAATTTAGTAATCAGGTTGCACATAACAACGAATGGAAAAAAGTGGGTTTGGAAAATCCCCTTTCTGATTACTTGAAAAACCTAACCAGTAAGCAAATTCATCTGCTTATGAAAACAAAAAAAGTAAAACGCAGCAGCAGCGCCACTGATAATGGTTCCCCGGATACTTCAAAATCTATCATTACCTTCGTCGTTTTACTCTTTTCTTCTGGTGCTTTACTGGCTCAATCTGCCAATTCTAAAAGTGAATCCTTATTAAGTCAACCCGGTATCATTATTACAATTGTATTACTATTTATTCCCGTTTTATTAGGCATAGTATATGCTTTAGTAAAGATAAATGATACAATCAAGTATTATTTCAATATAGACAGACGAAAAGAAGCGGAGCGGTTTGCGGAACAACTAAAAAATTTGGATGACCCCCAGTTTGAAGCGGAGTTGGCAAAACAAAAAAATGGGTTAGATTTTAATTTAACGAATAATGAACTTTCAGGAATAGAGCAAGCCGAAGACCTCAAAGGCACTATCATAAATGCAAGTGACAAGCGCAATGTAAACTTTACAGAAGTAAAAAAGAAAGCCGCCAAAAGACCCATTTTGGAACCCGATATCACAAAGCTAATTTTGTGGTACTGTGGGTGTGCTGCTTTTTGGCTGGTAGTGGGTACGGGCATTGGTGAATATCTTGGGATAAAATTTATTGCCCCTGATGCCGACCATATCAGTTGGCTAAGTTTTGGAAGACTACGCCCCGTACACACGAATATGGTGTTTTGGGGATGGGCATCTTTGGGAATGATTGGATTGGGTTATTATGTAGTGCCGACGGTAAGTAATACAAAAATTTACAGTATTAAGTGGGGTTGGATAGCCCTCGTATTGACGAATTTGATGGTGATTTTGGGTTCGCTGTGTTTGATGTCGGGTATTAATAACGGCGGTGGAGAATTCAGAGAATATATATGGCCCGTGATGGCGCTATTTGCTGTTGCATTGATACTTACGTTAGCCAACTTTATATTAACCGTAGCAAAACGAACGACGGAAGAAATTTATATCTCCAATTGGTACATCGTCTCGGCTATTATATTCACTATTATAGTTGCACTCACTGCTTATTTACCTTTTTGGCAAGATGGTGTAAGTGAAACGATTGTACAAGGTTATTTTATGCATTCTGGTGTAGGGATGTGGTTCACATTATATACACTCGGGCTATTATATTATTTTATACCCCAACAAATTAATTTACCCATCTATGCTTATAGTTTAGGAATATTGGCTTTTTGGACGCAAATCATTTTTTATACCATCATAGGAACGCATCACTTTGTATTTGCACCGCTGCCGTGGTGGTTGCAAACGGTGGCTATAGTAGGCAGTGCAGGCATGATTATCCCCGTGGTGGCAGCTACCATCAATTTTACAATGACCTTTAAAGGGCAATGGCATAAGGTATCGCATAGTTATACGCTCCCGTTTTTCTTAGTAGCCGTGGTATATTATTTTATGGTATCCATGCAGGGCACTGCCGAGGCATTTAGGTTTACCAATCTGATTTGGCATTTTACCGATTTTACCGTCGCACACGCACATTTAGGTTTTTATGGCATCATTACATTTGCTTTGTGGGGTGGTATGTACGCCATTGTTCCCAGACTCACCGGCAAAGAACCTTCGCAACGCTTGGTAGGCGCGCATTTTTGGCTGGCATTCATCGGTCTTTTATTTTATGCGATTCCATTATCTTATGGAGCTACTTTAAAAGGGCTGATGTGGATGGAAGGAAAGCCGTTTCTGGATAGTGTTGTTTTGATGTTTGAATACTGGCTTTGGAGGGCAATTGGCGGTAGCTTAATGTTTATTTCCCATTTGATATTTGCTTATAATTTTTATAAAATGACTTCAAAAGGGGTGGAAGAAGTAGATGTAAAAGAAGAAGCATTTAAAATATTAGAAGCCGAATTAGAAACGCAACCAGCTTAATATCATTGATATGAATATATTTAATAACCATAAGAGATTATATCTGACCGCGGGCGCATTATTTACATTTTTAACTTACATCGTAGTAATAATGCCTGCCTTCCAGAATCAGCGAAACAATGCCCCACTCCCTGGTACCATGCCTCTAACCGGGGATGAGCGGGCAGGAAAGTTAATCTACATCGGAGAAGGTTGCGTAGGTTGCCATTCGCAACAGGTGCGTAATGTAGAGATGGATAAAATGTTTGGCGCTCGACCCGGTATGGCAGCCGATTACGCCAATATAGGACGCACCAGTATTTGGCAAAACACGGCTACGGTGATGGGTACCGAACGAACCGGACCGGACTTAACCGATGTAGGTAACCGACAACCCAGCATAGAATGGCACTTAATGCACTTATACAATCCCAGAATTGTAGTAGCACAAAGTATAATGCCTTCTTATAAATGGCTTTTTGAAATAAAAGAAAATCCATCAAAGAGTGATGTAATTGTAAATGTTCCCGCCAATTTTATGAATGGAAAACCTGGAAAAATGGTGGCAAAAAAGGAGGCATTACAATTAGTAGCTTATCTGCAATCATTAAAACAAGCTCCGCTTCCTGACGATACCAAACCATTTAAATTCTTATACAAACAGCCCGTTAAAGCAATTGCTGGTGCAAACAACGGCACACCAATTGCGGACGGGAAAGCATTATACACGGCTAATTGCCAAAGCTGTCATCAAGAAAATGGAGAGGGATTGAAAGGTGCATTTCCTCCATTAAAAGGAAGTAGTGTGGTAAATGGGGAGAATTTAGAGTTATATGTAGATATAATTATGAACGGTTATGATGCAAGACCTGAATATGGTGTAATGGCTGCGGTAGGAACGAATATGGAATTTGATGAGCATCAAGTAGCCGCCATTATTAACCACGAAAGGAGTGAATGGGGAAATACCGGAAAAAAAGTAACGCCGGAAGAAGTAAAAAAGATAATGGATTTCATCAAAATTAAAACCTCCACCATCCAATAAATCACATGAAAAAATTTATAATATCCGCCTTATTACTATTCGCTATTCAATTGGTAGCTATTGCCTGCCCGGTATGCGAACGCAATCAACCTAAAGTTTTGAGAGGTATCGTACACGGTGCTGGACCCGAAAGTAATTGGGATTATGTAAGCGTAGCGATAACCGCCATCATTGCTTGCTTTACCTTGTTTTATTCCATTAAGTGGTTAGTAAAGCCCGGTGAAAAGAATTCGAATCATATAAAATATTCTATTTTAAAGTAAATGATTATGAATAATAAATGCTCGGTACTTATATTTATAGATAACGACCCAAAACCGTATGGGGAGTATTTAGTGCCTATCAATTTTGAGCTAGACACTCGAAAATTAGTGGATGGCGAACACGTTTTAAAAATTGTAAGCAAAGACCCGCTTGGCAAAGAAGGGATGCGCAAAATCCCATTTGTCGTGAGAAACGGTCCCGGTATTGCCTTGGAAGGAATTACGGAGAATGATGTGGTAGATGGCATCATCCCTCTGATGATAAATGCTTATGGCAAAGGCGACCAAAAGCGATTCTTGATAGAGGGCAGTGAATCTCCACATCCCATCCCTGCCTTTCTATGGGTAATCATTATTGGCTTTCTTGGCTGGGCTCTTTATTATGCGGTCATCTCTCTTAATACACCCTTGTCTTGATAAAGGAAATAGTAAATAAAATTAAATAAATGGTAATTATTCTATCCGTTATAGGGCTTGTTATAATTGTTCGAGTCTAGAAACTCAGACCAGTTTTCTAAAATATTTTTTGTTCTACTGTATTAAAGGCAAAAATAATAGATATCCTAATAATGAAAAACATTTTGATAACTGGAGCAACAGGCAATGTAGGCTTGGCTGTTATTAAAGCACTATCTGAAATTCGGCATCAATTAAACATTATAGCTGGAGTTAGGGACTTGGAAACAGATAAAGAAAAATTAGCTGCCTATAATATTTCTTTAAAACAATTCGATTTTACTGATATTACATCTTACGCGTCTGCTTTAGCTTATTGTGATATACTTTTTTTACTAAGACCACCGCAGATTTCAGCCGTAGAAAAATATTTCAAACCGCTCATTCATACAGCAAAAGAAGTTGGCATTACTCATATCGTATTTTTATCGGTGCAAGGGGTGGAGAAAAGTAAAATTATTCCACATCATAAAATCGAAAAATTAATTATAGAAAGTAAAATCCCTTTTACCTTTTTACGTCCAGCGTATTTTATGCAAAACTTTACGACCACTCTACGGAATGATTTAGTAAATAAGAAGAGCATATTTCTACCGGCAGGCAATGCAAAGTTTACCCTGATTGACGTGCGTGATATTGGCACAGTGGCTGCCAAAATATTAATGGATGTCACAAAACATATCAATAAATCTTATGAATTGACTTGTAATGAAAAATGGACTTTCAAAGAAATGGCGGCGCAATTAAGTAAAGGATTAGGCATAAATATTCAATACCAATCGCCCAATTTACTTCATTTCTACCTGACAAAAAGAAAAGAAAAAATGCCGTCTATGTTAATTCTTGTCATGATTATGCTGCATTATTTTCCAAGATTTCAGAAAGAACCTTCCATTACCAACTGGGTAGAAAAAATTACAGGCAAACAGCCTACAACATTTAATCAATTTATAAACAATAATAAAAGTGACTTGATATAATGAGAAATACGATGCCATCTATAATTATTCGTGAATTTCTATCCTGTAATTTTAATTCCCTAAACTAATAATCAAAAAAGAACTTAATGGAAAAAATTCTTGTTACCACCGATTTCTCAACCAATTCAAAAGCAGGTTTGCGGTTTGCCATTCAACTAGCATCTCAAAATAAATATGAGTTAACATTTTTTCATTCCTATCATATCATGAAACCTGTATCGTGGAGTGATGCTGCTTTTGAGGCTTATGAAAAAAAAGAAGTGGATAAAATTCTAAAAAATCTGCATCAATTTGTGGAATCTGTTTATGAAAGTGTTGGGATAGTTTCTGAAAATACGAAATGCGTCCTATCAAGTTCGACTCTTGCAGAAACCAGTATCAGAGAATACGCTGCTGAAAACCAATTCAGTTTCATTTGCATTAGTACAAGAGGTGCTGGGAAATTGAAGAGAATATTTGGCACAAACACTTCCAATCTTATCAACTATTCTTCCGTTCCGGTAATCGTAGTGCCACGCAATTATAGCATAAGCAAAATAGAAAGTATTCTTTACGCATCCGACCTTGTCAATCTTGAAAATGAATTGGAAAAAGTTGTTGCATTTGCAAAACCATTAAACGCAAAAGTAGAGTTACTGCATTTTAATTCTCTGGCAGATGTAATTACAGATTCTAAAATCATTGAAATAGCAGTTAAGGAGTTCTCAAAATATGATATTGAGCTGCACTTTAAAAACACAAATCTAGTGAATACCCTTATTTCAAATATTGAATCTGCCATTCAGAAATCAAAACCATCCATGCTGATAATGTTCACCCTGCAAAACAGAAGTCTTTTCCAAAAAATATTTCTCTCCAGCGTATCAGCCAAATATTCCTTTAATGCAAAAGTGCCGCTACTCGTTTTTAATAAAATTTAATCTAACACATAATGGAACTAAGTAATTAATCATTTATAATTGACCATTGACCGCTTTCTAAAATACTGACAACGAATTACTTATTGAAAAAAGAATTGGCGATTATTTAAGTCGCATCACTTACTTATAAATAAAAGCTTAAAATTAATCACCATACTAAAAGAATTTCAGAGTGATAATATTCCAAATAGCCACTTATTAGTCATTAAATAAAAAATGACGAATGAAAATTAAATATCCTATTGAAGCACCTCATACGCTGTCGGTAGAGGACGTTTTTCAGTCACTTCAAACAGATGCTGTTGCAGGGCTTCGTGAATCTGAAGCCGAAAAGCGTTCAAAAGAATTTGGTCTAAATGTTTATCAAGTCCAAAAACCGAAAAGTATAGGATTGATGATTCTTCAGCAATTCAATAGTCCTATTGTTTACTTATTATTAGTTGGTATAGCGGTTTCCTTATACTTTCAAGATTTTATAGAAGCGATTGCTATTGGAGTGGTGATTTTGGTAAATGCCACAATCGGTTTTTTGATGGAGCTTCAGGCACGAAATTCCATGACTGCATTAAAGGAGATGGATGTAATACTTTCCAAAGTCATTCGAGATGGAAAAACGCAGGAAATCCCTTCTGAGAAATTGACAATTGGCGATGTCGTGTTGCTGGAGGCTGGTGATGTGATTCCTGGTGATGGTCGTTTGGTCGTGTCCAATCAATTACAATGTAATGAATCTTCGCTTACGGGCGAGTCGCTTCCTTCGGAAAAGGACATCAAAAAACGGTCAAAAGATACTTCACTTGGAGACCAGCACAATATGGTGTTTAAAGGAACTTCGGTAACGAATGGAAATGGGAAAGCCGTAATTACAGGCATCGCACAAAATACACAATTGGGTACTATTACTTCACTGGTAGAAAATGCGGCAGAAACTATTACACCTTTGGACAAAAAGCTAAATACTTTAAGCAGGAAACTTATTTGGCTAACATTAATCATGATTTTGATATTTTCCATTACAGGAATGATACAAGGCAAAGAATGGTTGGTGATTATTAAAACTTCTATTGCTTTAGCCGTTGCTGCGTTTCCCGAAGGCTTGCCTATTGTGGCTACCGTGGCTTTGGCTCATGGAATGTTGCTAATGGCGAAGCGAAAAGTGATTGTCAAAAAAATTTCTTCCGTAGAAACGCTTGGAAGTACGACCGTGATTTTGACTGATAAAACTGGAACCCTAACTGAAAACAAGATTTATGTGGATACTTTTTCTTTTCCAGAAGAGAACCTGAAAGTGCATATTGAAAATGATACTTTAATATTTGATAAGGAAGAGGTAAAGAAAGGCGCAGAAAATTTTGAAAAATCAAAATTAGTTGGAGCGTTATGTAACAATGCTACCGTGGAAAAGGAAGGAGATGAAAAAAAGACATCGGGAGACCCCATAGAAATAGCGCTCCTCCAATTGGCGGACGCATCAGGTTCGGCTGTCGAAGATTTTAAAGCACCATATGAACGCATAGCGGAAGTGCCGTTTAATTCAGATACTAAAATAATGGGTACTTTACATAAAAGCCCAAAAGGAAATTTTGTAGCAGCAAAAGGGTCGGTAGAACATTTGTTGAAAGAATGTAGTAATATACAATTTGGAGCGTCTATCAAAGCATTAAATGAAAACGAAAAAAATACGATATTAGCAGCATCAGAAAAAATGGCTACTCAAGGGCTTCGGGTATTGGCATTTGCTTATAGAGAGGAGGCTGAACTTGATAAAGATAATTTTTTGAATGATTTGATATATGTCGGAATGATTGGTTTTTTAGACCCGCCTCGATTGGACATCAAAAAAGCGATGCTCCGATGCAGAAATGCAGGGATTAAAATAGTGATGATAACGGGCGACCACCCCATGACGGCGCTTAATATCGCCCAGAAAACAGGTTTGATAGATGAAGGAGAACAGCATGTAATCACTGGAGAAGACCTGCCTTCTATGGAATCACTTACCGATGAATGGAAAAAAAAGATACTTTCTACCGCCGTCTTTGCCCGAACTACACCCAAACAAAAATTAGATATTGCGGATGTCTATCAAAAAGCAGGCAATATAGTGGCTATGACCGGAGATGGCGTAAACGATGCGCCTGCCTTGAAGAAAGCGGATGTTGGAATCGCTATGGGGCTGAGGGGTACGCAAGTGGCTAAAGAAACGGCAAGTATTGTGTTAAAGGATGGTTCTTTTGCTTCCATTGTGAAGGCTATCGCTCAGGGCAGGGCGATTTTTCAGAATATACAAAAGTTTGTAATTTACCTTGTTTCCTGCAATTTGAGTGAAATATTTATCGTGACAGCATTGGGTTTTATTGATCCCGCATCCACCTTACTCCCTTTGCAAATCTTATTTTTAAACATGGTAACAGATGTATTTCCAGCATTGGCGCTTGGTCTGGGTAAGGGAGACAAAACGGTCATGAAAAACCCGCCAAAAAATCCGGAGGAGGCTATTATTTCTAATAGAGATTGGATAGATATTGCATTATATTCTATTGCGATGACCTTGTCCGTACTTATAGCGGTTATTTATTGCAAACAAATCATCATGACTGACGACCGAGTGACAAACAATGTTGCATTTATAGCCCTCGCATTTGCGCAATTATTTCATGTGTTTAATATGTCTGCTGCTCATTCAAGATTATTCGTAAATGATATCACCAAAAATAAATTCGTGTGGTGGGCACTTTTGATTTGCACGGGTCTGCTGGCATTTGTTTATATACTGCCCCAAACGCGTTTGGTGCTGAACTTCGCCGAGTTACCAGCCAAAGTATGGATGGTGTCTATATTGGCGAGTTTGTTACCGCTCCTAATTGTACAGATTTATAAAAGAATTTGGAAAAGGTGAAAGCCCTCCCTAAAAGAATATCACATTATTCGCACAATTCATTAAAATGTGGCTATTGCAGCGGTCAATACTCCCTCGCTATATGATTTGCTGCCAAATCCATTTAGCTGTTAATTTCTATAGAATGCAGCAGCACTTCGTAATAGGTAGGGCAGGCTTCTTGAGGTTTTAAGCAGGTCGCTCCGCTCCTATATTACATCTCGCAAACCTTAACCCTGAACTGCCTTTAAAAAAATATTGCAACAAGAAAGCTATAACCAGCGTTTTAGGTCGTATTTTTAAGTTAAATTAGAACTTCTGTAAAATTTATTGCAATTAAATATGATTTCAAAAAAAATGAAATATGCCCTGAAAGCCCTCATTTACATTGCCGAAAGCAACGAGCAGGTAAAAACCAAAGATATTGCCGAAAATGCGCGCATTCCAAAGAAATTTTTAGAGCAAATTCTTTTGGATTTGAAAAGAGGCTGCATCATCGCCAGCAAGCAGGGGAGTGCCGGTGGGTACTATTTTTTGAAAAAACCGCACGAAGTTGCCCTGTCTGACATTTATCGCATCATTGACGGTCCGATTGCTTTGCTTGCTTGCGTCTCCAAAAATTTTTACGAACCGTGCAGTGATTGCCCTGATGAAGCGGGCTGCAAAATTCGATGGGCTTTGCACCGCGTGCGCGAACAAACCTTGAGTGTGATGGAAACCATTACCATTGCTGACTTGGCGAAGCAGTGAAAAAAATTTAATTAAATTCTACTAATTTTGTAGACTAATATAAAAGCCCTTATCTTTGTCGTATCGTTGACAGCCAAATCTGAAATAACATGAAAGCGATCTGTTCAAACGGTTTATTTTTAACTATTTTACTCCTTGATTCTCAATCTACTGCCGCAAGTGACGCGTCATATTGTTGTTATTCTTAATACTGCCATCGTTTACAGACTGACCAAATAAAATCAAATTCAACAAATTATTCCACTTGTGTGAAGTAGGCAGCACTACTTTACAAATAGACTGCTATTTTAACAAAAAAAACATGGCAAACGAATTGTACGAAACGACTTCCACTCCTACCGAACCGGATGCGCTTGTTCAAAATGGCGAATCAAAAACTTCCTTTTGGGCAACGGTAAGCGAAGACATTTGGGCAGTTTTTATCGCAAGTGTGCTGATGGTAGGTGTACTTATTTGGGCTTTTGCTGCGCCCGATTTTAAATTTGTGACTCCAAACTATGGCTGGGCAGATGCGAATGCTTTATTTTCTAAAGTTCTGAATATCAATAATTTACTTTTAATAATTGGAATTGGCACTGTCTATGCACTTTTATCCTCCATTGCCATTCAACTATCCGGTGGCAGCGTGCGGAAATACCTGACTGGGTTTGGATTCATTTTTTTGTTGGGCATTTTGTCGCTGGTTATCGCTGGAAATAGCAGCGTCAACGATTTTGGTGTTGAGTATGTGATATTTGCACTATTGCTGGGCTTGACTTTTAGCAATGTATTCAGACTTCCCAACTGGCTCCAAGAAGCCGCGCGTTCTGAGTTTTTTATCAAAACTGGTTTGGTGATTTTGGGTGCGAGTGTGCTTTTCAAAGCGATTGTGGCGGCAGGTTTGCCGGGCATTTTGCAAGCGGTGGCGGTGGTGAGCGTGGTGTGGTTTTTCTCGCTGTGGCTTTCGCGTAAGCTGAAAGTAGATGATGAATTTGGCGTGATATTGGCTTCGGCGGTTTCGATTTGTGGCGTTTCGGCAGCGATTGTAGCGGCGGGCGCGATTCAAGGTGATAAGAAAAAATTATCTTATGTGACCACGCTGGTTTTGCTGGTCGCTATCCCGATGCTGATTCTCCAACCTTGGGCAATTCGCTTTTTCAACATTCCTGAACTCGTCGGCGGCGCGTGGCTCGGCGGCACTTTGGATACAACAGCTTCCGTAGCGGCTGCTACCGAATCAGTGGGCGCAGCGGCAACTACCATCGGCTCTATCGTCAAGCTCTCGCAAAATGTATTAATCGGTGTAGCTGCCTTTTTCATTGCAACTTGGTGGGTGATGCGCAAAAGTCCCGACCAAAAACTGAACGGCGAAAAACCCAGTCTGCAACTCGTGTGGGAACGCTTCCCGAAATTCGTCTTGGGATTCATTGCTGCTTCCTTGATTTTCTCTTTTTTAATTCCAACTGATACGGTGAAACAAGTGGGAGGTTTCTTGAAAAGTTTGCAAACGGTGTGGTTCGCGCTGGCTTTTGTGGCAATTGGTTTGGAAGCACGTTTTGCGGATTTGATGAAAATGCAAGGCGGTCGCCCGGCGCTGGTATTTATTAGTGCGCAGCTTTTTAATATTTTTTGGACTTTATTATGGGCTTATTTACTTTTTGGCGGGATTTTATTACCAATACCCGATGTTCAGTAAAAACCGCAAAATGTAAAATTTTAAATATAAAATGTAAAAGAAATGACCTGCATGTATAGAGAGACTTTTACATTTAGCGGTTTACATTTTACATTAAAAGTGGTCAGCCCTGCGGGAACAGAGCTGACCACTTAGAACGAAAACGCTGCATAGAAAGTGTTATTAAACCAGAAGCCTATCGGTAAGATTACATAAATTTAACTCCGCATAGTAATTAATTAAACATGAGTAAAACAGAATACGATGCGGTCGTCGTTGGCGCTGGTCCAAATGGATTAGCAGCAGCTATTTTATTGCAGCAACAAGGGCTTTCCGTGTTGGTGGTGGAAGGAAAATCCACGATTGGTGGAGGCTTGCGCTCGGCAGAACTGACGTTACCAGGTTTCAAGCATGATATTTGTTCTGCCATTCATCCCTTGGCAATGGCTTCGCCTTTTTTTAAAACCTTACCTTTGCACGAGTTTGGCTTAGAATTTATTGACCCGCCTATCTCCGCAGCGCATCCTTTTGACGATGGTACTGCAGCGGTTTTAATTAAATCATTACAAGAGACCGCTTTTTTATTACAAAAAGATAAACAAAGTTATTTAAATTTAATAAAACCATTAGTAGATAAGTGGGATAAATTATTGCCCGATTTATTAGCGCCTTTGCGCATTCCTAAAAATCCTATCGCTTTTGCAAAATTTGGATTAAAAGGTTTACAACCTGCCACGCTTTTGGCAAATCGTTTTTCCACTACAAAAGCGAAAGGTTTACTCGCAGGCATGGCAGCGCATTCGATTTTGCCGCTTTCTAAACTCGCTACTTCTGCCATTGCAATGGTGTTAATGACGGCAGGTCACGCGCGCGGCTGGGCAATTCCCAAAGGTGGCTCGCAACAAATCGCAAACGCATTAGCAGCATATTTTGTGTCGTTGGGTGGCAAAATTGAAACCGACTTTTATGTCAAATCATTACAACAATTACCTTCGGCTAAAGCCATTTTATTTGATATTACACCCCGCCAATTATTACAAATCGCAGGGCATACATTTAGTTCTTTATACAAATGGCAATTAGAACGCTACCGCTACGGCATGGGCGTGTTCAAAGTAGATTGGGCATTGGACGGAGCCGTGCCATTCACAGCCGAGGAATGTCGAAAAGCTGGCACGATTCACATCGGCAATACTTTACAAGAAATCGCGCATTCGGAACAAGCGACTTGGAATGGCGCACACGCTGAAAAACCCTTCGTACTGTTGGCACAACAAAGTTTATTTGACCCCTCACGCGCACCCGCAGGCAAGCAAACGTTGTGGGGCTACTGTCACGTGCCAAATGGCTCCAAGGTAGATATGACCGATGCCATCGAACGGCAAGTGGAACGCTTCGCTCCTGGTTTCCGCGAACGAATTCTGGCGCGACACGTGATGAACACGGCTCAAATGGAACTTTACAATCCCAATTATATCGGTGGCGATATTAATGGTGGCGCGATTGATATTACACAGCTATTTACACGTCCGGCACTGCGGTATTCACCTTATCGCACTTCAACAAAAGGTTTATACATCTGTTCTTCTGCGACTCCTCCGGGCGGCGGAGTGCATGGAATGTGCGGGTATCATGCGGCATGGCGGGCGTTGCGGGATGTGTTTGGAATGGGAAGTCGGAAGTTGGAAGTCGGAAAGAACGATAGATAAAGTACTCGTTTAGTTTGCCATAGTTTAATTGACTAAATAAAATAAATTATTATTTAGTGTAGGTAAGAAAGACTGTTTGACGAAATGGAGACTGTATATTTACTTATGTTTTAAAAATTATAATTGTGCCAATTTTGCGGCTTCTTCTCTTTAGATGGTTTGGTTTTGTTCATTCTTGAACACGATGTTGAAATACACGACAAATTCTGCTTTTGCACCTTTTTTGACCTTGCCGTTTCTCGCTTTCACTTGGTTGAACGTCCTAAATTAGGGAATTGGATGTTCCGTATTGTCCATCAAAAGTAAGTTGATGCCAATTTCAACTAGGGAAATGCTTTGCTATGTTACTTTAGCTGTAATAGCCAACTCTGTTGGGCTGGAAAAGCTCGAAAGAACACTGTTTTTACATCCTTACTTATAAATCACTTTACCTTATCCATAAAACAAATATAAGACAAGATTGATTAAAAGTGAATTTTCGGAAGTTGAACAAAAATACTTGTGAGGGAAAACGCCCTTAAACCTTCATTTTATCATTGCCCAAAAGTGATACCTTCACTAACAAAATTTGAATCTAAATGGAAGAAATTACTGATGGAAGAAGGCGAAGAAATTTCATATGGAATCACATCAACTCCCTTTTTGTTTGAAAATAAAAAAGGAGTTATAAACGCTCGCTTATAACTCCTTAATTACTAATGTGGGCAATGACGGATTCGAACCGCCGACCCCTCCGACGCGTCGGAGTGCGCTGAACCAGCTGAGCTAATCGCCCTTTTCAATCAAAGCTTTTATAAACTTTCGACTTTTCATGCGCTTGATGTAAAGCTCTCTTCGAACTGCCTCCAGTTTCGTTTCAAAATCTTCTGTGTAAACCAATTGCCACGGCACGCCCGCTTTGGTCGCCAAGCTACTGCCCGCGTCGTGACGACGTAGTCGGTCATCTAAATTACCAGTAGAACCTGTGTAGTATCGGTCTAATTTTTCAGAATAAAGAATATAAATGCAGTACATATTCTAAAATAAAAAAAAGCCCTACCAGAATATGGCAAGGCTTTGATTGACGGGTGGGCAATGACGGATTCGAACCGCCGACCCTCTGTGTGTAAAGCTGCATCAGCGTGTTTTCATACGAAATCACCTATTGTTAAATCCTTATTTTATAGGCATTTTCCTCAGAATAAATTCACATTGATGCAAATGAATTGTATTTTTGTTTGAAAATAGTTTGAAAATTTTCAAACGTAAGCGATTCAATTATGGCTATCACCGCAAAGATATTTCTGGATAAGCGTCACGCGAAAAAGGACCAAAGCTACTCTATTAAGATACGACTCACGATTCATCGGAAACTGATTGAGATAGCCTCCGGTTATACCATCCCTGAAAATTATTGGGATGAGCAAAACCAAAAGGTAAAGTCCAAATGCCCAAACATTCAAAATACCACGCGACTGAATATGCTCTTGCAAAAAAAGAGAAGTCATGCACTTGAAATTTTGATGAAATTAGAGGATGACAATACACTCGCTCAACTTTCGCTTCCAGAAATTAAAAGCCGTATTACCGGAAAAACGACGGAGGGAAATGTGCTGACATTTTGCCAAGAGATAATGGCAGAATTGGAACAAGCTGGGAAAATTGGGAATGCCAGAGTATATAAAACGTTGCATAATAGTCTGGCGACTCACGTTACTGGCAAAGATATTTCTTTTAAGCAGCTAACTTTTAAGTGGCTCAAAGTTTATGAAGCTTGGTATCTTGCTGGTTCTAATAATAAAAAAAAGAATTCGCTGAATGGATTAAGCGTCAATCTCCGAACGCTCCGAGCACTTTATAATCGAGCTATCAAACACAAAATAGTAGAAAAGGATTATTACCCCTTTGATGATTACAAAATTCAGCACGAAAAAACGCGCAAACGTGCCATACCCCATCAAGATCTTTCCAAATTAAAAAATACTGAGCCGCAAACCGACCGCCAACGCCGAGCCAAAGACTATTTTTTAATGAGCTTCTACTTGATGGGTACTTCTTTCATTGATCTTGCATTCTTAAAGGTAGAGGACATTAAAAGCGGAAGAATCGAATACAAACGTAAGAAAACCGGAAGGCTGCATAGCATCAAAATTACCCCTCCCTTACTGGAAATTCTGAATCGTTATACTAAAGAAAAATCTGCTGATGATTTTATACTCAACATTATCCAGAAAGAACAAGTGTTTAAAAAACAATACGCCGCTGCTCGGGACGAAATGCGCAGGTACAACAAAGCATTGAAAGGATTGGCTACTTTAGCCGGAATTGAGGATACCATTACAAGTTATACGGCTCGACATACTTTTGCCACGACTGCTAAATTCAAGGGTGTTCCAGTCGCTGCTATTTCCGATGCGCTTGGGCATTCTGATGTAAAAACGACGCAAATTTATTTAGACCAATTTGATAATGAGACGATGGACGCGTATAATGAGTTTATTATTGGTGAGGATTAAAGCTCAAAAAAGGAAAAAGAAAAGCCACCCTATAGAGTGGCTTCTTTTGAATATTAAATTTTGAAATTGCTTTAATCTATTGTTACAGTCTGATCATTCATAACGTGAGCAGTCATAATAAAGCCCATGGGAGCACCGCCGGGCGTACCAGGGTTTGGCTCTGGAGAATATTGATAAGTTGCGTTGAGATTGACCATTTGCCCATCTACTGCCTGCACATCTCTTACTTCAATTTTTACAATACCGCCACTGGTAGCAGATGGTCTAGTTACTTCGGTTATTCTACCCATTGCCATCATGTTGGCTCTAATGGCGACCTTGCCTTCAGCGTAAACGTTAGCTCGTACCTTGAGTTGAATAAGATTTCCTATCTGCGCAGTGCTTGGATTCACGTCATTTACCAATTCAAAGTATATCAGGGTACCTGCAGTTAGTTTTACTTCGCGTCCCGGTGTCGGTGGGTTTAAAGCTGGGTTACAATTTGCGTTGATGGCAAGTAAGTTACTGAAAAATAATGCGATAATAGATGTAATAAACAAGCTCTTTTTCATGATTTTTTTTATTTTTTGCAAGTTTTGAAATATTTTATTAAATGTTTTTTTTACAGCTGTACAGTTGTATTATTCAATACGGAAGCATTTACACGCTGCCCAATATTCAATTCGGCAGGAAATCCTGGTTTCGACGCTTTGATATTAATCGGTGTGGCACGTAGCTTGATATTCTGACCATCTACAGCCTGTACACTTTTTACGATAACTTGCATGGAAGCACATTTGTTTTCACAATTGCGACAAGCCTGTTGTGCTTTTTCTACGCGGGTTATTTCTCCTGTTGCAATGGTACCGGCACTGATGACTACTTTGCCGTTTACAGTCACGTTGTTTCTCACAAAGAAGTCAACTGGATGCCCAACTTCTACCTCTTCACTTGTAAAGTCAATACCTGATTCTAAAGCGACTTCTGTGCCTGCTTGAATGATAATCGGGAGCGTTGTGGAACTGTTTTCAAAAGTGAAAGACTGCCCGAATGCACTAATCAAACCAAGCACTGCTGCTACAAAAAAACGATTCAAATTTTTCATTGTGTTTTAAATTTATAATTAAGGTTAATGTTCTTGGCGAAGTTTTATTTACTCGCGCTTTCATTTATAAGTAGCAGTATTTGCAAAAGGGTACCCATTCTTTGGAAAAAAATTTCTGGAATTTTTCAAAACACTTGTTTCTATTAATTCTTCGATAACTAATTTTAAAAAAGAGAATAAATTTATACGCAATAAAAAGCCCGACTGTGGGATATTCACAGTCAGGCATATAAAAAGAGGGTCTTTTTTCAATATACTTGAATAATTATAGTATCCTGCACATAAGCAATTCCAAGTTTACCTTTCTCCATTTTGGCATTCATGCCAGGTGATTCTGCCAAAACTTCAATATAGCCTCCATATAAATTTATCATTTGCCCATCTATGGCTTTAATCATTTGTAGTTCTATCTGTATGCATTCGGGACGATTATACGTTGTTTTTCGAATGGTACGAATTTTACCAAATACCATTGCGTCTTTGGCAATTACGGTCTTTTGTGATAAAATTAAATTGTCGTGCATTTTAAAAGAAACAATATTACCTACCGTCGTGGTTTCTGATGACAAATCTTGATTTGCTTCTGCTACGATAGCGGTACCAGCTGAAAGTTTGACGGTGTTTATAGATTTTTTTTGTTTCATCTTAGTTTGGCTAAACAACCATCCGGGCAGTAAAATCATTAATACGATAGCGATGATATTCATTACCAAGAATAAAAGCGTTAATAAATAATTTTTACATCATCTATAACGGTGGTCATTACTGCTGTAGATTTATTCAGAACAATTGGACATTTGCGACACTTGATTTTTCCGGTCATTCTTCCTCTAATATTCACATTCTGGCCATCCACCGCTTTGACTGTACGCAGTTCAATCAGTATTTCATCATAATCAACTCGAATAACCTCCCCTTGTGCAGGTGCATTTGTTACTACCACTGTGTAATTATTAATTCTAACCTCATCACGTACTTGAAAATCAAGCACACTGCCTACTTCCAATTCCTCTGCTTTTTCTTCATTCGAAAGCATAACGTAAATGGTTTTACCTCTTGGCAGAATAATAGTGTCCGCCGTAAATGCCTGGCTGATAATGCTTAATACAAAAATTAATACATACAAAAACAACTTGCTTGTTCTATTTTTCATGATAATGTGTTTTTAATTTATTTTTATGTAGGTTCTTTTGGCTACATAAGCAACCAAAACGGCTTCTTTATCCATTATTGCTTCTTTACCTTTGACAAATAAACCAGTCATAGTAAACCCAAATGCTCCAACGGGTGCATCTTCTTTAAAAATCCCATAACCCACAGCAGTTGCAGCTAAAGAAACCCCAAGTGCAGTTCCTTTCCTCGAATTTTTTTTCCCTCCCTCCAAATGGGCTGGTCCATAAAGAGGAATCATTTGACCATCAACCGCGCGTACACTGAAAGCTTCAATTTCCAAAATACCTGGTCTACCAAACATGCCTGCTTTTCGCACATTTAACACCCGCCCTTCTGAGTCATCTCTTACCCTTATGACTTCTCTACCATTTACAATAACCTTCCTTTTTACTTCCAATTGCACAATATTGCCTTCATTAAATCTTGCCGAACTCACTTCACTGTATAGATTTAAAGAAACAGGTGTTCCAACTTCTAATAAAACATAATTCTCATTATTTTCAGGAATGGTATCACGATTGATCCCAGCTTGGCAAGCAATAGAGCCAACCAGCGCCAGCAGTAGTAGTATCGAAAAAGTTATTATATTTTTCATGGCGATTTTTATTTTTCAATAAGTGTTAATACACGCTCTTGAGTACCCACCTCATCAATAAAAAATCTTCTGATCTTAAACTTAATTGTATGTTAATTTTTAACCCATTTTGGGTACATAATCTACATTTATGATACCAATACATTAGATTTGTGGTATAAATGTTTATTTATATGAGAGCCTTACAAACACTTCTATCCTTTTGGATTTATTCATTCCCAATTATATTGTCGTCCCAACCGTACGAACAAATTTGGCAGTGTACTTACCAAGAGCTTCCTAACTTGACTATTACAAACGTCTTTCAGGCATTCGATGGCAAGCTTATTGCCATTGGAGCGATAGCACTTTCCGCTAAAGCGTCGCAGGGCGTTTTTTTAGTCATAGATGAATCAAATGGAAAAATAATCCGGCAGAGTTCATTGAGTAGAAAGCAACAAAATATTTTAAATACTGCTTTACAAGCAGACGATGGCACCTTCTACTTAGCGGGAAGTGCCGGAAATTCTTACGAAGACCATAGACCTTGGCTAATTCGTATTACCGAACAGGGACGGATATTAACGGACACCTTGCTGACAAACGCCAGTAGTAATACATTTGAGCAAATTGCAGTTTTCGACGACGGTACTCTACTATTAGCAGGGCAAGAGTACCGAGGTCAAAACAGCAAGGTATGCGTAATGAAATGGCAACGCGGAAAAATCATCCAATCCAATAGTGAACCCAACAAAAACAGTAGAAAACTGCTTGGGTTGATGATTGACAAATTGGGGCAGGTTCATCTGTGTAGTGGCATTGAAAAGCAGGGGGTAGCCTGGTATACGCTATTCGATAAGGAATTAAAATTTGTATCGAGTTGTTCATTTGATAAAGTATCGCAAACTGAGTTAGAAAAGGTAGATTTCCTTTCCGATAATAGCCTTTATTTTTTTGGAAACACCTGGCGCAAAGGCAATGCCGATGTCTGGTTGAGTTATGCCAATACGGATACTGGTTACATAAAGGAGAATACATCCAACAGTCCTTTAGAAGCAACCCGCAACCCAGAATACCTGCAGGCTGTTACGAAACTGCCCGATGGAAAATATGTACTTTCCATTAGCACTTTTCCTAAAGGCAGCACTACGGAGGAATTAGTAAACCAGTTGTACTTGGTAGATATTGGAGCGCCAAATTCTAATAATATAATTTTTCCCATCGGGAGCGAACAAAAGCAAGTGGTTACTTCTTTACATACTGGTTTTAGAAAAAATTTATGGGTAATTACCATTGCCGAAAAAAGCAAGCAATCCTATGCCCAATTGACTTGCCTGCGTCCTGATGATTCGGTGGTAGCAAAAGGTCTACAGGGCGGATATAAAATAGAATGCTCAACGCCTGAACTCATTGACGAAGATGGCGACGGAAAACTCGCACCCGGCGAACGCGGTGGCATCGTATTTTGGGCTAAAAATATTGGCGATATCGATATTTATGAAGGAGAAGTGCAAATAAGCCCAATTGAAGTAGTGACTGGATTAAATATTCCTGCTAAAAAAGGTTTTGTATCTGCTATAATGCGTGGAGAACGTATGAAAATTTCCATCCCAGTAGAGGGAGCTGATAATCTTGCTGGTGGCACCTCTCGCTTCGAAGTCACACTTAAGGTCAATGGAAGTGTGATAAAAAAATTAGAAGCCCAGGTACGCAGTGCCAAATCCGGCGGTCCAGAAAAAAAATTGAGGGTTCAGCCTACAGGACAGGAAACTGATACTCGAAGGGTACGAAGCAGCACCACTGAGTATTCTATCACTGGCAGAATAGGAAACAACGAGCAAATTCCAAATAAAAATTTTAGAACGTATGTCAACAACGTCCAGCAGGGGGATGCCAATAAAGCCGCACAACCCGAATTTAGAACACTTATAGAAAGTGATGGATATGAGCATATTGTTACCTATAAAGTACAATTGCAAGAAGGTGAAAATATAGTGCAAATGACAGTAATCATTGATGGCGTTGAATACAAATCAGAGCCACTCTATATTGATTACCAGCCTCGAAAGCCTAATCTGCACCTTATCGCTATTGCTCCTTTCTATAACGATTTGAAATACAACCGAAAAGATGCCGAAGATATAATTGCTATACTGGAAAAGCAGAAAGAATTAGGCATCTACAACGATGTAATTATCTATCCTTTAACCACTCCTAAAAAGACCTCTAAAACGGAAGTACAAATAGCGTTTAAAGAATTGGTTAAACAAGCAAACCCTGGTAGCGTTAATCCTGTCTTCGAAAAGGATGTTATTTTAGTGTTTATCTCTTCTCACGGTAAAGTGCTTAATAATCAATTTAAAATTGTCCCTAGCGATTACCGAGATGACTATGCGGAGGAAACCACTGTGGATTACAAAACCGATATACTTGAACAATTAGAAAAAATACATTGTAAAAAATTAATATTGATTGATGCCTGCCACAGCGGACTGGCAAAATCCAAAGCCGACCTCAGCGATGCGAACATTAGTGAAGCACTTAATCAACTCAATCTAGTAGCGGAAGGTGTTACCACCATCAGTTCGAGCCAGGCTAACGAACTCTCTTACGAACAGGATGTCTGGGAAAACGGAGCTTTTACCGAAGCCTTGCTGGAAGCATTCGCAAACAAAGAGTTGACTTCAATGCCTAAACCGGACACCAATGGTGACCAGTTTTTATCTATCGAAGAGTTATACAGCTTTCTCCGGCAGCGCGTGCCCAGCCTGATGAAAGAAATATTTCAGAAAAACGCTGATTCTAATCCGCAAAATCCTTTTATGCCCAAAAACGAACTGGGTGAAGGACTTAAAATATTTGTCGTAAAAAACTAAAAAACACCCCCTTATGCAAAAAATAATTAACTCATTTATAAACGTTTGTCAGCAAAGTTGCCGAAAACGACTCTTGTTCATTATATTTTTAGCAGCGCTGACCCCCGCGCTTATCCACGCCCAAAACTGCCGTACCAGCGACTCGCTCGAATTAGTAAAACTTTACAACGCCACTGGCGGACCAAACTGGACCAATAAATGGGATTTGACGAAGCCCATTGACACTTGGTATGGCATAAAGTTGAATACGGATGGATGCGTGACTTGCATAGATTTGGATGGCGGACCAAAGAAGTGTGACTCTAATGACTTCGTTGCTAATGGTAATAATTTAGTAGGAACTTTGCCAAATTTGAATCTTCCAGAGTTAACCCATTTAATTTTATCTTCTAACAAACTCACCGGGAGCATTCCTGATTTTAATCTCCCCAAGCTTTATTTATTAAGCTTAGGTGCCAATCAATTTGTGGGTTCAGTGCCAAGCTTTAGTAATTTAAAAGAGCTGGTATATCTCGCACTTTGTTGTAATCAGCTAAGTGGGAAAGTACCTGATTTTAATCTTCCAAACCTTGAGGGACTATATTTTCAAAACAATAAATTTACAGGAAGCTTACCTAATTTGAACTTACCTCAAATTAGGGACCTCCGTTTTTATAACAATCAAATCACAGGCTGCTTTCCTGCTTCATATAAAGCCTATTGCAATATTGATTATTATGATTTTTCAAATAATCCAGGCTTACCGGGTGGGGGTAATTTTGATGGTTTTTGTAGCAGTAATGTAGGTATTTGCGTGGATACCAGCAGTTGCCGATATCGGGATTCGCTGGCGTTGATTGCACTTTATAATGCCACTGGGGGACCAAACTGGACTAAAAAAGACAACTGGAAAGTACCCGGCAAACCCATTGATACTTGGTATGGCGTGCAAACGAATGGAGGCGATTGCGTCATTGAATTGAAACTGCAAAACAATAATCTCACTGGAACTATACCGACAGAAATTGGAAATTTTTCCAGGATCGAAGGCATTGATTTTTTTGATAATAATATCGCTGGCAATATTCCTACTTCCATTGCTAACCTAACTTCGCTTATAGCACTCTCTTTAAGCTATAATGCTTTGAGTGGAGGTATTCCTTTTACAATTGGCGATCTAACGAACTTGGAATATTTGGAGCTTTTTGGCAATCCTAACCTCAATGGTGTCATTCCAAGTGACATTGGCAATCTGACCAATTTACTAGTTTTAGATCTCTGGGGTTGTGGTTTGACAGGGTCTATCCCTTCTACTATTGGTAATTTGACTAAACTAAACACCTTAAAACTTTTTGAAAACAATCTGTCTGGCTCTATTCCAACTTCCATTGGACAGCTCAAAAACTTAGAAATACTCTATTTGCATGATAACCCTATTTTGTCGGGCATCATTCCTGCCTCTATTGGAACCATTGGCGCATTAAAAGAAATAACGCTCTACGCGACAAAATTATCCGGCTTAATCCCAAGCACTTTTAATAATCTTACCAATTTGCAATGGCTTTATATTGGACCACCCTACAATTCAAACTACACTGGTGCCAATTTTGAAGGATGGGAAAATACAGCGAATATCAATATACCTCCATCCGCGCAGGTACGAGTGAATCACAACAAGTTTACCTTTGAAGATATTCTACCAACTTTATCCTTATTCAATAATCTTTTGGTGGACCGATATGCTCCCCAAGATTCTATTTACCGAGATACGATTATCACGCGCGCTGCTGGGCAGCCCCTTACCATAGATTTAGGCATAGACGCCACCATTGCCGATAATCAATACGAATGGTATCAAAATGCGCAGTTGGATACAACAATTGTAGGTAGCAACAAGCGGATTTTCAACAATCTGAAACTAGCAGACGCAGGTAACTACCACGTGCGCGTCAAAAATCCGCAAGCACCACAGTTGACCCTATATAGTCGCCGTATTCAGCTAAATGTCCAGCAGGATACGAATAATTGCCGATATCGGGATTCGCTGGAACTAGTAAAGGTCTATAACGCCACTAGCGGACCCAACTGGACCAATAAATGGGATTTGACGAAGCCAATGAATACATGGTATGGTGTACAATTAAACCCTAATGGGTGTGTAATTTGTTTGGAGTTAGATGGAGCATTGGGGTGCAGCACGACTAACGTACAAGGCACTGGAAATAATCTTGTGGGAACAATTCCTGCAGAATTGGGCAATTTAAGCGAGCTATCCCGTTTGATTTTGTCTAATAATAAACTAAGAGGTAGTATTCCTCCTACGCTTGGAAACCTACAAAATCTCACCGAACTTTGGTTATTTAATAATCAATTGACTGGCAATATTCCTACCGAGTTGGGCAATCTTAGCAATTTAAAAATGCTTTCTTTATCTAGAAATCAGCTCATCGGCAGCATTCCAATTTCGCTGAGTAATCTGACCAACTTGGAGCAACTTTGGTTATTTGAAAATCAATTGACTGGTACAATACCAACAGGGTTAAAAAATTTAAATAAATTAAACGCTTTATCTTTAGCTAGTAACCGATTGACCGGCAGTATCCCAAACACCATTGGTTCATTTCCCAATTTAGTTGGTCTTTGGCTGTATTCCAATCAATTGAGCGGCAGTATTCCTGATGAAGTAGGAAATTTACTTAAATTGCAGGAACTCTCCTTAGAAATCAACCAATTCACTGGTGTAATTCCTAATGGAATCTCTAACTTGAAAGCATTAACTTCTTTATGGCTGGGGAATAATCAAATAAGTGGAAATCTGCCTACATGGATAGGCAATTTAAAAAATCTAAAAATACTCAATTTAGCCAGCAATAAACTCAGTAATAGCCTCCCCACAGAAATAGGTAGTTTGACTAACCTGCAACAAATCTACTTGAATAAAAACGCTTTTAGTGGGTGTTTTCCAGCAAGTTTTCAGACATTTTGTCGCTTAAATTTTAGTGCGGATGTAAATGCCAACGGCTACAATTTCACCAGCAATACTGGACTGCCCGGCGCCGGTGATTTCTCCCAATTTTGTAGCAACAAGACCGGTATTTGCGTGGATACCAGCAGTTGCCGATATCGGGATTCGCTGGAACTAGTAAAGCTCTATAACGCCACTAGCGGACCCAACTGGACGAATAAATGGGATTTGACCAAGCCAATGAATACTTGGTATGGTGTGACAGTGGATGTGAATGGATGCGTATCACAAGTATCAATTCCCAATAATAAGTTAATTGGTATAATTCCTAACCTTAATCTCCCTAATTTAAGCTCTCTCAATTTGAATCGCAATCAACTAAGCGATACCATTCCTAATTTTAACCTGCCTAGACTGATAGTATTGCGTTTAAATAATAACAATTTATCAGGCTTTCCACTTTTTTCTCAATTGCCTGCAATGGGTCAAGGAACGCAAGGGGATTCTCTTACATTTTACCAGAACCGACTCACTTTTGATGATATTATTCCCAATTTGCCACTCATCAGCCGTATGAATGGCAAAGTAAAATACGCCCCGCAAGACTCCATCTACACCGATACCCTAATCAACCGCCAACCGGGGCAATCATTGATTATTGACCTTGGAATTGATGCCAGTATCGCCAGCAATGTGTATAAATGGTACAAAAATGGTACGCTGTGGCTCACTATCAGTGGTAGCAATCAGCTTTCTTTTACTAATCTGCAAAGCAGCGATGCCGCTATCTATCATGTGCAAGTCACCAATCCTCAAGCTATTTCACTGACGCTCTACAGTCGAAAAATAACTTTAGCGGTCATCCCTGACCCCAGTAGTTGCCGCCATCAGGATTCCTTAACTTTGGTGCAATTTTATGATGCCACTGGCGGTCCATCCACCTGGCGTACTAAATGGAATCTCAGCCAGCCGATGAATACCTGGTATGGGGTGAAACTGAATAGTACTGGCTGTATTACCCATTTGGATTTGGATGGAACGATTGATTTTACTGCCTCTTCTTCGGCAAGTGGTAATAACTTAACGGGTACGTTACCTTCTATCATTGGAAAATTATCCAATTTACAAGTGCTTTCGCTTGCCGGTAATTCACTGAAAGGGGTTATTTCGAGTCAATTGACCAATTTATCAAATTTGGAAATATTAGATTTGAGCAACAATCAATTTGAAGGTGCAATCCTGAATACTTTGGGCGACCTTTCTAAATTGATTGTGTTGAATTTATCTCAAAATAAATTAATTATTATTATTCCAAAAGAGCTTGGCAATTTATCCAAATTGCAGCGGCTGGAGCTTCATGCCAATCAATTGATTGGCTCTATCCCCAAAGAGTTGGGCAACTTATTGAATCTCTTGATTTTAAAACTGGATTCTAATCAACTTACCGGTAGCATTCCGACCGACTTAGGGAGATTACAAAAATTGCAAATCCTTTCGCTGCAATACAATCGCTTGAGTAATACCATTCCCCGTGAATTGGGTAATCTGGCAAACTTAACCAGCCTGTTGTTGAACGATAATAATTTGAGTGGCTGCTTCCCAACCCAATTGGGCGGATTTTGTACGATTGACTATAATTTTTCTAACAATGCACTGCTACCCTGGCGAGGTGATTTTCAACGTTTTTGCAATGATGAGATGCAAGTTGGTGCTTCCTGCGATGACGGTAATCCGAATACGGTCAATGACGCTTTCGCGGCAGATTGCACTTGCAAAGGCGTTCCGGCTGAGACTACGTGCCGCTATCAAGATTCACTTTCGTTAGTCACTTTTTATAATACGACAGGCGGTGCCAATAGCTGGAGGATAAAATGGAATTTATCCCAACCTTTAACAACTTGGCATGGCTTAAAAATGAACGCATTTGGCTGCGTAACCAGCATATCGCTTCCTGCGAATGACATAAAAGGTGCTTTGCCTTCTGCTTTGACGGAACTGAAATACCTTGATACTATTTATTTGCCTAATAACCAATTGACCGGCAACATTCCAACGCAGTTAGGAAATTTGACGAATCTGACCCATCTGTCTTTGGAGGGTAATCAATTCAATGGCTCTATACCCACTGAATTGGGTAATCTAACCAAGCTAATCACCCTTTCTTTGTCGAATAACATGTTGGCGAATACTATACCTACGGCGCTGCGGCGCTTGGCGAATCTCCATTATTTGAATTTGAGTGGAAATAAATTGAACGGAAGTGTCCCCAATGAACTCAATGACTTAAAAAGACTGGAATGGCTGATACTTTCCAACAATCAGTTAAATGGGAAAATCCCCAATCTCGTGCTGCCCAATCTAAAAGTGTTGCTGCTCGCAAATAATCAATTTACAGGGGAGCTTCCAAAGTTAAACACGCCCAATTTGCGTCGAATAGCACTGCAAAAAAATAAATTAATTAAAATAATTGACCTCAATCACATTCGCACTTGGAATGATGAAGTGGATGCGATACGGTATAATGAAGTCATCCGATTGGATAGCAATTCCCTGACTTTCAAAGACATCGTACCTTACGTGGCGATTTTGGATGCTTGGTCGAGCAAAGTCAAATACGCGCCGCAGGATTCTATTTTTGTAGATACGCTCATTTTTGCCAAGGTAGGCGAAAAACAAACGATTGGGATAAATGTGGACGAAGTAGTAACTGATAACCAATACTTTTGGTACAAAAATGGACAACCATATCCTGCTCTCACTACCCGCGAACTCACATTTGACCCCATAAATGAAAACGATGCCGGAGTCTATTATCTACAAATCAAAAACCCAGAAGCTCCTGCTTTGACTCTTTACAGTCGCTCCATTATCGTAGAAGTAAAAGCTAATGAAGGTGAAATTTACAACGGCATCACGCCTGATGACCCCGATGGCAACAACCGCTACTTTGAGATCGAAAATTTGAATCAATTCCCTGATACAGAATTGAAAGTTTATAATCGTTGGGGCGAATTAGTGTTTCTACAAAAGCCTTACGATAATAAATGGATGGGTACCGACCAGCAAAATTCGCCACTACCTCAGGATACTTATTATTACATTTTAAACCTCAACAGCCCGGATATGAAGCCATTAAAAGGTTATATTTTGCTGGTACGTTGAACTAAAACCCTATATAATGAGCCTAATAAGGTTATCTTTTATTTTCATTTTGTTTGTAGTATCGGCATCAAATGTTGCTGCGCAGCAGACAACTCGACTGGAATTATATCGGCATAATTGGGCATTACTCAATCCAGCGGCTTTTCCGCGCAATTATTTTGAGGACGCAGAAGAATTAAATTATCTCGGCGCGACAGCAAGATTGCAAACAGTGAAAATAGAGGGCGCTCCGCAGCACTACAATATCCGCTATGAAGGTATTATCGATGTAGGTAAGTCAGATATGAAACTTGGGGGTTTTGCAACTCGGGACGAGGTCGGTGCTATAAGTGATGTCAGCTTGCAGGGGAATTTTGCGTATCTTTTTTCAGCAGGATTTAAAGCACAGCACAAAATAGGTATAGGCATCACCGTAGGTTATTTAAATCAACGCGTGGAATTAGAAAAAGTCAACTGGAAAGATCCTCTTTCTATCCCAACCGATCTTAATAACCGCTCTCTTTGGAATGCCACTATTGGTATATTTTATTATTATAATCCTGCAAATGGCGGTGGTGGTGGACCTAGTAATTATGCAGATAAGCATCGAAAAAATTCTAACCGGCAGCAGCGCAGCAAAAGAGTTTATCCACCTTTTTATGCCGGAGTTTCGGTGAGAAATTTGGTGTCAAGCTATACTTCTTCGACGGTAACACCTATTTTTGATACGTATCTTAAAACGCAATACACCGCCATTGCCGGAGGTGTTTTTAATAACTGGGAGCCGTCTATTTGGCTACGATATTTACCTAATGTAGAATATCAGACTTTAGGCGTTAATTCTGCTGTGAGCACTGATTTTAATATTCGCTACCTTTTTCTTTATGCTTGGACAGGCGTAGGTATAAGCACTAATGGCACCGCAAATGCGGAATTTGGCAGTAAGATTTATTTTGACAAAAGTTCTGATAATTGTTTCCAGTTTGGATTGGGAGTGGGTAGTATCAATTTCACTTCTAAAGCCATTCCTATTGGTCTTGGTGGTCCAAGCTTAGAGACTTTTGTTGGATATACCTTTTGAAAAAGTTGTAATTTCGAATAAAAATAAAGAACATAAAAGAAAGGACTATACCAATTACAACAGGCAGCCAGTAGGTTTTGGACTGAATTGCGGTCGTATCTCCATTTAACACAAAACCTGCCCAATGGTAAGGATGTGCGGTAAGCCGGTTGCTTTGTTCAATAAAATCTGATTTCGCTAGTTGCAAGGCTTGATTTTTTCGATAGCCTTTTTTTAAATACTTATAGAATAATTCCATTAAAACGGAGGTTTTTTGGTCATCTACGCTCCAAAGGGAAGCTATGACGCTTTTACTACCGGTAGCTAACACGGCACGCGTCATACTCATCATTCCTTCTCCACGATAGAACGGACCTTTGGCAGTTTGGCAAGCGCTCAACACTACCAAGTCAGCTGAAAGGCTTAGTGCTGCTAATTCAGTAACATAAAGCAATTCATTCTCGACATTATCTGGCACCGCCGAAAAAGCTAAATAAGAATAGAGAGGATATTGATTATTGACAACACCATGTGTAGAAAGATGGAGAATGCGATATTGACCGGCTAAAGCCAATAAATTAGCCTTCGTAGCTTCTTTCCCCTGTAATAATTTGCTTCCGCTCCAAAGCTGGCTAACTTGTTTTGACTCAATACCATTATATACAAGTGGCAGCAGCCCGGTTGGGTGCGCTTCAAATTTTGGGGCAACTGCTAAGAGGCTTTTGATAGCTGGTTTTTGGTTGATTGAAGGCAATAAAAAAGATAGACTATAACTCACGGCGTGTTTTTGAATCAAGTAAAGATACTTTTCATAAGACTCCGCACGACTCGGTTTTTCTACAAGTAATGCTTCGAAAGGCACATAATTCAAAATTCCATCCGGAATAATGATAAGTGTAACGTTTGCAGGCAATTTTACAGGCGCAAGTAATTCTTTATATAAAAAATAACCTTCCTCTGCAAAATCACGGTTTGTAGCATCCAAATAAGGTGGGTTACTTAGTTTTTTATAGAATCGTTCGACCGTTTGTTCTAATTTTTCTGAAATTGGAATTTCGTACGTTTGAAAGTTATTTTTTCCAATGGCAAATAGTAATACCTTTTTTCGACCATAGCAATAATGTAACAATACCTCATGTGACTGCAAACTATTTTGAATCACTGATATTTTAATATTAGTAGGTAAAGATGAATTGTTTGTGCTTCCCTCTTTTGCTTTTTTCGACCAAACTTGATATGCGGTTGTTTCAACCAAAATAGCCGAATCCAGTGCAGCGATTCGTGATTCTGCCCAAATCTGGTCTTGCATTTCATACAAGGCACGTTGTTTTTTCAAGGCCATCAATTTTCCTTGCAGCCGCTTATCTTCTTGCAAAAAAATTGTTGGAAGTTCGTTTGCTTGTTGATGAAGTAGCTTTTTCAACATAAACGCTTTGCCGGATTCTGCGTAAAAAAGTGCTTTTTCGTAAAATAAAGCATTGTAAGCACCTAATCGAAAATAGGTTTCTGTAATACCAGCGTATAAATCGTGGTAGCTGTCCCGAAGTGAAACAGTTGATTCATTTTCTTCCAAAGGGGTAAGTACTTTTTCAAATACTTTGATTGCGACTTCATAATTATTGGCTAATTGCTGCCACTTTTCTTTTAAATCAGCTCGGTCAGCCATATCAAAAATAACAGCCAAGCGCCCAGATAAAGCAGAGAGTGTTTCAAGTGGATAGGACAAATATTCTTTTCCCAATTTAAAATTCAATAAAATAAGTGCTTGGTCATAGTATTGCAGGGACTCTTTATAATCGCCCAACAGATGTTTAGCTTTGGCGATATGGAGGTAACCAAGGGCTTTGTAATTTTGGGATGACTCGGCTGAAGATTGATTCAACGCTTTTTGGTAATATCCAAGAGCTATTTTAGGCTGGTTTTGTATCAAATAAATATCTCCTACTTGCCAAAAAGCTTTCATAATTTCTTTGGAAGAAGAACTATTAGGAAAATTTTGCCAGATTTTTAATGCTTTTTCATAATAAGTAAATGCAGCAGCCGTCTTTTTTAAATCCAGATAACAGTTGCCCATATTGAGGTAAAACCCGGCTAACAAATAATCATTACCATACGGCTGATTTTTTAAAACAGTAATCGCCTCGCTATACGTTTGAATTGCTCGTTCCCAGTCTCCGAGATACTGTTGGCAAATAGCCAGTTCATTAAGGACTTGTGCTTTGAGAGAATGTCGAGATGATTCTAGTAAACTCAATGCTTTTCGTAGATGCAGAAGTGCCGTAGTAAAATCACCCCTATCTGTCAAATTACTGCCAATACTAAAATAGTTGGAAGCTAATTCTGTTAGAGAAACAGAGGGTAAATTGCTATTTATATATAATGATTTTTTGTAATATATTTTAGCTTCGTCCAGATTGCCTTTTTGTTGTACCACATTTCCAATATGCTGGTAAATGACTGCCATCATGTGATTTTGCACTCCTTGTAGTTGCTGTAAACGTGAAGCTCTATTTAGCAATACAAGCGCACGGTCAAGACTAAAACTATCTCTACGCTCAAAATAGATATTTGCAAAATTGAGCAGCGCGTTGATAAGTATAGGGTTTTCTTTACCAAAGCATAACTCCTGCATATGAAGTGCATCTTTTGCTTGTTGTTCCCCTTTATCAAAAATTCTTGCCTGAAGAAAAGCATTGCTCAATCCATTATCTGCTAAAATTTTAGTGCTATCGCAAGTAGCTAATTGTTGCTCTTGAATTTTCTTGGCTTTCGTAAAATATAAAATAGCTGTCTTGTAGTAACCAAGATCGGAATAACAATTTGCCAAATTAATGAGTGAATTTGCTACTTCTGCCGAATTTTTACCATATATTTTTTTTCGCATTTGTAGCACTTCCATATGTACGTCAGTAGCTGCTTTGGTTTTGTTTAAATGACGCAGTATATTACCTTGTAGACTAAGTACATCGGCTTTTGCTGCTGGTTTCACGGATTGTTGCACCAACTCTTTAGTGAGTAAGAATGCCTTCTTAAGATTTCCTTGCTTAAAATAATAACGTGCCTCGTCAATAGTTTGTGCATTTAAAAGACCAGTTGAAAAATAACATGCAGTCAGGAGAATAACTCGATTTAAAAGAAAAATTAGTGCCATGTATGTGCGGGAGAAGTATAGAATATTATATTTGTTTCGGATATTTAAAGTTGACATTTTTATTTTACCACTAAAGTTTATTTATACAAAAGTAATAAACCTTACTATAAATTTGTGCAGGAAAATGCGGTAACGATTCAATACTTTGAACATCTTTTCCATCACAATAAAAAAATACTTTAGAGTATGTTTAAAAATTAGGTAAGTAGTTTGCCATAAATAATCGACACAAGTTAGGTGAAATGGATGGTGAATTTTGTGCCAATATGATCAAAAATATGATCCAGTGCATCGTTGAGGGTTTGCCAATTTAGAAAA
>Ga0163149_10000323_pt1 | contig 63492 bp, 54 predicted proteins | sample OliLakLV19MP5G1_FD_148604 | JGI IMG/M metagenome (GOLD analysis project Ga0163149, IMG submission 148604) | Freshwater microbial mat bacterial communities from Lake Vanda, McMurdo Dry Valleys, Antarctica - Oligotrophic Lake LV.19.MP5.G1 | ecosystem: Environmental > Aquatic > Freshwater > Lake >...
TTTTTTATACCACTGGTTATGGTGTCTATAATTTCGGTTGGCTTAAAAATCCTGGAATTATAGATGCACCTTGGATAAATAATGAATTAACAGGTGCGTATAACGATTTTATCGGATTATTTGATATTGATGGCGACAGCGATAATGACCTTGTTTATGAAAACGATGCTTCACTTTTAAAGTGGAGAGAAAATATTGATTTAGACTTTTCGGATATTCATACCATACCTGATGCTTTGCCTGCTTTATTTGCCAGTTCTGTATGTGATTATGACAATGATGGTGATATGGATTGGACCGGATATTTCGACGATTGTTGTGTAAAATATTTTAAGAATAACAGTGATGGAACTTTTACAGAATCAAGTGTTTCTACCGACGAATATGAAGATAATGTTTATTCAACAGATGTAAATGGAGATGGTTATGCAGATGTTGTAATTTCCTATTATTCAAGTATCGATGTTGCAACTTTTAATCCGGTTACAAATACTTTTAATGCTGCCGGATATTGGGACGATGAAAATTTCAGCGACCTGCAGTTTAGGGACATGGATGGAGATGGTGATGAGGATTGGATATTATTTTTTCAGGATGGATCTGAAATTGAGGTAAAATGGATCGAACGCACAGGTGGAGCCATCTCTTTAGCAGATACAATTACTTTAATTTCAGGGCTTCCATCAACATCTCCGTATATTTCATTAATTGATTTCAATAATGACACACAACCTGATATTTGGTTTGCAGATGGAATTGGAGTAGATATTTATTTAAATGAATTACCGGTTGGGTTTTCCGCATCAACAATTGACCCGGAAAATACTTGTATGAGAATGGATATCAGCCGCATTTTTGATGTGGATAATGATGGTGATAATGATCTTATGGTGGCTTCGCACAATGGAAAATTGGGTTGGCTCAAATATGATATTGCAACAGATTCTTTTTATGGAGTCCACTTTTTGCCAAATTTTGAAGCAAGTCCATATCCAACAATGATGAAAGAATTTGATGTTGACCTGGATGGAGATCTGGATATTATCACAACTTTCAGAAGTGCCGGTGCATCTGAACAGGTTGCTTATTATTGTTTGAATGAGGGTGATGGAAATTTTAGTATACATGAATTTGACGATATGGCATTTAATGATATTTGGCTCACAGATGCGGATGAAGATGGTGATGATGATCTTTTAGTTATGCAATTTTCATCCCCTAATTATTTGCACTTATATTTAAATTCTGGTGATACAAGTTCTTTATTTAATTATACTGAACAAATAACACCGACCGACACCTGGAAATCATTTGATATGATAGATATTGACAATGATGGTGATGATGATTTCATCGGCGCCAAAGTTTCATCAACTCAGATCCAAAAAATTACCAATATTTTTGGGGGAACTTTTTCAGCGCCGGTATTTTATTTATCAACCCCCTGCACAGCAGTTGCAGCAATATATACAGATGATTTTGATAATGATGCCGATGTCGATTATATGTATGTTTGTACCGTTTCTGAAAATGTAACCTTGGCAACTAATGAAGCTGGAAGTTTTAGTTATTCAAACATAGGTGATTTTGCTACACCATCAATCGCGGGTCCATCCTATACAGAAACAAAAGATATAAATGGAGATAGCATTCCTGATCTGATCAATTCTTTATATACCGGATCTACCAATATTAAATTTTCAACCGGCCCAGGCACTTTTGCAGATATTTATGTGAATATTTATTCTGAATTTGGTGCATTCGGATATTTCGATAATAATGAAATGGTCGACTTTGTTGGTGCTGGCGATTTTGAATATTATTTACTATACAATGCCATATTTGCGGCACCTGCTTATACTATTTCCGAGCCAAGTGCAACTTATTTAGTAGAAAATGGTGCTTCTGACGGTGTTACAATCACTTTTACAGAGATACCGCAGGTTGCATTGCAGATTGATATTTACCCTTCGGGAAGTATTAATGCCGGCGCAGGAGAAGGAATTCTCGTGAGTTTAATTTTTTATCCGGATGAATCAGCTTTAATTCCTCAAACTATAGCATGGGCTGTTCCGGATGATGCAATAATTGAAGACATCGCTTATAATGCTGTTCAAATTGTAAATGAACCTATATCATGGGGAATTTACGATGGATCAATAAATGAAACATACAGTTATCTTATTATTGATAATGATGCCGGTTTATTTCTTAGCGGTGAAGTATTAACTTTAGTGGAAGGTGTAACTTTTGCAACCATGTCGGGCCATATCAATATTATTCCCTCGGTGGAAACTCTTGTTAATATCATTCCCGGTGAACATATAAATGCAGGGGAGGGGGCCGGGGAAATTAAGAGTGTTACCCTTTTATCAGGTCTAGATGGTTTAAACGATTTTCTGTTTACCCTTTCCGTAGAGGATGATTATATTCATGAACTTAATATAACGGAGGAAGTAAATTTTGATCTAAATTCTGCTGAAATCATTCTGGATGAACTTATGCCTGCACCAATTTTAGTTTACATAAATGACAATGATTTTGTTTCAATATCAACTGCTTTTCCTGCATCAATAATTACAGAAGAAATTGAACCATTTACCATAGGATTTAATTTAAGTTCAGCACCAAATGCTGATGTAATTATTCATGCAATTCCCGATGCGCAATTCGACCTTGGAGCCGGAACAGGAATGCCTGTTTCCATCATATTTATTGCAGACGGAACCTTGCCCGTGTTTCAGAATTTTAATGGAACAGCAGTGGAAGATGGTATTTACGAAGGATTACATGCAGGTTCTATCACTTTTACAGTTGAAACCACCGATTCCTTTTATGCAGATCTATTAATTGATGATTTATTTTTGAATATTATTGATAATCCCGCAATGGAAGGAGTAAGTATTGCATTTGCAAATACGGAATATTATTTAGAAGGTACTTTAGAAATGCCCGCCGGGATTAATTTATTTTCCATTCCTGATGAAGAGGTAATTGTTTATGCAACACCTGATGAACAATTGGACCTTGGAAGTGGACCGGGAAATGCAATATATTTTATTTTTGAAGCAACATCTGATGCCCTTGAACCACAAACAATTTATATATCGATGGTAGATGACCTCATAGTTGAAGGAGATCACACCGGGACTATCACCTTTACTTCGGAGTCTGGTGACATCGTCTATGAGGATCTAAGTATTCCGGATTTAGTTATTAATATTTCTGATAATGATAACGAAGTTGCAATAGAAAATACTGATCAAAATTTGTTTGCGATTTATCCAACAATCAACAATGGAATATTTACCGTTCAGCTTGGTACCGGAGAGAATATTATTTCTGTGATAAATACGCAGGGGCAATTAATATTTCACCATACCATAAATGAAAGTATCGTGATAGATATATCATCTAATCCGGCAGGGAAATATTTTGTTGTGCTGAACGAAAATAATAAACTGTATACACAGGCAATTGAAATTGTTAAATAATAAAGCTGTGATCTGCAAAAGGAGCTGTCTCCATTAAACACTTTTTTGTAAATCAAGAAACCGCAATATTTTCAGATATTGCGGTTTTTTTAATATGTAAAAACCACTAAAATGGATGAGGAATACAATTTTTTTCAACAACCATAATCTACAGCTCAAAAAAGCAACATTTTAGTGAGAGATAGTGACAGCAATGGTTTGCAGATTTTTTTAAAACATTTGTCACAAAATTTTGATACAAAAAGACATTTTTTTCTAAAATTGATGACTAAAGTAATCCCTAATAAAAAAAGGCTGGATTATCTTTGCAGCCGAAACAACCTTTCTCATCAAATGAACGAATCAGGAATTAAAAATCCTTCTGCTTCTTTAAGCAAAATTGGCCTGAACCACACTGCAAATGCATACTGGAACCTATCTCCCGCCGAATTGGTGGAGCATACGATCTCGCGCGGCTTAGGTGTGCTTGCCGATAGCGGTGCACTGGTTGTGGACACCGGAAAATTCAGAGGAAGAGCTCCAAAGGATAAATTTACAGTGCGCGATGAAAAAACTGCCAATACTGTTGACTGGAACAATGTGAATTTTCCAATAGAAGGTGAGGTTTTCGATAAATTATATCAAAAAGTTTTGAACTACCTCAGTTCTAAGGATATTTGGGTGCGCGATAACTTTGCCTGCGCCGATCCTAAATACCGAATCAATATCCGGACAATAAATGAACTTCCCTGGGGAAACCTCTTTTGCGACAATATGTTTTTGCGTCCTTCTCTGGAGGAAATAAAAACACAGGAACCCGATTGGATCATCATCAATGCACCTAAATTTCTTGCTGATCCTGCGGTTGATGGCACAAGGGAAAAGAATTTTGCGATGATCGATTTTACAAAACGCATTATTTTGATAGGGGGAACCGGTTACACAGGTGAAATGAAAAAGGGAATTTTTACCGTGCTCAACTTTTGGTTACCCCAGGAAAAAGGCGTTCTAAGCATGCATTGTTCTGCAAATGTTGGAAAGGATGATGATGTAGCGATTTTCTTTGGATTATCCGGAACCGGCAAAACAACTTTAAGCGCAGACCCTGACAGGAGATTGATAGGCGATGATGAACACGGCTGGACAGAGGACAGCGTTTTCAATTTTGAAGGTGGTTGTTATGCCAAATGTGTGAATCTTTCTGCTGAAAATGAACCGCAGATATACAGTGCAATTAAATTCGGATCCATACTTGAAAATATTGAATTTTATCCGGGCAGCAGAAAAGTTGATTTTACAAATATCAGTAAAACTGAAAATACACGGGTGAGTTATCCGATAGAATTTATAGATAACATCATGAAACCGAGTATGGGCGGACTTCCAAAAAATATTTTCTTCCTTACTTGTGATGCATTTGGAGTATTACCTCCGATCAGTAAATTAACACCCGGTCAGGCTATGTATCAGTTTTTAAGCGGATATACTGCTAAAGTGGCAGGAACAGAAGCAGGAATAACAGAGCCACAACTCACTTTTTCGACGTGTTTTGGAGCTCCTTTCATGCCATTACATCCTACAAAATATGCAGAGATGTTAGGGGAAAAAATGACCAAACAAAAAGTAAACGTTTGGATGATCAACACCGGTTGGTCGGGTGGATCTTATGGCACCGGTAAACGCATGAAATTATCATACACCAGAGCTATGATCACAGCAGCATTAAGAGGTGAATTGGACAATGTCCAATATCAGGCTCATGAAGTTTTCGGATTAATGATACCGCAAACATGCCCGAATGTTCCTGCTGAAATATTAAATCCAAGAAATACCTGGGCTGATAAGACACTTTACGATACGAAGGCAGCAAACCTTGCCGTACAATTCGTGCATAATTTTGAAAAGTATGCCGATAAAGCAAATGCAGAAATACTAGCCGCTGCGCCAAAGGTTAATGCTAAAGTGTAATTATTACTGTATTTAAAAGGCATCCGGAATATTTCGGAGGGCTTTTTATTTGTATACTTTAACGAATGTTTCGATTTGTTTATGGAATTTTCCTAATTTCGTGGAAATAATAACGATGAAAAAGATAGGCATTATAATATTTACTTTATCAGCTGGACTACTTTTTTGTTCTTTTTTATTAAGGTCAAGTCCCGAAAGATATTTGAAGAAGCAGGGTTTTAGATTCATCTCACAATCAACAGAAAATAAGGAAGTGGGCTTTTATATTTTCGAAACTGAAATTTCTAATTCCAATTATAAATATTTTTTGAACGATATAAAATCAAAAGGTCGTTCAGAGGTTTATACGATCGCAATGGTGGATAGCAGTGCATGGGAAATTGCTTTCCAGGATTTTGCACCTTATACTAATTTTTACTTTCAGCAGGAATCCTATGATCAATATCCTGTAGTAAATATTTCTTACGACGGAGCTATTTTATATTGTAAATGGCTTACTGAAGTATATAAAAGTGAGGGTTATGATATTACTGTCTCACTCCCGGATTCTATTCAATGGAAAACTGCTGCTAAAGGTGGTAATGAAGAAAATATTTACAGTTGGGAAGGATCTGCCAATGTAAATAAAAAAGGTTTTTATAAGTGCAATGCTAAAAAAGAGGAAGAATGTAGTTATGTTACAGCACCTATATATTCTTTCGAAAAAAACAATTTTGGACTTTACAACACCTGCGGAAACGTAGCGGAAATGTTGAAAGAAAAAGGCCTTCACAAAGGTGGAAGCTGGAATAGTCCGCTGAATTATGTAGAAATTGATTCTAAAGATGAATATGCAGGTATTTCGGAGCCTTCACCCTATATCGGATTTCGCCCGGTTGCTATTATTAATCATTAATTGTTTATTTTTAAGATATTATGCGCACAATAATTCTGGTTTTTAGTTTTCTTATATTAAATATTTTTAACACTAAGGCACAAACCGGAGTTTGCGATTCACTTATTATTCCGAATGTAATAACACCAAACGGTGACGGTTTTAATGATGTTTGGGTAATTGAGTGTATAGAGAATTTTCCCGGCAATGAAATTCAGGTTTATAGCAGATGGGGAGAAATAATTTATCAGGCTTTCGGATATGATAATAATTGGAATGGAACCTGGGATAAAACGAAAGGTGATCTTCCGGTTGGCACTTACGTTTATATAATAAAATTAAATGGGATTGGTGAAGAAGAATCCATTACAGGAGCCCTAACTATAATTAGATGAAAATAAAAAATTTCTGTTTTACCGGTTTGTTTTTTATTGTTTTTTCCTGTACTTATGCTCAACAAGCAGTTTTTTCACAATACTATTTTAATCCCGTTTACAGCAATCCTGCTTTTACAGGAAGTGATTATAAATTAAGTATAAGAACACAATACAGATCCATGTGGTCAGGTCTTGGATTAGGGCCTAATACTGCTTTAATAATGGCACATAGTCCTATAGGGCTATCGGCCTCATCAATTGGTGTTAGTTTGATGAATGACTATATCGGACTTTCGAATGCAACTGATGCATCCATATTTTATGCCTACAGATTTCAAACAAAAATCGGCAGAATAGCTGCAGGAACTAATATTAATTTTGAAAATTATACGCAGAATCTTTCCAATGCATTGCCAAAAGATCCGGGTGATCCTGTATTGGCAGCAGATATCAATTTATTTTTATTTAATTTGGGTTTTGGTTTGGTTTGGGAAAATGAGTTTGGATATTTTGGAATATCATCACCCGCAATATTAAAAAATTCACTTTCCGAAAATAATAATTCTGCTGAATCAAAAACTATAATTCAATTTAATATGATAGGTGCTTATACTATTGATATTAATTCTTTGTGGAAGATAACGCCTTCTGTTTTATATAAATACCTCGAAACCATGCCAAGTCAGTTTGACATTCAGGTGCATTTGTTATACAACGATCAATTTCAATTCGATTTGGGATATCGCACAAACACTACTTATGTAGTTGGTGTATCGTATAAATTTTTGGATGAATTGCAGATTGGTTATTGTTACGATCTTGATAATAGTTCTTTTGGTTCCGCGAGTGGAGGAAGTCATGAATTATTAGTTGGTTATGGTTTAAATAAAAGTAAATCGGAATAAAATTCTTTATGCATTTATTTTATGCCCCAGATATTACAGAAAAGGAGAATTACCGGCTTTCGGATAAAGAATCGCATCACATAATTCATGTATTGAGATCGATGCTTGGCGATACCCTTTTTTTAACGGATGGGAAAGGAAATATTTTTGAAACGGAATTAACAGAGATCACAAAAAAGTATGGGGTTGTTAAAATACTTTCGCATAAAAAATCTCCCTCAAAAAATTATAAAATTCATATAACAATTGCACCTCCAAAAACTGGTGATCGACTTGATTTTTTATTGGAGAAGCTGACGGAGCTTGGTGCAGATCAAATTACTCCGCTTGAAACACAAAATTCAGAAAGAAGGAAATTCAATCGCGAAAAAGAGGAGCACACTCTCATAGCCGCAATAAAACAATCAGGGAATCCGTTTTTACCGGTATTAAATGATATGACAGAATTTCACAAATTTATCACTTCCACTAAGAATAGCACTTCCGAAAAATATATCTGTTATTGCAAAGGTGATAATAAGGTTATGCTTGCCAAATTGTATAAACCACAAAATGATGTAATAATCTGTATTGGTCCAGAAGGTGACTTTACCGGGGAAGAGATTAAATTTGCACTTGAAAATAATTTTATTCCTGCAAGCCTTGGCGATCAGATCATGCGCACTGAAACAGCGGGAATTATATCAGCCGGGATCATTAATACCATTAATCAATTAGCATCATGAAAATATTAAGTACCATTTTTTTAATTGCACTCACCTGTTTGATCAGTAGTTTTTCACCACCTGCACCTGCCTATTCCATTGCCCTTTTAAAGTATAATGGTGGTGGCGATTGGTATGCAAATCCCACATCTCTGCCAAATCTTGTAGAGTTTTGCAATAAAAATCTCGATATCAATTTAAACACCGATCCGCCAACTGTTGAAGCCGGAAGCCCACAATTATTTAATTATCCCTTTCTGCACATGACTGGACACGGAAATGTTGTTTTTTCGAACGAGGAGGCGCAGAATATGCGGACATACTTATTAGCGGGAGGATTTTTACACATTGACGATAACTATGGTATGGATCCCTATGTGCGACCGGCTTTGAAAAAAGTTTTTCCGGAGTTGGAATTGATTGAACTGCCGTTCAGTCACCCGATATTTCATCAGAAATACGATTTTAAGAATGGTTTGCCTAAAATTCATGAACACGACAATAAATCTCCTCAGGCCTTTGGTTTGTTTTGGGAGGGACGACTACTTTGTTTATATACCTATGAATGTGACCTTGGCGATGGTTGGGAGGATGCTGATGTACATAAAGACCCAGAAGAGGCAAGGCAGAAGGCTTTACAAATGGGTGCAAACATTATTCAATATGTATTTATGGGTCGTTCTGACCTGTAAAACTGAAATACTTTAACACTATTTTCCATCTTTTAAAAATTAATGCATACTTTCGTAACGGGGGAATTGGGGGAGTATATTGTAAACACCTATTCGGACCAATTAAGGATAAAGATGAAATCCCATAAGGATGAGATAATGCAGATTCTTCTTGTAGAAGACAACCCCGGCGATATCAGATTAACGCAGGAAGCGCTCAAAGAGGGTACGATCAAAAATGTACTTAACGTAGTGAAAGATGGGGTAGAAGCGCTGGATTACCTCAAAAAAAAGGGTAAGTTTATGAATAATCCTACCCCTGACATCATACTACTGGACCTCAATCTTCCCAGAAAAGACGGACGTGAAGTGTTGGCGGAAATTAAGTCCGATGAATATTTAAAGTTAATTCCTGTCATCATACTTACAACCTCTGATGCCGATCAAGACATCATAAGAAGTTATAAGTTGCATGCTAATTGTTTTATAACCAAACCTGTGGATCTCGATCAGTTTATTTTTATCATCAGACAGATTGAAACATTTTGGTTTACTGTGGTTAAATTGCCCATAAAAAAATACTGATAATTTGTAATAATGGATTTAAAAAAGAATATCAACGTATTATTAATTGAAGACAATCCTGCTGATGCAAGACTTGTGGAGATCTATTTGAACGAATCAACCATGCTGACACCCAACATTTCAAAAGTTGTGGAATTAAAAAAGGGCATGCTCATGCTGGAGGAAAGTGATTTTGATATTGTTCTGCTGGATCTTACACTTCCTGATAGCTCCGGATTTGATACGGTTAAAACGCTTCTCAACGAATTTCCTACTCAGACTGTAATTGTAATGACCGGTCTGGAGGATGATACTGTAGCTATTAATTCAGTTAAAGCAGGTGCTCAGGATTTTATTGTAAAGGGGCAATTCGATAATAATTTATTGTCGCGGACGGTTTCCTATGCCATTGAACGACACCAGTTGCAAATTAAATTGGAGAATTACGCAAAAGCCATAAAATTAAATGAGCAGCGCCTTATCGAAGCGCAGACAATGGCACGCATGGGTAACTGGGAACTGGATGTGGTAAATAATCAAATGTACTGGAGCAACGAAGTATTTCGCATTTTAGGATTTAAAGAAAATGCCTTCGAACCAACACTTAACGATTATCTAAAATACATAGCGCCTGAAGAAGTAACCGAAGTGCACAATGCAATTAAACGCACAATGGAAAAGGGAAAAGCTTATCATACTGAATACAAAATAATTTTACCGGGAAATGTAACGAAACAAATTGCGAACAGAGGTCAGATTCAAAAAAGTAAAAAAAATAATGGGCTTTGTCTTTCCGGAACAATTCAGGATATCACAAACCTGACGCATAAAGCTGACGAAAAAAATCCTATTATAGAGCAATTAGCAAAACAATATTCTGCCATACTCTCCGAAGCTGAAAAATTAAATGATAATGAAGAACTCAAAAGTATGCTCAAGTCAGGTAATGAGCTTCTGAACAAATTGAAAATGGGTAATTGAAAATTTCTTTTATTCTTTTATTATTTTATTATTACCCTATCAATTCCGTCAAACTCCGGAGCTTGAATACTCAATACTTTTAAAGGTATTAAAGAAGTAACTATCACCTGATGCAAAGTGCCAACGGGAATTATAATTATATCACCAGCCTTAATAATTTTCCATTCCTCTCCCAGTAGCATATTAGCTTCTCCTTCTAAAACAATTACCTGTTCGGTATGGTAAGCATGTTTATGTAACGGCACTTCTTTCTTCACCCAAATTTCAAATGTAGTTACAAGCGAATCGCTGTATAATTTTTTGCTGGTTACATTATCATATTCATCAATAAGCTGCATTGTATCAATGTCAATAAATTGCGCCTCGGCAATTTGAGTTACACAAAATATCACAATCAAAAGTAAAAGTCTCCGCATAAAATTGCTTTAGTTTAATGTTAGAATAACCGGGGTGTCAAGAGTAATTTGTAATTTGTAATTAGTAGTTAGTATATAGTAGTTAGTATTTAGTAGTAATGATTTGCCACTTTACCTTATACAGGGAGGAGTAAAAACATCCGGTTCACGAAGATCAAAACTCAAAACTCATTACTCATTACTCATTACTCATTACTCATAACTCATTACTCATAACTCATTACTCATTATTAAAATTTCGCCACCAATTTAAAATTCAACCTCCTGTCCGTCAAATAATTCGGAAATGCATATTGCAGATTATTAATATCCTTCACCCAGATATAAGAAATGGTATTTTGAATTCCGAGTAAATTAAAAACTTCAATACTTGCCCATAAACTTTCGAAAGTAGTATTCAATCGTCCCTTGTCTGTTTTATCTCTGTTTTTATCAAGCAATAATGCTGAAAATCCGATATCCACTCTTCTATATGGCGGAATGCGTAAACTGTTTCGGTAATATTCATTATCTGGTGGACCAAATGGTAAACCTGTTCCAAATAAAAAGCTGAGATGCACTTTAAAATTTTCGTTTCCCGGCATGTAATCCTGAAAGAACATACCGAAATTAATTAATTGGTCGGTTGGGCGAGGAATAAAGCCCTGAGCAATTGCGATTAATGAATCTATTTGTCCTTCTGCATTGTATTGATATTCAAAAGTGGAGTCACCATCAATGTTTTCCATTGTGCGCATAATACTCATACTTATCCAACTATCAGCATCTTCCACAATTTCTCCATGTAATCTGAATTCGATACCGGTTGCGTAGCCTGTAGCAGCATTTTCTCCATAATATCTGATACGTACATTTTCTACATCGTAAGGAATAAGATCAAATAAATATTTATAATATACTTCTGAAATAAATTTAAATTCTCTGTTCCATGCTTTAAATTCATAATCTACACCCAACACAAAATGTAAACTTTTCTGACTTTGTACATCTTCATTAATTACGCCTTCGAGATTGCGTAACTCACGGTAAAAAGGTGGTTGGTGATATACTCCCGCAGATGCTTTGATTTCTATATTCCGCAGAGAATCATTTTTGCCATACCATTTCGGCTGCCAAACAAATTGAAACCGTGGTGATATTGTTAATTCTTTATTAAGATCCCAATAACTTGCTCTTACTCCTCCTGTAAAAGCGAAATTTCTTTTATCCGGTTCCCAGGTATCCTGAATAAATCCACTGTAACGCATCGAATTTAATTCCGTATCCGATTTAAATACTTCTTGCAATTGCACTTCACTACCTGTGTATGGTAAGGAATAACCTGCGCTATCCAATAATTCCCATTCCTTTAATTCATCTTTAATTATTTCTGTCTGCACTCTTACGCCCCATTGATAATAATGATCTGCAGTTTCGTGTGTGCCTACATGCCCGATATTAATTACGTCTGATGTTAAATAATTTCGCGCGAAATTTTGAAAGGTACCTACACCCAGACCATATTTTACATCACCAAAATCCTCATCTCCTAAATTTGTTTCTACCAATCCCAACCAGTATTGTCCTATAATATCAAAAGTTTCACTTTCCAACGAATGATATCCGGAGCCTAAAAATTTTAATGTGGTATGTTTTCCGGGTTTATAAATATAGGATACCCCGCCAAAACCTGTAACAAATTCATCAATTTCCTGCCCATCGAAAAAAACATCCAACTGAATTACATTATTTACCACACCCGTTGCGGTAGAGCGGCTTTGTGGTAAAAATTTATAACTGTTATAAGCAAAGTTGCCTAAAAATTCCAACGACGATTTTTCATTAATATTAATCCCCACCAATGCCTGAGCATCTACAAATACAGGTTCGTATTGTCCTTCCGTATTTAATGAATTTAGTAAGTATTTATTCGTTTTATACCTTGTGCCAAATAAATAATACATTTTTCCGGAATCAATAATATCATTTGCATAAAAAGATGCACCTAATAAACTTGCAGTAACACCCGCTTCAAATTCAGTCGGTTTTTTATATTGAATATCTAATACGCTGGAAAGTTTATCTCCATATTTTGCTTCAAATCCACCGGCACTAAAAATAATATTATCAATAAGATCATAATTTGGAAAAGGCAAACCTTCCTGCTGACCTGAACGAACCAATAAAGGTCGATACACTTCAAAATCATTTACATAAACAAGGTTTTCATCGTAATTACCACCTCTAATGGAGTATTGCGAAGTGAGCTCATTATTGTTAATTGCTCCTAATGCCTGTAAAATTGCAGTAAGTGGATCCATGGTATAGGGAATTGATTCCAATTCTTTAACCGGTATCCTGTTTCCATTTTCCTTAGCATTTATATCGACTCTGCCAAGCATTATACTTTCCATTTTTATAACAAGAACATATCGCACATCAGGTTTGAGAATTACTTTTCGAAGTTGAGTGGTAAATCCGGTGCAGGTAAAACGCAAAACCGCAGTATCGTTTGCCGGAATGGTGATCGTGTAATTGCCATCCAGATCAGATTGAACAATGGTTTTAGAATTTAACAGACTAATATTGACATTTGGAATTGGTTTTTTATCCTCGTCGATAAGATTTCCGTATACAGTGGCAGTCTGTTGAGCATAAATAGACTGGGAAACAACAACAAAAAGTGTGGTTAAAATGGAACGCAACATCAGAAGGCAAAACGCAGATTTATCCATTTTATTTTCGAACCAGGTTTTTTAGTGTGTTTATGGCAGAAACAGGATCTTTTTCACCGAAGACACCACTTCCGGAAACAAGAATATCTGCTCCGGCATCCAAAATGTATTGTGCATTGTCGAGTTTCACCCCGCCATCTATCTCAATAAGCGCTTTTGAACCACTTTTTTCAATAAGAGCCTTTAATTTTTTGATCTTTTCAATAGAAGTTTCAATAAAACCTTGTCCTCCCCAACCCGGATTCACACACATCAAACATACAATATCAATATCGGTAATAATTTCTTCCAATTGATACACCGAAGTGGCCGGATTTATTGCAACTCCAGCCTTAATCCCCATTTTTTTTATCTCTTGAACAGCAGCATGTAAGTGTGTGCATGCTTCAATATGAATGGAAATCGAATCCGCACCTGCATCGCGATAGTGTTTGAGATAACGCTCAGGGTGTACCATCATGAGATGCACATCCAAAGGGATATTACTGTGGCGTTTCATGGCTGCAACAACCGGAATGCCAAAACTCATATTCGGAACAAATACACCATCCATAACATCTACATGTATCCAATCGGCTTTCGACGAATTGATCATTTCTACGTCTCTGGCGATATAGGCAAAATCGCAACTCAAAATGCTCGGGGCAACTAAGTGACTCATTAGGCAAAGATAAGGGGTTGATTTATAAGAATTGTATCGCTTGGGTGCCAAATTCCCGACAATTTTTTTTTACCTGCAATTTATAGCCCTTCACCCTGAAAATTTAGGTTTTAACAGAAAACTCCATTATCCAATAATGCAATAATCTCTTCTTTGAACTAAATGATGTGGAGGAACCCTTACCTTTGCGAACCAAAATTCATCAATGCAAATTCCATTACAGAACTTTTTTAAAAATCCGGAAAAAACTGCCTATAAAATATCTCCCGATGGAAACCATATTTCCTGGTTGGCCGGATATCAGGGGCGAATGAATATTCATATTCAACCAACAGAAGGAGGAGAAATTAAACGTTTAACATCTATTGCGGAAAGAGATCTGCGTACCTACTTTTGGCTGAATAATTCTCAGTTGGCGTTTTTTAAAGATAATAATGGAGATGAAAATGATCACTTACATGTGGTGGATATATTTAATGCAGAAGTTCAGGACCTCACTCCATTTGAAAATGTAAAAGTTGATTTGGTTGATGAGCTGGAGGATAACGAAAATGAAGTGCTCATCATGATGAATAAGCGCAATGAGGAGTTGTTTGATGTGTACAGATTAAAAACAGATACCGGTGAAATTAATTTGATGGAAGAAAACCCTGGAAATATTACCGGTTGGATAACTGATCACAATGGTAATATTAAATTAGCTATTACTACGGATGGCGTAAATACAAGTCTTTTATACCGCAATGATCACACCCTGCCTTTCGAAACAATTTTAACTACCAATTTTAAAGAAGCTGTTTCGCCTTTGTTTTTCGATTTTGACAACGATCAGTTTTATGCTTTAAGTAATATTAACAGAGATAAAGTTGCTATTGTTAAGTTCGATCCTAAAACTGCAATGGAATCGGAAATTTTATTTGAACATCCCGATGTTGATGCAGACTCTATGGGATTTTCCAAAAAAAGAAAGGTTTTAACAGTAGGTCTATTCACAACATGGAAACAGGAATTTATATTTTTTGATGCCGAGACGGAAAATAGATATAAAAGATTATCGGAGTTGATAAAGGAAGACGCTGAAATATATATTGTTGCAAAGAATAAAGAAGAAAATATTTTTATTGTAAGAACAATTTCTGACATATCGCTAGGTAATTATTATCTATATAATGAACAAAAAGATATCGTTAAACACCTTGCAAATGTTAGTCCCTGGTTAAGGTCAGAGGAGCTTTGTGAAATGCAACCAATTCAATATAAAAGTTCTGATGGTTTAACAATTCATGGATATTTAACATTACCTAAAAATAAAAAAGCGGAAAATTTACCTGTCATTGTAAATCCACATGGTGGCCCATGGGTGCGTGATACGTGGCGGTTTAACCCGGAAGTGCAGTTTCTGGCAAACAGAGGTTTTGCCGTTTTGCAAATGAATTATCGCGGCTCAACAGGGTATGGTAAAAAATTTATGGAAGCCGGATTTAAACAGTGGGGAAAAAAAATGCAGGATGACATTTCTGATGGAGTAAGATATTTAATTTCTGAAGGAATTGCAGATAAATCCAGGGTTGGTATTTATGGTGCCAGTTATGGAGGATATGCAACTTTGGCCGGTTTAACATTTAGTCCTGATTTATATGCTTGCGGAGTTGATTATGTAGGCGTGAGCAATTTATTTTCATTTATGGAAACAATTCCTCCTTATTGGAAACCCTATTTGGAAATGATGTATGAAATGGTTGGTCATCCTGAAAATGATAAAGAATTATTAGCCTCTTCTACACCACTGTTTCATATCGATAATATTAAAGCGCCTCTTTTTGTTGCTCAGGGTGCAATGGATCCCCGGGTAAAAAAATCGGAAAGCGATCAGATCGTTCATGCGTTGCGGGAAAAAAATATCGAAGTGGAATATATGGTGAAGGATAATGAAGGACATGGATTTTCCAATGAGGAAAACAGATTCGAATTTTATACTGCAATGGAAAAATTTATGGAAATTCATCTAAAAAAAAATAATTAAATTGTTTCTAAGGTCTGCAATAGTTGGATTGATTTTATTTTTTAGTTTGACAAACATGAAATCTCAAACTCAAAATAGTTTATTATGGGAGATATCCGGAAATGGGTTATCACAGCCATCATATATTTATGGAACTATACATCAAATTGCGAAAAGTGATTTTGTTGTGCGAAAGGAAATTGATTCTGTATTCGATCTGTGTAAACAAGTTGCTTTTGAAATTAAGTTGGATGATACAACCTTGCTCAGTACTTACCGGAATTGGATTTACTTACCCGAGGGTAAAACACTACGTGATTATTGTACTGAAGAAGAATATTCAATACTAAAAAATTATTTGTCGGATCATGGACAGACTGATATTGAATCTATTAAATATCAAAAACCTTTCGTTTTAGCCCAAATGCAAACTTCTGATTATGTAACCGGAGAAACGGCATCCTATGAATTATATTTTTTTGACCGTTTAACGCAGAATAATATTCCATTATTTGGACTCGAAACAATGCAGAATGAGCTGGATGTTTTTGATTCAATGCCCTATGATCACCAGATCGACATGGTTCTGGGTGCCATTGATTCTACACGTAATATGCAGGTTTTGTGGACAGATTTAATAACAGCATATAAAAAGGAAGACCTTGATGCTTTGTATGGAATATTATTGGTTGCTTCTCCGGAATTAATGGCCTATGAAAATTTATTTATTTCCGGAAGAAATGCAAATTGGATACCGGTGGTGGAAAATTTAATTATGGAAAACACAACTTTTATCGCGGTTGGGGCGGCGCATTTACCGGGGGCAAAGGGTATATTACAATTACTTGAAAATAAAGGGTACAGCCTTAAGCCTATTTATTAATATAACCTATATAACAATTCCAATAATTAATGCGCGTTAACTTATTAATTACAAGTTAACCGTCAAACTTTTATAATTGAAAAATTAATTTATTAGTTATGATAGAAATCAAAAATCTTTCAAAAACCTTTTCCCTTTCCAAACAACAAAAAAAAGAAATGGGACCTGAATTTAAAGGTTCAACAATTGATGCAGTAAAAAATGTAAATTTTGTTTGTCAGCCGGGTCGAGTTTTTACCTTGCTCGGCCCAAACGGCGCCGGAAAAACAACTGTATTGCGCATGATCGCAACCATTTTAAAACCATCGAAAGGCTCTATACATGTTTGTGGTTTGGATACGGTTACTCAAGGGATGGCGGTGCGGAAAAAACTTGGTTTTTTGACCGGTTCCACAGGTTTGTATGACAGATTAACGCCGGATGAGACAATTAAGTATTTTGGAAGGCTTAATGGAATGGAAGAACCGCTTATTGAAAAACGGAAAAAGGAATTATTTGATCTTTTGGGTATAAATGATTTTGCACACAGAAGGGTTGGAAAATTTTCTACCGGAATGAAACAAAAAGTATCCATTGCCAGAACAATGATACATGATCCACAAGTTGTTGTATTTGATGAACCAACTTCCGGATTGGATGTAATTGCTGCAAAAAGTATTATAGAATTGATAAGAGATTGCAGAAAACAAGGTAAAACTGTTATTCTCTCTACGCATATAATGAGCGAAGTAAATATGCTTGCCGATGACTTTGCAATTATGCACAGAGGAGACCTTATTTATAATGGATTATTTGACGATTTTAAAAATGCCATGCGGGAAAAAACTTTGGAGGATGAATTTATTCGCATCGCCTCCGAGCATGATAAATCTTTTGCTTAATTATTAATAAAACAAATCAGACAGATGAAAAATATATTCACTATATTCAGAAAAGAGCTTAAAGATATTACACGCGACAGAAGAACACTGATGATTATGCTCGTAATCCCGCTTTTTGTTTATCCTGCCATTTTTGTTGGCATCTCAAAATATATGACCAAACAATCGCAGGATGCCGGCCAGGAAATTTTACGTTTGGGAATTGTAAACAATGGCAACGAAAAAAACTTTGAACAATTTATTGCAGCCATGCCAAATGTTAAGAGCATTTCTATTGTTGATACTTCTCTGGGTAAACAACTTATTCTCAGCGACAGTATTGATGCCGCATACTTTTTCCCCGCCGGTTATGATTCTGCCCTTGCAAAATTAGAACCTACTGATTTTCAATTTTTTTATACTTCAACAAATAATGAATTTGAAGTTGGGTTTATTAATAATTTAAATTCGGTCTATCAGCAAAACCTGGTTAAAACTAAATTGGCAGAGGTGCATATTTCAGAAACTATTTTGGAGCCCGCAAAAAGTATCTCCCGAAATCTTGCGTCCACCAGAGAGCAAATAGGAAGTATAGTAGGAGGAATACTCCCTTATTTCTTTATCATCTTTTGTATGATAGGCTGCATGTATCCAGCCATAGACCTTGCTGCCGGAGAAAAGGAGCGCGGATCTTTGGAAACTTTATTAGTGAGTTCTGCAAGCAGATTCGAAATTTATATGGGAAAATTGCTGACCGTTTCCTTAAGCGGATTTCTTTCTGCTATAGCGAGTATAATAGGACTTATCATTTCAGGACAAATGGTTGGTTCAGATGCAGGAGGAGGGGAGGATTCTATTCAAATTTCTTCGCTGCTCAGTGGAATTATTGAACCGAAAACAATTTTACTTTTATTAGCAATTTTACTTCCCTTAAATATATTTTTTGCAGCAGTTACTTTGATGTTATCCATTTATGCAAGATCATTTAAAGAAGCGCAAAGTATGATAACACCATTAATGATCTTTATTGTTTTTCCAAGTATATTCGGGATGCTTCCGGGTGTTAAACTTGATTACACTACTGCATTTATTCCAATCTTAAATGTTTCACTTGGATCTAAAGAAATAATTTCAGGAAATGTTTCTATTGGCCCGCTCCTTGTTACTTATCTTACACTAATTGCATATGCGGCAATTGCATTAATTGTAAGTGTTCGGTTTTTCAATAATGAAAAAAATATTCTTCGGGGATAAAACCAAAATTCCTGTAAAGTGAACAATTATCCAGGTAATCCACGATTATCAGGATAATTGTATTTTTATGGTAATTCCAAGTTGCCGAACATTGCATCCCCCGGTTTGTAAACGGTATGTTGACAAATTTTTGGGAGATGTTTACAACCTTTTTTAACTTTCAATCGTTTAAACCTTTAAGACTGAAACTGATACCATGGAAAATTTATTTTGGAAGATCAAGAGTTTTCATCAACTGAATGTTTTTGAACTATACGGCATTCTTAAATTGCGTCAGCAAGTGTTTGTGGTAGAGCAAAACTGTGTTTACCTTGATGCTGATAGCAAGGATCAATTGTGTGATCATATTTTTGGAGTGGATGATGCCGGCCAGGTTATGGCCTATTGCCGCATTGTGCAGCCTGGTTCCGCGTTTCAGGAGGTTTCAATTGGCAGGGTTTCTACACATCCCGACAATCGCCATAACGGTTGGGGCAAACTAATCATGGAAAAGGCGATCAATTTTATTGAAGATAAATACGGTCCTGTTGCCGTGAAAATAGAGGCCCAATATTATTTAGAAAAATTCTATGTTAATTTCGGATTTGAAATTAGCGGTGAGATTTATCTCTTAGATGGCATTGAGCATATAGAAATGTTACGTGATAAAAACGCGGTAAATATTAAAGCCTGAAAGGGGCAAGGTGATTTGCACAGTTCAATAGATCAATTTGGGTTTGTATATCCCATTATTTTTTTTAATATTGCATTTTAACCCTATTCTTTAACTTTTATATTTATTTTTATGGGAATGATGAGTGAATTCAAGGCCTTTGCTATGAAAGGTAACCTTGTGGACCTGGCTGTAGGATTCGTAATGGGCGCTGCATTTACAACTGTAACTACGTCCTTTATCAATGGAATTGTAATGCCTCTGGTTAGTTTAATTGCCGGAAAAGATTTTTCTGATTGGACTATTGTATTAAGGAAAGGCGAAACTGACGCAACCGGTGTTGTCACCACGCCGGCAATTGAAATTCTTTATGGTACATTCATTTCCGCTGTTATTTATTTCATTATTGTAGCATTTGTAATGTTTATGGTAATAAAAGCAATAAATGCAACCAAAAGAAAAGAAGAGGAAGCTCCAGATGCTCCTCCTGCTCCTTCAAGAGAAGAAATATTATTAGCAGAAATAAGAGATCTGTTGAAAAAATAAAAATAAAAAATATGCCTTCCTTAGAAGGTATTTTTTTTCTCATTTTTGCACACACTTTTTCAGGCCACAAAAAAAATATATTTAATTTAAGTATGAAAAAAATATTTACACTCTCCATTTTAATTGGGGTAAACGCCCTACTTTTCGCGCAAGTTGATACCACCTGGAAAAAGGGTGGTGGTGCAATATTAAACTTTAACCAAACGTCTCTTACCAATTGGGCAGGTGGTGGTGAAAGTAACCTCTCCTCCACTTTACTTACCAATTTTTATGCAAATTATAAATTGGAAAAAACAACCTGGGATAATACTCTTAATATGAATTACGGTTTAGTTACTGCCAATAATTATAAGGATATCAGAAAAAATGAGGATAGAATGGAATTAAACAGTAAATATGGCAAATATGCTTTCGCCGATGATTTTTATTACAGTGCTTTGGTTAATTTTTTAACTCAGTTCACAGCTGGTTACGATTATCTTACAGACCCTGAGGCTGCTGTCCCGATTTCAAAATTATTATCTCCCGGATATTTAACTGCAGCTGTGGGTTTGGATTGGAAACCAAGTGATAAATTTTCCGTTTTTCTTTCCCCGGCCACAGGAAAATTCACCTTTGTTTTGGATGAAGAAATTTCAGTGTATGTAGCAGATACGGTCAACCAGAAAAACAGATACGGGGTTGCAGTGGGAGAGTCGTTAAGGGCTGAATTTGGGGCATCTTTGGTAGCCTCCTTGAATACTCCTCTCAGCTCAACAATTAGTTACTCTTCAAAGTTGGTGTTATTCAATAATTTCACAGATCCTGTTGCTGAACACAGGGGTAATATTGATGTTGATTTTCAGAATAACCTAAATATGAAAGTAAGTAAATATTTTGCAGCCACCCTATTCTTGCAGGTTTTGTATGATCATGATATTGCAATTTCTACGTTTGATGAAAATGATGTTATAATCGGTGCAGGCCCAAAAACGCAATTTAAGGAGGTTTTTGGATTAGGATTAAGTTATTCCATTAATAATTAAACAATATAAAACTAAAAAGAGGCTGTCTCAAAAGGCAGCCTTTTTTTAAAAAAAATGTATCGTTAGTAAGTTCCGCCAAAATCGGGAAGGCAGCGGATTCGAATCCAACTGCCTTGACACAGTAAGATAAGGGTTTCAGTCTTTAAAGGGTTTGAAACGCTTTTGCATTTGCATACTTTTTAGAGTTTATTGAGTATTTTGAATTTCTTTTTGATCAAATCAGTGTAATATCTATTTCCTCTAAAGGTTTCTAATAATTATGCAACTGCATTTGCAAAAATTAGTGTAATAAAATCAGTATTCCCGAAAATAATTTCTGCAATTGTTTCCATTTTATATTTACTTCGGAAGCACTTAATGAACATTATTCATTACTGCATGTTTAAATAATTTTTGTTTAGTTGATATATCTATAAACTTTAATTAAAAAAGTGTTTACAGAAACTGAACAATTCCAAATTCTATACGAAGCCTATCGTAAATATTTTTTTATCTATTAAAAAGTAAACATTTGTGGCAAATTGCTGTTTCCCTAGTAAATTGCAAAAAGAAAAAATTATGGAAAGGCTTTATCAATAATCTTAACTCTTTTAGTAATTTGTTTTTCTTGTAAAACTTTTGGAACTATTACATTTATTGGCTCTAAATCAGAAACAATTGAATTGCCATTTAAAGGAGAATTTAGGATTTGGGAAGATAAAATCCATCCAAGTTTTAGGGTAGTTTTAACTTACCCATCCAAAATAAAGTCTTGTGAAGTATACAAAGTCGCTGATTCAAGAAATGAATAATGGGTAACACCTTACTTGCAAGCAGGGAAAGTAAGACAAAAACAGTCCCTGGTAACGCACCTTTATTTTATAACCCTAATACTTTGACTGTAACCTACAATATCAAAGATTATAACGAACTTCCACCAAAGTTTTTTTAACAAATGGGGCTTGTTGTAAGTGGTATCAATATTTTCTAAATGCAAGTAATGGTTTGGGCTTGACAAACATTACTGCACTTTTAGAACTTAACTTGTATATTTGATTTCCATTCATCAATAGTTACAGGCAGATGGAGTTTATTTCCCTCATCTACTTAAAACCCTGTTCGTTATGGGGAAATTTAAAGTAAGATAATGGTCAAAAAACGACTTGCTATGCAATAGTAAAAATTAGGTATATTTGTATTGTAAAAGTGGAGTCTAGCAACCACTTAAAAAAACGGGGCGAAACCCAAAAGCCATACGAGTAGGATGATAATTTTACATAAAAATGTTTAATAAATTTAACTTAACTGACAAGTTGCTTTTTTTAGCTGCGATACTTTCACTTATTTTTTCTGAAATTTTATTTTTTAATGACCACGAAAACCAGGCAATTTTTATAGGTCTCTGGGTGCCATCAATACTGTGTTTTGGGATATATTTACGTCTTATAAATAGAAATAAAAATGATTGATTTTATACCATATTTTGCCGGATTAATTACCTTGTTGTTTGGTGCTGGTTTTGCCTATGCCATAACTAATAGTAATAAAAAAAGATAAATAAATGGGAATAAACCCAGCAGCGACTTTGACTGGTTTATAACTATTATTATTTTATCAAAACTGCACTAAAACATCTACAACTGTTTGTTTTAATGCATTTCAGTAGTTCCTGATTTTATTTAGGTTCACTTTTATTATAAATTATAGGGGTTGTAATTTGCTTAAGCTGCTTCATTCTAAGCCGTTTTAAATATTGGTTTACAGTTTCGCTTGGTAATAATTGCAATTTTTATTTACTATCGTTTACAGTCGGCTAAATTTTAAATATTTCTTAAAATTATTAAACAACTTTGCCATCATTGCATGTTTATTTGTTTCATTGGTTCCACTTGTATTATCTATTAGCATTGCCATAAAATTAAGTAGAGCTGCTAAAATAAGTATGTTTGCCGCAATATTGGTTCTAATCTTTTACCTTTGATGCAACCCATCGCTTTTGATTATTCAGGCTGTGCAAAAAAAATGTTTGTGGTATTTTGCAAAGATAGTATTAGTTGTAGCAAATATTGTGAAAGCAATGTTCCCGCTTATTGTTTCCAATAATCGTACATCTACTACGGTAAATAGGAGTGTAATAAAATCATTGTTGCCAATGGCAATTTCTGCAATGGGTTTCATTAAATATTTATTTAATAAACATTATTTAAACAATATTCTTTACTAATTGTTTAGGTATTTTTTATCTAATTAATATAACTGGAAAACTTTAAGTGATAATGTGCTGACAGATAAAGATTATTGCAAAATATTATACGAAGTCTATCTTAAGTTATTTTTTATTTATAAAAAAAGTAAACATTTCAATCATATCGTTGTTTAAATATTAAACTTTAAAATAAAAAATTATGAAAAAAGTATTAGTCGTTTTATCCGTTCTTTTATCTTCTATTGCCTACAGCCAAACAAAAGACGTGGTTGATATCGCTATTAGTTCAGAAGATCACACAACACTTGTAGCTGCTGTAAAAGCTGCAGATTTGGTTACAACATTAAAAAGTAAAGGTCCATTTACCGTATTTGCTCCTACCAATGCAGCTTTTAATAAGTTGCCGGAAGGAACAGTTACAACGCTATTGAAGCCTGAAAACAAAGCTCAATTGTCGAAGATTTTAACCTACCATGTGGTAAGCGGAAATTTTGATGCAACAGCTGTGATAGCCGCTATAAATAAAGGAAATGGCAAAGCTGACCTAAAAACTGTTAGTGGTGGAATTTTGACGGCCTCATTAGATGGCGAAAAAGTTAAATTGACTGATGAATCCGGAAATTTTGCATACGTAGTTGTTGCGGATTTAAAAGGCAACAATGGGGTGGTGCACGTAATTGACGGAGTTGTGCTTCCAAAGTAAGAAGAGAAAACTCCAGGTGAAAAGCTCATTGAAGAAATTCAACGAGCTTTTTTTTGCCCTATTTTGGTAAGAAAATTATGATACTTCAGCACAAAGGGTTATAAACCGGCCAATGTCGCAACTCGCAACAAATTGCTTTTTTACGAGGATGTGCGAATAGGTAAATCAGAACAAGTAATAAAAATAGTCTGCAAAGACAATCTAGATTGTATTAAAATTGCTCCGCCAAGTCATAAAACGTCAGACTTTGAAAAAACTTGCAATTACATTCTTGTTTCGCCACTTTCAAACATAAAATTGGTTCGAATTTTTAATAATTCAATTTATAGAACACTTTTTTTTGAGGCAAATTTCATTTGAAAAATTGTCATCAAGCAAAAAACATAAAATGGATGTCTTTTAAAATAAAATGAACTATTCATCTATAGTTTGGTAGCCATCTTTTCGGTTCATTAATTAAATCGGATATGCCTAGGTTATTTATGCAGCGTTTGATTTTATACAATAACATAATCATTGCCTTTTACTCCCATATTTAATCAATTCATTTGCTGTGGTGAGCGCTTCGGTGTTCAACGAAAGCCTCCACAAATCGGACTAAATGATCTACTTCAATTTTATCATTCATACCCCTAAAGATAACTTGGTGCAGGTTTCAGGAAGTATAAAATATTATTTTTTTTCGAAAGGGCTATTTCTTTTGAATAGTTGCCAACCACAACGTTTTTTCAAAAGCTGTTGTGTTTCAAAAGTTTACTTGAAGACAGAGCAACCAACAAATGGCAAACAAATTAACAGAAAATAGCAAACCATTTGCCAGTCGGATTTTTATTTTCCATATTTAAAATAAAGAAGCAGTGAGCCATGATTTTTACTGAGCGAGGGTATAAGATTTATTTTTATATAAATAGAACACTATACCATTTAACATGTTTTTAATACAACCAATTAAAAATAAAATAGAAATTATGGAATATTTTAAAATTGCTAGCGACAACTACGTTGCTTTCACGTTCTTTATCGGAACTATGGCTATGATGGCCGCCTCAGTGTTTTTCTTTTTTGAGCTAAATAACACAGCTCAAAAATGGCGAACTTCTGTTCTTGTTTCAGGGATTATAACCTTCATTGCAGCCATTCATTATTATTACATGAGGGAATACAATCTTGCAACAGGGGAATCTCCTACCTTTTTCCGTTATGTTGATTGGATTTTGACCGTTCCGTTAATGTGTGTTGAGTTTTATCTAATAACTAAAAAAGCAGGCGCTAAGATTAGCTTACTTTGGAAATTGATTTTCGCTTCATTGTTGATGTTAATAACAGGTTACATTGGAGAGACAATAGATAGAGAAAATAGCGTGCTCTGGGGAATAATTTCTGGTGCTGCCTATTTCTACATTGCTTACCTAATATGGTTTGGCGAAGTTGCTAAATTGGCTCAAACAGCGGGGCCTCAAGTAGCAAAGGCAACCCGGGCACTTGCATGGTTTGTACTTGTTGGTTGGGCAATTTATCCATTAGGCTATATTCTGGGCACTCCAGGTGGATTGTTTGGAATTCAGCTAGTTAGTGACCCCGCTGCTGCAAGTCAGGCAATGGATATTGTTTACAATATTGCTGATGCAATCAACAAAATTGGTTTTGGATTGGTAATTTATATGCTTAGTAGAAGTTCTGAAGATTAATGATAAATTTTAAGAAAAAGGGAAGGTTTATTGTCATATATACCTTCCTTTTTTTTATCTGGTTATGGTAATTGATTCGATAATTAGTAAGTAATAAATTGTTCTGTATTTGAATTCCTCTTTATAGGCTTTGGTGCTGCAAATTGCTTAATGTTTATTGTTATTGAGATTGTATGATAATAATTTGTTTAATAGTAAAACGATAGCTAACCTAAATCTTAAAGCATATATTCTTAAAACCAAATTTTTGGTTTTAGTACAATCAAGAGGAACGCACAAAATTAAATCTTAAAAATTTAGTCCGGTATCACTTGAGTTTTATTTTGATTTGAGGTAATAATCAGGTGAACCAAATTTTGTATTTTTAACGCTGATATATTCCCTTGTCTCAGATAATAAAATTATTAATTGGCTAATACTCGCATTAAATAATCAGCAACGTTATTGTTATTTTAAAAGATAGTTGATATTCAAATACAGGAAGTCAATTTTTCAAATTTAGGTTTTGCCGATAAATTATATATCCATTTTACAAAAAATGGAGCCATTCCGAAAAAATATTTTTTATCTTTATCATCCATCGCATCTACCATCCACGGCATTAATAAAGCCATTTCAGATCTCGGTAGCTGATTGCGGTATTCTAATTCTGTTTTTAAAACGTCCTCCTCAGGAAATTTACTTAATACTTCATCAACAATTACTTCCTCTTTATCCAAATGGCCTCGAACAAGCTCGATATATTTGTGTGCTGCAGCAATAAAATTATTTAGCTCCGTTTTATTTCCGGATTTTAATTCCCTGAATAAACCATTCAGTTGTGTAAGGCCTTCATCTAATGCAATATGTTCATGTTCCATCGAATCGATCTTTGCAAGAAAATCAGGTTGTTTTTCCCGCATTATTGGAAAAAAGAAACCATCTTCTCCGTGATGGTGCGCAAGAATGCATTGTTCGTGATAAATAAACCAATTGTGCAGTTTGTTGAAATCATCAACTGAATAAGAATTGATCTTGTCAACTACGGTTTTAAGTTTATCCATATCCTTACGGATAGCATCATGGTTCCAGTAATAACCTTTGAGTAATTTGCGGTCTGAAGTCTTCATTGTGTGTTGAGATTTAAGATTAAAATATAATAAATATAGAAAATGTGTTAATTGTAGGAAGTTTTTTATTGTTTACCAAATTACATTTTATCAGAGGTGTAAATACTTCATTTTCAATGATTTATATGCCATTTTGGGTCTATTTTCTACCAACATTTTCCATAAAGTCTGTACGCTTCCACTTCCAGCAAACTGCGTTGCTCAGGACTTGCAATACTGATGAGCGCTTTTGCGCGTTGTGCAATATTTTTTCCATAAAGATCAACAACACCATATTCGGTGGCTACATACTGCACGTGTGCGCGGGTTGTAACTACTCCGGCACCGGTTTTGAGTACGGGCACAATTTTAGAAACGCCTTTTGCAGTTGTGGCGGCTAGGGCAATAATGGGTTTGCCACCTTCACTCAATGCTGCACCGCGAATAAAATCCATTTGTCCTCCAACACCACTAAAGATCTCTGTGCCAATAGAATCGGCACAAACTTGCCCGGTGAGATCAATTTCAATAGCGCTGTTTATTGCCGTCACCTTTTTATGTTTCCTGATTACGGCAGTATCGTTTACATACGCAACATCAAGCATGGCAACTTCAGGATTATCGTGAATAAAATCATATAATGCTCTTGAGCCCATAGCAAAGGAAGAAACAATTTTATTGGGATGTTTACTTTTTAATTTGCCGTTGATGACGCCACTTTTTACAAGTGGTAAAATACCATCAGAAAACATTTCTGTGTGCACACCCAAATTTTTATGGTTATTTAAAAAATGCAATACTGCATTGGGAATTCCACCAATTCCCATTTGGAGAGTAGCTCCGTCTTCTACTAATTCTGCAACATTTTTTCCAATTGCCATTTCCTCCTTGCTCATTTCCCCTAAAAATGTTTCATGTATCGGGTCTTCTGCATAAACTGCTGCAGTTATTTTGGAGTGGTGTATAAATCCGTCTCCATGTGACCGTGGCATATTTGGATTAACCAGTGCAATAATATTTTCGGCAACCTCACATGCAGCTTTTGTTATGTCTACTGAAATTCCAAGGGAACAAAATCCATGAGCATCCGGAGGACTAACATGAATAATTGCTACATTGATCGGAAATTTTTTCTTGCGAATAAATAAAGGAATATCACTTAAAAACATGGGAATGTATTGTACGTTTATTTCATTTACATGTTTACGAACATTTTTCCCGATAAAAAAAGCATTTACATGAAAAGAAGATGCAAATGCGGGATCGGCGTAAGGAGCCTCTCCTTCTGTATGCAAATGTGCAATTTCTATATTGCTTAATGCTGCATTTCTGTTTGTTAATGCTTCCACTAATCGGGTTGGTGTGGCTGAACCACCGTGAATAAATACACGATCATTACTTTTTACGAGCGAAACAGCTTCTTCCGGAGTTATAAAATGCATGGTGAAAATTTATGGTAAAAAAGTATTAATGTAATATATGATTTATTTATTCTTCATACGTTTTCGCGACTTTTGGGTCTGTGATAATGATATAATCACCCAAATAAATAAAATCATTCCAGTTTATATTTGGGAAAGAATCATCTGATCCTGCGCTGATAACGAGTGATCTTGTTTTAGCACTGTAATTTTGGAGTTGGGTTACGATAGCAAATTTTTCATCACTGTGAAATCTTCCGTTTATTTGCAATACCTTATTTCCTTTATGTTTTTTTAAATATTCAGCAATAGAATATGCCATGGTTGCATCCCAAAGTGATTGTCCCATAATTAAATTAAATCCCGTCATATAAGGCATGGGCGGGAGTGGTTTTCCGGTGGAATCAACTGATGCTTCATGGGAAGTAAGTTCCACTAACTTTTCATAATATTTTCCTGATGCAGTATCGTAAGGTAAGGGTGCAAAAAACTTTTTTGATTCTTTAGGCAATTCCATTAATGCCTGTTGCCCTTTTCTTCCTGCAAGATTGGTGTAACGTGTCGGAGTGTTGGCACAAATTACATTCAAATTATTCGTTTTTGCAAATTCAACCATTGGTTTATAATCACTGTAATTACTCCAAATCCTGGCATCCTTTGTGAAATTTTTTTCTCTGATATAACCAGTCAGATATTCATTCATCACAGGCTGCACATCACGGTCAAACATTTCCATCGAAAGGGCAACTTTGTTTCCATAAGCAGCAAATAAAACCTCCAACATCGATTTTTCCAGAAAATGTGTTACGCTGTCGTTATGCTCCTCCCCGAAAAACAATACATCATAATTTTGCATATCGGCTGCAATTTCAATCAGTGTAACTTCTTTTGCCTGTTTAACAGAATAAATACGATAATGCTCCTCTGTAATTTGTGTGAAAACAGGGAAATTGCAAATTAATAATGCAGAAATAATTATTGTTCTTAAATGATACATTTTACTACTTTTAGTGGACTAATTTGAAAATTTGGGACCTTGTTTTGAGTGCCAAATAACAGAAGCCGAAGGTAAGAATAAAAACCGAATTATGTTATGACTTAAAATTAAGTGATAAAAGTCATCAATAGAGTGCAAGTCCCATCTTAACACCATAACAATGGTCTACACCATATCTATTAATAAATTTTGCGTTTACGATCTTGGAGAAAGGAATGCCGTTAAAGTTTGCATTTTCTAAATTCAATTGTTCATAGTAGAAACCTATAGAAATTAATTTCCAGATATCAGCTATGGAAGAATTATAAATTGAAACATAACCATTTTTAAATAGGGTATAAGGTTTAAAAGAAATTTCGGCAGAATAATTTTTTTTTACCTGAAAAAGGGTATTATCCAACAAGCCATCATCGATATAAGCATTTCCATAAGTTCCAAAAATGGGAAAATCGCGGTAACCTCTTTTTGCAGAAATTAATACACCTCCATATTTTTGAGGAAACAGGGAAAACATAATTCCGAGGTTGCCCGAATAATTACCGTAAAATCCATGACCGGGAACATCATTAATTGCATCTCTTATTATGTATGCTTTTGCAGAATCTGATGGGTTGTTGTATTCTGTTTTAAAACCTTCGTTAAGGTCATTTATAAAATCATTTGAAAATTGTTGTTGTGTTAATCCTTTTACCGCTTTAATATCCGCACAAATACCGATCACCATTTTATTGGAAAAAAATCGGGCAACATTTAATCCAAAAGTAGCTTGTAGGCCTCCGCTTCTGAATGATTCGAATTCAAAAGTATAAGAATATTGCCAACTGAAAGTTAATAGCCTTGCCTGCGCATCGTCTGCCGGAATATATAATTGTTTAAGGTAGGTGTGATTTTCAATAAATTCCGGAATTTTTGGCGATTCCGTTTGAGCCGGCAACTCAAAATTTATTAAAAGTAATATCAATAGAATTTTTTTCATTTTATGGGGAATAAATAAAAAAAAATTACCATCCTAAAACCCATGCAAAAATTAAGGGTGCAACAATAGTAGCATCACTTTCCACAATAAATTTTGGTGTTTTAATATCTAATTTTCCCCAGGTAATTTTCTCATTTGGCACTGCTCCGGAATAACTTCCGTAAGAAGTGGTGGAATCACTAATCTGACAAAAATAACCCCAGAAAGGTACATCATGCCATTCGAGGTCCTGATACATCATAGGTACAACACAGATCGGAAAATCTCCGGCAATTCCACCGCCTATCTGAAAAAAACCAACTCCTTTTCCCGATGAATTTTCACGGTACCAACTGCTGAGCATCACCATATATTCAATCCCGCTTTTCATAGTAGAAGGATTTAATTCTCCTTTTATACAATAAGAGGCGAAAATATTTCCTAACGTACTATCTTCCCAACCCGGTACTATAATTGGAATATTTTTCTCTGCCGCAGCAATCATCCACGAATCTTTAGGATCAATTTCATATCCATCCTTCATTACCTCACTCAATAAAAGTTTATACATATATTCATGTGGAAAATATCTTTCGCCGTTTGTTTCCGCACTTTTCCAAATATTTACAATATGTTTTTGTATTTTCCTAAAGGCTTCCTCTTCCGGAATACAAGTATCTGTTACGCGATTTAATCCTTGTTCCAACAACTCCCATTCTTGCTCAGGGGTAAGATCTCTGTAATTCGGAACACGTTTGTAATGAGAATGCGCCACAAGATTCATCACATCTTCTTCCAAATTTGCACCTGTGCAGGATATTATGTCAACCTTTCCTTGGCGAATCATTTCCGCAAAGGAAATTCCAAGTTCGGCGGTGCTCATTGCGCCTGCAAGCGTAACCATCATTTTTCCACCTTCCAAAAGGTGTGTTTCATAACCCTTTGCAGCATCAACCAATGCAGCTGCATTAAAATGGCGATAGTGGTGTTCTACGAAATTAGATATAGGTCCTTTTTCCATATTGTTGTTTTTATCATTGCAAATTTAATAAGGAAAAACAGACAATTGCCGGTAAATTTTTTGTGGAAACAAAAACACATAGAATGTAAGGTCTCTAGGGTAGATTTCAATATATCTTTATTAAGGATGCCCTAATTCAGATATATTTTTAAGCCTATATTGAAATTCAGCGCGAAATCGGATGCAACATCAATGTTCATATATCCGCCTTGATCCATATCTGTGAATGGGTATTTGAATAAAAAGTCGTTGAGCAGATACATATTATCCTCCAACTCCACCTCAAATCCTAAACCAAAAACAACTCGTAATTGTTTGTTTGTAAATTTTTCAATAACAAGATCATTTGAGTAAATATCCAGGAATTCATCTTTAGCTCTTCCCCAAACCATTTCCAGTCCACTATTTGTAAATACCCGAACACCATTGCCCTCCAAACCTATTAAATAATAACGACCATATAATCCCAATTCATAAATAGAAACTCGTTATTCCACTTTTACGAAATTAAGTGCACTGGTGGGGTCTTCGATCCATTTTTCAAATTCATAATTCCTCGGAATATAAATAGCGCTTGTTAAAAATATACCGGAAGAAGGTCCTTCAGCACCAATTTCCGCGCTTGCTCCGGTAAACAAACGTTCAGGTCCATTTTCTCCAATTATTGTATAGATATAACTGTTGTTGAGTTGTCCTGCAGCAAATACCTGTGCCCGCAAATTAACAGGCAGTAAAGTGAAAAATAATCCGATCAATAAAATAAAAGTAGTTTTTATGTCGATAATTTATTATCCTATTTTATCGATGAATTTTATTCCGCATTTACCATATAACTTTCAATCGGCGGACAAGTGCAAATCAAATTTCTATCACCATAAGTATTATTAATCCTGCTAACACTTGGCCAGAATTTTTTATCCTTTAAATAGGCTATTGGATAAACTGCTTTTTCTCTGGTATATACATGCTTCCAATCTGCGGTAATGATATCATTTAAAGTGTGCGGGGCATTTTTTAATACATTATCGGTTTTGTCAGCACTGCCGTTTTCAATTTCTTCAATTTCTTTTTTAATTCCCAGCATCGCATCAATAAATCTGTCGAGTTCTTCTTTACTTTCGCTTTCTGTTGGTTCTATCATAAGAGTTCCTGCAACCGGAAAAGAAACAGTTGGTGCATGAAATCCATAATCCATTAATCTTTTTGCAACATCTTCCACTTCTAAACCAATGGTATTTTTCCATTTTCTGAAATCAATGATAAATTCATGCGCCACTCTTCCACTTTTGCTTACAAATAAAATATCGAAGTGTTTTTCCAATTTACTTTTTAAATAATTGGCATTTAAGATCGCATATTTTGTTGCATTGGTACAACCCTCACTGCCTAACATTTTAATATAACCGTAACTAATTAATAAAATACTCGCACTTCCAAATGGTGCTGCATTAATTGCATGAATTGCCTGATCTCCACCGGTTTTAAATAAAGGATGTCCGGGTAAGAAAGGCAATAATTTTTCGTTTACGCAAATTGGTCCCATTCCGGGTCCACCTCCACCATGTGGAATGGCAAAAGTTTTATGCAGATTTAAATGACAAACATCAGCTCCAATTTTAGCAGGAGATGTTAATCCAACCTGTGCATTCATGTTGGCACCATCCATATAAACCAATCCGCCATTTTGATGCACAATATTGCATATTAACATAATGGTCTCTTCAAAAACTCCGTGTGTTGATGGATAAGTTACCATTAAAGCAGCAAGAACATTCTGATGTTCCTCTGCTTTTAATTTAAGGTCATCAATATCAATATGCCCTTCCGCATCGCTTTTAACAACAATTACTTCCATTCCTGCCATTACAGCACTTGCAGGATTTGTTCCATGCGCACTTGCCGGTATAAGCACCTTGTTTCTGTGCGCTTCATTTTGATGAATATGATATGCCCGAATTACCATTAATCCTGCATACTCCCCTTGGGCACCGGAATTTGGCTGCACACTGCATCCTTCAAACCTTGTGATCTCACAAAGATCATCTTCCAATTCTTTTATTATTTCCAAGTATCCTTCCACTTGTTCAGTAGGAACGAAAGGATGTATTTGAGAAAACTCCGGCCATGAAACGGGAAATAATTCAGAAGCTGCATTTAATTTCATTGTGCAACTTCCAAGTGGAATCATAGAGGTGGTCAACGAAAGATCTTTATTCTCTAATCTTTTAATATAACGCATCATTTCACTCTCAGAATGATAAGTATTAAATACAGGATGCGTTAAATAAGTGGAATTACGAATTAATTGTTCCGGAATTGCAGCATTTAATGTTTCAATATTCGTTACCTCAGTAGTATTTCCGTTTTGAATTCCTTTTACCTCAGAAAATATTTCAAGAATATCTTTTACATCTTCAATTTCTGTTGATTCATCCAGCGATATTTGAATATCTCCATTGGGATGATAAAAGAAATTCATATGCTTTGCTATCGCATGTTGATGGATTAATCCGCATAGTGCACCACATTCAATATATAATGTGTCGAAAAAATATTCGTTCGACTGTTTGAATTGCAATTTTTTAATGCCGTCATTTAATACACATGCAAGTCCATGCACTTTCTCCGCAATATTTTTAATTCCATCCGGGCCGTGATACACTCCATACATGCTCGCCATGATTGCAAGTAAAGCTTGAGCGGTACAAATATTTGATGTTGCTTTTTCTCTTCTGATATGCTGCTCACGCGTTTGTAATGCCATGCGTAAGGCAGGACGATTATCTCTATCTAAACTAACGCCGATAATTCTTCCCGGTATATCTCTTTTAAATTCCTCTTTTGTTGCAAAAAATGCGGCATGTGGGCCCCCAAATCCCATCGGCACACCAAATCTTTGTGTATTTCCAATTGCACAGTCCGCACCTAATTCACCCGGTGATTTTAAAACTGCCAACGATAAAATATCGGCAGCAAGCGTAACGAAAATATTTTTGTTATGTGCGGTTTCAATAAAATCGGTATAATCGAAAATATTTCCATTGGAAGCCGGATATTGCAGAAGGGCTCCAAAATAAGATTCATCCAATTGAACTGTTTGATGATCGCCAATTATCAAATTAATTCCAAGTGGTTCCGATTTTGTTTTGAGAATATCTATAGTTTGAGGTAAACACAATGCACTTACAAAAAAATTAGAAGCGCTGATCTCTCTTTTATTTTTATGATGATAGAACATTATCATTGCCTCACCGGCTGCAGTCCCTTCATCCAACAAACTTGCATTGGCAATCTCTAATCCGGTAAGATCGGAGATCATAGTTTGAAAATTGAGCAGTGCCTCCAATCTTCCCTGAGCAATTTCTGCCTGATAAGGCGTATATTGAGTATACCATCCCGGATTTTCAAAAACATTGCGTTTTATAACACTTGGTGTTAGGGTATGATGGTAACCTAAACCGATATAAGTTCTATAAACCTTATTTTTTGAAGCAAGCTTTTTTAGGTGTTTCAGGTAGTTGTGTTCAGTCATTGCCTGTCCAATATTAAGAGGTCGTTTCAACCTGATATTTTCAGGAACTGTCTGATCAATAAGCGATTCAATAGAATCAGCATCAATGGCATGTAACATTTCCTTTACATCGTGATCACGGGGGCCTAAGTGGCGATTTTCAAATTTTTCGTTGGTAGCTATTCGAAGTTTCAATTTCTTAGTATTTAAAAATTGCTGCAAAATTAAGGATAGAATAAATGCCTTTTGGAGTAAACTATAAAGATTGCACACAGAATGCACATAATTTTATAATATTCTCTGTCTCAAACCCCCAAAAAGGAGGTTAAGTTGACATTTTTCCTAATTTTGAACAAGTTGTAAGAAATATAGTTTCAAACCCACTAACCTTTTTTTACAGGGGATATTAGTTTTACAGGTATATGCGAATATTATTAACAGGCGCAACAGGTATGGTTGGCAGTGAGGTGGTTCGTCAGGCTATATTGCAAGATGAAGTATCAGAAATTATAGTATTGTAGAGAAGGCCTTTGGACCTTAACCACCCAAAATTAAAGGTGATCATTCGCAGCGATTTTCTGAATTACAGCGGATTAGAGCATGAATTCCAAAAATGTGATTCCTGCATTTGGTGTCTGGGTGTTCCTCAATCTCGTGTATCGGCGGAAGAATATCATACAATTACCTGTAGTTACACGATAGAAACAGCTAAGTTTTTGCGGGCAGTTAATCCTAATATCTCTTTTGTTTTTATGAGTGGAGGAGGGGCTGATTCCAAAGAAACAAGCAGACTATTATTTGCGCGTGAAAAAGGGAAAACAGAAAATGAATTAAAACGGATTTTCACCCGTAATTTAGTGATCGTTCGCCAGGGCGGAATAAATCCTGTTATAAAACCCAAAAATGTTCCTTTTTATTATAAACTTTTTTATCCCTTTTTTCCCCTTTTAAAATTCACCTTACCAAATTCTGTCATCTCATCAGTAGAATTATCCCGGGTTCTGCTATTCCTCGTCAAAAATGGGTCTTCAAAAATTATGATGGAAAATACAGATTTAAATAAGTTATTTAATAATCTATCTTGAATTAAAAGTTTTCAATAACTACTAGTTTATTTGCCTTTCTTTGGACCTATTACCTGGTATATGTTTGATTTAAATTTGAAGATAGAAAGAATTTTGAAGATGTAAAAGTTTCAATTAAAATTCCAGTCCTTTTTTCAATCTTACCACACCTTCCTTTTATCACCTCCTCCAATTCCCTGTCAACTTCTCCGCCAACCCCTGCATCTCCTCCAATTTTTTCCTCATCCATAATATATCTACAACAGGTTTTGTGTTATTAAATTCGTCGATGATATCTTTTAAATTATTTTTGGGGTTTAATTTCCATTTATACAATTTAGATGAAAGTTTGATCATATTATTATACCCGGATTTTTGATATCCGGGAATAAGATTGTTGCGTTTAATATAAATTTTAAATGCTTCAACAAGTGAAAAAAGTGCATCTGTTTCCTCTAATTCAAAATAGGTTTTAAGCAAAAGTGATTTCGAATCGAGGTGATAATAAAAGTCGGTGAATTCGACAGAACGCAACAGGGTAAGCACTTCATCGTAATTTTTTTGGAAGAAATGATAATAGGCCATATTAAATGTAAAAGCATTCTGACGTATGGCCGGATCCAGATGTTCATTGTATTTAATGATAAAGTGTTTCACCCATTCAAATTCGTTAATGCGAAGTCCGAGGTAAACAATATTTTTATAATCGAACTGCGACAAATAATTTTCTTTGAAAATGATCCTGTCTTTTAACATAACCTTATAGAGATCGAACAATTCGCGTATATATTCAATATCTCCGTGGTTGATCTTTCTGATACAATAATTTTTTGCATAAACATACATCTCAAAAATTTCTTCCTTTGAAAATAATTGATGATGTTCTTTTAGCAGATCTAAAAGATTGAGATAATGGATTTTATTTTCCGGCTCTGTAAGTGTTAATATGATATTGTAATAAATTTTTGCAGAGGGAACATAATCCAGCGGATTGTGCCTTATATGATTCATGATCTCATCATACAAGAACAATTTATAATTAATTGCAACTACGTTTTTATTATTAATGATCTCTGCGGAATATCGCATCTTATTCAGGATATAATATTTATCCAGATTGTCAACAACCTGTTGCAAATTTGTTTCATGAAGATGCTCACGCCGGTCTGACATGAAACGATATTTATCCTCCTCAATCAAATATTCGTAAAATGCATGACTAACATCCCGGCGCGGTTGTTCTTTTAATGACTTTTCTGCGAGTTTAAGCGTATTTAAAAATGCTTTGTCGAGACGCCGAATTCGATAGGTATATAATAGTAAATGATACTTAAAAATCTGTTCTTCGGATATAGCTTTAAAACAGAGATATTCTTCCAAATGTTTGGTGAGATCCGTCATAAGGTATCGGAGTTTCTGCTCGTCAAAAACTTCCTCTTTAAAAATCAGCTTATAAAGTAAACTTCTTTCTAGATTTGGGTGTTCATAAGTTGGATGCCAAGCCTTAATTGTATCGAAGGCATGTATTATGGTTTGGTTTTTGTTAAAAAAGGGGGAACGGAGGTAGTCGTCAAAAAGGCGGACTTCCTGATTGGTAAGTGTTCTTAAAATGACTATTGCCTTATTTTGGAACATAAATAAATTGGGCTAAATTTAAACAAAGGATTCGAAGTTCACAGAGGATTAACAGTTTATTTAACCGATATAAAACAGGGGGAATTGGCAATATTAAATATTAAGTTATTGATTATCAGTAATTTATATATTATAAAAATGGTTAAAATTTTATTTATATTCCGATAAATTAGTATATTTGTCTTTAATAACTGCTTTTGGAGCATCTAATTTTAGAACTAATTAAGAATTGAAACGTATAGCGTAACAAAGTTGACCGAAATTTACGATTATGAAAAAACTTATCTTATCCGCCATGTTACTCGCTTTATCAGCGGTAATTTTTGCACAAAGCTCGAGAATAAGATCAGAGGACTCAAATGTTCCCGAGATTGATAATCTAAGTGGTTTGAAACCCGACGGTGAGGACCTCGAATCTGACTATGTAGTTACTGGATTATCGGATAATTCGGCGCAAAACGGTTCAACGGGAATAGGAAACGAAGAAAATCCTGCAAAATCAATTGGAAAAGGCGAAATAAATACCGAAACCATCAGATCTATCGCTAATACAGAGGTTTATCCGAATCCAGCCACCGATTTCATTACAATAAGCACTGAAATGGAAATAGGCACAATAAGAATACTCAATTTATTAGGTCAGGAAATGTCAAATTATACTTTTACCGGTAAAACAACTGCACTGGATATCAGCGAACTTAAGGAAGGCATTTACTTTATAAGTGTTGAATCCGGTTCTGAGAAAATAGTTAAAAAAATAAAGGTATTATATTAATTTTTAGGGGTTAAATCAAGCAGAAACCTCTCCTATAAACAGGAGAGGTTTTTTGTTGCCCTTATTTGAAGGGAGTACCGATAAGAGGACATTTTTGTCATGGAATATTCATTTAACAAATCTAAAATATCAGTAACAGCAACACTTTTGGTTAAATAAGCTATTGTTATCTTAAGAAATAGTGATTGATAACCCTATCGATTTTGTACTTGGCTATGGTTTTTAAGGGCGGTAATTTGGCACTATAAAACCAGAAAGTCTATGAAAAAGTTAACCGGATCCATGCTACTCGCACTCGTTTTGTTTGTGCATGTAGTTATAACAGTAGCGGCTGAAGAAACCTATACTTTTTCTTCTTCCGATTATGATAATGCTGCTGCTCTGAGAATGAGCGACAATGCAGTTGCACCTAAATCAGCTGTATTTACAAGTACAAGCTCAGCACAGGGAGCGTCTTCCATGACCCAATTCGGATTGTTTTCTATAGAAGAATAATACTATACAACTTTTTGTCTTCACAAATTCTGCGGAACAATTATTCCTATTCACAATAAACGTATCTTTGGATTGGCTCAAATTTAACGATGCGTATATTATTTCTACTATCCTTCATTCTGATCATTAAAAGTGCACAGACTCAAATTGTGGATAGTGTTATTCAATTTTCAGGGATAACAATGTCGAGCGATAGCCTAATGGCAATTCCTTATACTAATATAGTTTCATTGCGAAATGGAAATGGAACAACCTGTAATTACAACGGTTTCTTTTCTTTTGTTGCCGAAAAAGGGGATAGTGTTAAGTTTACTGCGGTTGGGTATAAGGATGAGATTTTTGTTATTCCCCAAAATTTAGCGGATAACAAATACTCCGTAATTCAATTAATGACAAAGGATACTATTTTTTTGGCCGAAACAATTATTTATCCCTGGCCCTCAAAAGAAGACTTTAAAAATGCATTCCTTTCCTATAATATTCCGGACGATTATTACGAGACTGCCCGAAAAAACCTAGAACGCGAACAATTAAAAGAACTCGGTGAAGCAATGGCAATGGACGCAGATATGAATGCCGATTACCAAACTAAACAACTCGCTCAAAAGATCTACTACGCAGGTCAATATCCTCCAATGCGCATATTTGACCTATTCGCCTGGAAAGAATTTATCGAAGCCTGGAAAAGGGGAGATTATAAGAAAGAGGAATAAAAAGTAATTGATAATTGAACAGCCGAAATGTAAGAATGTACCAATGTAAGAATGTACCAATGAACAGCCGAAATGTATTAATGTACCAATGTACCAATGAACAGCCGGGCACTATTCAATTATCAAATTACCAGATTAACAAATTATCAAATACATTCTCCCTTCTCAATTCTCAATTAATTCCATTTCCTTTATCAAATTTCCCGCACCACCAAATTTATCAATGATAAAAAGTGTGTAGCGGATATCAAGGGAAATATTTCTGCAGCGGTCGGGATCGAACATAATATCACTCATAGTGCCTTCCCAAACGCGGTCGTAGTTGATGCCTATCAATTGGCCGTAAGCATTAATTACCGGACTTCCTGAATTACCACCTGTGGTGTGATTTGTTGCAATAAAAGCGATTGGAAGTTCTCCTTTTTTATTCGCGTATCTGCCGAAATCATTTTTTTCCATTAAGGAAATTAATTTCTCGGGCATATCAAATTCTTCATCATTCGGTATATATTTTTCTTCGATTCCCTTATCTGTTGTCTGATAGGTATAATACACAGCGTCCTTAGCAACATATCCTTTAACATTCCCGTAAGTAACGCGCAATGTGGAATTTGCATCCGGATAAAATTCCTCCTTGGGTTCCATTTCGCGCTGTGCTTGCATGTATTGTCGCATTAAAACATTTATCTGAATGGCCAAGGGATTTACTTTTGTTTTTAATTGTTCCTCATAATATTTTGTCACCTCTTCATATAATTTATACGCGGGATCATTCATTAATTTATTTCCTTTCTTTTTATTGAATCCATTAAGTAGTTTGTTTAATTTATTTACCTCTGCGAATGCCGATTTGTTATAAATTGTTGTTGTCCACTCTGTAAAATTATTATTGTATTTAGCAAGTTGCTCTTTAAAATAAGGAGATTGCAAATCCTTTGACACTTTTTCTGAATATATCTTCATCATTGCGGCAAACATTTCCCTATCGATCTTTTTCGAATAATTTTTATAAAAACCTGCTGTATTTCCCTGTAATTTTGTAGCTTCCTTTTGCAAAACATCATAGGAAATTGTATCACTGCGTATCATATTCATAAATTTTCTAAACCCTCCAGAAAAATTCAGGAGTTCCACAGCATAAAATGCCTCAGAGGTATAATCCACAAGCTCGGAATAGGTTTTGTACGAATCATAAACCTCAGAAAATTCAGATAATAGATTTCTGTATTCCTTTCCCTCATGTGTGTTTGCCCATTGTTGAAATTGCTTTTCGTATTGCTGTTTTTTTTCTACTGCATCGTTTAATTTTAATCCTGTCATTTCGCCCTTCCATTTTTTATATGCATTTGCAAGCCCTTTTGCTTTAGATGCATATTGCAGGGTTACGGTATCGTTGTTCGACATATATCTGTTCATTATTTCCAAACGCATATCCCTGCAAGCTATTCTATTTGGATTTGTAGTATTTATTGTGAGGTCAACTGCATAAGAAGTTAAATATTCCTGTGTACGCCCGGGAAATCCATAAACCATAGTAAAATCATTTTCTTCCACTCCCTTTAATGAAATTGGAAATGAATATCTCGGGATAAAAGGAATATTTTTTTCATCGTAGGCAGCAGGTTTATTTTCTGCATTTGCATAAATACGAAACATGCTGAAATCGCCTGTATGTCTCGGCCACACCCAGTTGTCAGTTTCTCCGCCAAAATTCCCAACACTTGCCGGAGGAGTTCCTACTAATCGGATGTCAGTGAATACCTCGGTAACAAATAAATAAAATTCATTTCCATAATAAAATGATCTGACTGTTGCATCGTAGTGAGTGCCCTTTTCAAATTGTGCTTCCAAGCGGGTGGATAATTGCCCTATAATTGAATTTCTTGTACCCTCGTCCATCGCGCTAGTCAAATAAGGGAGAATACTATCAGTTACATTATGCATACTGATGATAAATGTAACGGAAAGACCTGGACAGGGTTTTTCTTCATTTTTATTTTTTGCCCAAAAACCATCTTTCAAATAATTATTTTCTACAGAACTCAATGCATTAATTGTTGAAAATCCGCAGTGGTGATTGGTAATTATTAATCCCTGCTTAGAAATTACCTCACCCGTACATCCACCTCCAAATAATACAACAGCGTCTTTCATGCTGCTTTTATTCACTGAATAAATATCTTCTGCAGTCAACTTAAATCCGCGAGCCTGCATATCCGCAATATTTAATTGTTCCAGTAAAATTGGAATCCACATCCCTTCATCAGCCCTGACAAAGGTTGACATCAAAATAAATTGTAGCAGTATTATCGATTTTTTCATATTAATTTGTTATTTATTTAGATCTGATTATCATTTCATTAAATTCGTTTACTTTAATTCCTTCGTTTCATTTATAATCCTCCCGCACCGGATAAAAAACATCTATGATCTTACAATTTGTCAAAGCTTTTGCTTTATGGGGAACAGGACCCGGAATTAAAGCAAAAGTTCCAAAATCCAAAATACGGGTGTTGCCATCTATGGTGAGTTCGAGTTTCCCTTCTATCACATTTGCCATCATTTCGTGAACATGGCTGTGTAACGGTATTTCTGCACCTTCCTTTGCTTCCCAATAGGCATTACTCATTTTTTCAGAATGAATAAATTTTCCAAAAAAACCGGAACCAATTTCCCTTGAAACCCTAGTAGTGGTGTCTACAAAATTTTCCATCTTGCGAAGATATTTGGTCTTTACCTATATTTCTACTAAATATTGTTAAACCACAAAGGTTTTGAATAAATACAGTTTGATTAATTCTTGCAAATGAATCAAACCTATCTCTCCGATTGCAGTTTTTTTGTCAGTTTTTCTTCCTGATTTTTTCCTTTGCCAAACTATGCTTAATTTTAAGTAAATTTTGATAAAAACATGAAATATTTTTCCTTTTTACTCCTCACATTTTCCATCACAACCACACTAACAGCACAAATTACGCACCCAGGTAAGGAGCCTTGGCCGGTTATGGACGAGTCTCCAAATTACTTTGAGATCCGCGAACAGTATCTGGAACATCTGAACACGATGGATATCGAAAGCGGTCTTTTAGGTCTGGATATGCAATCAGATAACCTTCGTACAAAATTCATGCGTTGGGATTATATGATGAGCACCAGGGTAGATGCAGCCGGAAATTTTCCTGATCCCTACACTCCCTTTAGGGAATTGGAAAAATATAAAAGCACCCATCCTGATATATATACAGCCGGTTCACGTGCTGCATCCTGGGAGCCTATGGGCACTGCAGAAGTTCCCGGCAATGGCGGAGGAGTTGGCAGAATGAATTGCCTCTATTTTGATCCGGTTGATCACAATATATTATATGCAGGCACAGCAGGTGGTGGACTCTGGAAATCACCCGATGGCGGTGGAACCTGGTTGCCACTTACCGATCAATTGCCTGTTACAAGTATAGCAGATGTGGCTGTTGATCCCGATAATACGGATATTATATATGTTGCTACAGGTGACGGTTATGCCTATGAAATAACCTGGCAACCTGATAATGATTTTTGGGGAGGAGTATATAGTGCCGGAATTTTAAAATCAACAGATGGTGGGTTTACTTGGAATCCAACAGGATTAAGTTATATGCAAGATCAACTCGCAGTTGTTCAGCGTATTATTATTCATCCTGAAAATACAAATGTATTGATTGCTGCTACTCGCGAAGGAATATATAGAACAGATAACGGCGGTGATACCTGGACTTTGGTAAACGCAGCGCATTGTTATGATTTTGCATTTAATACCAGCAACAATGATATTATTTATGCTGTAGGAGATAGAGATGTTCTAAAGTCAGAGGATGCAGGAATTTCGTGGACCGTAATTCAAAACGATCTCGCAGAATACGATGATCGTATGTCTATTGAAACAACTGCTGCAGATCCTGATATGATTTATATATTTGCAGTTTCCGCAGAAATATTTATCAGTGATAATGCAGGTGTTTCTTTTTCTAATGGAGCCTCGCCAGCCGGTGTGAATTCTTATTATGGATATTATGATAATGTACTGGAAGTTTCTGATGTAAATGCAAGCTTATTATTTACCGGTGGATTAGATATTGCAAGATCCACCAATGGTGCAAATACCTGGCAAAAAAAATCATCCTGGGATGCCTGGCCTGCATCAAATTACGTGCATGCTGATCAAAAAGTAATTCTTTGTGATCCATTGGATGAACTAATATTATATGCAGGTAATGATGGAGGTATTTTTAAATCAATAGATAAAGGACAAACATGGACTGATATTTCCGATGGATTGAGAATTGCACAACCCTATAGAATTTCCAGTTCATTTACTAATCCTGAAATTGTATTAAGCGGTTGGCAAGACAATGGTTGTAATTTATGGAATGGAGTTAATTGGAAAAGAGTGCAAGGCGGAGATGGTATGGAAGTTATTATTGACTATACCGATTCTGATCGAATTTACGCTGCTTATCAATATGGTTATGTAAACAGATCTACTGATGGTGGCGACAGTTGGACCTATCTTCCTGTTGATGGCGGAGGGTGGGTTACACCTTATGTAATGGATCCCATCAATCATCTGGTGATGTATTATGGAAACGGTTCGGGGGGAATACAAAAATCGACGAATGGAGGAACAACTTGGGCGGATAAACCTTCTAATTTAGGTGGGGAAGTTTTTGCAATTGCTGTTTCACCTGCGGATAATAATTATATATATGCGTGTGCATTGCAAACATTAAAAGTTTCGGATGATGCTGGTGATTCATGGACAAATATTACTACCGGATTACCAACTTCAGGAATTGGATTTAATTATATCGCAGTAAGTGATGAAGACCCTCAACATGTTTGGATTGCATTAAGTGGTTATGATGATGGAAATAAAGTGTATTTTTCTGATAATGCAGGTGCAACATGGACGAATATTTCAGGCACGCTTCCAAATGTTCCTGTAAATGCAATTGTTTACGAAAATGTAAGTGATGATAACCGATTATATATTGGAACCGATATTGGTGTATTTACAAAAGATGATTTAGATGCTGACTGGGAGCCATATATGACTGGTTTGCCAAATGTAATGATACACGAATTGGAAATAAATTATGCAAATAATAAATTGGTTGCAGCAACTTATGGAAGAGGAATTTGGAGAAGCGATCTTTTTGAATTTGTTACACCAACAATTTCTATTGATGTAATAGAATCGGAATATTGTCCGGATGAAGATCTGAATATTTCTTATTCTGCTACCGGAACATTTTTACCGGGTAATATTTTTACAACACAATTAAGTGATGTTTCCGGAAGTTTTTCCTCACCTGTTAATATAGGTTCCATTACTTCCATTGCACTTACCGGAGTTATTTCTTGCATAATTCCTGCAACATCTGATTCAGGTGCAGGTTACAGGATGCGCGTTGTATCTTCTTCTCCTGCAGTATTAGGAATAGATAATGGAACTGATATTACTATTACCTGTGAAATTCCATCAGGTTTAAATAATATCATAGTTACTTCAACAACGGCAACTTTGGAATGGGCTGCAGCAAATTGCGCAGATGGATACACACTTCAATACAAACCTGTTTCAGAACCTGATTGGATTTTGGTAACCACAACAGATCCAACAGCAGTGTTAACAGGTCTTATCCCAAATACATTATATGAATGGGCAGTAAGCAATACATGCGTAACATCGCCACTTGTTGAAACAGATTTCAGCGCCACGGAGGAATTTACAACAGCTCAAAGCAGTTTGGAAGAAATATTGGGATTAAATGGATTTAATGTTTATCCTAATCCATTTAATATTTCAACGAGCATACAATTCACAATAACACAAGAACAGCAAATTACTATTGAGTTAGTTGATATAACCGGAAAAATAGTTCGCCAGATAAATTCTGGAAAATTATCTGCCGGATTTCATTCTTTTGAAATTGAAAGAAAAGAATTGAGTAAAGGCGTTTATACGCTACAATTTATTTCGGGAGAAAATGCTGCCGGGATAAATCTGATCGTAGATTAAATATTATTAAAAGATCCCATCGGATCATTAAAAATCATTTGTAGAGACGTTATGTTTTATGTCTTTGCAAATGATGTTTTTTAGAACATGGAAATGCAGTCGCAGTCGCTGTCATACTATGTTAAAATTGGTCACGGTCACAGCGACAGTTGCGGTTGTTAAAAAATCGAACATTTTTCAACTCAGAACATTTTGCAGCTATAAGAAGTTGGCGATTTCAAAGCACTATTAATAAGAGCATAATTTAGGTCTTATATTAAAAATATTTTGTATATCTGTACATGCAAAAAACAAGGGGGAGTAAAGATGTACAAGAATCAACACGATTAAAGGTGTGTAGCTACTTAAAAAAGAAGTTAGGAACGCAAAATCAAGCTGCAGAAATATTTGAAATAAGCATAAGAAGCGTAAACAGGATTTGGGCTAATTACAAAGTAAAAGGTAGTAGAGGATTACAAAGCAAAAAGCGTGGTGTACAAGGCGGTAAAAAGATAAATGGGGTTCAATCAGCCGAGGTTCGTAGATTAATTAAGGAGAAAATGCCTGATCAATTAAAAATGCCTTTTGGTTTGTGGACGAGAGAAGCAGTGGAACAATTGATACTAGATAAATACGGTATCGAATTATCACGTTGGCAGGTTGGAAGGTATTTAAAATCGTGGGGTTATACACCGCAGAAGCCTATTAGCAAAGCATACGAGCAAGATCCAAAGCGAGTGGCACAATGGTTAGAGAAAGAATATCCTGCAATAAAAAAGAAAGCTAAGAAACAAAATGCTGTAATCTATTTTGAAGATGAAGTAGGCATGCGAAGCGATCATCAAGCAGGTAAAAGCTATGCACCTAAAGGAGCTACGCCAATGATTAAAAAGACAGGGCAACGCTTTTCATTAAACAGGGTATCTGCAATAAGTAACAAAGGACATGTAGAATTTATGATATTGGATGGAACATTTAATGGGGCTGTATTTATTAGTTTTTTAGCCCAATTAATAAAGTATAAACAGTACAAAATATTTTTAGTAGTGGACGGCCATTCAGCACATAAAACAAAGTTGGTGAATGCTTGGTTAGAAGAGTATAAAAATAAAATAGAATTATTCTTTCTGCCCCATATAGTCCTGAATTGAATCCACAAGAATATGTAAATCAAGATTTGAAAACAAACATAATAGGCAAGAAACGCCCTATCAATAAGGCTCAGATGAAAAACAACGTAGAGAATTTTATGTACAAAAGAAAAAGCGATAAAAAGCAAGTGCAAAAGTATTTCCACGCAAGTCATATCAAATATGCTGCGTAGCGATTTTGTAAGACCTAAATATCTAAGCGATTAATAAGCTGTCTGCCACCTCAAAGCTTGATACGAAGCACAAAACTTCATTTAACCACGGAACCGCCAATTTCTTGTAGGAGGTGCTGTTATGCCTTCGTTGTTCTTTTTCACTCATAGTTGGAGTGTCTGTTTGGTTTGTGCATATTACATTTTGCTATCAAAAAATCTATTCATGCCTGCAAATAGATATTTATTAGAAAGCATATCATCAATTTGCTTCCTAACTTCTCTTCTAACAACTCCATCTGTTAGTTCAATGTAAGCCATTTTAAATGCTCTAAATTTTGTAAAAACCGAATACCTTACATTCTTTAACTCTATTCGATTTATACCATAAAATTCTTCTGCTGCTTTTATATATTTGGAATATTCAGGTTTTGTAGGTGCAATTTTTATTTCCTCTATTGTATCATCGACTTCATAGGCAAAATATGTTACTGGGTCATCAAAATATGGATTTAATAAAAGTGCAGTTTCTGCTTTGTGTTCATTTAAATATTGCTCAAGTGTATAATTCAGAGTAATATCAATAGGGTCAGGTGATATATTCCCTGCTAACTGTTCAATTCTATGGTCTGTTGTTGTTAATGCAATTTGAGGTTCGGGATATTTATTATTATCAATTGGAAAATTATTGCTCTTATAGCTTTGATTACATATTTGGCAGGCATATAAATAGTTGTCATAAGTATAAGCAAGCCACCAATAAATACTTTTAGGTCTGTAATGTTCAACATCTCCATGAGCAACTACTTCTGTATTTGCTTCGCAATATGCACACTTTCCATTACTTTCTTTTTTCAACTGAGTTTTAGCAGTTTTCCAAAATGTGCTTTTAAATTCAATAGATTTGTTTTGGTCATTTAGGAAACTCCTTTGAGCATGCAACAATTCTTTATCTTTATCTTTTTTGTGAGCCCCTCTATATTTTGCATTGATGGCTTTAGCTGTTCTTTTGTGTTCTAAGGTAACCATAAATTATTTTTTTATGTTTAATTGTGTTTCAATTTTTTCTAATAATTCAATTTCCTTCTTACTTGATTCGGGGGACATTCTTTTGGGTAACTTAGTTTTTAGCGTTTGCTTAACAACTTTCATTTTTTCTTTATCAATACTACTCAGTGAATCCCCTTTTGATTTTAATATCTCATATTCTTCTTTAGCTTTTTGAACTTCAAAACTTTCGTCAGTTTCTAATCCAAATACAGGTGTCATTAGCAGTTGATTTACCAGAAGTGATTTTGGAGAACCATTGAATGGTACTATCTCTACGATATTATTAGAGTTTCGCTTTAAGGCAAATAACTCTCCAGTGTCTGCCTGTTGGGCGGTAAGAGGTGAGTGAGTTGTAGCCACCACTTGAAAGTTAGGAAGTTTATTTCCAATAAAGTCCAGTAATTTTCTTTGCCATTTCGGGTGAAGATGCAAATCAACTTCATCAATTAACAACAAACCTCTTGCCTCTAATGGCTTTTTATAGTCTTTAAAAGTTTCAGTTATTCTAAAAAGCAAATCGCCAATCCAAGCAGCCATGTTTTGGTAGCCATCACTTAATTGGTCAAGTGGAATTATTCCATCTACAGTTTGAAACATCACTTGTTTTTTTTCTTTGTCAATAGAATGAAAAGTAATTCCTGGTAAAAAATCTTTCAATGCTTCTTTCACTAAATTTATTCCTTCATTTCCTGAACGGTAATCCAATTCAATTATCCAAGCTGTAAGCGGATTTAGTGTAGAAGCATTGTCAAATAAGTTTCTAACATTAATTGAACGGCCATTTCTACTTTTTTCAAAATTAGAAAACACTTCATTTGATAAGCGTCTGCTAGCACCATAAGCTACAACAAAATAATTGCGGTCAGCATTTTCTATAGCATTATCAATTAAATGGAGTGATGCCTTATTATGAGAAATGATTTTTGAAAGATTATCTCCTCGGTTAAACTTTAAGGAAATAATTCTTTCTTCTCCCTTCTTTGTTTCTAACTCTGCCATAATTGTGCAACTTTTCTCATTGAATTTAATCCAACTATCAGTGTTGCCCAAAAGTTCACCTAAACCATTACTACCTGATGTGACAAGAGCAATTGATTTTAAAATGTTGCTTTTTCCTGTTCCATTCTCTCCTAAAATCAATGTCCATTTTCGGTTTTTGCTTTTTGTTTTTTCAAATGACAATTCAATGTCTGATAGGCATTTGAAATTATTGAGTGTTAATTTTTTTAGAAACATTTTGTTCTGTATTTAGATTGCTATGTTAAATTTTATTTAGGTCGTAAAGTTAAGGTTTTATACATTATTGTTTTAAAATTGGTGTCTAACGGTTGGTTGTCTTTCCTTATTATTGTCGATATTTTATTGTCTTGGTCGGTATTTTACAATGAGGCATAACTCAGAGCGCAGTCGCAGTTGGCAGTGGGCAGATGGTCAACCCCGAACCCAAAACTCATTTCTCCATCAACTCCTTCGCATTTTCCATTGCAGCCTTCGTCGGCTTTTCGCCGCTCAACATTTTTGCAATTTCAGTCAGGCGCTCGTCGGTATTTAATACTTTTAATTTAGTGTTTGTAGTTTTAGTATTGGATTCTTTGTAGACAAACAAATGATGTTGTCCTTTAGATGCAATTTGCGGAAGATGGGTTATTGCGATTAATTGGTGATTTGCAGATAGTTTAACCAATATATTACCCACTTTGTTTGCTATTTCACCGGAAACACCGGTATCAATTTCGTCAAATATTAATGTTGGTAATGCAACGCTTTTTGCAAGTAATGATTTAATGCACAACATGAGTCGGGATAACTCACCCCCACTGGCAACCTTTTTAATGTCCTGTAAGGTAGAACCCTTATTTGCACTGAATAAATATTGAATATGATCTGCGCCACTTTCCGACAAGAAATTATCTGCGTCAAATTCATGTTTGATCTTTAAAACTGCATCTTTCATTCCAACCTCTATTAATAATTTTGATACGGATTGTTCGAGCGTTACAAAAACTGCAATGCGTTTTTCTGACAATTTTTTTGCAGCGAGCGTAGTTTGAATAAATAATTTATTTTGCTCTTTTTTTAATTTTTCAATCTCCTCCTCACTATTGCTGAAGATATTTAATTTTTCTTTTAATTGATCTCTTAATATGATCAGGTTTTCTGTTGAATTGCAATTGTGTTTTTTCTGCAGACGATATAAAATGTTTAACTGTTGGGTGATTTCTTCGCTTCGGGAGGTATTTGCAACTACTAATTCTGATTTATTTTCCAGGTCTCTGGTAATGTCTTTTATTTCGATATAACCCGATTCTAACCGCTGAATATAACTTTCAAGTTCCGGAGTGTATTTTACAATGGCGTTTAACTGCGTGATCACTAAGCGTAAATTTCCTGATACATTTACAATATCATTCTCCAGTAACGCAACACTCTGAATTAAATTTCTTTTAATTTCCTCTGCATGGGTAAGTTGTGTCAGTTCGGATTCCAATTCTACCTGATCTATAGTATCGAGTTCCGCTTTATCGAGTTCTTCGAATTGAAATTCAATAAAATCTTTTTCACTCAACGCTTTACTTGTAATTTCCTCTGTTTCGCGTAATTTTTTACTACACAATTTCCAACTGTGATATTGTGTTTTATAGTTATCCAATAATTCTTTTGTATTGGCCAGTGCATCAATAACAGTCAACTGGAAAATAGAATCACCAAGATCCATAGTTTCGTGTTGCGAGTGTATGGTGATCAGTTTGTCGGATAATTTTTGTAATACATTTAAATTTACCGGTGTATCGTTTATAAATGCACGTGATTTTCCATTATCGGTTAACTCTCTGCGAATTATAGTCAGATCTTCATAATCTATATTTTCATCCTCAAAAAAAGATTTTAATCCGTAATGAGATATTTCAAATTCGGCTTCAACAACACATTTTTTATCCTTACTGAATAAAACTTTACTATCGGCACGTTCACCAAGAATTAAACTGAGTGCACCCAATAAAATAGATTTTCCGGCACCTGTTTCTCCTGTAATAATATTCATCTTATCAGAAAAAGGGATCTCCGCCTCATTAATTATTGCATAGTTCGAAATGCGCAGTGTTTTGAGCATACGCAAATTTAAGAAAATATGAGGGAATGGGCTGTTTGAAATACGTTTTGTCATACAAATAGGTGGTTAACCGCTTACAATTGATCACTTAGCAAATGAGTAATGAGTAATGAGTAATGAGTTTTACTAGGGGATAACCGGAGGTGTAATTTTCGTCAGAAACTATTGATTCAATCGGAGCGGTTAATAAACATACTTTTCACTTTTCACTTTTCACTTTTCACTTTTCATTCCCTCCCCCCATTAAATTCTTTGTAAATGTCTAAAATCCTGAATCGCAAATTCTAATTTTGTTTATATGAAAAAATGGATACTTCCAATAAGCCTTTTATTACTTTTTGTTTTTGAAATTTTGGGTATTTATTTCACAATGCCGTTCCCGGCCAGTCAATATGACAATACGATCGGCATTGCATGGTTTTTTCATAAAAATCTGCTTTGGATAAGAGGGTTTTTTCTTTTAGTGGTGATATGGCAGGCATATAAACTTATTGGCCATAAAAAATTTGGACGATTAAGTTTTACGGTGTTTTTTCTGATTTTATATTCTTTGATAGCTTATTTTATCAATTTCAAAATGAATGCCGATAAAATGTTTTATCAGCCTGAGAATAAAATATTCGTTTCCGGAACCGACAATAAAGTTGCTGCGGAAAAGTTGATAATTGGAATAGTGTTAAATGGTGAGGCAAGGGCTTATCCCATTGAAATAATTGGATATCACCATCAGGTGCGAGATTTAGTTGGGGGACAAGAAGTGATGGTTACCTATTGCACGGTTTGCAGAACCGGTCGTGTATATGATCCTATTGTGAATGGGCAAAAAGAAAATTTCCGTTTGGTGGGAATGGATCATTTTAATGCAATGTTTGAGGATGAAAGAACCGGCAGCTGGTGGAGGCAGGCAACAGGAGAATCTATTGCAGGTAAATTAAAAGGAACAAAACTTCCGGAAATATTTTCTGAACAAATGACTCTTGCTGCTTGGACAAGAAAACATCCCCAAACAAAAACAATGCAGCCGGATACTGTTTTTTTAAAACAATACAAAGATCTTACAGGATTTGATGATGGAACTATAAAAAGCGACCTCGAACGCAGGGATGAGAATGCTTTTCAATTTAAATCTTGGGTGGTAGCTATTCAAATCAATTCAAAATCAAAAGCTTACGACTGGAACCATTTGCTTAAAATGAAAGTAATTAATGATGATTTTGAAAAAACACCGGTCTTATTAGTAATTGAAAATGACAATAAAAGTTTTCATGTTTGGAACAGAAATGTTGAGAATGAAACATTGCAATTTACACCTGGGGAAAATGGTATTAATTTCCGCGACCTTAATTCGAATTCGTCATGGAATTATGATGGAATTTGCACCGAAGGTGTGTTTGTTGGAAAACAATTGGTAGCCATTAAATCAAGCCAGGAATTTTATCACGCATGGTTGCAATTTAATCCGGGAGGAGAGGAGTATAATAAAAAATAAAATACACCAAAAGCTTCGAAAGCAGATCTACTTACCGGTCAGCAACTCCTGATAACTATCTGCATTTACGGGATCTAATCTAATTAAATAAGAGATTCCTTTTGCTTTTTCAGCGGGTGGTGCCTTTGAATATATGCCCAATAATTCGTCGCTTTTTGCGCTGAAAAATAATTGCATAACCATGCTGTTCGGCTGTGTGCGGTTAACATTATCGAGAGTTTGTAATGCCTTTGTAATTGTGGAAACAGGTTTAATCTGGTCGTTATACATATTGTCGAGCCCCTGACGATGGTATTGATAAAATACATCTCTTACGACAGAAAATTTGGCGTCCATTAAATTATTGATATACCAATATCTGTTCCTGGTTCCGTCATAACTTTTCCAACCTTTTGAATCACTATTCGAAGCCTGATTAACAATAGTTTGTGCTTTTACAAAATATTTATCACCACCTTTTAATGCAAAAGAATCATAATCCAACCCAATAATAATATACGCATAATAAGCTAACATGGCGGTCAGATTATTGGTGTATTGATTTTCATTGTATTCAAGTGGTTGATATTCAGAATAAATAAATTCAAAATCTTTATCCTGAAAATTAAATAAAGTGGAATTATAATCTGACCCAAAAACAGGTCTGCGGGAAACTATACTCGTTTGTGCTCTGAATTTATCGCTGGAAAGTTCTTCTGTAATGGAAATTAATATCTGACATTCAATTCTTTCTTCCGGAAGAAAAACATCATCTGTCCATTTGCGTGTATTCATAAATTCGAATATCGCAGTTTCTAAAGTTTTAAATATTTTGGGATCAGTTTGTGTTACTTTTTCGGCATTAATAGTAACAGCACAATTAATTTCCTGTGCAAATAATTGCGACCCGAAAAAAACAAAAGTTAGAATTATTAATATTTTACGCATGGGTCATTTTTATAATTTGGTTAACAATATCCAGGGCCACTTCCTTCTTACTCTTCAATTCAAAGTTAATCAGAGTTTTATTCTTGTCCAATATCGAAATTTTGTTCGAATCGAGCTGAAATCCCGCCCCAACATCCTCCAATGAGTTCAAAATGATCATATCCAGATGTTTGTCGTTCAGCTTTTTTTCTGCATTTGCCAAACCATCATTCGTTTCCAGCGCAAACCCTATTACCAGTTGTGAAACATCCTTTAATAAGGCCATTTCCTTCAAAATATCAGGTGTTCGTTTAAGTTGCAACATCATACCATTTCTATTATCGGCAGTCTTTTTAATTTTTTCTGCTGACGGATCTTCCGGTGTAAAATCTGCAACTGCAGCAGCTCCAATAAAAATGTCGCTTAACGGGAACTGTTTTAAACATGCCGCATACATTTGTTCCGCATTTGTTACCGGAATGGTTTCTATTGAAATGTCATTCGTGGTAACCTGAACAGGACCGTGTATTAAAGTAACCTCAGCACCTGCATCTGCAAAACATTCGGCTAAAGCAAAACCCATTTTTCCCGATGAATAATTTCCTATGAAACGAACCGGATCAATGGCTTCGTATGTGGGCCCTGCTGTTATCAATACTTTTTTCCCAATAAGTGGTTTTTCTATGGAGGAAAAGAATTTATGCAGTTGTTTAACAATATTTTCCGGTTCAGGCATTCTTCCATCTCCGAATAATCCGCTGGCCAATTCGCCACTTTCGGGTTGCAGAATAATATTGCCGTATTTAATTAAAGTGTCAATATTATTTTTTGTTGCAGGATGTTTCCACATATCGAGATCCATGGCCGGAGCAAGCATCACTTTACATCGGGAAGACAAATACGTTGCAAGTAAAAAATTATCACTTATTCCAGCAGCCATTTTTGCAATGGTATTTGCAGTTGCGGGAGCAATGAGAAAAATATCCGGCCACAATCCCGCTGAAACATGATTGTTCCAGGTACCATCGCTGCTATTATAAAAGTCAACAGCAACGGGGTTTTTCGAAAGGGTGGAAAAAGTTAAGACCCCGATAAATGCTTTCGCATCCGGGGTCATAATTACTTTAACCTCTGCACCTTCCTTAATTAATAATCTGGTAAGATGAGCGCATTTGTAAGCGGAAATTCCTCCGCACACACCTAACAGAATTTTTTTGCCCGCTAAGGACATTATTTTATTTCTTTTACTTCTTTTATTTCAGCAACAGGAGCAGCAGTTTCGCGTTCGCGCCAGTATAATTTCTCTTCTAAAAATTCATCTAATGCTACGATAGTTGCCTTAGGTAATTTTTCATAGAATCTTGAGATCTCTATCTGTTCGCGATTTTCAAACACCTCTTCCAAATTGTCCTGATGTGTTGCAAATTCTTCCAGCTTGCTGTGTAATTCTGTGCGAATCAACTGCGTGATCTGCTCAGAACGTTTAGAGATCATATGAATAGATTGATAGATGTTTCCGGAAACATTCTGGATATCTTTCAAACTTTGCACCTCTATTTGAGGTGATAATTGCGTATTAATCTTCTTTAGTGAACTCATTACAATTTATTTTATAGGTATTAATTTCGGTTAATGCTTTTTTTTGAAGATCTATACTTCGCTCCTGAAGCGATTTTGCCTGATCATCCTTTTTACTTTCGGGATATCTGGAAATAAAATCCTGATAACTTTCCACTGCTTTATCATATCGCTCCTCTTTACGGCAAATCACACTTTGACCTGCATAATTAAAATAGCTGCTTAATATCTTAAAACTGATATCTTCCGCATCTTTAGTATCGGGAAATTGCAGTAAAACGTTGTTAAAAGTAATTGCTGCTGCCTGATAATCTTCCGTTGCATAATAAAGTTCCGCACTGTATATCAGTTTCTCCTCAAGTTTGGCTCTTAGTGTATCCATATAAGCATTTGCTTTCGGGGCTAAGGAACTTGTCGGATATACATCGATAAAATATTGAAAAGCTTCAATGGATTTATACGAATAGGTTTGATCCAACTGATAACGCGGTGATGCATCATACATTGATCTTGCACTCATATACAGCGTTTCTTCTGCTTCTCCCGAAAGAGGAAATGTTACAAAAACCTGTTTGAACAAGGTGGCTGCAGAAAAAAAATCGCCCTGACCATAATAACAATAGGCCATGTAATATCTTATCTGTTTTTCTTCTGCGGAACCTATCTTCACGGTTAGCAACTGATCCAGCAATGGCAGGGCACGGGCGTAGTCGCCTTTGTTGTAGTATTCCTTCGCTTTTACGTACTTTAATTCAAAGTCGTCGCTCTTCAATATTTTATCATATTGACATCCGGTGAAAACTCCGAAAGAAAGTAGTATAATTGTGATGGCAATTACCCTTGTCTTATGCATAAGAGGCGCAAAGTTAATAAATATAAACGGTAAACGTAAGTATCGTATTTTTATTGAAAACTTAGCCTAAAATTTTTTAGACCAAGTTTAACGTAATATCTTTGCACACTTTTTAGAGTAACAACCAAAATAACGCTATGGATATTTTTGACAAATTACGGAAAGACAGAGGCCCTTTAGGCAAATGGAGCGATGTGGCTCATGGATATATGATGTTCCCGAAATTGGAAGGAGAGATAGGGCCCCGTATGTTTTTCAGAGGAAAGGAGCGCATTACCTGGAGTTTGAATAATTACCTCGGACTCGCAAATCACCCGGAGGTGAGAAAAGTAGATGCGGAAGCTGCAGCGCAATGGGGAATGGCATTTCCGATGGGAAGCCGCATGATGAGCGGGAATTCTGATCAGCACGAACAACTGGAAAATGAATTGAGTGCCTTTGTGATGAAGGAAGATACTTTTCTGTTAAACTACGGTTATCAGGGTATTATGAGCGCCATTGATGCAATTTGTAACCGTCACGATGTGATCGTTTACGATGCGGAAAGTCATGCATGTATCATTGATGGCGTGCGCTTACACCAGGGAAAAAGATTTGTTTATCGACACAACGACATCGAAAATTGTGAAGTGCAACTTAAACGCGCTACCGAATTGATACAGGGAACTCCCGGAGGAATTCTCGTGATCACAGAGGGTGTTTTCGGAATGGGTGGTGATCAGGGTAAATTAAAAGAAGTAGTTGAACTCAAAAAGAAATATGATTTCCGCTTGTTGGTGGATGATGCTCATGGTTTTGGAACAATGGGAGAAACGGGAGCAGGAACAGGAGAAGCACAGGGATGTCAGGATGGAATCGACCTCTATTTTTCTACTTTTGCTAAATCAATGGCAAGTATTGGAGCATTTATTTCGGGTGAAAAAGCTGTCATCTGGAATTTGAGATATAATTTACGTTCACAGATCTACGCTAAATCATTACCCATGCCTATTGTGATCGGCAATTTAAAACGATTGGAATTATTGCGCAGCAAACCTGAACTCAAAGCAAAACTCTGGGAAAATGTAAATAAACTCCAGGAAGGTTTTAAAAGTAGAGGTTTTGATCTCGGAAAAACAAATAGTCCTGTAACTCCTGTATTTTTAAAGGTGAGTATTCCCGAAACAATTAACCTTGTGGTTGACCTGAGAGAAAATCACGGCATTTTCTGTTCAGCTGTTACTTATCCGGTTATTCCTAAAGGAATGCTCATGTTGAGGATAATTCCAACTTCATCACATTCCGATGAAGAAATTCGATTAACTCTTGAGGCGTTTGAGGCAATACGGGAGAAAATTGAAAGCGGAGTATATCTTGCACAGGAATTGGCAAAGGTTTAACCTTTATTAGCATCTTATTATTCCTTTTTAACAAATTTGCGAACCAATTAAAATTATCTGTAATTGAACCTGCAGGTAATGGTAATTTTTGTAATTTTAAACACATATTTTTTTATGAACATGCAACAGAAATTTAACCAACTCAAATCCCTCATTAACCTTGCAGAAGAAGACATGCAAAAATTTACTACTAAAGGAAACAAAACCGCAGGAACGAGGCTGCGAAAATCGTTGCAGGATATAAAAGATATCTCTACAGAAATAAGAAAAGAAATTTTGGAATCTCGAAAAATGAAAGCCTAAACCAATTGATAATTGACAATTGAGAATGAGGGCATTAAATTGGGAGGAAAATAATAGATATTATTGGATGAAGAATGGAGAATTGAAAATGGAGTTTACCTAGAAGGAAAATAATATAAAATAATGGGGTTTTAATGAACAATTTTTAATTGACAATTGGGGTCTAAATTGGGAAAAAATATTTGAACTATCAATTAATCAGTATTTAATTGATACTTTTGAAAAAAGCATATTGATAATTTAAATTAAATGTGATGAAGGGAAATGTGGTGCGAGAAAAAAGTATCGTTTTTGCTATAGATATTGTTAATGGCTGAGGAATTACAAGAGAAAAAAGAATTTATTATCTCCAAACAATTATTGCGCTCCGGAGTTTCTATCGGTGCATTGGTAAGAGAAGCAGAACAAGCGGAAAGTAACAAAGATTTTATACATAAACTATCCATCTCTTTGAAAGAAGCGCATGAAACTGAATACTGGTTGGAGTTGCTTTTTAAAACAAATTATTTTACAAAGGAAAAATTCGAGGAATTGTTAAGCAAGACCGGCGAGTTGATACGTATTTTAACAAGTATAATTAAGACTTCAAAATTAAAACTTATGGTTAATTAACGATCACTATTTTAAATAAAGTCATTTTATAACATATTATAAAAATAATTAATCTTGCAAATAGTCATTGTGCAAGTTAGCATATAAATGGCAGATAAAATTGTCAATTGTCAATTCTCAATTCCCTCCCGATTTTACTTTGAAGTTCGTCACTCACTTTAAAGAGCGGCAATCTAACCTTTTCGCCACAAATGCCTATTTGTTTAAGCGCTGCTTTTACGCCAGCAGGGCTTCCTTCTTTAAATATAAGTTCAGTGAAATTAAGAAGGTCGAGATGTAATTTATTTGCAGCAATAAAATCTTGGTTTAAACTTAAACGCACCATTTCAGTAAATGGTTTAGGCAAAACATTTGCAACAACGGAAATAACACCTTTCATTCCTGTTGCAATAAATGGCAATGTAATTGGATCGTCACCACTGATCACCAAAAATTGTTTTGGAGCATCGCGGATTATTTTCATACACTGCATAAAGTTGCCGCTCGCCTCTTTTATGGCAATTACATTATTGGTATCCTTTGTTATGCGCAAAGTGGTTTCTGCTTCCATGTTAGAGCTTGTTCTGCCGGGAACGTTATATAAAATAATTGGGAGGCTGGCATTTTTATCAATTTCAATATAATGATGGTATATTCCTTCCTGTGAGGGTTTGTTATAATATGGTGATGCAATTAATATCGCTTCCATATTATTTTCAGAAGTTTTGCCTGCTGTATATTTTTTAATCGAGCGGATGATCTCCGCAGTATTATTTCCGCCGAAACCGCCAACAACCGGCACTCTTTTATTGGCTATTTTAACAGTAAAATCAAGAATCGAAAATCTTTCCTCCTCACTTAGTGTCGAACTCTCCCCTGTTGTTCCCATGCTAACCAAATATTCCACCCCACCTGAAATTACATGTTCAATTAATTTCTCCAATCCCGAAAAATCAATACTATCGTCTTCCCTAAACGGAGTAACCAAAGCAACCCCTGTTCCTATAAATTTGTTTAATATATTTTGATTGTAGTTATGCATTGTTTTTATTTTTCAATTGTAAAGGGTTTGGGGTCAGGAGTCAAGGGTCAATAGTCATTAGTTAATAGTTATTGGTCGAGGTGGTCCCGATAGCTATCGGGAGCTGTTTAATTCTCCATTCTCCATTCAATTCCCATTCCCCTTCACCATTCTCAAATACCTCTCCACTTGTTCCAGATAGTCATATACATTTTCATTATCCATGTGCATCATAAAATCGTAACAATAAGTTTTTTTATCATCAAATTTACCGATACGCAATTTTGCTTTGGAGTAGGTAGAAACATATTCAAGTGGACGAATTGTTTTCATGGAAGTATTGATCAGTACATCAAATTCACGTTCAATAAAATGTTTAATCTTCGGTGCTTTTGGAATTCCGAACCAATTCATATCTTTTTGAGTGATCCAGATAATTTCTTCTTGTTCAAATGGGGGTAATTTTTTTACATAACCGAAAAAGAATAGTTTTTTTCCATCCGCTGCATATTTATGTACTGTATTTAATAATTCACGTAAAGCAATGGGGTTGGATCCATCCACTAAAAATGCCATGGATTTTATTTGATCATATTCTATTGTTTGTCTTGCATGGGTATCTGTATAAGGTTTGGAGCGTATAAATCTCCCGAACAGACTATTTTTTATTTTTCTTATCACTATAATTTATAATTATACAGAGGGCATTTCTTTATTTACTTCCTCATACATGCCCATCGAACCTAATTTTTCTATGCGCTGATTAATTCTTTCTTCTGCCTCCAATGCACCTAATTCTTTCAAATGTTTTTTCAAATGTTTTTTCAAAAGTTTAGCCATTTCTTCGGCATCAGAATGTGCTCCGCCAACGGGTTCTTTTATAATACCATCGATGATCTTATTTTTATAATTATCTGAAGCGGTCAATTTTAATGCTTCCGCAGCAGTTTCTTTAAAATCCCAGCTTCTCCATAAAATACTGGAGCAAGATTCCGGAGAGATAACCGAATACCAGGTATTTTCCAACATAAATACTTTGTCGCCAATGCCAATTCCCAAAGCTCCACCGGAAGCTCCCTCACCAATTATTACACATATTACAGGAACTTTCAACAAGGTCATTTCATATAAATTACGAGCTATCGCTTCTGCCTGTCCCCGTTCTTCAGCCTCCAATCCGGGATATGCACCCGGTGTATCAATTAAGGTAACAATGGGTCGGTTAAATTTTTCCGCGAGTTTCATAAGTCTAAGTGCTTTTCGGTAGCCCTCAGGATTTGCCATCCCAAAATTGCGGAACTGTCGCATTTTAGTGTTTATCCCTTTTTGATGGCCAATAAACATTACTGACTGTCCGTCAAGACTTCCAAAACCTCCAATTATGGCTTTATCGTCCTTTACATTGCGATCACCATGCAGTTCTACAAAGTTTTCGCACATTTTTTCAATGTAAAAAAGGGAATAGGGTCTGTCGGGGTGGCGACTCAACTGCACCTTTTGCCAACCGGAAAGATTATTGTAGATCTCCTTTTTAAGGTTGGATATACGTTCCTCCAATTCTGCCGCAGGAGCTGTAATATCAATCTTTTGCTTTTCACCCAAGTGCTTCAGCTTCTCCAGTTCTTCATACAGCTCGGCAATGGGTTTTTCGAAGTCAAGAAATACCATGAGGCAAATTTACGAAAAATGATGATGAGGGGGAGGAGGGGTATCGGGTATCGGGACACGTGTAGCGGACAGTTAATGAGTAATGAGTGATGAGTAATGAGTAATGAGTAATGAGTGATGAGTAATGAGTGATGAGTAATGAGTAATGAGTGATGAGTAATGAGTGATGAGTGATGAGTAATGAGTAATGAGTGATGAGTAATGAGTGATGAGTAGATCGTCGAAAGCTGAATGCCTTTGCGCCTGACCAATGACTCTTGACTCCTCATTGCGGCTGTTCTAATTATTAAATTGATAATTGAAAATTACCAAATCGCTTTTAAGCCTTAATTGTCTGGAATCACCCCAACACATCACCAAGGTCATAGTTCGCTTGGTGATTTCCTTCGAATTTTGTAAAATCATTTGCCTTGGGAACCCAAAAGTAAAAAATTGGGTTAAAAACGCTGTTTATACATGTATAGACATGTAGTTTTGAATGGGGAATGAAAAATTTATATACTTTTGTCGCGCAACAAGTTACATTTTGAAAGAAGTGGAACGATATTAGTATAACATTTAAAACCTTACAATTATGAAAAAAAATTGGAAAATTATTTTACTCGTTGTCGTCCTTATTGGCGGCATCGGTCTTTATTTTGGAATGAAGGAATACAATAGAGGTGCAGCAGATGTTTCTGATGCTGATGCCGATGTAGTTATTAAATCGGAAGAGCTCACGAAAATATTTGGTGAGGATGAAAATAAAGCCAATGGATTATATCTTGATAAAGTGATTGCAGTTTCAGGTGTTGTTAAAGCGATAGAAAAAGATGAAAAAGGTGCTTACACTATTATATTAAATGGTGACAGCGAATTAACTACTGTTACTTGTCAGATGGATGAAAGACATAATGAAGAGGCCACGGAAGTGAAAGAGGGAACTACTATTACAGTAAAAGGTTATTGCACTGGATACCTTATGGACGTGATCCTGATAAGATGTGCAGTTGATAAATAGATTAAACTTTAAACAAATAAATAAAAAAATGAAAAAAGTAATTTTTGCATTCACGATGATTTTGATGTCCTTTAATTTGCTTACTGCACAGGACAAGATCTTTACAAAAACCGGCACTATTAATTTTGATGCATCAGGTGAAATGGAAACTATTGCGGCTATAAATAAAAAGGCCACATGTGTTGTTGATACCAAAACCGGTGCAATGGAATTTGCGGTGTTGATGAAAGCATTTACATTTGAAAAGGCTTTAATGGAAGAACACTTTAATGAAAATTACGTTGAAAGTGATACCTATCCTAAATCAACTTTCAAAGGAAAGATTGACAATTTGAGCGATATTAAATTCGCAACTGACGGTACCTATTCCGCTAATATTTCGGGAGATATTACCATTCACGGTGTTACAAAAGCTACTACTGCAAAGGGAACTTTTACAGTAAAGGGTGGCAAAGTAACCGGAACATCAAATTTCAAAGTTTTGTTGTCCGATTACAAAATATCGATTCCATCAGTGGTGGCTGCAAATATCAGCAAGGAAGCAACGATTACGGTCGATGTTTCACTGGATCCACTTAATTAACAATATTAAATCCCGAATGTATAATGCATTCGGGATTTATTTTTATTTTTAAGGCTTCACTAAAAACCAAACTATGAAAAATGTTTTACTCACTGTTATAATGTTTATTGCGGGCAGCAACTTTGTAAAAGCACAAGATCTGTTAGACCTTCTTGGAGAAGAAGAACCAACTACAGTCTATGTAAAAAATGCTTTTAAATCTTCCCGTGTAATTAATGGACAATCGATGGAAATGATCGCAAAGGGCACACTGGATTTTAGAATTTTGCATAGATTTGGTGAACTAAGTGGCGGCGCATACGAATTTTTTGGTTTGGATGCTGCGAGTATGCGATTGGGATTTGATTACGGTATCACTAAAAATTGGACAGTTGGAGTTGGACGCAGCACTTCCAGAAAAGAATTGGATGCTTTTGTAAAATACAGAATTATGCAACAGTCAACAGGAGAAAAAAATCATCCCTTCTCTTTATTATATGTTGGTGGTGTAACCTGCAACGGATTGGAGTGGGAAAATCCCGATATTACAAATTATTTTTCTTCGCGTTTGGCGTTTTATAATCAAATAATTATCGGAAGAAAATTCAGCGACAGGTTAACGCTGCAATTATCTCCTACCTACTTACATAGAAATTTAGTTGATCTTATAGATGAACCTAACGATCTTTATGCATTAGGAGTTGGTGGAAGAATAAAAATAACACAACGCCTCGCACTTACCGGTGATTATTTTTATGTCTTTAATACCACGGATAGCACTGCCATTAATCCCCTTTCTATCGGTGTAGATATAGAAACCGGTGGTCACGTATTTCAATTGCATTTCAGTAATGCAGTAGGT
>Ga0163149_10000325_pt1 | contig 63402 bp, 61 predicted proteins | sample OliLakLV19MP5G1_FD_148604 | JGI IMG/M metagenome (GOLD analysis project Ga0163149, IMG submission 148604) | Freshwater microbial mat bacterial communities from Lake Vanda, McMurdo Dry Valleys, Antarctica - Oligotrophic Lake LV.19.MP5.G1 | ecosystem: Environmental > Aquatic > Freshwater > Lake >...
TACTTCGCAGTAAACACCCTTGCTTTGGACTAACGGTTCCCGTTAGATGGCCCGTTTAGGACTTTAACCTTAAAGAACTGTGGCATGCATAGCGCACAATGGGCAGCCCGGAAATAAAATTCCGGGCTTTTTTTATTTTTATTATTTCTCATAACACTACTGAATATAAAGGCCTTGCGGAAAATACGGTGCAGCAAAATCGAAAAAATACGTAGTAAAGTTATGTATTTCAAAATCTGGTTTCTATCTTGTCAATCCTTCCGGACGGAAACGGAATGGACAAAAAACCTTGAGCAAACTACTTTTAACCCTCATCAGCGGAGGTATTTTCTTTTCTGCCTGCACAAAAGAAAAAAACCTCGCCCCGCAGCCTGAACAAGTTGTTCCCTGCAAGTTACAAACGGAAAATCCTTCCGGACGTTCTTATAGTTCTGGAAGCGTTGTTGAATTTAACTGTACTGAAAAACATTGTGGTCTATTACCCCTGAGTAGTAAAAACTACTGGGTATATGAAGACTCTGTTTACAACTATGGAGTTTTTGTGAAAGTACAATACGATACACTTCGCTTTTCTTCAAATAAGAAGTCCCTTTCTGACGGGTTGACCTGGTGGGAAAGTAATATTATGATCGGGCTTCCAGAGATCTTATATGCGAATGACTCTGCTTTTTTTGCGCTCAGCGACAGAATGTTTACACCGGATGTTATAGATGCGCGTAAGGATTTTATGATCCCGGCCGGTGATTCTGTAAAATACCTCAGCAATTTTCAGGATGCCGCTGCCCAAGGCCGTTCAGTAAAACTGGCTGCTCCGGTACTTACTTCATTTGGTACCTTTAACAGCTGCTTCTTTTTTGAGAAGAATGCCCGTAATTACCGCAAAGACCAGATTTATTTTAAACCAGGGCTTGGTGTGATCAAATATATTCGGGAAGAAGCTCCTTTGGGTGACCGGAATATAAAGCTGCAACAGGTTTCCACCCTAATCGCCGTTCATATTGAATAACCGGTTTCCTTTCTTTTAGCCGGCTGTTTGGTTACCATTTTTCATGCTTTGCCTAGAGCAGGTTAACTCTGTTTTAAAATAACATGAGAGAAGGGGTGACTGATTCCTTGATGATAATTCTGTAAATCCCTATCTGTGCTGCAATTGCAATTGCCATTCTTCTTATCTCAGTAACAGCGGGTATGGAGAAAATATGGACGAGTGTTTGCCCGTAAACGCCAATGCAATGGTCTTAGATTGCAGTTTCTACTCAGTGTAATAACCCATGCTAAAGAAATATTTGCTCTCGCTAGCTTATATGGCTTTAAAATTAGTTGGCAGCGCTTCCTCTCCCGAGTGATAATAGCGTGGCACAGCAGCAACAAAAAGTTTCACCTCTCCATAAAAGCATTAGTAAAGAAACTGTAGAAGGCTGAAGTCTGCTATGTAAAAAAAAGTAGTGGTTTAAAGGACACGAAATTTTGAAAAATTAACCTAATCAACAAAAAAACACTGCCCCTTTTGAAAGAGACAGTGCTTTGCTTATATACTGATTGCTGAAATACTATGGTAAGATAATTATCCGCTTGCTGTTGCCGCCATTCCAGCTGAGCAATGCTTTATTATCACAGTTACCATTGTTGGGGAATCCAAAATCAAGCAGTAGTACCCTGCTATTGATCTTTATTTTCAGAGTTCCTTCACTAATCCAGGGACAGGCTACTTTTTTGATAAGAGGATCTTCGGTATTAAGATTAACCGTTGTCCCATTGTTAAATGTTGTTTTTGATCGGCCGGTTATTTTGTACACATCATCCCTTACCTGGCCCGTTAGCATACCTGCGATCTGGGAAACGGTTTTAGTGCCTTCATAACTGTAGCCCCTTCCGGTCGGGAACGTTACTTTACCATCTACGACAGCGATGCTCCATTTATGTACGGGGGGATCAGATAGGTTAGCGAAAATCTTTGTACCCTCAATATGTACCCGGTTGACATAATAGCGTACAAAAGTCATTGTAACTACAGAACCCGGACGACGAACAGGTGCCGTAAAATGCAGGACGATCTTACCCCTTCTTACTTTACCATCAAGACCACGGCAACTGTCGCCAAAGTCGATCGTAACTGTTTTAGGATACGTACTGTCGTTAGGGGTAACGGTAATAACAGCACAATCACCTATTCTTTCCCGGAGTTCTAAAAAACGTGGTAAGAATATCCGACCTTGTGTGGCGCTGCGTCCTTCAACACCAAAACCACCGGCATTACCTTCTTCTTCGGCAGCAGTAAAGGCGATATCATCCGCATCATCAAAGCTGGCTTCTATCTGTGCACTTTCATCTGATAAAATAGCGGCTTCTTCTTCCGTTACCGTTTCAGAAGATGCGTTACTTAAACTGTTCTCTTTTTTACAAGAAGTAAAAATTAAAGCGGAAAATAATACTGCCACAGCAGCCAAAGTGATCCGGTTAATGAATAAAGTTTTCATGGCTATACTTTTTGGGTTTATAAATTAATAACGGAACTTTTGAACTGTATGGAGGAAGAAAGTTTAAAGACCGTTAAATTATTTTATTTTCCGTCCTGAATGAAAGGCATCCTGGAATATATACGTCGCTATTTCGCTGGTACTGATAAGAAAGTGCTCCTGTCAATATCTTTTTTTACAGCCCTTTTTGTATTTATTAATTATCATTTTGGACTCGATGGCTTCATCCGAAAAAATAATTCACTGGCGATTAAACTTATTAGCTGGTATATAGTCTTCCTGGCAGCCTTTGCTATTCCTTATCTCATTACAGGGCTGGTAACCCCCGGCGGCTATAACAGTAAGACTCCATTTCTCTTTCTGCTATTGTTTGCCCCTTTGATCTTTGCAATAAAGATCAGCCTGCCTGTTTCCTTTCATTTTTCTGATATGCTGAGCTGGAATAATTACTGGAACAATATTGTTTACTGGCCCGTATTACTCCTCATCGTTACAGGAATACTATTTGTGATATGGAAATTATTTGACCGCAGCCAGCCTTTTTATGGCTTAACAACAAACAATATTGTTTGGAAACCCTACCTGCTCATGTTGCTGATCATGCTTCCGCTGATTGCAATCGCATCTACCCAAGCAGATTTTTTAGCGCTGTACCCCAAAATAAAATCTGTTGCAGAAGTCTATTATGAGCAGGATATTACCTGGTGGCATAAACTATTATTTGAACTATCCTATGGCAGTGATTTTATAGGCATTGAACTTTTCTTTCGTGGCTTTCTTATACTAACCTTTATTAAATGGGCAGGCAAAGATGCTATCTTACCAATGGCATGTTTTTATTGCACCATTCACTTTGGCAAACCCCTTGGAGAGTGTATCAGTTCTTACTTTGGGGGCATCCTCCTCGGAATTGTAGTTTATAACACCCGATCCATACTTGGAGGATTGATGCTTCATTTAGGAATTGCCTGGTTGATGGAACTGGGTGGCTATATCGGGAATACTCTGATCAAATAGTCCATTCATCATGTACAACACCGACTAAATAATACTGTCCGTCTTTTTGTTTGAACACAAGGCGGAGACTTCTCCAGTCGGTTCCCTCATATTTTTTTTCAAACCCCGAAAAATGGCTTTCTGTAAAATCACATCCTGTATAAACAGCCAGCAAATTGTTTTGTGAAGTGCTGCCACCTATAAACTCATTCACTTTACGGGTCTCCGGGTTAAGGAAATCCACATCATAAACAAATTCCCTTATATACTCACCGATAGTATATTCAATGGGCTCGCCAGAGCCATCGAATTCACCCCAGGTCATCTTGCGTTGCTTTTTTGCTCCGGCTTCTGTTTTAAATCTTGTGGCAGTAAATTTTAGATGCCCCGCCGTATCAACAAAAGCATTGGGGGAAAAGCGCAGTCCTTCATCAGGATGAATAAACAATGCTAATGAGTCGTATGCTTTGCTTTTAAAAGCGGATAATATTTTTTTGCTGAGGTTCAGTAAAATCGAATCTTTCGGCACTTGTACCGGAGGCACGTCGACCTTTGTCGTTTCGTTTATAACAACCGGTTCATCCTGTTTCTTAACCTTTTTATTTTTGCAGGCAAATAAGAGGAAGCAGAACAGCGATAAGGTTAATAATATTCGCATAAAAAGAATTTCAAAAAAAAGTTACAAGCCGGTAAGCCGGATTTTGTCGTGGGCTATCATTTATCTGTTCCTGCAGTTACCCGCAGGACTCAAGCTGCCTACCCTGTACCCTGTCCCGCCGAAGCGTGACTTGAACGAGCCGCTCTTATAACGGTACTATATGTGGCATTTCAGCATGCAAGGTTTACCCGCAAATGATGTTACCATCAAAAGCTGTGAGCTCTTACCTCACATTTTCAACCTCACCCCAACCCTCTTCACAAGTGGAGAGGGAGAGGCAGTTATTTTCTGTGGCACTATCTGTTCCCGTTTAAAACGAGACCCGGCTCTTCACCGGTGCATTGCTCTATGCTGTCCGGACTTTCCTCCTTCCCGCCAGCGGCGTGAAAGCGATAGCCTGGCTTGTAACTGGACAAAGATAATTTTTTCAATGGAGCTATCTGAAACTTTTAGGTAGAGGCATTCTTGTACCACCGCTGGCTTTTAGTATTGAAAGAAAATCTCCGTCGCCCCATAACCAAAGCGTGGATCATACTGGTTCACAAAAGATTTGACTTCTCTTTTTAAACGCAAAATATCATGTATCTCATCCCGCAGCACCCCTTGCCCTACTCCATGTATAACAATTAGTGAATGCTGGTGATGGGCGACCGCCAGCTGGTAATATTTTTCAAAGGTCTTCAACTGGAGACTTACGATATCATAGTTACTCATATGCTTCCAGTCGTCGGCCAGTTTTTCAATATGCAAATCGATCACAGTCCGGGCCGGTTCCAGGTGCTGCCTTGCTTTGGATGCTTCATAGATTTTATATCCCCTTTCGGCCAGCCTACCCATTTCAACAGTGTCTTCAATTAGTTTATCGGGGTAGTTTTCGAACAGTAACTGTGAAAATGTTGCCTGGTTCTTTGCTTTCAGTTCTTCAATTTTGGCAAACAATTGTTTAGGCTTCAGTTTTACTGAAGTCTCAAAATGGTCGGCTTTCTTTTTATCCGGTTGCAGCAGCGAGAAATCAAATTCAAAAGTAGGACTGTCATTCAGATCAGCAAAGTCCACATCATGCACGTAAAAATCTTCAAAGGGCTGAACTGTGTTCTTTAATTCAAAATCAGGTTTGCCAAAAAAATGAAGCTTATAGACAAAGTTATAAGGTGTTTCTGTTCTATTGATCAGGTGCAATTTCAATTCCTCTACCACTACATCACCAAACTCATCGTTATCCATCACGGGTAAAAAAGTGAGCCATACACCATCCACTACTCTTTTTTCGGTTGGTCGCTTTTCTTTCCGGATATCATCAATAAATTGCTTCTCCTTTTTGGCGGGGAACAATTTTTTTTCTGAAAATCGCTTGAAATATGGGAAGTCCACCTGGTCCATATAGACCGGGAAAGAAACGCCTTTCACATCCACCAGCAGCATTTTATCATTAATAATATCAACTACCTGTGCTTCTTCGTTGGAGTGGAGTATTAAAACAGTATCACCGACCTGGTACTTCATATTGCAAAAATAAGAATGCCACCCCGAAACAAAGGGATGGCATTCAATTATGCTGGTATTTTAATTTTCCGATTTCTCTTTAGCCAGTTTACTGTGGCTATAACTATACAGGAAGTAGATTACCAGCCCTATGGCCAACCAGATTAAGAAACGCATCCAAACCTTATGGGTTTCTTGCGCCATCAGGTAGAAACAGCTGATCACCCCCAATACCGGGATCAGTGAAAGCTTTTTTGTGAACGATAAGACTGCCATAATAATAGCGATCACCCAGAAAGCTGCCATGGGCCAGGTGTCTCTGGTCCAGATATCTTCAGTAAAATGGGATGGCACTTTAGTAACAATAAGCGCCACAGCGGTTATTAGCAGAACAGGATAAATAAATTGCGCATTGGCATAGGGCACTTTAAATTTGCTTTCCGGTCTTTCTTTGCGTTGCTGTAAAACAAGAATACCTGCACAAACCATCACAAAGGCAAAGAGGGTTCCAATACTGGTCAACGAGAGAACTTCACTCAGGTTCAGGAATAAAGCAGGAACCGCAACTACTATACCTGTAAGTATGGTTGAGAAAGACGGTGTACCATATTTCGGGTGAATACGGGAAAATATTTTCGGTAACAACCCATCCCGGCTCATACTCATCCATATCCTCGGTTGCCCCAGCTGGAAAACCAGCAATACACTAGCTGTGGCGACGATCGCACTAATGGCAACAATACCACCGATAAATTTTAATCCCCTTTCATCAAATACCATGGCCAGCGGGTCGCCGACATTTAATTTGGTATAATGTACCATTCCCGTCAATACTAATGCCAGCAATACATAGACAATCGTACAAATGATCAGGGAATAAATCATAGCCCTTGGCAGGTCCCGTTGGGGATCCTTACACTCCTCCGCAGTAGTGGAAATGGCATCAAAACCGATATAAGCGAAAAACACTGCAGAAACACCTTTCATAATTCCACCAAAACCTTCGGGTGTAAATGGAGACCAGTTAGAAGGATTTACATAATAAGCGCCAAGCACAATGACAAAGAAAATAACCGCCAGCTTGATGATCACCATCAGGTTACTTGCCGAACGGGATTCCTTGATACCCCTGAATACGATATAGGTGATCAGGGCCACTATCAATAAAGCCGGTATGTCCATGATCAACCGTAAGCCGCCTAAGTGTGGCGCATCGGCCCAGGCTGAAATAGCATTGTCCGATGCTCCCGTTTTCGCAGTCATATAATCCATCGTCATCCAGTCGGGAATATGTAACCCTGCCTTGGACATCAGGTTGGTAAAATAATCACTCCAGGAGATCGCCACCGCAATATTGCCGATCGCATATTCCATCAACAGATCCCAGCCGATGATCCAGGCAAATATCTCACCAAAAGCAACATACGAATAGGTATAGGCGCTTCCGGATACGGGAACCGTAGAGGCAAATTCGGCATAGCATAAAGCTGCAAATCCACAGGCAATAGCCGTAAATAGATAGAGGAACACCACACCCGGCCCCCCACTTGAAGCTGCAGAACCGATCCCACTGAAAATTCCGGCTCCTATCACTGCTGCCACACCAAAAAATGTAAGGTCCCGAACACCCAGCACTTTTTTCAATCCGAGGGAATGTCCGTCATGAAGCCCCGCTTCAGCATCCTTAAGAATCGTAGTAATGGATTTCTTTCGAAATAGTTGATTGGACATGGCTGTTGGTTTTGGTTGATCAAAATAGGAAAAAAAATGATTGAACGGATATTTAGTTGCCCACTTTTAAAGGAACGGCAAGAATCTGCATGATTAAAATCAGTCCTCCAGTAGACTACCGTCAGAAACAAGGTGTCTTATTCGCAGGATATTTGTGTCAACAAAAAAAAATAATATGGAGACATCAATTCAACACGTTTATACACCGGCCTACCGGAAATCTGTTTCAAAAACCTCGGTCTGGAAAAGATTTATCACCTGGGCGGACGGACAGGAAGAAAACCGCTTTGGCTGGGTGGCTTTTTCGATAGCCGGTCATGGTTGTGCTTTTACGATCATGACGGTCGCAACGATCCTGCTGACGGGTAACCACTTTATTTTCTGGCCTTTTGCAATTGCTGCTATGACAATACCGCTGGTATTGAACCTGGCTGCATTACCAACAAAAATAACGATACCTGTCTTATTTTTTAGTGTATTGATGGATTTGGTGATTGTCGGCCTGTGCCTGACCAATGGTTTTGATATGGCCGCCAGCTTCCGATAATATTAATGCTCCCTCTTCACCAGGAAATGGGCCAGCTCTTTGAGTGGCTCTTTTCTTTTGGATAGTACCGCAATATCTTCCAGGTGATTGAATGCTTCGTCCAGGTATTTATTTTTAAGTTCCAAAGCCCATTCATCGGCCTTGCAATCGCGGAACAATTGTACAACTCTTTCGATCTTATCCGGTGCATTTCCAGCCAGTAAATTCTTCAGCTCTTTTAACTGTGTTGCAGAAACTGTTTCATGGGCATGTAAGAGTAGAAATGTTTTTTTATTGGCAAGTATATCACCTCCTACTTGCTTACCAAATTTCTGGGGGTCACCAAAAGCATCCAAATAATCATCCTGCACCTGAAAAGCAATACCCAGTTTTTTGCCAAACTCATAAAGCAGGTGTTGGTTTCTCTCCCCTGCCCCACCCAGAATAGCCCCGGTTTGTAAACTAGCGGCCAGCGCCACAGATGTTTTCAATTCGATCATCTTAAGGTAAGATGATAAACTTATGCTATCCAATTTTTCAAAATCCATATCCATCTGCTGTCCCTCGCATACTTCTTTGGCCGTCCGGTTGAAAAGATGAAGAATAGATTGCAGGTACTCAATGCTGATCTTGTTCAGTTCTTCGTAAGCTGCTACCAGCATTACATCACCCGCCAGTAAAGCTGTATTCTCTCCATACTTTGTATGAACGGTCTCCATACCCCTGCGAAGCGGGGCCTTGTCCATGATATCATCATGTATCAGGGTAAAATTGTGAAACAGCTCAATAGCCGTACCCACATGCCAGGCATCCTCTTTTACATTGTCAAAAAGTTCATTCCCCATCAGGCAGAGAACGGGGCGGATTCTTTTACCACCTAAATTGAGAAAATACTCATTGGGATCATACAAAGAAGCCGGTTCAACAGGAAAATGCCTTTTATCGAAGTATAAAGCAAATTTCTGGGAGAGGAGTTCAAATGATTGCATGGGACTAAATTGTTGTTCCTTTAATAATTCCTTCCAGGGCCAGAATAGTTTTAACCAATAAAAAAAATGAAGATAGTTTTTCCCTATTATATTTTTTTAATAGCCGGGGAAAAAAATTTTTATACACTGAAGTTGAACATTCTATAGAGGACCTTTTAGGAATTAGCATGATATTATATTTATATCCATCCTTTCGAAAATCAATGGTACTGTAATGATCGAAGACATCGTTGTAAAAAAGAGAAAAGCCTTTTTTCTCCAATTCAAGAAAAAGAATATTTCCGATATCATCCTGTTTGACAGGCTCACGGCCATGAAAATCAATCAGAATATTCATTCTACTTTTTCTTTTTACCTTTTTCTTTACTTGTTTTTTCAATAGCTGTTTCGGCTGTCACTACCCATTCATAATCCAATTGCCGCTTGGTAAGATTCGCCGCTACTACTTTGATCGTTACTTTATCTCCCATATTGAATTTCTTACCACTGCGTTGCCCTACGAGGCAATAATCACTTTCCACATGCCGGAACTCATCATACTCCAGCAAACTGTTGACACTGACCAATCCTTCACATTTATGCTCTACCGTTTCCACCCAAAAACCAAAACTGGCCACCCCGCTTATCACCCCTTCAAAATCTTCACCCAGGTAGTTTTTCATATACTGCACCTGTTTGTATTTGTTCGAAGCTCTTTCTGCTTCCATCGCCGCTCTTTCCCGTTCACTGGTATGTTTGCATTTTTCTTCCAGCTTTTTATCAGGATTGATTTTATTATTCAGCACGTCTTCCAGGATGCGGTGCACCTGCACATCAGGATAGCGACGGATCGGTGATGTAAAATGGCAATAGTGCTCAAACCCTAATCCGTAGTGCCCTACATTTCCCGTTGTATATTTTGCTTTTGCCATGGTACGTATACCCAGTTGTTCCAGCACATGCTGTTCAGGTTTGCCATGTACATCTTTCAATAGCTGGTTGAAAGATGCAGCGATCGTATCGGGAGAAGTTGTATCAAATTTATGTCCGAATTTTTTAGCAAAAGCTGCAAAAGGCAGTAATTTTTTTTCATCCGGATCATCATGTGTACGGTACGGGAATGGCAATGGTTTACCATTGACCTTGATCTTGGAAATATTCTCGGCCACCGTCCGGTTCGCCAACAACATAAATTCCTCGATCAATTGATGGGCCTCTTTGCTTTCTTTGATCATAATCCCAATGGGATTTCCCTTTTCATCCAGTTTGAAGCGAACTTCCTGGGAAGAAAAATTAATAGCCCCGTTGTTAAACCGTTTCTTCCTGAACTTCTGTGCCAGGTCATTTAATATCAATATTTCTTCCGCATGCATTCCCATTTTGTTCTCTATGATCTCCTGCACTTCTTCATAGGTAAAGCGATGATCGGAATGGATCACCGTCTTTCCCAACCAGTATTGCTTCACATCACCTTTTGGTGTTAGCTGGAAAATGGCAGAGAATGTAAGTTTATCCTCATGCGGGCGAAGAGAACAAAGCACATTGGAAATATGTTCCGGTAACATCGGATTGACACGGTCTGGTAAATAAACAGAAGTAGCACGGTGATAGGCTTCTTTATCCAGGGCTGTATCAGGCTCCACATAATGGCTTACGTCAGCAATATGTACACCTATCTCATAATTCCCGGTTTTTAATTTCCGGAATGAAATGGCATCATCAAAATCTTTAGCATCTACCGGATCAATCGTTATCGTAAATATTTCCCGGATATCATTTCTTTTTTTGATTTCATCAGCTGTGATTGTGTCGGGTATCCGGGCTGCCACTTCCAGGGCCTCCTCCGGAAATTCGAGGGGAAAACCTGCTTCCAGCAGGATCTCTTTCATGGCAGCATCATTGCTATTATCGGCATCCAACACAGTTACCACTTCACCGATGGGTCGCTTGCCATCATTTTCCCATTGCAAGAGCTTCACAACAACCTTGTCGTTATCTTTTGCTCCTTTAGTAGATGGCAGTGGAATAAAAATATCTGGCATTGGTTTATCCATTTCCGCAATGAAAAAAGCAAAGCCTTTATTCATTTGCAACCGCCCGATAAATTCGCTCCGTTTCCGGTGCAATACTTCTTTTACAGCACCCTGCATCCGGCGGCCATCGCTGCGTATTTCCTTGATCGCTACCCGAACAGTATCGCCATGCAGAGCCGTATTGAAATCACCCGGCCGAATCATTACATCAATATCCATCCCTTCGATGGTAACAAAGCCCATTCCAGACCGGGTAATATCCATCATGCCTTTGAGCAATTTCCCGGTTGAAGAAGAGGAACGCTGTTTGTCTCTATTTTTTTTCGTCTTTGAATTTTTTCTTCCCATAAAAAGTTGCTATTTAGCTTTTTTAAAATTCCCGATAAAGTCCTCCACCGATTTATCGAATTGGTGGCCTTCATCAAAAAGAAATTGGTGACGAACCGGAATGACATATAATGGCAGCACTGCAATTTCATGCGTGAATTTGGCTAACCGTACGGCGTCTTTCTCCGTTGTCAAAATAATTTTATTGGTTGTTTCTATTTTTTGAAATTTTTGTTTGATCTCGTTCAGGTCATCAATGGTAAAGATATGATGGTCTGCATATTGAAGCATCTGGTAACTATTGCTGTGTTCCTCCAGCATTTTTTTTAATGGTTTTGGGTTTGCGATGCCCGTGACCAGCAATATCTCGGTTTTTTCACTGGCCGTAAAAGTTTCCTTTGTACTAATATGGTACATTTGGCCATAATCAAGAGCTGTAAAAAATATCGCTTGTCTACTAACCGGGTTAATCTCCTTTTTTATTTTCTGTTTTTCTGTTTCGCTTATGCCCGGCGGACATTTCGTTACTATAATGATCTCGGCCCTTTTATAACTGTTTTTCACATCCCTCAGGTCGCCGGTGGGTAGATAAAAATCCCTGGTAAACAAATTATTAAACTCGGTTAGCAGGATATTAAGCCCCGCTTTGATAGACCGGTGCTGGAAAGCATCATCCAAAATGATAGCCTGCGTCAGCGGTTGGTCGTGCAGGAGTTGGGGGATGGCCTGGATCCGCTCCTCACCCACTGCCACCGGCACATCCGGGAACTTTTGATGAAACTGCATGGGCTCATCTCCAATATCCAGTGCCGTAGAATGGGCATTGGCCAGGGCATACCCTCTTGTTTTCCTTTTATAGCCCCGGCTTAACGTAGCTACTTTGAATTTATCTTTCAGGCCTGCCACCAGGTATTCTACCATCGGTGATTTGCCAGTACCCCCAACGGAAAGATTACCGACACAAACCAGGGGAAGCCCAAAACTGGTGGATTTAAAAATGTTCTTATTGTACAGCCAGTTTCTTATACTGATCCCTAGCCAGTACAGTAAGGCAAATGGCAATAAAAGTATACGGAATGATTTGAGAAAGAAATTAGAAAACATAAACTGATTGCGGCGTCATACAAAGGTTTAAAGGTACGTCAAAATCAGCCTTATCACTTATTTCATCTACCGGCTCAAAATAGGAGAACCCTACTTTGATGCAATCCTTTCGTGTCTCCGCTAAAAATTTATCATAAAACCCTTTGCCATAACCAACCCGACAGCCTTTGTTATCAAACGCCAGCAACGGAACCAAAACCATGTCTATTTCCCCTGCGGCCAACCTGTTTCCCTCCTCGGGTTCATAAATATGATATTCGTTCTTTAGAAAATTGGTTTCTGCATCCGTGGTAACGGCTACCATTTCATCCATAAAAAAATCCGTTTTGGGATAGGCGACCAGTAAGCCGGGGTTTTTAAATTCCAGGTAATCGGTAAACAAATGTGTATTGGATTCGCCATTTTCTTCTATCGGCCAGTAAGAAAGTAAAAAATTTATAAAAGGAAGTTGTGCCTTTTGAAACTGGATCAGTAACAGGTCATCCAGTTTAGCCTTTTCAGCAGACCCCAGCTGGTTTCTTTTCTCCCGGTAAATATTTCTAAGTTCTTTTTTGGTCATGCTTCCCGGCTTTCAATAAAAGTAGAAAAAATGGTCGTACCATAATTTCGTTCCGATTTATAAAACGGGAAGTCTTTATAATTATTCCTGGGTGTATGTTCCAGAACAAACCACCCGTCTTTTTTCAAGAGTTTTTTTTCGAAGACCTCTTTAGGGAGATTGTCAATAGAAGTGAGTGCATAAGGTGGTCCGGCAAAAATAAAATCAAACTGGTCGGCACATTGGTTCATAAACTTGAAAACATCCATCTTCACTGCTTTTAAATTTTCTATCCGTAAAGCAGCCGCCGTTTTTTTAATGAAATCATACATAACCGTATCCTTCTCCACGATCGTTAGGTCAGTCACTCCCCTGGAGGCCAATTCATAGCTGATACTGCCGGTACCGCCGAACAGGTCAAGGCTTTTGATCTCCTCAAAATCAAGGTTATGCTGTAATACATTGAACAATCCTTCCCTGGCAATATCCGTCGTGGGCCTGGTATAAGGCATATTATTCGGCGGGTTAAATTTTCTTCCGCCATGTTCCCCTCCTATGATGCGCATTGTGCCAGGTCATTAAGTGAGGTGAAGAAATGGGACGGGTAATCGCTTTGTATATTCCAACCAGGTTCCCTGAACCTACTATTTTTAAAATACTGGTAAAGCTCATTGTACAGGGATGATTGCTGATCGATTAAACCGGACAATTGGAGCTCTGCCTGCTGTTGCGATAAACCAAACTGCTGGCAGGTTTTTAATAAATAAAATAAAACATCCTCCGGTACAGCGTACTCAAAAGTTTGTGCCAGTAAAAACGTATTTCCCTTTACTGCAAGAATCATAAAATCATTTTTCCGGAAATCAACCGCCAGCGTACCTGCACTACCTGTTGAATTGATACTTTTTAATCCTAATGAATACTGGTGCATGAATGTGGCCGCAGGTAGTTTTTGACTTATCCATTCCCGTATGGCTTTTGGAGCCGCATAAATATTATTTAACTGCCATTCCGCAATAGATTCCGATACAACATGGGAATCTCCTATAGGGCCACTTGCAGCTGTTAAAAGCAACCCAGCATCTTCCTGTTTATTATACTGTGAAGAAACCAGCGTGCTTTGAGGAAAATCGTACACTACCTTTACCCTGTAAAATGAAGTGGCCAGCAACGGGTAAGCAGTAAAGAGTGCTGTTAGTTCGCTTTCATTCCACCCGGTCGTTAGCTGGTCATCGGTTGTGCAATAAATTAGCTGGTACAATTCCGTACCTGTTGGGTTGGTGATAGCAAAAGCAACATGTTTTTCCCCCAGTCTGAGCGACAATACCTGCTGCCCGCTTTCACTATGCCCATTGTCAATATGAAATAATTGTTTCAATTGGTTGTTTTCAGGTCGTGCAATAATAGACAAAAATTTAAATATCGTAGGTTTGCCAACTTTTATGGCAACTGTTGCACCAAATAGCAATTTACGGGTAGAGATCAGTAACCGGCAGATCCTGAAGATCGCATTACCGGTAAGCCTTGCCATTTTAGTACCCCAGTTTAATTTTATTACCAACAATATATTCCTTGGACATTACAATCAGCAAGCATTAGCCACGGCTGGTATCACCGGAGTTTATTACCTGATCTTTGCGATGATCGGGTTTGGACTGAATAGTGGGTTACAGACATTGATTGCCCGGAGGGCAGGAGAAAACAGGCCGGAAGAAATCGGAAAAATATTCGGGCAGGGTGTTTTTATTTCACTGATTATAGCTGCTTTGGGTATATTACTTACCTGGTTTGTGGCACCTATCATTCTGAAAAATGTTCTTCATTCCCCGGATACGGCGAACGATGCCATCCAATTTTTAAAAATACGGATATGGGGGCTGCCATTTCTGTACGTGTACCAGATGCGGAATGCATTACTGGTAGGTACCAATAACAGCCGCTATCTTGTTGCAGGCACACTCGCCGAAACGATTACCAATATTGCTTTTGATTACCTGTTCATCTTCGGTCACTGGGGTTTCCCGGAAATGGGTTTAAATGGTGCAGCGGTCGCATCCATCATCGCAGAATTCATTGGCATGTTTGTGATCTTTATTGTGATTCATTATAAAGGGATCGAAAAAAAGTTTGCTGTGTTCAATCATTTGAAATGGAACCGGGAGTATACAAAACTGATACTGTCCATATCGCTCCCATTGATCTTTCAGCTGGCCATCAGTATTATCAGCTGGGAATTCTTTTACATCCTTGTCGAGCATCACGGGCAAACCTCGATGGCTGTTTCAAATGTGATGCGGAATATTTTTGGCTTACTCGGCTGTTTTACCTGGGCGTTTGCGTCAACCAGCTCCACGATGGTCAGCAACATTATCGGACAGGGTAAAAAAGAGGATGTGCAGGGATTAATTTATAAAATTGTAAAAATCAGTACCGGCTTCGCTATTATTATTGCGGTTTTGATCAATATTTTCCCTGAACCCCTATTAGCTGTATTTGGCCAGAACGAGGCCTTTATGAAAGCTGCTATCCCCGTAGTAAGGGTTGTTTCGCTGGCCATGGTGTTGATGTCTTTTTCCGTGGTATGGCTTAATGCGGTAACCGGTACCGGTAATAGTCGCCTCACCTTTCTGATCGAGTTGATTACCATCACACTTTACTGCATCTATGTGTACCTGGTACTCGAGAAATATGATCTTTCCATTACCTGGGGTTGGATGAGTGAATGGTTGTATTGGCTGAGCATTTTTGGGCTATCCTACTGGTATATCCGCAGCGGAAAATGGAAAGGGAAAGTGATTTAAATGATATTTCGGTTGCCTTTTTTGCCTATTTTTACAGGCTTAAATATTCTATCAACATTTACAATAAGTAAACAAAGAGTTATGAAAAAGTATTTTATTTACCTGCTAGCTGCAGGACTTTTTAGTGCGACGACGGCGTCTTCACAGGCTGATGCTAATGCTAATCTTAATCAGGCATCGAATGGAGGAGGCACTGGAGAAAAAGCATTTAAGACCAGAATGATCCGGGAGGCAACCAATGAGCTTTTTGAAATCCAGGGTATGGGAGGAACAACTTTTACCAGTTCGAATACAATGGATGGCACTTCTAACAGCTTTAAACATTCCCTGCAAATTTTGATTGGACTTGTTCCGGTTGCAAAAACCCCCAACCCAACTATTTCTTTTCAGCTGATTTTTTACTCCCCTAACGACAATATTCAACAAGCAGCTACTTCTTTAGAAAATAAAGTTAATATTTACTTTCCGATAGCCGTATATGATGATATCCGGTCAAAACTGGAACAGACTTTTACAGCCAGGAAGAAAGTAACAATCAAAGTAGTTCAACAAACGAATGGGTACAGGGAAGGAACAATTGTTTTTTAATTCCTTCTTTATAAGATTATAAAAATGCGAAGCGGAACTTCGCATTTTTTTTGCCCCTATTAAAAGTCCCGGCTGTATTTAACACCTACTGTCCCGGTAAATACAGGAATGGGCGGGTGTAATTTCGTAATAGCTATTTCAATCTTCTTTATATGGGGGAACGAGAGGTGAATCAATTCGGTAACTTCCATAACAAAGGTTTCCAGGAGTTCACGGGGTTCTTGCATTTCTGCTTTCATTAAATCATACAAGCGAACATAATTGACCGTGTCTGAAATATCAGTTATTATTCCTGCGGCTGGCAGATAAGAAACAACCAGGTTTACTTCAAACTTATTGCCCGTCTTCCGTTCTTCTGCATATATCCCATGGAAAGCAAAAAAATGCAGGCCTTTGAGCTCTATCGTCATCAAATCTGTCATCGCTGTAGATTAGTGAATTCCCTTTGCACTCAGGTACCTTTCGGCATCTAAAGCCGCCATACAACCAGAGCCGGCAGCTGTTACGGCCTGCCGGTATATTTTATCCTGTACATCACCGGAAGCAAATACCCCTTCCAGGTTTGTTTTGCAAGTACCGGGAATGGTCTTAATGTAACCGGCTTCATCCATTTCTAAAAATCCTTTGAAGATATCCGAATTGGGGTGATGACCAATTGCTACAAAAAAAGCACTTACCGGTATTTCCTGTTTTTCTCCTGTTTGAGTATTCTTTATCCGTACTTCTTCTACTTTTTTATCTCCAAGCACTTCATCCGTTTCACTATACCAGTAAATTTTAATGTTCGGAGTTTTAATCACTCTATCCTGCATTATTTTGCTGGCTCTCATTTCTCCTTTGCGAACAATCATATGAACCTGCGAACAAATTTTAGATAAATACAATGCTTCTTCTGCAGCGGTATCTCCTGCCCCAACAATAGCTACTTCTTTTCCCTTAAAGAAAAAACCATCGCATACTGCACAGGCACTTACGCCATATCCATTCAGTCTTTGTTCACTTTCAATACCGAGCCATTTTGCAGAAGCACCGGTAGAAATAATAATAGCATCAGCTTCTATCCACTTCTCTTCGTCTATCTGTACTTTATGAACAGCACCTAAGAAATCAACTTTGGTAGCCAGTCCATACCGGATATCTGTACCCATACGGGCAGCCTGCTTTTCAAAATGCACCATCATATCCGGTCCTTGTATACCGTCAGGATATCCCGGATAATTTTCTACTTCGGTAGTGATCGTCAGCTGTCCGCCCGGTTGTATGCCCTGGTATAAAACAGGATTTAACCCCGCTCTTGCTGCATAGATAGCTGCTGTATACCCGGCAGGCCCTGAACCAATGATCAAACATTGTATTCTCTCTGTTGTCTCCATTCAATTATTTGTTTATTCCCGCTTTGACGAGATGGTAAAAATAACGGTAAATCATCAATCAGCCGGTCGCTTACATGACTTATGGTTTTAAAAATACCCGGGATAGTAAATTTATTGGGGAATAATAATGGTGCGGAACTGGCTCGCATAACCACCAAAATAACCGAGTCCGCCACCCCTAATATTACTGACCACTTTAGTAGGCGATGAAAAGGGATTACCAACGCTCACATAGGTGTACTCCATGGTTCTCCAGAAATCAAAAGTGGCTTTATCGATATTAGATAGCTTAATCGTAACAGTATCCCCCTTATCAAAAAAACTATAGCCTTCGGATGTTGACCCGTTCCGTAAAATCCCCCTTTCCACCTGCACTTCATAACTGGATCCATCGATCACCTGGTCATCATACACAGAATTAAGGCCAGGGTAAAAATCTTCCCTGTTCCGCTTGGTATAATAACGGATATAGTCGCCAAAACCCGGGGGATCATAGCCGCGAAGCATAACAGCTACTTTTTCGGGCAAATTACCGGCAGGTGCCGGTTTCCAAAATACAGAATCAATACGACGGGTTGTATCCGGGATCGAAGTAACTGCAGTGTATTCTTTTCCCTCCGTCACTATGCGGAGTGAATACTGTTTGTTAAGCTGGCCCACAAAGGCAGTAGCAGGGCTTGCCGGGTCGTTGGAATAATAATAAAAACTGATTCCTGGACCGATTGGCACAACATATTCCTTCAGCTTATGGATGCGTGTGCCATTAGAGACATATACTTCAGCGTTACGCACAAAACTATTGGCCAATGCAGTGAGGTCGATCTGCGAGAAATAAGCCTGGCTTTTAGAAAGATAAACAACCGGTGCCCCGCCATTTTCAATGGTTGCTTCCACGACCAGCTTGGGAGTTACTTCATCCAGTTTAAATTCAACTCCCTTTTCACAGGAAGAAAAAAAAAGGATCAGCAGGATAAAAATTGTAGTGCATTGTTTTGTCATCGGCATCACAAATTTAACGGCCAAAACTGAAAAAGGTTGTAAAAAAACAAACCCGGCCCTGCTTTTGGCGGACCGGATTGTTATATTATAAAAACCCATTTATTTAAAGCGGATAACTTAACCCAGGTAAGCTTTTAAAGCACTACTGTAACGGGCTTTTTGTAAACGCTTAATAGCTCTTTCTTTGATCTGGCGGATACGCTCCTTGGTCAGGTCATATTTTTGACCGATCTGTTCAATGGTCACCCCATTTTCGCCATCGAGGCCGAAATAAGCGTTTACGATCTCTGCTTCTCTTGGTGACAATGATTTCAGCACCCGGCGGATCTCATTTCTCAATGAATCCTTCATTACATTATCATCGGTATCATCACCCCCTTCCAGCAAGTCACCCATGGCTACATCTTCAGCTTCATGCACGGGTGCATCAAGGGAGGTATGACGGGTATTGCTTTGAAAAATGTTATTGATCTCTGTCTCACTCATCTCCAGTAATTCGGCTAACTCTTCTGTTGATGGCTCTCTCTCATGTTCCTGTTCAAAAGCCATATAAGCTTTGTTAGCCTTGTTGTATGTGCCAATTTTGTTTTGAGGCAAGCGGACTAAGCGGCCCTGCTCTGCCAAGGCCTGTAGGATAGATTGGCGAATCCACCACACAGCGTAAGAAATGAATTTGAAACCTTTGGTTTCGTCAAAGCGTTGTGCTGCTTTGATCAAGCCGAGGTTACCCTCGTTAATCAAGTCACTTAATGACAGACCCTGGTGCTGGTATTGCTTGGCTACAGATACAACGAAGCGAAGATTCGCCTGTACGAGTTTATCCAAAGCACGTTGAGAATCTACAGGATTCCGGTTAAACATTTTGATCCGCTGAGCTAATGTGGTCTCTTCTTCCGGCGTGATCATCGAGATTTTAGAAATTTCCTGCAAATATTTCTCAACAGCCTGAGAATCCCTGTTGGTAATCTGGGTAGCAATTTTGAGCTGCCGCATAACTAAATAATTTAAATATCAACGAATAATAGACAGTCTTTGTTTGCAGATTGTTGCAAATGGATAGTTAATTGGAGAAATATGTGTTATACCGTCCTCGACTGTCTGCAAAAGTACCTAATAAAGCCCGTATCTCATAGCCTTTCCCCGTGAAAAATTACTCACAAGCTTATGGAAACGATACCAATTTATTCATAATATCGGAAACACAGGACTGGTATGGCTTACAACGTATATAAGCTATTAGAAAAGGTTGATTTTACAACTCCACCCGGGGCTTAACCGCTCTAGTTGTGGATTTCTTTTGACGAGCTTTACGGGCTAAAACGACCCATATGATCAGTCCGGTAATAAACAGAAGACTGGAAATGACTTCTGCCTGTGTTGGGCTAAAACCAAAGATATTCAGGCGGGTATTAACCCTGATCTTTTCGATAAAAAAGCGCTCCAACCCATTTAGCATCAGGTAAAACCCAAAAAGGGTACCCGGGACGGTAAACTTCTTACGGAAAGACCAAATAACAAGGAAAAGGATGAAACAGAAGACTATTTCATAAAATGATGTTGGATATACACCAACCGGTAATTCGTTGCAAAATTTGGGATCGGTACAGCCGGCTATTTTTTCTCCTACTTCATTTACATTATGAGGGTATTTGTAAGACCACATCCAATCCGGCAGCCAGCTAAATGGCTTGGGATTGGCGTTTTCTATACCCCAGTCACCATCCCCAGATACCTGGCAACCTATCCGGCCCAGAGAATAAGCCAGCATCATTGTAGGGGCCATTGCATCGCCCAGGTGCCAAAAGCCGATCTTGTGCTTTTTAGCATACAAGCCAATTGCCAGACCGGCAAATATCAAGCCCCCGTAAAAAGTGAGTCCTTTGGCAGAAAAAATATAATCAGAAGGATGCTTTAAAAAATCACCCCAATTCTCAAATATATCAAACAGTTTGGCACCTAATAATCCAAAAATCAGTGCAAGGATGGTTATTTCTCCTACCCGGTCATGCGGCCATATCCTGACGGTCCTTTTTTCGGGCTTGGGTAATTTTTGTTTGTTCTTATCCCACCATTTTAGTCCTGCAAAGAGCAATCCGAGGGCAATACCGGCCGGCCAGCTCCCCCGGGATGAAAAGATGAATGCCTGCGGATCATCCGTAGCAGAGCTATCCATGATAAAGAGAGCTACGATCTTGAAACCCAATAAAAAACCGAGTAAAAAGTTAAGGGCCAGGTCAACCAGAGTTGCGGGTTGTCCTACCATTACCTGCATTTCCGTAGGATGGAACAGGCCCTGCTTGCTCTTACGGCGTAATTCGTTTGCCAGTACTATAGCAGAAATGATAAAAGCAATCGCTACAAAAAAACCGAAGGAATTGACGAATCGAAGAAATTTCCACTCTACGCCAAACAGGTCTTTAAAGGCATAATACAGGTTTGGATACATGCTGTTGATTAAGGAAGGCGAATATACTAAAGAAAGCCATGGGCTGTTAGCTGTGAGCTGCTAGTTTTGCGTAACAAGGATAAAAGCTTACTTACTTCGCCCGTCTCGCCATAAATTATTAAGTTTTACCGAAAACGAAAAAAGTTGCAAAGCTTATCGCTCGAAACTAATAGCTCACAGCTCCTAACTGCTCCCTAATTACAGTGCTGGTCAAATGCCCCGATAAGGTTTTGTGCGATCATTTGAGCAGGCCTGCCTTCGATCTGGTGACGTTCGATAAAATGAACCAGCTGCCCGTTCTTAAATAAGGCAATGGCCGGTGAGGAAGGCGGATAAGGCATTAAATGCTGGCGAAGCGTATTGATAGCATCTATATCAAATCCTGCAAAGCTGGTAGTTAAATAAGTTGGTTTTTGTGTGGCATTCGCAACAGCCAGCAATACTCCCGGGCGGGCAGTACCGGCAGAACAACCGCAAACAGAATTAATCATGACCAGGGTCGTTCCTTCTTTTGCCAACTGTGCTTCAACTTCGGAAGAAGAAAGCAATTCATTGAACCCGTTTTCGGTCAACTCTTCTTTCATGGGTATTACTATTTCTTCAGGATACATATATTTTATTCTTTTTTTTATGAAATACAAAAGTAAAGAAAATGTTTACCAAGTAGTGACAGTTGGGTGTCATAAGAAAATATGGCAGCAGAAATTCCTCTTTTCGGAAATTATGTCTTTTAATTCCCCGCAATTCGGACAGAATAGGCAGAAAAAACAGGAGGGAGACCCGGTGGTATGCCGTTTGACTATTATATAAACGTATCACAAAACACAAAAAAATAAAACTAAGTAACCATGACAAACGTAAAATTTAGCAGCAAGCCTTTTGAAGGCACCTTCAACAACCTGGTTGATGATCTTTTTACAGAACTACCTGGCTTTTTTAAAAATGAATTTAACAATTATGACAGAAAGGGTTCCGTTCCGGTCAACGTCAAAGAGACAGTGAACGGTTACCAATTAGAAGTGGTGGCGCCAGGTTTTGAAAAATCAGATTTTAAAGTACAGGTCGATCAGAACTTGCTGACGATTTCGGCGGAAAAAAAGAATGATCCCGATAACAATAGGGAAAAAGAAGATAAACAGCAGCAGATCCGCAGGGAGTACAATTACCGTTCTTTTAAGAGATCTTTCACATTAGATGAAAAAACAGATGCAACGAACATTGGCGCTTCTTACATCAATGGAGTGTTGACATTAAACCTTCCTAAGAAAGAAGTAGTCAAAGCATCGGCTACAGAAATTGTGATTAAATAAAAATATTTTTAAAATCTCTCATAAGCAGTTGGTTTTGGTTTACACCCTCCCGTTTCTACGGGAGGGTTATTTTTTACCCCTATCCTATCAAACCCGTATCAAAACCTGCTCACTGACCAACACAGTCCTGCTTCCTTCTTGTATCGATTAAATATTGGATCTTCCATTATCCATTGAAGCGTACCAATTGAAAAGAGTTCACCCCGCAATGGCTGAAATTTCCTTTATAATAGAATTGGTAGGGTGTCCAGGCGATCGCCAGGGGGCCATCCACTTTTACTACATCAAAAGTGATCCGTTCGTCAGCATTTCCCGGTAACTCTTTGCTAACAAATTCAATAAACCCTGCCGGCGCTTCGTTTCGAACGACGAGCTTCCCTTCTTTATTTCTTGAAATGGTTTGTAACACCATACTGTCAGCAAAGCAAGTTTTCACTAACTCAGCATCTGCGTTCTTCATCCCGGTGAACATATTGTTGATAACTGCTTTTACAGAATCTTCTGCATGCTGGCATCGGGCGGTTATTCCGTAACCCATTATTGTTAAGACTATGAAAAAGTATTTCATGCTGGTTGATTTTAAGATTTTATGGCAAATGAATTGAAATGTAAATACGTTAAGCTAATACCGGGTTAAAGCTACGCAGTGCCCGTTCATTTATATTCAATAAAAGTAAAATCTACGGCTATGCAAACAGGAAGAATTATACAAGGGGTTATTTTGATGATGATAGTGGCAATGGCAGCCAGTTGTGCAGCCAGCAAGGAGTACAGCAGCAAACTGTTTTCCCCCAGGGTGCCCCTGGCAAAAGACAGCCATTCTTTAGCAGCAACACTCCGGTTCCTTAACATTGATAGCGTTGATACGGATAAAGAAGGTTGGGTAACTACTGACATTATTATGGGGAGAGACACGGTAAATACTGTAGCTCTCGACAAATTGGCTACAACCTACCCGGCTGCTCTTACAGCAAAAGATACAGTGACAAAGAATATTGCTTCAAAAGCACCGATTGTAATTACCGACGTAAAAACGACCCCTGTAGAAAGTGCACCAGTGGCCAAAAATGCCAACCCGGGTGAAGTACGAAACAAAAAAATAAGGGAATAACAACTCCGAATAAACAAACACTATTTCTAAACTTAAAAGTTACACAATGAAAAAAATGCAACTCCTTTCTGCGGCATTGATTTTTACAGTAGCAGCAACTATGATTAGTTGTAAACCCAGTAAGGTCTGGGCAACAAAAGACCGGGACCGGGATGAAAAAGTCGACCGGAACAGGGATCGGGACCGGGATGAGAGGGTCGTCCGAAATGATCCTGCCCCTCCGCCTGCATCCCGCTATTACAGTTCTACCCCGCTGATTATTTCACCAACCCCGGGATTTATCATGAACAAGTCAACGGATGGAAGGTACTACCACCGGACAAGACAAGGAATCCTTTACTGGAAAGGTTATGATGATCGCTTTTTTCTTGACCGATCGTATATGAGCCGTGTCAATTACAGTTCCTGGGAGTATGATCAATGGAAACGATATAGCAGGGCCAGATAAGAATCATCAGGTTGCTGGAATACAAAAGCCTTTTTGTTATGCAAAAAGGCTTTTGTTATAAATAGCTATTAAGCTGCACTTATTATTTATACCCCAATATTTTCAACATGCTTTGCGCTGTTTGTTGCTTGGCATATATCCAGTCTACTAATTTCCCATTCCGGTCGTAGCCAACGATTACATGTTTGGGTGATGGGATCAGACAGTGCTTGATTCCCCCATATCCGCTGATCTGGTCCTGGTAAGCCCCGGTATGAAAGAAGCCGACATATAAGGGATCTTTTTCACCATTGGTCTTGGGCAGGAACACTTCATTGATATGTTCTTCTGAGTCATAATAATCATGACTATCACATGTGATACCACCCAGCACAACCCTTTGATAATCCTGGTCCCATTTGTTGACGGGAAGCATAAGGAATTTTTCCCCGATACCCCAGGTATCCGGTAACGTAGTAATAAAAGAAGAATCGATCATATACCAGGTTTCCCGGTCGTTCTGCACTTTTTCTGCGATCACACTGTAAATATGTGCCATGCTCTCCCCTACAGTATAGCTACCAAACTCGGTATAAATATGGGGCATGGGGACCTTGGCTTTTTTACAGGCTGTTTTAATATTCCTCACAATTTCATTGATCATGAATTGGTAGTCGTACTCAAAGCCCAGGGAATGCTTGATAGGAAAGCCTCCGCCAATATTTATAGAATCAAGTTCCGGGCAAATTTTCTTTAACTGGCAATAGAGGTTGATCACTTTGTTCAGTTCGCTCCAATAATAGATATCGTCTTTGATACCCTTGTTCAGGAAAATATGGAGCATCTTCAACTGGAACTTGCTTTCATAGCCTTCGATCCTGTCGACATAGAATTCCAGGATATCCTTTGCCCGGAAGCCAAGCCGGGAGGTGTAAAAAGGGAAATTGGGTTCTTCTTCTGCTGCCACCCTGATACCCAATTTGAAAGGAACTTTAACGGAGGCCGCATAATCCTTCAATTCTTCCTTATTATCCAGCACCGGTATCACATTCTGAAATCCTGAATTAAGCAAATTAGCAATACGACGGGTATAACCTTTTTGCTTGAACCCGTTGCAGATAATATGAATATCCTTGGTGATCTTCTTTTTTGCATAGAGCTTCTTGATGATCTCAATATCATACGCATAAGAAGTTTCCAGATGAATTTCACTCTTTAAAGCCTCTTCCACCACGAAGCTGAAATGGGAGCTCTTGGTACAGTAGCAATAGAAATATTTGCCTTCGTACTTATGTTTTTTAAAAGCATTGGCAAACATCGTCTTGGCCTTTTTTATCTGCATCCCGATCTTAGGCAGGTAAGTCAGCTTCATCGGTGTTCCATACTTTGCCACCAGGGCATTCAGATCAAGACCATTGAAATAGAGGTTCCCCTCATCAACTTCAATGCCGTCCTGGGGGAATTTAAACGTTTGCTTTACAAGATCGTGGTAGGAATTTGTCATTTTTGAACAAATAAGTTGGGCGAGTAATGAATTTGTCGGCACAAAAGTATAGGATTGGAGAAATTATGCGGTAAAAAATTTAACTTCCGGCCACCAAAACTTTTATCCATGCGACTCCTCGTTTTTCTTGCAGCTACCACCCTGCTCTCCTGCGGCCAATCTTCTGCTCCCGGAAAGAAAGAAAAAGGGCCTGAAGACAATGTAAAAAGTACAACCGATACGGTTAAAACAGCTCTTTCACAAACTGCTGACTCATCTTATGCTACTCCCGATGAGGGCACGGCGAATACCGCCCTCCAAGCCAGCAGCCAAGGAAATAAATGGCATGTATTAAATGATAAGGAGGCCAAATGGATGAAAGATGCATTTGACTATTTCATTGTTCCCAAAAGAAAAACAGCACCGAACTATCCTTATATCACCAAAGGTGATTTTAATGCAGATGGCAACCCGGACATGGCCGCTGTAGTAACAGACAGTTTAAAAGCCAATTACAGGATAGCTATTATCCTGGGACCGGGGAATGTCAAACTATGGGAAGAAGATATCATGATTGATGCTGCGCTTTCTACTGTGCCCCCCTCCACCATTGAAGGGATGGATGGTGAGAAGACAAAAAAAATAAAGCTGAAAGGTGATGGCATCAACATCGAATATTTTGAAAAAGCTTCTTTTGTATTGTACTGGGATAAGTCCTCATTCAAAAGGATACAGACCGGAGATTAACGTGTTTAAAAAAAAATAGATAACCACCAAACTTCACAACCATGAAAAAAATTTTTATTGTAGCGTTAACTGTAACTCTCTTTACTGCCTGCGGAAATAGTAAAACGGGCAAACAAATAGGAGAAGAAGTGTGTGACTGTTCTAAAAAAGCCAATGCGCTGGATGCCGCAGACCCCAAACGGTCTGAAGCCCAAAATGATTGTGCAAAAAAACAGGGAGAAGCCTGGAATAAGGTGAAAGATGATCAGAAGAAAGCAGATGAATTTAATAAAGCGCTGAGTGTTTGTGCTACTGAGCAAATTAAAAAGAGTTTTGGGCAATAAGCCAATCTTTTTGTTTTTACCAAAGTCTACTTTGTCATATCCAGCTGCAAGTAAACAGTTGAATCTTTTTGCATTGCAAGCTGCTGACCAAATGTAGAATTGAGGATGGCCCTGAATGTATTGACTGTTGACATTCCATTGTAAAACTGCTCATAATTTGAACCAGGAAGCAATACAGCACAAAGGTTCATAAAGTTATACTCGTTGGCTACTTCCCCGGGAAGAAACCTGCAGCCATGATCGCTGGCAAGAAGAATAACCGGGGGTTTGGTAGATTCATTCACAATATGATCGACAAGATTCAGTAATTGCTTATTCGTGTATAAAAGGTATTCTGTGTATTCTATTTTTTTTCTGGCAAAACCCTGCAAGTGGCTATCAGCCGTAAAAGGTTTTCCTTCCCTGTTGAAATAGAAAGGTGCATGGGGCCTGGCAAAGTGAGCATATACAAATTTCGGCTTCCCTTTGTCCTGGAGCACCGTTTTCTTTGTCAGGCTGTCAATTTTCTCATCATTGCGTAGATTTTCATAATAGTCCTTTCCCTCATCGATCTTAATTTTTACTTTGCTAAAAAAATTAAAGCCTGCTTCTTTTGCAAAACGACTGACAAAAGTTTGATCGGTAATTATTTTGCCTGGAGCCGAAAATAAATGGCTGATCACAGCGTTTTCCCGATCCTGAAAATCAAAAAAAGAATAATTGCTGATTGTATAGCCCCGGCTCTGAAAGAAACTTCCCACCCTGCTATTATCAATAAGATTCGTGCAAAGCAGGATATCTCCTTGCGTTACCTTCGTTTTGACGGAAAGATTAATATATCCCGTATTGAATAAGGATGCCATCGAGTAAACGGTGGCGTTATAATTTGACCGGGAATTGTTTACGAGATGAAAGCCCCTGCTGCCCAGCTCCGTTTCAAATGTGGTATTATCGAAAGAAAAAACATCTTTCAATTCCTGCCGGCCGGCATATTCATCTGCAATGATCACATATACATCAGGCTGTTTACAAGTATCGCAGTCAATGAATTGTTGGGAATGACCGGAAACACTATTATTTTTTTGAAAGATTTTTGGTAACAGCTGCACCCATTCAAACGCAAACAATGTGAACAACAGGATATTCAGGAACAGGTAGACTTTACTGATATCTTTTTTTGTTCTTTTTAGCCCGATTACTAAAGCTGCTGTCAGTATGATTATCAGAGGGACTATAAAAACATACTTAGCCAGGAATATCTGTTCGCCTGCTATACTTTTTAATCCATCATGAAGGCTGCCAAAAAAGAAATTGAACGATAGTAAGAATAGGCTAACCAGGGCGGCTTTTCTCACCTCTTTCAGCAGCAGAAAGAAAAAGAAGTTCAATACCAGTGCGATGGCAAAATACAGAAACACTTGTTCCAATACCGTTGCCCCCAGCCCGGGTGCGAAATTTTCATTCAGCATATGGAGCATAAAAAAAAACGGGAGCAGTAAAAGAAAAAATGGCCAGGCCCGCATGATATGCAATAACTTACTGTTCATTTTTTTTCATTAAATACAATACTCTTCCTGACAAAGCAATAGGCTGGCAACGTGTTATCCTGAAATACTTTTCAAAAGCAGTTCTGAAACCTTCTTCCGTATATAAGGCCATGATATCTTTTTTACCTGCAAGCATCAATTGTACTTTTTCATCCGTAGCGGGTACAAACTCAATAATAAGGTAGTTTTTACAAACTTTTTGCAGCATTTGTGCTGTCTTCTCAAAAGGAATATTTCTCGCAATTGACAGGTGATGTATAAGGGCAAGAGCTATTACCAGGTCTGCATGAAGCCTGCCTGTTAATGATTCCCGTTCTTCGTTATTTACTCCGATTGATGGGGAGGGGTTGGCCAGATCAACGATGACAGGTTGAATATTTTTTTCATCGTTTTTTTTAATCGAATTGTATAAGTTGTTTATACAGTAAGGATCAAAATCGGCAGCAATGGTATCAATATTTTTTTTTGCAAGAAGCCGGGCAAACTCCCCGTCATTTGCTCCCAGGTCGGCTGCAGTTTCAATACCTGGTATTGAATCAAGCCACTCCCCGATCATCCTTTTTTTTGGTTCCAGGTAATTATCCCTCGTGGAGGCTTCATCATAATACGCTGACCAATTCGTTTTTCGTGGTGACAATTTCAATTTTTTAACAAGTATCCCAAGGCTTGTTATGATGTTCAGCAATTTCTGTTTCGAAAACCTTGCAGGTGTTTTACTACCGGCATTATTTTTTGCTGAAACCCGGGCATGCAAATGGATATGGAGGTACACATGCATGGAGAACTTAGTTCTGAGTGGTAACAAAGACCTGATTATTTCCAGCGGGATTCCTTCCGGCCAGGCCAATAACATCGGATGCAGGTGTTGTTTTTTATAATGCATCAAGAGCAAGGGCCCCAGAAACTGTTCACAAAACTGACGGTAAGCCACCCAGGGTTCTGTTTCCGTATATTTTGCAAAAGAGAGGGTATCGATAAAAATCATCCGCCCTTGAAACCATTGTATATTATAAGGAGTAGCGTCTTTAAGTATCAAACCAGCTGCAACAGATTCCCTGACCAACTGCAATGTGAGCAAAGCGGCATCCTTCAGCATATCAAAACTCCATTCGTAAGGGAAGGAAAGAAAAGGGATTCGCTTTGGCCTCAATGTGGTATACCAATTATTACTACCAGTGAGATTCTCATTCAGCTGTTCATGCGGAAGCAGCAATCCTTTTTCCACCAGCTTTGTATAACAACCACTTTGTATAAAATGATCGAAATCGGGGGCAAATACTTTGTTTACCTGCCTGTATAGCGTTCCCTCCGTCATAAAAATAAAGCCGGAAGGATCCCGGTAAGAAGAAGGATGATGGATAAAAGACTTGCCCATCATTTTGGTTGGTTATCGTCCGTTTTTCCCGTGTTCCCTGAAAAAATGGATTTGATAAAAGCCCAGATATTTTTAAAGAAAAAACTGATCCCCAGCACAGCAGCGATAATAGCCTGTACCAGGAAACTACCACTACCCGGATCAATATATATGAGGAAGTTTATCACAAATAATCCTGATTGGTTTAGGCAATAAAGTTAATGATATTTCTTACAACAGCTTAGCCGGGCCCGTTGTGAGGATTATCTGACCTTCTTTGATCAATATTGTCAACCAAAGTCCTTTTTCCACCTTAAACATGGTTTAGCCTAATTATTAGGAAGGCCACTCTTCAAAGAATAGTCCCGGTCACTATAAGTGACCGGGACTATTTAAAATCCGTAAAGCTTACCAGGAATAGTCTGGCTGACTTTCAATTTATTTTACAGAATCAATCAGGTTCTTAAAAGTTTCCGGGTTATTCATTGCCAGATCAGCCAACACTTTCCTGTCCAGTTCAATTCCTTTTTGCTGCAATTTGTTCATGAATACTGAATAAGTCATTCCTTCCGCACGAACCGCTGCATTAATACGGGCGATCCACAGCGTGCGGTATTCTCTTTTCTTCAGTTTACGTCCTACAAACATGTAGGTCATCCCTTTTTCTACAACGTTCTTGGCAACGGTTAGTACATTCTTACGTTTGCCATAGAAACCTTTGGCTTGTTTTAATATTTTTTTGCGGCGGGCTTTAGAGGCCACTGCATTTTTTGAACGAGGCATATCTTTAAGTTTGAGGTCAGAAGTACGAAGTACGAACTGACAGAGTTATTAAAATTTTTAAACTATTTTAGAAGTTGAGGAAATCTGATTTCCGACTTCTTACTTCAGTCTCAACAAACGTTTTACAAAATGCAAGTGTGAATCGGCAACTGTACCGTCTTTCCGCATGTTACGTTTACGTTTTTTGGATTTCTTTGTCAGGATGTGACGTTTGAATGCTTTCTGATGCATGATCTTCCCGGTGCCAGTCACTTTAAAGCGTTTTTTGGCACTGGAGTTTGTTTTTACTTTAGGCATGTTACCCAGTATTTAATTGTACAGCTTTGAGGCATTCTCCACAGGGAGATCTTTGTCGAACCTCTTTAGCAATCCTTCGCTGCGCTCAGGATGACAATTGCTTGTCAACATGAGTTATCGAAGTCCGTTTTTTCAAACGGAGTGCAAAGATAAGCCGGAGAAGCGTTCCGGCAAGGGCTCAGCAAAGAAAAAGGGAAGATTCCCGCAGGAAGCCTCCCTTTGTTATTTTATACTGATTAAATTCAGTTTAATCTTTAGGATTCAAGGCGTTATCTATTCTTTTCGCTACGTCCTGCAAATGGTATTTACTCATTGGATCGGCGATCCCGGCAGTTGCGGCAATAATATCAGCCCGCAGAGCTGAAAGGTGTGCCCTTACCACACTTTTTACATCCGACCTGTCATTTGCACCAGAAATGCTGATCGTGATCGTACCGGTGCTTGTCGTTTGAGCTCCACCAGATGAAACCAGGTTAGCAAGCGTACTGACATATGATTTCTGTAAATTACGGCGATAGATATCGATCGGCTTCCGGGTAGCCAATTCATTCCAGATACTTTTCTTCATATCTGACAATAACTCGGTTACCTGGTAAGCATCACTACCGATAACTGCTTCTGCTTCTACCAGTTTATTGAGTGTACCGAACGCGAATAAACGGCTTAGTACATTGTCCTGTAAGCTGCCAATCGTACTGACACCATTGGTGCCGGTTCTGCTAAATATATCTTTATTCAGCAACCAAACCGGTGTAGTAAATAATTGCTTGCTGATAAAATCGACTGCTTCCCGCTGTTTTGCTTTCGGTGTGTATTCGTATACAGGGCCTGCTTCTTCAACGGTTTTGGGTGTTAATGTAATTCCACCTACTTGACGGTTTACATGCCCCATATAGCGGTTGAACTGCCCTCTCAACTGGTCATACATTTCACTCAAACTGCCATATCCTTCGTTACTTTCCTTAGCCCAGCTTGAAAGATTGGGCAATATCTTTTTAAGATTTGCAATACCATAAGCTGAGGCTTTTACGGCATCGTTACTTAAATCCTCCGACTGGTTCCTGGGATCATCTGCATTAGATTCACCATCGCCCCACCAAAGTGATCTGTTCTTTAACTTTTCGATCACCCATTTATTCAAATACTCTTTTTCAGCTTCTTCGCTTTTAAATTCAGGGAACCAGCGATAGCCCCATTCAATAGCCCATTTATCATAATCACCAATTCTCGCCTGTAATTCTTCGCCACTTAATCCATCTTCCGGTTGTGCCACATAATTAAACCGGGCATAATCCATAATAGACGGTGTATGGCCGTTGGCCGCCACCCAGGTTTTGTTTCTTAAATTTTCAACGGGTACTGTACTGCTTGACCCAAAATTATGTCGAAGACCCAAGGTGTGGCCTACCTCATGTGATGAAACAAAACGTATTAAACGTCCCATCAATTGATCATCATATATTAATTTCCTTGCATTCGGATCGACAGCAGCTGTTTGAATGAAATACCAGTTACGTACAAGGCTCATCACGTTGTGATACCAGTTAATATGACTTTCCATAATTTCGCCGCTACGGGGATCTGCTACACTCGGTCCACTTGCGTTGGGCACATCCGATGCTTTGTATACAATACCGGAATTACGGGCATCATCAAGACTCCAGGTACTGTCTTGTTCTTTTGTCGGGGCCAATTTTCCGATGATGGCATTTTTAAACCCGGCTTTTTCAAAAGCTACCTGCCAGTCATTGACACCCTGGATCAGGTAGGGTACCCATTTTTGGGGTGTAGCCGGATCAATATAATAAATGATCGGCTTTTTCGGTTCCACCAGTTCACCTCTTTTATATTTTTCAATATCTTCTTCTTTGGGTTCCAGTCTCCATCTTTTTGCCAATGTAATAGTTTTTACTCCCTGAGGATTGGCATCAAAATCTACATACCCCACGGTAAAATATCCAATGCGCCGGTCAAACTTTCTTGACGTCATCGGTACTTTCGGTAACAGCACCAGCGAACTATTTAACTCAAAGGTTAAATTGCCGCTACCGCCCCCACCAAGTGTTCCTGCAGCTGCGGGAATTCTTCCATATGTTTTAAGTGATTTTATTTCTACATTCATCGGGTACGACTTAACCGATATGACATAGGATTTATCTGCCTGTACCGTTCCCACACGCAGCGTGGACTTCAGGGAGCTTGTAAAATGTAATACTTCGTTATCTCCACTTATATATTCGGTAATATCAATTACCGCACCGGTTGAATCCTTCCCGTACGCCTTGATATCAAATGCTGCCGCTATCGGCTGGAGATTTGAATTATTTAGTGAGGAAAACATCGGTGATGAAGAATCTTTCGCATACTCTGCATAAGAAATGGTTCGCAGGAAAACCTTATTATTAGGTCCTTTTTCAAATCTCACAACACCCTGCCCGATCTGGTCACCACCATACCCGAGAAAGCCTCCGATGCGGTTTGCGGCCGCAGATTTAGAAATCCTGTTAACGACAAGGATCTCTCTGCCAAATATAGAATCTGGTAATTCAAAAAAATATTTCTCTTCTACTTTGTGTACCCAAAACAAACCGCCATCTGAAATGGCTTTGGAGGTAATGACATCCTTATAAGGCTTAATACCGTTAGTGGATGCGGGTGGTGTACGGCGGGTGGTATCCGGCCGGGTACCTGTAGTTGGCTGTGCAATGACTACGGCAGAAACAAACAGGGTAACAGAAAGTAATAAAATACGGGAAAATGGTACTTGCATATATTATCGTTAGTTTATTAATGGCCCAAGATACGGAAAGCAGGGATTTAGCTGTGGTTAGCAACGGATTTTGTATTAGCGGTTGAAATGGGATGATGAATCTTCTATCATATTAAAAAAACCCGTCAAGCCTATGGCCTGACGGGTTCATCCTTGAACAAAATATAATTAAGAAGTCTTCTTTTTCCCTTTGGGGGCGAACATAGCCAGCATCCTGCGTCCTTCCATTTTCGGCATACTTTCAAGTATACCTACTTCCGCCAGGCGTTCTGCAAACTTCAACAGTAGCAGCTGTCCTCTGTCCTGAAATTGTATAGCACGTCCCTTGAACTGTACGTAAGCCTTTACTTTGTTACCATCTTTTAAAAACTCAACCGCATGTTTGGCTTTAAAGTCAAAATCATGATCGTCGGTATTGGGTGTAAAACGGATTTCCTTTACTTCAGAGACCTTGCTTTTGGCCTTCATCTCTTTTTCTTTCTTCTTCTTATCGTAGAGGAATTTATTGTAATCAATGATCTTACAAACGGGTGGATCAACAGTTGGAGAAATTTCGACCAGGTCTAGTTGCTGGTCCTGTGCCATTTTCAATGCTGCCTGTGTATCATAAATGCCGACTTCGACATTTTCACCCACCAAACGAACCTGTGGAACTCTGATGAAATGATTGATACGGTGTTCTGCTTCTTTGCGGGGTGCAAACCGGCCTCTGAATCCGCCTTTGTTGAATCCGCCACCGCCGGGCTTATAGCCTCCGCCGCCTCCGGGTGGTCTGCTGAACCCGCCTCCGGGTTTTTGTGGTACTGCCATTTATTTTTTTTAGTTAACCCCCTCCCTGAAGGGAGTATCTATTTTTGGTTGTAAAATCCTCATTACAGGAATCTGAGGTCTTTATTAAAAATACTCAATTTTCAATTAACAATATTCAATTTTCCGATTAAGTTTTTCAACAGCAATTATTGCTAACAGCGTTATGCTATTCCTCCCGCCGCTCCTTAATCTCACTTACCGCATCGGCAATGAAGTCCTCAATTCCTTTAACCCCAACATCGCCTTTTCCCTGCCTCCGCACAGCCACCTTATTTTCATTCATTTCCTTCTCTCCTACCACCAGCATATAAGGCACTTTCAACAACTCTGTATCCCGTATTTTCTTACCGATCTTTTCATTCCGGTCATCCACTTCGCTGCGAATATCTGATTTTTTAAGTTGCGCTGATACCAGTTTAGCATAGTCGAGGAACTTATCACTGATGGGCAATACTTTCACCTGCACCGGTGCCAGCCATAAGGGGAATTTTCCTGCATAATGTTCCAGCAGGAACCCGATAAACCGTTCATGCGTACCCAATGGTGCCCGGTGAATGATCAGTGGTGTTTCAGCTGTGTTGTCCGGGGTTGTGTATACCAATTTGAAACTTCTTCCCTGGGCAAAATCCACCTGGTTGGTAGCAAGAGTGAATTCACGGCCAATAATGCTCCATATCTGTACATCAATTTTAGGCCCATAAAATGCTGCTTCATCCTGCACTTCCACAAAAGGCGTATTGGTCTTTATCAACACATCTCTTACCAATGCTTCTGTCTCTTTCCATAGCTCCGGTTCGTCTACATACTTTTGCCCGAGTTTTTCAGGTGAATGCAGCGACAGGCGCATTACATATTTATCAATCCCGAATATTTTAAAATACTTGAGATACATTTCATTGACTGCTTTGAACTCTTCATAAAATTGTTCTTTGGTACAATAGATATGTGCATCGTTCATGTGCAGACAGCGAACCCGCATCAACCCGAATAATTCCCCGCTTTGCTCATAGCGGTAACAGGTTCCATATTCTGCCAGGCGGTATGGGAGATCTTTATAACTTTTCGGCTCTGCTGCAAAAATCTTATGGTGATGGGGACAGTTCATAGCCTTCAGGTAATACTTAGTGCCATCCAATTCCATTGGTGGGAACATACTATCCTTGTAATAAGGAAGGTGACCGCTGGTGAGATACATACTCTCCTTCGCAATATGCGGGGTCACCACTCTTTTATACCCAGCCGCTAATTCGGTTTCCTTGGCCAGCTTTTCCAATTCTTCGATTATGATCGTGCCATTGGGCATCCACAAGGGAAGACCAGGGCCCACATCATCATCCATGGTAAAGATGCTGAGCTCCTTGCCCAATTTTCGGTGGTCCCTTTTCTTCGCTTCTTCCAGCATGGCCAGGTATTCATCCAGCTCTTTTTGTGATGGATAGGTAACCCCGTAAACCCGGGTCAGCATTTTATTTTTCTCATTGCCCTTCCAGTAAGCACCGGCAATACTGGTAAGTTTGATAGCTTTTATAAAAGAAGTATTGGGAATATGAGGCCCCCGGCAGAGATCAGTGAAATTTCCCTGGGTGTAAAATGTTATTTCTCCATCATTCAGGTTGTTCAGCAGGTCCAGTTTATACTCGTCGTCTTTTTCTGTAAAATAATTCAGTGCATCTGCCTTTGAAATTTCCTTTCTTAGGAAAGCACTATTCTTTTTGGCCAGCTCGTTCATTTTTTTCTCCAGCGCAACCAAATCCTCTTCATTCATTTTCTTATCGCCGAGGTCCATATCATAATAAAACCCGTTCTCAACAGGAGGACCTACCCAGAACTTAACACCTGGGAAAGTTGATTCCACCGCCTCTGCCATCAGGTGGGCGGACGAATGCCAGAAGGTACTCTTACCCTCTGTATCAGTCCAGGTCAATAATTTCAACGTCGCATCTTCACCGATAGGCCTTGTTGCATCCCATACCTGCCCATTAACAGAAGCAGCCAGTACTTTTCGGGCCAGTCCTTCGGAAATTGACTTCGCCACTTCCAGGGCAGAAATTCCTTTTTCGTATTGCCGCACGTCCCCGTCTGGTAAGGTGATATTGATCATAATAACTTGTTACTGGGTGTTGGTTACCGGCTGCTATAACCAGGGTCTTCTTCTAAAACCTCCAACAGTAAAATAATATTAGTTTATCCTTTCAAAAGCGACTGTCGGCGGGCAGGCTGTTATTAGCAAGTTTCAACCAGCAACCAGCTTTAAAAGGTGGGCAAAATTAACAAACTATTGCCGGAGTTCAATCATTCATTACGAACTTATTCGTTAGTTTTGATCCTGTTATGTTGCGTAATTTCTACAAACATTTACTGGTCATTGCCTGCTGTGTTCTCTTTGCCCAATATGGTCTGCAGGCACAAAACCTCACTGGTATCTGGAGGGGTTATTTTATTACCAACATGGGGGAAAAATACAAACTGGAATTCCAGGTCAATATCCCCGCTTCTAACTTCTCTTCGGGGGTTTCCTATTCATATCTCGATGTTCGGTTTTATGGAAAAGCTACCATGACGGGCAGTTTCAATAAATCGTCCAACAATCTTAAAATAAGGGAGATCAAAACTGTAGAGATAAAGAACATGGACGGCAGCGGTGCATGTATCATGAATTACGATCTTTTTTACAGTCAATCCGGAAAAGAAGAATTTCTGGAAGGTACGTTTCTTGGCAAACCGGAAGTAAAAGGGAAAACGAATCCCTATAGTTGGGGAGATTGTGGTGGCGGAAAAGTGTTCCTGAGAAAAGTAACGACTTCTGATTTTTATGTGGAGCCTTTTTTACGGGGTAAAATAAATACAGCCCCGGTCATTTATAATAAACCACCAGTTAAAAAAGATACCTTAAAAACGAAGACAATTATTCCAACTGTCAATAAGCCGGTTGTTACTACGAAGCCCCCGGTGAACATACCCATTGTAAAAACCAATCCGCCGGTGATCATCAAACCTAAAACAGATACTACTACGAAAATAAAAATCAATACCCCTCCGTTTGTAAAAACCAACCCGACTGTAGCGATACCCCAACCGGCTGTACTTAAGAACCGTTCGAACGAGGTAATGAAAACATTGCTGGTAAGTAACCTGGAAGTAACGGTCAAACTCTATGACAATGGCGAAATCGACGATGATACTATTTCAGTTTACCTTGACAATAAGTTAATGCTCTCCTCCAAAAGACTGACGGCAACTCCGTTGATTATCACCTTCAAACTAGACGACGACAATGCAGAACATGCATTAACGATGGTTGCAGAAAACCTGGGTCGCATCCCTCCCAATACTTCTCTCATGGTTGTTGAATCCGGCGAGCAACGTTTTGATGTACGAATTACGTCCACAGAGCAGAAAAATGCAGTGGTGAGATTCAGGTACCAGAAACCAAATTAATGTCATTCGGCCGGCAGGCTGCCCCTCATAAAAGGGATTGGGAATGATTACCGTTTCTGTAATATCTTAGGGCCGCTTTCGCATTTTCATTTATTTTTCCTGACTAATGTTCCGACAAACTATTTTACTACCGCTTCTTTTTATACCCGTCTTTGCGGGGGCACAGGATATTAATGGTATCTGGAAAGGCCGTTTGGTGATGGCCCCGGGTGCTTGTTTCCCGGTGTACAATATTGAATTGCAGGTACAAGTGGCCGGTACCCGTATTGTTGGTACGGCCTACCACTTTTCAGATTCACTTAATTATGTAAAAGAGAATTTTGAAGGCACTTATAAAAAGGACAGTAATAGCATTTCGATCCAGGAAAACGGCATCATTACCTTCAAGATCAAGGAAGATTGTGTACCCTGTGTAAAAAAATATGCGCTTACCTATCACAAAGGAGATGGACCTGAAGAGCAGATTCGGGGGACCTGGACCGGCAAAGCCACGGATGGAAAAACAGCCTGCGATCCCGGAACGATTGTCCTTTTACGATTAGATAAACCTACTTTCAAACCAGAACTTAAACTTCCCGCTACCCTCACTAAAAGAAAAGCAGAGCTGGTTAAAGAAATAAAAGTCGATACGGGTACTATAAAAATAGATTTTTACGACAATGGGCAAATAGATGGCGATACAATTTCCGTTTATGTAAATAATATGCCTGCTGTTAGCCATAAGTACCTCTCCTCAAAGCCAGTTTCGATTACTGTAAAGATCGATCCGAATAAACCGGAACAGGAAGTGATTATGGTAGGAGAAAACCAGGGTACTATTCCTCCCAATACTGCCCTGATGATCATTAATGCCGGGGAAAAACGCTATCAACTTTACCTGACCTCTGATGAGCAGAAGAATGCTATGGTTCGGTTTATTTACGAAAAGCCGGCCACGACTGTGAAGTCGCAATAATTTTCTACCTTAACATTCTTTCCTCCCTTTGAATCTCCCTTGTTTTATATAAGGAGCTATACGTTGCTATTTGTCATTATTTAACAACCAAATATAATCAACATGAAAAAGTTTTTATTCCTCCTTTCTACAGGAACGATCTGTTTCCTGATTTCCTGCAGCAGTAAAAAAGAAGAGAGTGGTGGCCTGTCTGACAAAGCTAAAGCGAATATTGCCGCTTCACATGTGGTAAGTGATGCTTTTATCACCGGCGACATCAGTAAAATTGACAGCGTGGTTGCCAGCGATTTTATAGACCACACCGATAAAGGTGATATGGGGCGTGATAGCCTGAAGGCGATGATCACTATGATGTATAAACTGACGAAAGATCAGAAAATGGAAACACTAAAAGACCTTGCCGATGATGATCATGTATTCTCCTGGGTACGTTACACAGGTACCAGCGATGGATCTTTAGGAATGCCGGCAGGTCCTTATGATATGACCGCCATTGAAGTAATAAAATTCAAAGAAGGGAAAGCAATCGAGCATTGGGCCTTTATGGAACCAAGAGAAATGATGAAAATGATGGGTAGTCAAACTCCCAAAGCAGATGACAAAACAGCGACCAAAGATTCAACAACTAAATAATTATACTTCAGGTATTTTCAAAACCGTGTCAGTAGAACTGACACGGTTTTTATTTGTTCATACTTATGGCAAACACCGGGTCTTGCCGGCAGGTAGTATTAGCGGTACACAAATTGGTAAGGCTAAGGCTGACAGTGGTGGTCTGAGCTTCTGCAATGATCTCCTGCCAGGTGGGTGTGGATGTTTGAAATTTACTCAGGTATTTCTCCATTGCAGTAATAAGGTTGGAAGTAAAATAACCGCCCACATCCGTATTACCATAAGCATATTGCCCCTTTTTTGCTGCCGTGGCAATGATGGTCCCTTTTGATTTCATAAACAGGTCATAGCAATATGATTTTTCCCAGCTCACCAGTGATTTGGTGGTAAGGGCAAAATTCTTTCCTTCCGGTTTTAATAAACCCAGGCTCGAATTACAGCAGTCAGTAATGACCAGGTTCAGGCGGGCATTCTTAGCTTTTATTTTTGCAAATACTTCGGACGCATTAAGTGTTGCAACGAGCACATCGTCAAAGCGACTCTGCCGGAGATCGAACTGCGGGTAGGCTTCAGCAGCATTCCGGTCATTGCTATAACCATGACCCGAGTAATAAAAAATAACGATATCATTCGTTCCCGGGTTCAGGCTACTCACCGCTGTCTCCACGTTGGCTTTACCAAAATTCGCTCCACTTATCTCCACCATATTCAGGGGGAGACTGAGGAAGGTAGCAACATCTTTTACCTGGCTGGTAATATTGACAACATCTTTTTGCACGCTATAACCGATACGGGGATCGTTGGTATTGGCTACTAAAATAAAATGAAGTTTGGTGGGTGTGGCAGCCGTTGTTACGGGGGGGGTAGGATTAGTAGGATTGGTAATGGCAACGGGTTTGGACTTGACAGTTTTTGTTGGGTTCGTTTTAAATAAATTGGTATAGAAAGATTCTGTTTCCAAAAAATAATTCTTTACAAACGCTTTATTCAGGTCCGCCGTATTGATCACATTTACAGAAAGTATTTTACCATACTCAAAGGTTCCATTCTCATTGAGAGAAGTGACACCCCAGGGTTTAAAATTTTTATCGGTGCTTTCTTTCTTAAACCAAAGAATATCTGGATTGTAAGCTTCCTGTTTGGTGGAAATTCCATTTTTTATATACTTCGGGTTTTCGCCTTTGAACTGAAGCGTCAGGTGCGGCAGTCCATCGATCTTCGACCGGCCTTCCACTTCATTGAACTGCATATCCACCAGGTAAGTCTCGGTATTGGCCTTATTGGAATATTTTACCCGCATAAAACCAGTACCGTTACCATATCGTACCAGCATCGCGGTGTATTTGGGAAACTCGGTAATGTTTTTAAATTCATAGCTGATCTCATATATAGTAAGGGAATAGCTTTCAAGGCTGAAAAGTAAGAGGGCGAGAAACATAAAGGGTTTGCTGAGCAATTTCATATGTCGGGTTTAGCTATCAGGCTGAAATGACTATAAATCTAAAAAATTTATTTTAGATATACTGCAATTTAAACCGGGCAAGCCTCGATTCTTCCTTTAAAAACCCCAAAAAAGGGTTTCGTCACAATTTTTTAATGCCAACGAAAACTATCGTAGTTTAAATTTACAAACCTTAATGCCATGTATAAAAAAATTCTACTCCTTATTGTAATGACCGGTTTCATTTCTGTTTTACAAGCACAAAAAAGTAGCAAATCTTCCAAAACAACTACAGGCTATGCCATTACTGCCGCAGAAAAAGGCGGCAAAAGCTGGAGGGAAGTAAGATTGGTCAATGTAAGCACCGGAACAGTGATAAAAATTATTTACGACAGTAAACAGGAAACCGAAGCCCTGAATGCAACGACAGGGAAACCTGTGGTGAAAAAGGATCTTACTAACAGTAAGAGCACTACAACTATTGCCACCTTCACTACCACCCCTTCGCAAAATATCGCCCAAAGAAAAGTGGTGAATCTTGACCAGGAGCTGGATAAGGCCAATGGTCACCCTACAAGAACTTATACCAGGACGAGTCAAGGTACAGTTGCTGGACCTCTCTGGCAGACTGATCACTACCAAAGAAGTAAACGTCAGCAGCGAAGCACAGATAGAAGAGATCAGATTCCCCGAGCTGTCTGTTAAAGGGAATTATTTGCTGAGAGTTTCCAGTGAAATAAATAAAGTGAACGTGACCAATAAGATCATTGTCCAATAAACGGTCTGGCTATCCGGGAATATACCTTTAGTCCTAGCAACTTGCTTATTAATCAGTTTCAGCTTTTTGAAACTGGCAGAGCTTTCGAAAGCCCTGTTTTTTTGTAAACGATTGTTTTTATCAGCATGTTTTTTGTTTTTGCTTGCGTCAGATCAATAATAATAATCTAAACAACAAATAACTAAGTGTAAAGACTAAGCAGAACTAAATAAGCGGAGTATAAATGAAATAAACATACAGTATTGAGTTGCTATCACATGAAGTCGTACTAAATTACATATGCAAACAATTTTGAATTCAGATCAAATTTGAGCATAAAGCCTGCGCAAGCAGGTTTTGTTGCGTCAGGTAGTTTACAAAAAAATGTCCCCGCTTATTGTTGCGGGGACAGCCATTTCAATATAATTATATTTTTAATTACAGTAGTAAGGATCAGCCGCATTCCCATTATTCTGTGGAAAACAGAAATGTAATTTCCTTGAGATCATTCCTGTCAGTATCACATTCGCTTTATCCCCTTTCTTACTTTCCGGGGCTTTCCCGTTTACGGTTGATCTTGGAGGTATATTATAAACTGTTATCGTTTCCGTCTTGACTATTTTCCTGTCGCTCTTTTTTGTATACTCGACCCGCACCGTCACCTTATCCAATGTAGCATCAGTGCCGTTATATACAGGAACATCAAAAGCTTTGACACCATCGCCCTTAGTTTCATAGTTCAGGTTACCAACGGATATATATTTAGGCCAGTTATTCCGCATTTCCATTTCCCGGGCTACGATAGCTGCCTGGGCGGCTTGCTGTTTTTTTTGGTCCGCATCTGCTTTTTTCTGCGCGGCTATTGCCAGTTGTTTCTTTTTTTCATCCTCTGCTTTTTTTGCAGCGGCCTTCTTTGCAGCCGTTTGCTGAGCTGTATTGGTAGTTGCTGTCGTAGTATTGGTAGTTGCAGTTGTAGTTGTGGTGGTAGTCACCGGATCTGTTGTGCTGGTAGTAACAGCTGTATCAGCGGAATTGGTCGATGTAACATCAGGTGATGTGGCCGTGTCCGTGTCCGTTTCCAGTTCCGTAGTAGTAGGAACGGTAGTTGTTGTGCTATCTGTAGTTGCTTCGGTTTTCCCTAATGAGCTATCAGGTGCTTTATTCTTTTCCATGTCCTGGTACACAAAATAACCAGCACCCCCAAGTACCAGTAATGTTAATACCCAGGATAACCAGGCGGTGCTTTTTTTGGCAGCTACTACTTTGGTAGCCGTTGCTGCAGCAGGTGTAGCTACATCAGCGGTGGTAACGGCAGCTTCAGTTGTTGTTACTATTGGTTCTGGCGTAACTGATTCTTCAATTAATATTTCTTCAGCAGGCTTTTCTACTAGCACGTCAACAGGAGCAACAACTGCAGGAGATGTAACTAGAAAGAAATCTTTTAGCTCATCAAGTTGGCCTGCTTTGGTCGTTTCCGGCAATCCTTCATACCAGACCAGTGTTTCAGCTGTTATGTTCTTTGATTTTAATTCCTCCAGGTCAAAAGGGCCCTGTTGTCCGGTCCCGTCATTCAGAAAATACTTTTTCATGTAAGTGGTTTAATGGTTAAAATATTCTGGCGGGGACAGATCAGCGGATATTAACAGGTATTGGAAGGAGTGATAAAGCTAAGGCTTTAGGAGTTTGTACCAAAAAAATACCTGCCACCCTCCTGCGTGAACAAGTTGATGGCAGGCAAAAAAGTTGTCTTAAAACTCTTTTTTATCTTTTTTGCAATAATACCGGGGACTGTTTTCACTAATCACACATCCGCCAAGGCGGCATTCACCTCTTTCAGCCTTTTGAATTAATTCAGTACCTGGCTTGCCGTAAACAATCGGGACAACATCTTTATCGCTTTTACAAACAGGACAAATATGTTTTTCCCTACTGGCTGAACCAGCAACCTGCCCGGAAAAGGAAAACAATGTAAGCAGGATAAAAGGGAGGACTAAGAACTTTTTCATAAAGAATTATTTCGGTAAGGATGCAGAAAGGCGGGCCATTACACAACAGTACATCTTCCCTTTACATCGCTGATCTTTCCGTGGTAAAAAGTTATTAGAACTTAAAATTCCAGGTGACTGCCGGTAAAATCGGGAATAATGAAACCTGTCTTGCCTCAACTTTCAGATCGCCGGTAGCCGGACTACCGCTCTGGTCAAAATAGATAAAATAAGGGTTGAGCCGGCTATACAAATTGTAAATACTAAATACCCAGTAGCCCGTCACCTTTCTTTTTTTCTTTGGAATCGGCGTATACGTAGCTGATACATCGATGCGATGATAAGCTTCCATCCGGTACTGGTTTAGTTTACTGTATTCCTGGGTAAGTACACCATTAATAATATAGAAACGTTCAGGTAATGTAATCGCATTGCCAGTACCGTAAACAAATACAGCACCCAATTTCCACTTTTTGCCAGCCTCGTAGTTGGTCACAATAGACATATCGTGACGACGATCAAATTTGGTAGGATATTTTTCGCCATCATTCAGATCAGGAAATTTTCTCCATGTCCAGGATAAGGTATACCCGATCCAGCCCGTTAGCCTTCCTTTCAATTTATTGACCAGGAACTCAGCTCCATAACTCCATCCTTTACCAAACACAAATTCATTTTCCGGGTCGTTAAGCGAGGGTGTGTAACCTTCTTTATACTCCACCTGGTTCTGCATATCCTTATAATACAATTCCAGGGATGTTTCATATTTGTTATCCGCAAAATTCTTAAACAACCCAGCCGAGTAGAGCCAACTGATTTGTGGTTTTACAATATAGGTACTCGGCACCCAGAGATCGGTGGGCAATGTACTGCCTGAGTTACTAACGAGATGGATGTACTGGTAGTTCCTTGTCACTGCTGCCTTGACGGATGTTTCATCATTGATCGCATACCGGATAGTGATACGGGGTTCAAAACCTCCATAGGTTTTAACAGGTTGAAGGCTTTTATACTTTGTGCTGTCTAGCTTATTACCATCTGCATCCCGGGTATATTTATTATAAGGCCCCAATTGTGTAAAACTGCTCCAGCGCAACCCATAATTCACTTTCCATTTCTCCCCTATTTCCCAATCGTCCTGTATATAGACAGCGGATTCAGCAGCATACTTCAACCCTTCATTGTTGGGGGTGAATATGATTGAATCCTGCCGGCCGCTTACTACATTGGGTGTAAAACGGTGATAGGTTAATTGACCGCCAAATTTTAATTTATGATTGGGAAGCGGGTAATAATCAAAATCCGTTTTTATAGTTCCATCCTTAATACCTGAATAAAGACCGATCTCAAAACTTTCCTGTTTTGCATTAAAAGAAAACTTATAATCATTATACACTAACGTAGTGTTACTAAAGAGACGCCGGTTAAATACATGATTCCAGCGCAGCGTAGCTGTTGAATTACCCCAGGGAATATTGGTCTTAAAGTTCCGTTTGGCATTATTAAAATCGAATACATCCCTTCCAAAATAACCGCTGAGGTATAAACGATCTTTTTCAGAGAAGCGGTAATTGACCTTGGCATTCAGGTCATAAAAGAAATAACCTGAACCATAAAAACTGCTGGTCTTTTTAATAAAAGGTTTTGCCAATACATCGATATAGGTTCTGCGGGCAGAAATGATAAAAGAGGCTTTATCTTTTTTCAAGGGGCCCTGGATGGAAAAGCGGGAGGCAATTAGACCGATTCCCCCATCCATCTGTAGTTTATTGATATTACCATCTTTCATGGTCACATCCACCACGGAAGAAAGTCTTCCGCCATATTGTGCCGGCATCCCCCCTTTGATCAGTGATACATTTTTAATCGCATCTGAATTAAAAATAGAAAAGAACCCGAACAGGTGCCCGGTATTGTACACCACGGCATCGTCGAGCATAATCAGGTTTTGGTCGGGTCCGCCACCCCGTACATAAAAACCGGCATTCCCTTCCCCTGCATTGCGGACACCAGGCAACAATTGTATAGCCTTCAGCAGGTCCACTTCACCCATAAAGGCAGGAATGTTTTTGATCTGGCCGATGGAGAGATCGATCTTGCCCATCTGTGCATTCTTTACGTTGCCATCACGCCGTTTACTGTAGACTACCACATCAGTAAGCGCTGATGATTTGGAAACAATATCAAAGTTGAGGGACTGGTCATTTTTCAGATCGATGACGACCGATTTACCTATATAAGATACATGTGATACGGTGAGTGAATAATTTCTTTCATCCAGTGTCAGGGAGTAAAAACCGTACTGATTACTCGCCACTCCTTTGGACTGTCCGCTCACCGATACTGTAGCTCCAATGATCGTTTCACCGGTGAGGCTGTCTTTAATATATCCATTCAACGTATAGCGATTTGGGGTACCTGAATTTTGACCAAGGGCCGGATTTAACAGACACCACAACAGTACGGAACAGATAAATTTATACATAGCACTAATTACAAACAGGCACTCCTTTTTGTTTGCTCTGCAAAGATAGTACAGGAGTTCGGATGACAGGACCCGGTCGTGTTTTGCTGCTTATCAGTTACCTGGTTTTAGCTCTTCTATTGAAATCTGTGTAAATCTATCCCATCCCTGTCATCCGTGTGCGGTATTTAATGCCTAAATTTGCGCCTCATTTACATTATTATGCTGGCAGGATTTCAAAACGTAACATTCGAATTTGGTGCAAGAGCAATTGTGGAAGAAGCAACCTGGCATATCCAGCCGGGTGAGCGGATCGGCCTTATTGGCTATAACGGGACGGGTAAATCAACCCTTCTCAAGTTATTGGTGGGTGAATTCGTGCCCTCCGCCGGTACTGTAGAAAGAAGCCGGACCACATCTATTGGCTACCTCCACCAGGACCTGTTGAGTTTTGATACCAACGACTCCATCCTGCAGGTTGCACTCAGTGCTTTTGAAAAAGTGCTCCAGTTGGAAAAAGAAATTGAGGAACTGGGGATCGAGCTGGAAAAGACCGGCGATGAAAAAACACTGCATGAATACAGCGATAAACTGCACGAGTTAGAAACACTGGGTGGTTACAATATTCATCACAAGACCGAAGAAGTGTTGCAGGGATTGGGCTTTCCCAATGAAGATCTGAAAAGACCCTATAAAGAATTCAGCGGAGGATGGAGAATGCGGGTGTTACTCGCCAAAATGATCTTACAACAGCCCGACCTGTTATTACTGGATGAACCGACCAACCACCTTGATCTTCCTTCCATCGAATGGCTGGAGAAATACCTGCTGCATTACCAGGGTTCAGTAGTGATTGTAAGTCATGATAAATACTTCCTGAACCGGATGGTGACCAAAATCGTGGAAGTGTACCAGCAGCAATTGCATATTTACAATGGCAATTATGATTACTATGAAAAAGAAAAAGCCATCCGTGTAGAAATGCAGCAAAAGGCATATGAGAACCAGCAGGATTACATCCGCCAGAATGAACGGCTGGTAGAACGGTTCAGGGCCAAAGCCAGTAAGGCGGCCATGGCGCAGAGTATTATGAAGAAACTGGACAAACTGGAACGAATCGAAGAGTCAGAAATAGAACGACCGAATATCCGTATCAACTTCCGGGTAGATAAAACACCGGGCAGGGTGCTTGTGGAATTAAAAAATGTGTCGAAGGCTTTTGGTGAAAATGTGATCATCGAAAATTCAACGATCGAGATAGATCGGGATGATAAGATCGCTTTGATCGGTGCCAATGGAAAAGGAAAGTCAACGCTGTTGCGGATTATTGCCGGGGTGGAAAATTTCAGTGAGGGCGAACGGAAATGGGGACATAATGTAGAAGAAAGTTTTTATGCGCAACACCAGCTGGAAGCATTGAATGTAAATAATACCATCCTGGATGAAATGAAAGAATGCGGCAGCCAGATGAATGACCTGGAATTGCGGGGACTGCTCGGCTGTTTTCTTTTCAGTGGTGATGATGCCGATAAGAAAATTAAAATATTAAGTGGTGGTGAAAAAGCAAGGGTAGCATTGGCCAAAGTAATTGTCAGTAAAGCCAACTTCCTCATGCTGGATGAACCTACCAACCACCTTGATATGCACAGTTGCGACCTGCTCATCGATGCGCTGGATAAATACCAGGGCAGCATGATTCTGGTTAGCCATGACCGTTATTTTGTTTCCAAAACAGCCAATAAGATCTGGGAGATTGTTGATCACGAGATAAAAGAATTTAAAGGTGGCTATGAAGAATGGGTGGCCTGGAAAGAGAGAATGGCTAAACAGGAAGCAGATTCGAAAAAGTCGCAAGGAGCAAAAACACAAGGGACAAAGAATATTGCCGGTAAAGGGCAGGAAGCAAAAAGGAAACAGGAAGAGCCAAAAAAGCCTGCTCCAGTTATTCAAAAACATACTAACACCGCTATCGACAAAGACAGTAAAAAAGAATTGCAAAGGGTACAGAAGCAATTTCAGCAAGTAGAGGGAAGGGTTGCTGCACAGAATAAACTGAAAAACGAACTGGAAGCCTCCTTATCTGATCCCGCCACTTACTCTGACAAAATAAAATTTCAGCAAGCAGAGGCTGCTTACAAAAAAGCAGGAGACGACCTTACACAACTCAACGGAGAATATGAACAATTGTTTGAGAAAATAATGGAGTTGGAAGTCCGGCAATCATAATTTTTTGCAAACAGTTAATAAGTATTTTAAAGCTGTTAGTATCGTCAAAAATTGACGTACCTTTTTATTGCTTTAAACCAAGCATCATGAGATCGAGACTGCTATTGCTGACTATGCTGGCATTTATCACTGCTTTACTGGCTTTCCGTGTACAAAATAACGTTACCAGCATTGTTTCCGTAGAAAAAATCCAATCCTTTAAAAAGAAAAATATTGTACGCTGTGGTCCGGATTGGGAGGAATTAAAAGAATGGCTGGAAGAAACATCGATCCCTATTATTCCCGGTGCTGGTAATTACCAATGGAAGATCAGCACGGCTAATGATAGCGCCCAGTTTTATTTTAACCAGGGCATCAATATGTATTACAGCTTCCATATCATTGAAGCCATGGCTTCTTTTAAAAAGGCAGCAAAATTTGATCCCGGTTCTGCGATGGTTCACTGGGCACAAGCTCTGGCTTATGGTCCTAATATTAATGATGTGGGTTATGCCGCATCACCCGATGCATTAATAGCCCTTGACCTGGCAGCTGCCGCGATAGATAAAGCATCTGCAAAAGAAAAAATATTAATTCGGGCACAGCAGGTCCGCTATTCAGTTGACTCTGCGAAATTAAGAGAAGACCTGAATCAACTGTATGTTGATCAAATGAAAGCAGCCTATGAACAGTATCCTGCCGATGCTGATGTGGCTGCTTTGTATGCCGATGCATTGATGTTGCAACATCCCTGGGACTTGTGGAAAAATGATGGTACACCCAAACCCTGGACACCGTTGATAAGAACAGTGCTGGAAAAGTTACTGGCAAAAAAACCTAACCATCCGGGCGCCAATCATTATTACATTCATGTGATGGAACCCTCGCCTTTTGCGGCCAAAGCAATTCCCAGTGCAGATAGATTGGGAAAGCTGACACCCGGTCTTTCGCATACGGTTCATATGCCATCCCATATTTATTTACGCACCGGTCAGTATGGCAAGGGTTCTTTGGTCAATGAAGCAGCCGTTAAAAGCTATAAGAAAATAATTCCTTTGTATGCACCTGTCACCGGTAACGATTTTCTTTACCTGATACACAACCTTCACATGAAGACCAATACTGCTATGCTGGCCGGGCGTTCTTCTTATTCCTCACTTTCAGCAAGGGAAACAGCCAACAGTATTCCCAACGATTACCTGTCCATTCCGGGAGGACTTGGCAATTACGTTCAATACATTCATATGTCACCCGTGCTGGTAGATGTGCGTTTTGGTAACTGGGGCCAGTTATTACTCCATCCACAACCCAATTTTTCGCAGGTCTATTCAACAATTCTTTATCGTTTTGGAAGAGGAATGGCATTAGTGCAACAGGCAAGGCTGGCCGAAGCCCGGTACGAACTGGAACAGCTGCAACAATTGGAAAAAGACAGCAGCCTTGCGATCCCCATGTCACCTTTTTCCCCGGCCATAAACGGGGCCATGATCGCCGATCATATTTTATCCGGGACTATCGCATTGAAAGAAAAAAGATATGACGATGCCGTGGCTGCTTTTAAAAAAGCCGTGACCATCGAAGAAAATATGGTGTATGATGAACCAAGAGATTGGTTACTTAACCCCAAGCATTATCTCGGGAATGCATTGATAAAAGCGGGGCGTTTCAAAGAAGCTATCACTACACTACAGCAAGACCTGCTGACCAACCAGGAAAATGGATGGGCGTTGTTTGGGATATGGCAGGCATTGACCGCTGAGAAGAAAACAGCAGAAGCTGCCAAACTACTGACCCGTTTCAAAAAAGCTTTTGACAAATCAGATATAAAACTTTACGGCCCCACATTTTAACAAGCAATAATTTTTACCATGCGTTTAGTATTAATTATTTTTCCCTGCTTGTTTTCTGCTCTGTGCATATCGCAAAAAGTAAATAACGATTCAGAAAAAAATGAAAATGGCACTATTTTTTTAATGCGTTCCACTGGTTTCACCGGTGGAGGCGTACCTTTTAATGTTTTTATTGACGATATTCCTGTTTGCAAGTTGATGAACAACTATTACTCCGCCCATCTCATTGCCTCAGGCGTACATAAGTTTTCAGTTCAGTTTACAGGAAAGAAATCTAAAAATAATGCGGAAAAATTAGCGGTCAACATAAAAGCTGGTAAAAAATACTATATATAGCTCACCTTCCAAAGTGGTGCCTTTGCCAATAATGTCTACTGCCAGGAAATAAGAGAAAGTTCTGCCGTACAGCTTTTTAAAAAACTAAACGGAGCAGACGACTGCCAATAGCTTTTACTTCAATGAAATGACCACCATTATTATTTCGGGTTAGAACCAGTATCCTTCTCAGTTGGTTTCATTTTCTTTTCAAAAGCAACCATTAGCAGGCCAATACCGAGGAACAGTGTACCATAAGAAAAATAAGAGGTGTCCATATACGACTGATCCCCTTTACCGAGAAATTCGAAATATATCGGTATCGCACCTGCGATGGCAAATAAAATACGCAATACAAAAACGATGATACGTTTTTTCACACCTATTTTCCTGCCATTTGCATTTTAATAAAATCAGTAACCAGGTAACTGATCAGTTTACCACTGGTGGCATCAGTTCTTCCGTCGCTCAGCCTTGTAGCACCTTCACAAATATGCAGGTAGGCGGCTTTTGTATCGGCAGCGGCAAATGAAATATACTGTCTTGCATGTATGGGTGTAATACCTACCGGCGTCATGGCACTGCTGAGGGTATTCTGGATAGCATCCAGATCAATATCAATACCTGTTAATGTATCTTCTGTAAAACCCGTAGCATGTGATACAGCCTGCATAAAGGTCCTTTTCTCATGGATGAATATATCTTCAAAAGTGATGCAGTCGATAAAAGGGTTATTGACCATATCGATCCATACGTTCTGGGGCAGGTAATTCTCATGCAGCCCTACCACACAATATTTCTGCAGGTAACCATCCTCTTCTGCATAACGGAATGCATTCCCGCTGTGTCGTCCTTCCATGGGCCGGTAATCAGCATGTGCGTCGAGGTTGATACAATTAATTTGTGCCAGCTCAATTACACCGGCCTTATGCCAGCCTTTTGCTGCCCCTTTTATTAAGGGATACGTATTATTGTGTCCGCCCCCGATAACTATAGGGATTTTTTTTGCTTCCGTGATCATTTTGACCAGGTGTTCCACTTCATCATCAATAGTATTCACCGCATGCCGGTAGGCTTCTACTTTTTCATCTTCGCTTTTGGCGGTGGTGTCGATCAGGTATTGCATATCGCCAAAATCAAAATGCCCGATCAGTAATATCTCACCCCCGTCAAAAAAATCATTGCTCTGAACATTCAACAGGTTTTGCAAAAAAGGTATCCACAAAGTATCTGCACCACCGATACCATAATTACCCTTGGCCCCGAGGTCTTCGGGAATACCAAACAGCACATATTTCGCAGCAGATTCTTTCAGTTTCTTTTCAATATCGCCAGCATCGTTAACTACTTTTAGCTGCTCACCCACTTTGGTTTCAAAACGTCGCAGTTTGGTTAGCGAAAGCACATCCTTCTTGGTATAAACTTTCAGGTGGCGCATCACAGCCAATTTGGATTCTGCGGGCAGCGTCTTCATTTCTATGTTTTCCATTAATCGTTATTTAAAGTTAAATGCTAAAATACAATTTCACCTTCGTGACGGTGAGACTCAGCGTTTTTATTTTTGATAATATTTATTGTATTTGTCTGCGTCCATTATGATGCTCCGGGTTCATTCTATCTATACCCCTATCTTCTCATTCACAACCTTTAAAATTGCTAATTCTAAAGCTATGGTTTTGTTCTCAATTTCCCGGCCCCTGTTCAATACATCTGTCACAAAATTTTTATCTGCGTAGCCGCCTGCATTGATACGCACATTCATAAAAGCCCCCAGCACGGCCGTCCTGGCGCAAAGTGCCCCTACCCCGGCGTCCGAAACGGAATTGGGGTTCCCGGTCTCCGCCATGGCTTTGATGACTTCCATGCTGGCATAAGACAGCTCCATCACTTTAAAGGGTATCTCGATCGCATAGCGGGTCGCTTCCTGGATGGCGTTAGTCCGGGTTGATTTATCCTGCTCGGTTGACTTAGGCAAGCTGAAAGCCGCCATGATTTGATTAAAGGCCCGGGTATCTGCATCCACCAGTTTTACCAACTCATTTTTACACGCTTCCCCTTTTTCAGCCCAGTTGCTGAATTCTTCCCATTGCTCATCCCAGCCCTTTTTATGCGCAGAAAGATTGGCCACCATAGTAGCGAGGGATACACCTAACGCTCCAACATAGGCGGAAATAGAACCTCCACCCGGGGCAGGACTTTCACTGGCTGTTTCATTGGCAAAATCAGTGAGTGTCATGCGTACCAATTTGCTGTCTGCCTTATTCGTTAATAAATATTCTATGACCCTTTCTTTCGGTTTGAATGGACCGAGTTCATCGAGCCCCATTGATTTAACAGCTATTTTTATTAATTCTCTTTCCGAAACACCGGTAGACCGTTGCTGTTTTTGTAAAAAATATTTACCGGCATCCGTTAAAGACTTTAATGGTATTAAACCAACCAATTCGCTCCCGGTAACACGTATTCCTCTTGCTTCAGCTTTCTTACATACTTCATCAAAAGCGATATGGACGGGTACGGTATTGATATTAGTAAGGTTCATGGAAATTTGCGCTATTCCATATTCTTCAATGAACCAGCCGATGGCTTTAACCGTTTTCAATGTACCGGGCTTATTGACTTTCACGCCTGCTGAGCCTGCCGAAGAGTCCACCACATTTCTACCGGCTTCCCGTACATCAAAGGCTATAGCATTTGCCCGCCTGCTGGAAGTGGTATTGAGATTGATATTATAGGCTACGAGGAAATCCCTGGCACCGATAACTGTGCCTCCCCTTTTGGCATCAAATTTGGCGGGGCCAAAATCTGGTTTCCATTCCGGTTGTTTTATTTTCTTGAAAAATCCTTCATACTCTCCTGCCCTTATCACTGACAAGTTGTTGCGGCTTTTATCCGGCTGTGCGGATTCGTATAAATAAATTGGTATCTGCAACTCCTTTCCTACTCTTTCTGCTAACCGCTGTGCAAACTTTGCCGTTTCTTCCATACTGATATTGGCAATCGGTATGAGTGGACAAACATCCGTGGCACCCATTCTTGGATGTTCGCCTTTGTGTTTGCTCATATCAATAAGTTCTCCGGCTTTTTTAATAGCAAGGAATGCTGCTTCAATAACCGCTTCTGGGTTACCAACAAAAGTTACTACAGAACGGTTGGTAGCTTTACCGGGGTCAACATTTAGCAGGCGAACACCATTTACGGTTTCGATTTGGTCAGTTATTTGTTTGATGATGTTGAGATCATTTCCTTCGCTGAAATTGGGAACACATTCAATGATTGGTTGCATACAATAGAAATTTGAAGGCTAAGATATTGTTTGCTGATTAAAAGCTTGGTATTGAATTATACGACCGGGGATTTTGCTGAATTGAAAGCAGTTGATGTGCTTATATTATTGAAAAGCTATAAAGAAATATGCCGCTGCTGTCGCACCGTATATTAAATTTTCTTTTGCAGCAGTTGTGATAAGGGCCGGGGTAAGTAAACCGGGCTGCGGAGGTGCTAATTTCCCTGTTTACGACGGTTTTTGTTGAAAAACTACAGGAGTTTATGGACGGGCTGGAGAAAGAATGAGTTGGTGTGTGGGCAGCGGTGAGTAGTGAGTGGGTAGTAAAAACCAGTGTCCCGTTCGTTTATTGCTGGCTCAATTTTGTTCTGATTATCATAGGAATTTTGAGCCAGAAGTGCCGTATATTTATGTGTTGGTGGCAAGGCTACTTGGAACAATTTCAAAATTGTAAAATGAGTTGTTATGACTAAAGCGATTATTTTCCTCTTCTGTTTAGCGACCTTTATTAACTTACATTGCAGCACTGATCCTTCAATAACAAATAACAATAATAATACTGATAGTGCCCGAAACAAATGGGTTGAATTAGGCACTGGGAACAGTTTTTTAAACGCTAATGGGCTTATTAATTCAATTTGTACTGATAGAAACAATAACGTTTATGCTGCAGGAAACTTACGTAATGGAATTGATGGTTACTATGTTGCAAAATGGGACGCAACAACATGAAGTATTTTAGGGACAGGAATTAATGCTTTAAATTTATCTGTCCCAATTCAATCAATTTGTTGTGACAATAATGGAAATATTTATGCAGCCACTTCCGGATATTCTGCTAACATAGAAATAAGAGGTATTTATAAGTGGAATGGAACAAATTGGTCCACGATAAACCTTAATAACCCAATATTTAACTCAGTTAAGTTTTTTCAGGAAATTGCTTGTGACAAATTAGGCAACTTGTATGCTGCGACAAGTTTTTTCTCATCTACACAACAATTTTGCATTTTTAAATGGGATTCCAACGCTTGGACTAAATTGGAAATAGGGGCTAATGGCATTCTCTCTGGAATAAAGACTCTTGCAATTGATAAAAATAATATCCTGTATGTTTCGAATGATATTTATCCAGACAGCAAAGTATTAAGATGGAATGGAAATGCATGGAATCAAATTGGAGGATTATTTACATATCCCAACACTTCTTCATCAATAACAACCGATAATAATTCAAGTATTTATAGCTCAAGCAATGGAAGTTTTTCAGTAGCAAAATGGAATGGCCTTACCTGGACAGAAATTGGGCCAGGAGCCAATGCACTAAATGCATCAAACATAATAATTAAACTTTGTAATGACCCTATTGGAAACATATATGCAGGTGGACGATTTAATATTTATAATGGTGATTCCCTTGGCGTAGCGAAATGGAATGGGAATTCTTGGCTTAAAATAGGTAATGCTATTGGGCGAGGCAGCGTAAATTTGATTACAGCACTTTGTGTAGGTGTAAATGGGAATATCTATGTTACTGGTGATTTTACAAATGCTAATGGCAGCCCTTATGTAGCAGTTTTTAGGCAATAAAAATTATTTCTTTTTTAACTGAAGCACTAAAAAATTAAAATCAAACCGCATCGCTTGACACAGAAGCCCAGCCACCATCATTCGGTACGTAAGCTACAATCTGCGAAATACTTATGGAACCAATTTTAAAACCATACAGACAAAAAAATAAATGGGGATTTATTAATGAAAATTTGGAAGTGGTAATTCCTTTTAATTATGAGAAAGTCAAACCATTTTCAGAAGAAGCTGCGGCCGTAAGAAATGAAAACTGGACTTTCCTAACAAAGTTCAATGAACCTCTAAATTCAATGGGATATTATGAACTTAATGATTTCTCCTGTTGTAGGGCAAGTTTTAGGGGGAAATCAAAGATTTCATTTGGATTTCTTAATGAGCAAGGCAAAGAAATCATCTCTGAACAATTCGATAGAGTATTCCCATTTAAACACAATTTCGCCTTTGTTTCTAAGAATTTAAAATGGGGCGTTATCGATAAAGATGGAGATTTTTTAATCCGTTGTATTCACGAGGGCATTATTCATCATCCGAGCCAAACTATAAAATGGTATAATACATTTCCTTCTTGGGAAGAAGTAAAATTTCTAACGGCCAATTCAGATTTTGAAATGTTTTATAAAAGTGAAATTTTGAAAGTAAGTGAAGATATTCTTCATGGAAAAATTGAAAGTAACAATTACTTGATTGATGAATTTGGTAATCTTAAAACACAATATTTCGATTTTGACTATGGCGGAAAATTTCATTTTGGAAGAGCTTTAATAAAACGCAACAATACGGTTGGTTTTGTAGATGTTACAGGCGAACTGGTCATACCAAATATTTATAAAGAAGGTTCGGATTTTCAAGAAGGGTTTGCACTTGTGAAAGATAATAATGAACTGTATGGATATATAGATATTACTGGTAATCTCATAACGGATTTTAAATATAAACATGCTGAAAGATTTAAAAATGGTTTTGCTGAAGTTAAATCTGAAAATGGCGTGTGGGGTTACATCGACAAACAGGGAAAGGAACTTTGGGAAGAATGAAAACTACAGCTTACATCGGTTTGGCAATATGGCGGGGCGACGAATATATGCTCAACTTTTTATTCACTATCCGGCTTCAGTTTCAACCGACGAATAACACCGGGCAATAGAATAAACAATGAACTTTTATTTATAAATTTAGCTGCGGTTACAGGCTGACGATTTTCAAATACCGCCACAAGGCCAAGCCGTACCGTTACCAGTGCAGAAGCTTGGAAGAAATAAACTCACAGATAATTATCTCTGTTTCAGATTCAATAAATACAATGGTGGATTTCTTTTTGTAAGGGATACATTTATATTCCAGTAATGCCCTTCCGGGTTCTCTGCATACAGGGTACGATTTCCGGGTGTCCGACATTTTTATGAAAAAGTCATAAATGTCATCTGCAAATTTATCAGCAGTAGCCAAAAGGCCTTTTGATTCAATATACCAGGCAATTGCTGCAATATTATCGGCAGCACTTTGCTTTACGGCTACTTTTCTCCGGCCCATTTTCTTATCATTTTTTTACTGTAAGCCCGGGCTTCTTCAATACTAAATGTCTTTTCAGCCTTAGATTTTAATGCTGCTTTTTTCTGCAACGCATAAAAGTCTTTTTCCGGAATCAAAACATATTTCTTCTTATCAATAACTATTGCTGTCATAAGATGTGTTTGTTAGTTCAAATTTACAATAAATTAAGACTACCCGAAACGTTATATTAAAGCTGTTTCTATTTCCCCAACGATCTATAAACCGGCTCCACTACTTTCTTGGGTGCTAAAATAAATTCTCTCGGATGCCGTAAAAAATATTTGCCCAGTATCCGGAAGAAACGAGGATACTGTGCAAAACGAATCCCCCTGGATTTAACAGCCACTAAAAATGCCAGTGAAAAACTTACCAGGAAATTCAGGAAACCAATACAGAGTACACCACCCAGCACCGCCAGCATAAAGTAAGGCGGTATATTTTCCCATCCCAAACCATATATACCGATGGCGGTATTACCAGCCGAAATTGTGATGTGGCGTATATCGAAAGGGATACCTAAAATTTTGCCAAGGATACCCGCAAACCCAAGAAAAAAACCTAAGGAGATATTACCGACCATGGCACCAAAATTTCTTTCGACCCAATTGGCAAGACGGTCTAACCGCTTCGGCGACATGGATAGTTTTAAAGCCGGGTGTTTTTTTAGCCGTTCTTTAATACGCCCATAACGGATCTTATTTTGCCAATAACCGGCAATGATTCCACTGGCAAATAAAAAAAAACCGGTGAAACAGGCATAAAACAAAGAAAGACTTCGCCAGGGATGCTGGTCTTTCAGCATTTTCATTGCGGCTTCACTTTCCGCGATTTTTTCATGAAATAACACATCATAACCCCAGGCGAGTAAAAAAGTAACCGGGAAAACAATGATCAGGTTCCCTAAGAAAGAAGCGATCTGGCTGCGGGAAACTTTAGCTACGGTTACTGCCAGGTTATTGAGGTCCGGTTCGTTATGCTTTTTTGTATCCAATGAACCCGCCACCGCACTGGCAGTAAAAGCAGGTTGCTTGGTGGCCAGTGTTGACCCGGTAATCTCGATCAGGATAAACCCAATACTATAATTCACGCTGTAAAGAAATCCAATCGGTAAAGGAGCCAGTTTCAATTTACCTAACAGGTTCTTAAAAATAACTATACAACAAATGATCAGGCCACCCCACATGGCGGTACCGATCATTCTAAAATAATCCTTACGGGTATCCGTAATATATTTATGCCCCTTGGAACCTTTGTGTTCGGCAATTTGGTAAGCGAGGTAACCAATTCCCTGCGACAAAAATTCACGGATACTATTTTTTCTTTTTTCATTCCGTACCAATAACCGGAATACATCCACGAAACGCCCGGTATCAAATTTATTATCTGCATCCAGTACATCCAATACCAGCAACATCCGTTCCAGGCGGTTCGTTAGTATCAGCAATAAATAAGTTTGCTGTATGCTGGCCCCTTTCTCAGAATGACTTTCCCGGATATGATCAATAAGCTGATAGCAATCTTCAATGATCGTTTTGAGTTGAAAAGAGACAGCTTTTACTTCGTCGTCCGATCCCGTACCCAGTAGCAATTTTTCCAGTTCATGCACTTTATAATTCTGGAGAACAAAAGGAGTATCGCCTGTGCCGTTTTCATCTGGTAAATAATTCAATACAACTTTTTCCAGGCCCAACTGTGCCACCTGGAAGGAAAGTATTTTTATGGCTTGCAGCAATTCCTTTTTTAAGGAATTATGCTGAGGGGTAAAACTGAATCCGACAGCTTCAAAAAAATCGATCCAGGTTTGGCGGGGAATGGCTTCCACCCATTCATAATCACTTTTCCGAAAGAATACATTATTAATGACGTAAAGAAAATCATCCTCATTTTGTAAGGGAGGAAGTAGTTTATGCTTAATACGGTTGGATAATTCCTGCCAGAAACCTCTTGCCAGCGGAATACCACTCTCCGTAATAGCAGCGGTAAGGTCGGTGCTGGTTAACTGGGAAACCAATGCATGCTGCGTGTTGGCCAGGACGATCTTATGCTGGCGTAATTGTTCCGTTACCCGCAGTAGATTCTTCTCCGGGTTCCTGTTCTTTTTACCAGATGAAGGGCGGATCTCAGAAAAAAGAGAAATAATAAAGGTTAATCCTTTTTGACGTCCATGATGAGGTAATACCTTATTGCGGGCAATGAGCTGCTCAAAAAAGCCGGGTTTCTTTTTTCGTAATCGGAAGATCGCCATTGCTCCGAAAATACAACCAAAAAGCCGGTTTACTGATACGGGAATCGTAAAGTGATGATTAAATAAAATGCCCTCCGATCATTACCTTATCAATAAGGTTGGTACCGAATGAATAAGGCAGGTAATACAGCGAAGAAATTGGTTTTGTAAAGATCAGGTTAGCCTTTTTGCCAATGGTTATACTGCCCAGTTCATCCTGCAATTCCATGGCATAAGCACCATTGATCGTTGCGGCATTAATAGCTTCTTCTGGCAACATCTTCATTTGGATGCAACTCATAGCCACTACCAGGTTCATATTTCCTGAAGGAGAGGAACCGGGATTATAATCGGAGGCCAGTGCAATGGCACATCCTGCATCAATTAATTGCCGGGCTGGTTGAAAGGGCATGCGGAGAAAAAAAGCGGCAGTGGGTAATAATGTACCAATCGTATTGGAATTGGCTAATGCCCGGATCGAGGTATCATCCATCGTTTCCAAATGATCCACACTAAGCGCACCCAGCTTCACTCCGATTTCTGTGCCGCCCGACAAATTAAGCTGGTTGGCATGGATCTTTGGTTTTAACCCGTGACGTATCCCTGCCTGGCAAATCAGTTCGGTTTCTTCGGGAGAAAAAAACCCTGTTTCGCAAAATACATCGATATAATCAGCCAGTTTTTCCCCGGCAATGACCGGCAGCATTTCATGAATGATCAGGTCAATATAACCGGGATGGTTCTCTTTAAAGGCTAACGGATACGTATGGGCACCCAGGAAAGTAGCTTTTACTGGTATCGGGGATTTTTCTTTCAATTGTTTGATTACCCGCAACATTTTCAACTCTCCTTCTACCGACAATCCATAGCCGCTTTTTATTTCAACTGCACCGGTACCCAGTGCTATTATTTCCTGCAAACGCAGTTCAGCTGTTCGGAACAGTTCTTGTTCGCTGGTTTGCGCTATTTTTTGAGCCGAGTTTATTATTCCGCCACCTTTAGCTGCAATATCAGCATAGCTCATTCCCTTTATTTTGTCCACGAACTCTTCTTCCCGGCTGGCTGAAAAAACCAAATGAGTATGCGAATCACACCAGCAGGGAAGTACCGACTGATCTGTTGCATCAATGATTCTGTTGTACGCCATAGCAGGATTGGCCAGGCTGTTCATTTCACCATAATCAGCAATGATGCCATCTTCAATAACCAGGTAAGCATTTTCTATAATTGGTAACAGGGCCAATTCCTTTCCCCGTAACAATTGATTTTGTTCACGGGTATTGACAAGCTGTTTAATATTCTTAATAATTGTTGCTGGCATACACTGCTAATTTAGCGGGAAAAATCCAGTATGCGGAACATCTGCATAACAAAAAACCGTTTCGCTTTGAACGAAACGGTTTTATTATTCATGCTAAAGAACATTAATAAGGTAAAATCAATGTACGGGGAATGCCGCTGGGGCCGGTCCATTCGATTCTCAGGAAATAGCTGGCTAAACCAGGACAGGAAGTAGGCGCTCCATTTACATCCAATCCAAATGTTACAGCCGCATTGAACAAGGCTGTTGTATGTGTTACTTTCCCGCTAACCAACCGAAAATTACAATCCTGGCGGATCACCAATGGTTGCGTGATAACAGTAGTAAAGGAATTACCAAACCGGTTAGTACCCCATTCTGCAATACCGGTAACTCCACCGTCACTGCGTGTTCCGGTACTGGTAACCACAATACCGTTATTGTAGGTAAATACTCTTTGCCTTGCTACCTGCCAGTTACGCTGGGAATTATTGTCAAATGTCACGGACATATTACTGCTGGTAATGGTATGCGTGATCGTATTGAGCGTAGGCAGGTTGACCAACAGGCCTCCGCTTACATTGGTATAGGTTTGTGTACCGTTGATCGTGATGCTTTTATTGTCGACCACACGGGTGATTTTTAAATTCTGGAAGCTCACATTCAATACAGCAGCAGCGTTTTTCCAGCGAACCCCCGGGGCCATTGAAATCACAATAACACCGGTACGGGTACGGCCGCCAAAGCAATTAGATCCATTATAAGTAATAGTAATGGTGCGGGGATTACTCACGGTATCAATCACCACCGTAGCATCACAGATAACCTGGATATTTTCTATTCTCCCTGTAAATCCGCTGGTGACTTCCAGTGCAGCATTTACATCGGTGCCGGCTGCATCTATCTCATTGGAAAACCGGGACTGGTCATCAGAATGAGTGGTGGTCTCGGTTGAATAATCGTTTGGCGTACCAGCATCTTTCTGGCAGGCCGTAAACAGGATACATACGGACAAAATAGCAACTGCAAAAGAGAGGAGTCGGGCTTTCATAAAAGGGTTTTAATAAAAAATGGAATTGTCTGACCATAGACCTGTGCGGGTCTTGTGGGTTTAATCACAGATGATGTAGTTATTAAAAAAGTTGGCTGCTGAGTGTGAATAATGAAAATGAACGGTATTTAGTGTTTGTGCAGGAGGGAAAATCTACGAAGAACAACTGTAAGTTTACGATAGTGAGGAGGGACTGACTCAATACTCATTCACCCATTCGATCTTTACTTTACGTCGCATCAGCTCTTTGAGAGGACGTTTATCAGCATCCACTTCGGCGGCGGCAACAAAAAACAGGTAAAGAGGCTGGCTGATATCTTTTGTTTTTACTTCTTTTTTGTTGTTGGTAAAATAAAACTGCTTTATACTTTTTGCTCCTATCACTATGTTAGTATCGAGGAAAACCATTTTTTTATTAAACCTGTGCCAGTTTAGTGCAGGGTCGTAAAACCAGTAAGCCCATCCATCGGGGTTGATGGTCAACTCTTTTTCCTTATTGAAATGTTCTTCTGCGATTGCCATCAACGAAAGGTTTGAAAAACCAGGGATCTCTTCCGTTTCAGTGAGCCGGTAAATGGAATCATTAAAAGCCGCATAACAATAAATACCCGCTGTATTTCCCAACAAGACCTGGATCTTAAAAGTTTTTTTTTGGAGCACCACCTGCGTTTCAAAAGAATCGAGCAATATCGATTCATCCTGCTGTATGCGGATACTTACATTCTTTGACTGGGTCAACGCGACAGCCGGTAAAAAAAGCAGTATCGCCAGGCACTGTTGAAAATAGTTAGTTGTACGCATCATTGTGTACAGTAAGATAAATTTAAATACTGAAAAATTACAGTTCTTTCTTCATGAGCCAATCCTGTTGGGGATCATCACCCAGCATAAAAACATGGGTACTGAATTTTGTAAAACCCGATCGGGTGTAAAAATCAATGGCCCGCTTATTTTCCTGCCACACCCCCAGCCAAACGACTACAGCTTTTTTTGCTGCCGCTACCCGGAAACATTCCTGGATCAATGCCTTGCCCACTCCTTTCCCGATCGAAGCAGTAACCGCATAGATTCGGGCTATTTCCAGCGAAGGAAGGCTTCCCAGTTCGGGCGGATTATTATTTTCCCGTAGCCGGGCATAACCAACCGGCTCATCCCCTTCGTAAGCCAACAGGAAAATATTCCCTTCTGACCCAACTTCCTTTATCAAGAACTCCCTCGAAAACTGTTCTGTCATGAACTTCTTCATATTTTCTGCGGTGTTCTGCTCTGCAAAAGTTTCATAGAAGGTCTGCCGGCTCAGATCAGCGATAAGGGCTGCATCTTTCTGTGTTGCATAGCGGATGCTAACAAACGGCATAAAAGAGAATTATTTTTTTTGTATACATATAAACTTTTATATTTATATTCTATTTCCCCCCTATTACAACACTACCCTCCACTTCTTTAACCACAAAAACATCAAAACATGAAAAAAATTTTTCTTGTCTGCCTGCTTATTCCTGTATTAGGAATGAGCCAAACCAAAAATGTTGTCACCGCTAACCGTGTATTTCCCAAAGTTGACAAAGTACTTGAATTTGAAAAAGCCCTTGCCACCCATGCACAAAAATACCATACCGGTGACTGGAAATGGAGGGTTTTTGCTATTCAAAGCGGACCCGATGCCGGGGGATATCACATTTCAGAAGGCCCCAACAATTGGGAAGGAATTGACGGGCGGGGAGATCTTGGTGCAGAGCATAACAATGACTGGAATAAAAGTGTAGCTACCTATTTGACAGAAAGAGGCAGTAGCAGCTATTCAGTTTTTGAAGACACTCTTAGTACGGTTGCATTGGGTGATTATTCTGATAAAATTAATATCACACATTGGTATCCAAAATTAGGATGGGGAGGCAAGGTGAGAGAGGTGATTAATGAAATGAAAAAAGCCTTTAGTGCCGGTGGTCAGTCAGTAGCTGTTTATTCAGCCAGTTCTTCTGGTCCGGCTCAGTTTACTTTAGTTACGAGGTACAAACAAGGGTTAAAAGAAAGAACACCCGGGTATATAAAAACACCTTTTAAAGAAAGGTATGAAAAAGCCAACGGGGAAGATTCATTTGATAATTATCTTGACGTACTCCGTGAATACCTAATTGATTCCTGGAGTGAATTACTTTTTTTACGGGCAGACCTTAGTTCTAAATAAAACTATGCTGTAAGAATTCTCACAAAATGAAATAAAAATTAAAGTAGGGGGCAAAGCTATTTAACTTTGCCGCCTTCTCACACCACCGTATATACTTACGTGTACGGCGGTTTCTTTAAAGTGATTTACGATGTAAGGACCTGTGGTTTTCACTCAGGCTATAATAGCCTTGTTGCGCAAACCACATTTTATTCATACCTAT
>Ga0163149_10000328_pt1 | contig 63225 bp, 55 predicted proteins | sample OliLakLV19MP5G1_FD_148604 | JGI IMG/M metagenome (GOLD analysis project Ga0163149, IMG submission 148604) | Freshwater microbial mat bacterial communities from Lake Vanda, McMurdo Dry Valleys, Antarctica - Oligotrophic Lake LV.19.MP5.G1 | ecosystem: Environmental > Aquatic > Freshwater > Lake >...
ATCGACTACTTTTTGTCTTAGGTCTAGACTGTAAGCCATTTTTTTCTAATTAACTCTTTTTATCGATTTTATCATGATCTTACCTCTGTCTCACATTTATTTGAAATGACTATAAATATCTAGTCGGGGCGGGTTTAGGGAATCTAGGACTGACATTAAAGATTGTCGGTGAACCCGCCCCTACAATAATTATGATTGATTTACAGGACAAGATATCGGGATAATTTACCATGATTAAAACTCCAAATCAACCAGTAACCTTTGAAGAGTTTGCCGAATGGAAACCAGAAAGCCGACCTTACGAACTGTACAACGGAGTAATTATTGAAATCGCTCAGCCACCGGGAAAACAGCAAGAAATTATCGGTTTTTTGGGTTCAGAGTTAACTCTTGAATTTGTCAAGCTAAACCTTCCGTACTTCATCCCCAAACAAGCATTAGTTAAGCAACCAGAACAAGAATCCGCTTATGAACCTGACATTCTGATCTTAAATGAAGCGAATTTAGAGTCAGAACCTCTGTGGAACAAGTTCTCAACCGTGACTCAAGGGGCATCAATTCCGCTGGTTGTCGAAGTAGTTAGCACCAATTGGCAAGATGACTACATCAAAAAAGTAGGCGAATACGAACTAATCGGGATTCCTGAATATTGGATTGTGGATTATCTCGGGTTGGGTGGCCGCAGGTTTATCGGGAATCCTAAGCAACCAACGATATCGGTTTATCAGTTGGTTGACGGCGAGTATGAGGTGAGTTTGTTCGGGGAAATGATAGGATTGAGTCGCCAACTTTTCCAGAGTTGAATTTGACGGCACAACAAGTTTTTCAGGCGGGATTGACTGGGGATGAAATTGCTGGCGATGCGTGAGTGTAAATATTTCGATCGTTCAGACAGATTTTTTGCCCTCACGCACCCTACAACTACAACTACTTCGGTTCGTGACTCCCAATCCGCTTGCCTTCGCTATCGTACACCTGCATCGGGATTTTGGCGTTTTCGGCGATCGCCTCCAAAGCTTTTTGCAACGTTTGAACGTGCTGTTCTACAGCTTGGCGAGTCTTCACAGCATTGTTGTTGTTTGCTTGGATGAAAGTTGCTTGCAGTTTCTGCACGTAACCTGGAGTCATCTGCACGGCAATCAAACCTTTGCTAACAGTATAATCGCAAATCTTGGGGTTGCCTTTGCAAGTTCTATCTAAATCGGTGCGGGCTTTTTGCAGGTTTCTTTCTTCCTGTAACCTTACTTCTGCTTGCTGCAATGAAGTTTTGTAGGAAGCGAGCAGCGGTTGAGCTTTCTGGGAATATGAAGTTGCCGCCGGCACTTGCTCCGCGTAACTCAAAGCTCTCCGCCAGGATTCTGATGCTTTAAACCAGGCGTTTTTGCCCTCAAAAATTTGAGCTTCCGCTGCTAAAGTCACAGCTTGAGTATACGCATTTTCCGAAATTCCTTCGACATTTTTGCGCTCGCGAGCTTCTGAAAGTTTGGTTTCGTATTTGGGAACTAACAGTTTAGCTTGTTGGTAAGATGTCGTGCTCGTGGGAATTTCTGATAGGATGTCGAGGGATTCTTCCCAACCTGATTGCACTTGAGCCCAAGTCTCGGCTGTCTGAGCTACTGCTTCGCGAGCTTCTGCTATTTGGGCTGTATTTTTGGCGGCGAGCAGCGTTTTTTCGGCTTTTTTCTCTGTGCTTAACTGCCGATTTCCAGTTGCTAAATTTTTCCGGTATTCCTGCTTTTTTTTCTGAGCAAACGGATAAGCTGGGCTGTCTGGGGGGATTTCTCCGAGTTCGGCGATCGCACTTTGCCACAGAGCTTGCGCTTCCTGCCCGTTCTCGGCAGAATAAGGCGGATTTTGGGTTTTTTGGGCTGCTGACTGTGCGAGGCGCGCTCCATCGATCGCAGAGTTTAAATTCTGATTTTGCTTCCGGTAGCTTTCCAGAGCGCTTTGAGCTTCACCGCGATGAATTGACCAGGAGGGAATCGGTTCTAAAAGGGCGATCGCCTGTTTTAACTGTCGCTGCGCTTCTTGGGGGCTGTTGGCAACTTTTGACGTTTTCAGCGTCTTCGTCGAATTCTCGCTCAACTGTTTGGCATTAGCTAAAGCACTACATCCTCCGATGACGCAGGGCCGGCTCAGCATATAATAACCGCCTGCCAAAACTAGCGCGGCGACACTGATGATTCCTGCTGCAGCCAGCATCGCAAACGGTGAATGCTTGGGTTTTTGGGGAACTGTTACCACTTCCATATCCAGCGGATTGAAGGGATTGTCTCCAATATCTGCCGGGATTGCAGCTACCCTAAAGGCGATCGGATCGGAATTGCTGGAACTCTCAGACAAATTGGGGAAATATTCTTCATCCCACGCATCTTTCCCATCCGTTTCTAACGGTATCTCCTCCTCTACATCCGCCGTCTGGGCAACATTTTCTGTTAAGACTATCCCGGTTTCTTCTGCGGGAATATTCTCTGTTTGTTTGAACAACTGCACTGTTTTTGGTCTTGACAAAACAGGGTTGTGCATGGTAAAAGAATGGAAAGCATAAGGCTGTTTTTGCCCGGTAATTTTTAGGCAAAGTCCAATCTGTTGAATAGATTCTGGTTCTATTTCGAGAATTGCTGCTTCTAGCACCGCAAAAGTCGGTTTTGCTTTGAGAACTAAACTGCGCGGGTGTTCTCCCACAACCGTTAAAGATTCATCTCGAAAATCGCAACTAATATAAAGCGGTAATTTTTTAAATCCGGCTGCTTGCAAGTGCTGCTGCAATTTTACTTCTAGAAGTTGGGCGTTGCTTTGTCGCGTTGCTATTGTCATATTTTTTCCTCTCTCTGAACTCACCACTTTCGATTTTAGATTTTGAATTTTAGATTTGAGATTGCGGAACTGTCGGGATTTTTGATTTGTTTGAACTTGGGCACCGATTCCTTCCAAATCTTAACTCTAAAAATTAAAGTTGCAACAAAATCTTAACTCTCAAATCTCAACTGACAAGACCTGCCCATAACTTTCGCTGTAATAAACTTGAGTCACCTCAAAACGTCCGCCATATTGTTTGAAAGGTTCTGCTGCATAACCAAGCGGCAGCAAACAGCAAACATCTACTTCTTCGGGAATTTGAAAGGCTTCTTTCACCTTAGCGCTGACAAAACCTTCCATCGGACAACTGTCTACCCCAAAACTTTTAGCTGCAATCATTAAGTGGGCTACTGCGAGCATTGTATGTCTGTTTGTCCAAGTTTCTAGGGAGTCGAAGCAGGGACGGTTCTCGAACAATTGCGGGATTGCTTGTCGCATATAACCGGCTAAATTGTCATTCATTGCCCCTGTGGTTTTGCCCAATTCGATGACGGCTTCGGTGTTTTCGGGCCCGGCGGCGCGCCGATCGCCACAACAGATTAATACTGTTGGGGCTTCTACCACTTGGCGCTGATCGAAGGCGCAAGCTTTTAATTTTTGTTTGCTGGCTGGGTCTTGAAGTACGATAAACCGCCAAGGCTGCAAGTTGTAACCAGAGGGCGATCTCACTCCCAATCGCAAAATCTCTGCCAATATTGCTGGAGGAATCGGATCGGGTTTGAAACTGCGCGCGGCCCGTCGGCTTTCGATCGCCGTTTTAACATTAATTGAAGGTTGGATTTCAATTGTCATGGATAATTGGTAATTGGTAATGGGTAATTGGTTATTGGTAATCGAGAATTGAGAATTGGTTATTGGAAATTAGAACAACAACTATCAACTGCTAGCTGTCAACTGTCAACTGTCAACTGTCAACTGTCAACTGTCAACTGTCAACTGTCAACTGTCAACTGTCAACTGTCAACTGACTTACCCCAAGCCCAACTCGCGCTTGAGCAAATTAATCGACTTAGAGCCGATGTAATTTTCGGAGCATATCAGTTGCGGGGGACGAATAATATCCTCTCTGGCAGCGTTAATCGCCGCTTTTACTGTAGCAAAACTCGGTTGGTCGCAAAAAATTGTTCTAGCCGATCGCACGATCGAGTTAATCTTGTACTCGTCTGACACCAAAGCCGTCATCACCAGCAAATCCTCTCCCCGGATGCTGTGGATGATGACTTCGGTCGATCGTAGCATTCCCGGACTCAGGCTCACCAGACCCAAATAACTATCTTTCGGCAAACCCCCCACTAGCTGGATTTCCTGGCTGTAGTCGTAGATGTCTACGGGAATAACTCGCACAGAACGCGGTGCTGAAATCGATTCTGCTTCTCCGATAAAATATCGACTCGTGATCACAGTTCCCGAAGAGATTTGATCCAAAAAATCACCTAGCTGTTCCATCGGAACTAACTGTATGGGAATACGGAGAGCTTGTTCGAGTTCTTTCGCCATCAGTTCACCCACGCCGATGTCTTCTGTGGGGGCTGTGACGACCACGCGGGCGCTGCACCTGAGCCGCCAGTCAATTTCGGCCAAAAATAATTCCCTCGCTTGGTTGAGCGTACAGCCCTGTCCCAGCAGTTGATCGATACTTCCTTGCACTATTTTGTTGGCAAGGGGATATTCTTCGAGGATCGGAGATTTGAGTTTGTTGCCGTGTTCGTTGCCTTGAGCGCGGACGTAAATGCCCGATCCTGCTTGGGCTTCTACGAGTCCGGTATTTTCGAGCTGTCGGTATACTTTGCTGATGGTGTTGCGGTGCAAACCTGTCTGCATGGCTAGCTGTCTGGTGCTGGGCAAGCGGTGTCCGGGCGGAAATTGTCGCGAGGCGATCGCAAACCTGATTTGATTGAATAGTTGGGTGGATGCTGGAATATCGCTATCTGTTTGAATATGAAATTGAACCATTATTAAAGGCTCCGACGACTTCAACTTAGTATTTTTATAACGTCGAGTACCGCGCATAGGATTGCTCGGATATCTCTGTCTATAGCATAATCTTATTTGGTTGATCTGCAGCAGCCGTTCTGCCACAGGACGATCGCGCCTTATTGGCGATTAATCGCAGCCTCCGGAATTGCCCTCAACAATCAGGTACTTTCAAGTTTTAGTTTTATTTACTCTGAGATTTTGAGCTCGCTTGCTGTTTTTCTAGCCGTCAGCAAATAAGTCTGCATCTCCCCTTTACCTTTAATCTCGATCTCGCCGCGATCTTCAAATTCATATTTATCCTGCAGCAACTTATAAGTATAGTGGCTGACTTGAATGCGACCTGGTATGCCGTGAGATTCCATACGGCTGGCTGTATTCACCGCATTTCCCCACAAATCGTAAATAAATTTTTTAGTGCCGATTACCCCCGCTACCACCGGCCCGCTATTAATCCCGATGCGGAGGTCAAATTTGGCGTCTAGCTTCACATTTAATTCCTTAATTGCTGCTAGCATATCCAGCGCCATTTCGGCGATCGCCTCTGCGTGGTCTGGACGTTGAATGGGAATACCGCCTGCTACCATGTAAGCGTCCCCGATCGTCTTGATTTTTTCTAAGCCGTGCTTCTCACTCAGTTGGTCAAAAGCTGAAAAAATTTCATTCAGTAAGTACACTAATTTAGTGGTGGACATGGTAGTAGAAATTTGGGTAAAATTCACCAAGTCAGCAAAAAGAATTGTTGCTTTTTCAAACTTGTCTGCAATTACCCCCGGTTCGTTCTTCAACCGATCGACGATCACTACGGGCAAAATATTTAGCAGTAAACTTTCAGTTTTTTTCTGTTCTTTACTGAGTGCATATTCCATCTCCCTGCGCTTAGTGAAGTCATGAAAAAACACAGAAATGCCGTCGTGAGAAGGAAAAACCCGGACTTCCAACCACACTTTTAATGGACGATAATATTTTTCAAAAGCCACTCCAATTTGTTTAGCTACAGCTCCATGATACTCTTTATAAAAATCAGAATTCATGAATTCTGGAAACTCTTCCCAAAAATTTTTACCATAAAGTTATTCCTGCGAGCGCTTCAAAAATTGCGCTCCTTTGTAATTGACGTAAGTAAATCGCCACTGGGTGTCGAAAGCAAAAAAAGCATCGCTCATTCCTTCTAAAAAATTGACAATTTGCTCGTCTGTAGAACGGAGTTTTTCTTCTACTTGTTTTTGCCTGCTCTGTGCGCGCTTTAATTTAGTCAGATTTATTCGCAACTCCATTTGGCTAATAATTTGCCTTCCTAAAGTCCGCAGCGCTTCTAGCTGTTGTGGGGTGAGATTACGAGGAACTGTATCTATCGCGCACAAAGTGCCGATCGGATAACCGTCAGGAGTTACTAGCGGCGCTCCAGCATAAAACCGAATATTTGGATCGGAAGTTACTAGCGGATTCCCGGCAAAGCGATCGTCATCTAGAGCATTGGGTACAACTAGCAATTCGTTGGGATTTAAAATAGCGTGGGCGCAAAAAGCTGACTCTCTCGGAGTTTCGGGCGCTTCCAGACCAACTTTGGATTTAAACCACTGTCGGTTAGAATCTATTAAGCTTACTAAAGCAATCGGAGTGCCACAAATATAGGATGCTAAAGCTGTTAGATCATCAAAAGCTGCTTCGGCTTCTGTGTCGAGAATGTTGTAGCGGTGAAGTGCTTCTAGCCTCTCTTCTTCGTTGCGGGGCAAAGGTGCAGCTTGCATCGGAGGCCGCGAGGATATAGGTTTACGAACAATGCGTGGAAGTATTATTGCTGCGAATTTTCTGACTTGCGAGATCAGTTTTTTAACTAATATCAAAAGACTTGTTTGCCAACCTTTATTCATCTTTATTTATTTTTTTTCACCCCTGATGTAACTGCGTATGTGCGATCGACATCGGGTCTACTTACGTATTTACCGCAACTAACTCCTCAATCTCCGGAGCTTTTGTTGGCAATTTCCCTGTTAATACTTCTCTACCCTCTTCGTTGACAAGTATATCATCTTCTATGCGTATTCCTCGCACATCTGCGAATTTTTCCAACTCGTTCCACTTTACAAACTCTTTATATTTGGCGCGATTTTCCGAGTTATTCAAAATTGCCGGAACTTGATAAAAACCAGGTTCGATCGATACCAGCATTCCCGATCGCAAAACTCGATTCAGCCGCAAAAATCCCAAGCCAAAGCGACTGCTTCTCGTTCTTCCTTCTTCATAGCCAGCCAAATCTCCTAAATCTTCCATATCGTGGACATCCAAACCGATTAAATGTCCGATACCGTGAACAAAAAACAGCGCATGAGCATCCATTTCTACCAAATCTTCAACATTGCCCCGCAAGATACCCAAATCAACCAATCCTTCCGCCATAATTCTAGCAGCTAACAGGTGAATGTCTTGGTATTCAACGCCCGGACTAATTTTCTCGATACAAGCATCGTGCGCCGCCAAAACGACATCATAAATCTCTCTTTGAGTCCGAGAAAACTTGCCAGAAACCGGCCAAGTGCGAGTCACATCAGCCGCCCATCCCATTGATGTTTCTGCACCAACATCTGCTAACAGCAAATCTCCGGTTTGTAGGGAATTGTGATAATGTTCGCTGTGCAGCACTTCTCCATGCACAGTCACGATACTAGGATAGGCATAGGTCATATTTTTGGAGATGATGACACTTTCCATTGCAGCGCGCACCCCTGCTTCAATTTGAGCATTTCCAGTTGCCGCCATCCCCGCTTTGTGAGCTTCTACGGTGACAGCCGCAGCTTGACGCAATTCGACCAAACTGGCTGCATCGTGGCTCAGGCGCAGAGATACGATCGCCTGAGTTAATTCTAGGTCGATACCTGTTGGCGATTTGGGCGGTGCTAAAGGGCGATCTAGAATTTGAGACTGTTGCAACTGAGTCCAAGAATTCTGAAGGGCGATCGTTGCTGCATTTGTCGCTCGCGCTTTCAATTCGGCCATTGGAAAAGCAGCATCAGCCCCAATTAGTTCGGCAATTTCTGCTCTTTTCGGCATTTCTCCGTGCCAAAGAGTGCTGCTAGCAGGTGCGTCATCTAAGAACAATTCTAATTTGCCCGATTCTAAGCGAATGGCAGCATTTTCTAAGGGCAAACCAGCAAAATATAGAAAGTGACTACTGGCACGAAAGGGATAAGTAAGTGCCGGATAATTGCGAGGAATGCTGCGCCCCGACCATAAAATTACCGGAAAATTAATTAAACTAGCCAGTTTTTGCCGCCGTTGGTGTAGAGTATTAGTTAACAAATCATAACCTTGTGTAATTGTCATGGGTAAAAACCTATAATTTTGAGTTGGGTTGGCAGTCAGCCACAAGTTTTTGCATTCTCAGCATTAAAGCACTAAAATTCTGAGGGCAAACTTGGCAGCCATTTTTGCGAAAATTGTCATCGGTAACTTCTTTTTTGCTAGCATTTATAGGCTGTCTTTTTTATAGTCTTTGTCGTCATCGCCGGGATGATTTGGTTAAGCAGTAAGCCTGAGCCACAGGTAGGAAAAACAGGCTGAAAGTGCTACTCCGCAGGCAATTAGCAGAAATGTCACAACACCCGCAATTAGTCAAATTCCTTGGTCTGGTTTTTGTTGATTGGGTGACATGAGCGATCGCCTCTATTGACTGTTTGATATTTTAGACTTTAAAGTATAAGTAAAGTTCACTGAAAAAACATGAAAATTTCTCACAAAGCTCCTCAAACTTCAGCGCAAGTACGCGACTGGCCGATCGCACACTTACCGGGATTGAGCAAGGAAAACCAATCTCAACTGGAAGAGTGCAGCATCACCACAACCGGACAACTAATTCGCATGACGAAAACACCGGCGGCGAAAATGTTGCTAGCCCATCAATTACAGATTAACATTCAATATGTTAATAAATGGGTAGCGATGGCAAATTTGGCTCGAATTCCGAGTGTAGGCTGTCAGTATTGCGGGCTGTTACTTCACGCCGGCGTTGCTTCTCCGGCTCAATTGGCTCAAATGCCCGTGGAGAGATTACACCAACAAGTTTTAAGGCTGCACGTAGCGACAATGCAGCGCAATGACTTGACTCCTTCAGTCGATCGCGTGCAAAAATGGGTTCAACAAGCTAGATTAGTCAGTAGTCATTAGTCAGTAGTCATTAGTCAGTTGTCAGTTGTTAGTTGTCAGTTGTTATTAGCCAACAGTCAGCAGCCAACAGTCAACAGTCAACAGTCAACAGTCAACAGTCATTATTATGTCAATTCAAGTTTACGGAATACCCAACTGCGGAACCTGCAAAAAAGCTTTCCAGTGGCTCAAAGATAGCGATGTTAATTACGAGTTCATTAACACCAAAGAACAGCCACCGACTCGCGAAACAATTCAAAACTGGGTAGCTGCTTTAGGTTTTCAACCAATGCGAAATACTTCCGGTCAATCTTACCGCGCTTTGGGCGACGACAAGAAAAATTGGACGAGCGAACAGTGGGTGGAGGCTTTTACTAAGGATGCGATGCTGCTGAAACGTCCTCTGTTCGTTAAAGATGGAACGGCTGTTTTAGTAGGTTTCAAAGAAGATGTAATTCGAGAAAAATTGGGGCTTTCAAGGGGCTGAGTTCAGCCTGTTGTTCGCCGCCGCATAAACTTCATCTCGCCCACATCATCTGTGAAACCCCAACGCTCGTAAAACGGCATCATGTTCGGCAAACAATTAAGAGCAAAGTTCTCGACAGCTTGCAATTCTGGATGATTTAAAACTGCATCCATCAACTTCGCACCCAGTCCCATCTTTCTGTGTGTCGGCTTGATAATGACATCAAAAATCATGGCTCTGTATACGAAATCGGTAATGACGCGGCTAAAAGCAATTAGCCGATCGCTCTCATCGACAAAACCAATGATAACATCAGTCGCCGCCAGCATTTTCACCACATCCTCCCGCCTCCGCTTGTCGCACCAAAACTCGTTTTTGTACAAATCCATCAAGTCAGAAATCTGGCTGTCATTTAAAGTTTCGACAATTCGGTAGTTATCAATTTTATCGGTCATACTCTACTTTACCGTAATCTAGTTTAATTGCGCGATCGGCAATATCAAAATAGCGATCGTCGTGACTGATCACAAACACCGTTTTTCCCCGCCGCTTCAACTCCGGTAGCAACTGCTTGTAAAAAATATCCCGGAAAAACGGATCTTGATCAGAAGCCCATTCATCAAACAAATAAATCGGTCTATCTTCCAAATACGCAGTCAGCAAAGCCAGTCGCTTACGCTGTCCCTGAGACAAAGCCGTAGTTGACAAAACTCCATCTTTCACCTCAACTTTGTTATCCAAATGAAACTCGCGCAAATATTCAGCCGCCTGCTTGTCCAAATCGTGATTAGTCAGGCCCAAAAGCCTTTCAAACAGATAGAAATCTGAAAAAATCGCAGAAAAATGCTGCCTGTACCACTCTCGATTTTCCTCAGTAACTGGCTGGCCATCTAGGAGAATTTCTCCCGATTCAGGAATGTACAAACCAGTGATTAACTTAGCTAAAGTAGACTTCCCGCTGCCGTTACCGCCAATTATAAACACCAATTGACCCGGATGAAACTTCAAATTAAGCTCGCCCAAACTAAAATTGCTGTCTTCTTTTTCTCCTGGATAGCTGTGAATTACTCGATTTAACTCCAGTGTCTCCCACTCAGCAGTTTGAAACGGTTTAACCGTTGAATTCATCTCAGCTTGACTCGCCAAAGCCAATCCCATTCTCTCTATCTTTTCCACAGAAGTATTAGCACGAAAAATTGCCGGCAACCTTTGCAAAATATTCTGAAACGGAGACATTAAATAGGTACTTGTCAGAATGTAAGCTGACAAAACAGGTGTAGAAACTGGCACAAATTTCGGCAAAGCAAACAGCAGCAAACCCATCAGCATAAAAAATAGCAACTGACCCACTCCAATCGCAACTGCACCAGTATTTAAAGCAGTCACGTTATAATCACGGGAAGCATCAGCACTCACCTGCAATTGTTCCGTAAAAAACTCTTGGCGGCGCAAGGAATGCAGTTTAAGTTCCTTAATTCCATCAGTAATACTGCGAAAATGCTTAAATAATATATCTTGTTCTTCTCTGGCTAAATCGAAGAATTTCCGCATTTTGCTGAGCAACAACTGCACCGTGCCAATCATCAGCACCAGAAAGCCAAATACAACAACAAAAACCGTACCAGAAATGGTGCTTAAATAAGTTAAGCAGCCGACAACAACGGCGATATCAACACAGAGAAAAGGAATCAAAAATATAGTATTAGAAAGCGTTCCCACATCATCAGTCAGAGTTGCCAGCAAGCGGTTAGCGCCCAACTCTTCCAAATTCCGCAAAGGAGTAGACAAAATGCCACGGCTCAAACTCAGACGCAGATTATAAACCGCTTCTTGAGAGAGATAAATTAACAAAAATTGGGAGACAAAGCCACTCAAAAGAGCCAAGATTGCTAATCCCGCAAAATACCAGACTAAATTACCATTGGAATTGTCGCTAATTGCACGGTTAATTAAGGAAATTAACATAGCGCTGCAACCGCCGCTGATTAAGCCTGTGAGTATGGCGATGGAAACATTTACCCAAGAAGCTTTTAACAGTAGCCAGATTACATTCATCGTTTACCTCTATAATAATTTTATGTGCTTTCTATAACAGGCAAGATGCCTGTTCCACAAGAAAATTTACTTTTTGTGGAACAGGCATCTTGCCTGTTCCTAAATAGGTACTTTACAAGGTTGCAACATCTCAAATACAACCAGCTCATAAATATCAGTCATTGACATTTCTACTTCCACTGAATCGAAGGAAACTGTTGCTGATTCTCCCTCATATTCTCGAAACAACCATTCATTAGATTCAGTTTTAATATACTGTTGGACTAAAATTTCGTATGGGCTGACTAATAGATATTCCCGGAATTGAGGAATCGATCGATAAAACCGAAACTTATCTTCTCTATTAACATCCTCGCTATACTTAGAAAGCACTTCCACAATCAGCGCAGGATTGAGTATTTCATCTTTCCGTCCCTCTGTGCAAACTAATTCTCCTTCAACTACCATCACATCTGGATAAGTCCCGCGTCTATACCGAGGAATCCACAACCGCAAATCGCTCATAAATGGTCTGGCATTCTTCCCCCACAAAGCAGATTTTAAGAACGCATAAATATTACCGATTATCTGGCTGTGATTAATACTACCACCACTCATTTGTACAATTTCTCCATCGCGGTATTCATTTCTAAACTCAGCAGTTTCCTCTAACTCCCGGTACTCATCGGGAGTATAAAACTTTGACTTGGTTTTTACTAACATTTTTATATCTCCACTATATTTTATCCGCGTTAATCTGTGTTAATCTGCTTCAATCTGCGGTTAAAAATCATAACTAATAGTATATCACAATCCAATACGGTTCAGATGCAGACGGCGGTTGAAACCGCGCCTACAAAAACGAAGTCCGCCTCCGCGGACTGAAGAAAATGCAGATTGGAGAAAATAACGTAATTTTAACTGATCGGTTTTTAACCCGCGGAGGCGGGTTTTGTTTGTATAGTCGCGGTTTCAACCGCCGTCTGCATCTACGACAATTTTTGAGATATAAAAAAGCGCCTAATCTTTGACAATTAGGCGCTTTCCAATCTTTCAAATCCCACTAAAATCAATCGTTGCGAGACAATAGATTTGATTCAACTTTCACAGCATAAGTCGGTACAACCTGACTAATTGCAGATTGCAACATGGGAGTTTTTGTGACAGAATCGTTTGCTAAGTTAAACAAAGGATTAGACAAAATTCCAGCCAATGTTGTCGCTACTAAAGTTAGTACGACGCTGACTTGCAAAGGTCGCATTCCCTGAAGGTTCCAGCGAACTTCGGGATAGTTTTTCACCGCATCCGACATCTCTTGAGGTTCTTTTACTACCATCATTTTGACGACGCGGATGTAGTAGTAAATCGAAATTACGCTGGTAACTAATCCCAGGATAACTAAGCCGTAAAGTCCAGCTTGCCAACCGGCCCAGAACAGATAGATTTTGCCGAAGAATCCTGCTAGGGGGGGAATTCCGCCGAGAGAAAGCAGGCAAATACTTAATGCTAAAGTTAGCAGCGGGTCTTTTTGGTACAAACCTGAGTATTCGCTGATTTGGTCGGTTCCAGTCCGCAGGGAGAACAGGATGATGCAGGCGAATGCGCCTAGGTTCATAAACAGGTAAACCAACATATAAAATATCATGCTGGAGTAACCGGCTTCGGTTCCTGCAATCAAACCAATCATTACAAAACCGGCTTGGGCGATCGACGAATAAGCCAAAAGCCGCTTCATGCTAGTCTGGGCGAGAGCAACTACATTACCTAACACCATGCTGAGTATGGCTAAGGCTGTGAATACGAAGTGCCACTGTTCGATAAGTGCGGGGAATGCACTTGTTAACAACCGGATGGCTAGGGCAAAACCGGCGGCTTTGGAACCGACTGAAAGGAAGGCGACAACTGGTGTTGGTGAACCTTCGTAAACGTCGGGAGTCCATTGGTGGAAGGGAACTGCGGAGATTTTGAAGGCGATTCCGGCGATCGCAAAAACCAAAGCAATCACCAAACCGAGAGATTGACCTTCATTCACAGTAGACAGGTTAGCCGCGATCGCGCTTAGCGTAGTTTGGCCACCCGACAACCCGTACAGCAGCGACAAACCGTAGAGAAACACCGCCGAAGAAGACGCACCAATTAACAAATATTTCAAAGCAGCTTCATTGGAACGCGGATCGCGTTTTGTGTAACCCGTCAGCAAATAAGACGAGATACTCAGAGTTTCCAACGAAATAAAAATCATCACCAATTCATTAGCGCCGGAAAGGAACATTGCCCCCAAAGTAGCGCTGAGCAAAATGCAGATAAATTCCGCTAAAGCAGTACCCGTTTGCAGTATATAGCGGACGGATATCAAAATAGTGACAGCAGTCGTCAAAGCGATAATTCCGCGAAACACCAAACTCAAGGCATCGCTGTTAAAACCGCCCAGAAACGAGATGGTATCAACGTTATCCCACTGCAAACACAAAGCACCAACGGCGGCTAGCAAACCCGCAACGGCAACGTAGGGAGTCCAACTAGAGGAACTGCGGCCCACGATTAAATCGCCGACGAGAACCACCAAGAGGGTGATGATCACAATTCCCTCTGGCAAGATAGTTCCAGCATTTAGCTGGGCAGCAAGAGTAGCAAAATCCATATTTTCAGGCTGGTTGGGTAGTACAAGCCGCAAAGGCTGTAATGGGCAGCGAATTCGTAAAAATTCTTTACCAAACTGGATTGTAACCGATTGCAGCTTCGCGATCCCAGTTTTGCGGGTGTTTGTTGCCGGGGATGTGGCGGGAGTTGGCCCGATTCGGCGCTTGAAACCGCGTCAGTACAAACAATATCCCGGGAGCATCTCAGTTTTGCATTATAGTGCGAGCTGTCGCGAGCTCGCGAGTACAATACGCGAGCTCGCGACAGCTCGCACTATCATAAAAAAAATGCTTTTTGCAAAACTGAGATGCTCCCAATATCCATCTCTTGGAGACTGATTTCTATATTATTGAGGAATGGAAACTATACATCATCCTCAATAGATTTTTCTGCCAACATTCGGTGAATATCTCGTTTGACTTGCTCTAAAATAGATTTAAGAAAGATTCAATGGGACTGAAGTCCCCGCATCGCTTACATCTCAGGACTAAAGTCTAGCTCGTTTTCCGCTTTCCGTATTTCTTCTTATAAGGTGGATGATATGCCCAACTAGAAAATGCAACTGTATCTTCAGAACCTTTTGCTGGACGCAAACAGATGCCAAAGGGACAAGCGCCATTATGCCGAGAAGCCGATCGCTCCCAAAGACGAGTCCGACGAATTGGCTCAGATTGCGCCTCTTCTCGATCGCAAATCCACAACAATTCCAACATCGCATTATGGAAAGTGTTGAAAAATGGTATTAGGCAGACGTTTGTAGCGACTGATATGGCTGGATCAAAATTTCAGCCGGAACCCCCAGTTCTTGATTCAACTTCCGAATCATCTCCAAGGTTAGGGAACGTTTGCGAGATAGCACCTCAGACACGCAATCTCGACTGCCAAGACATACATCCAAATCATGACGAGACCATCCACGGGTATCCATATAATATTGAATTGCTGCGATTGGATCGGGTATTTCAATGAAGAAGTGTGCCTTCTCATAGGCTTCCACTAAGGTACTGAGGATATCTAATCGATCGCATTCCTGGGCCTTGGGGGCTGCATCAAACAGTGATTCGATTTCTCGCAGGGCTTCCTGATAATCTGTTTCTGTTTTAATCGGGTGCAATTCCATACATCAACCTCTTCTTTAGATCGTTTCCGCATCTACTTTATACCTCTGGCATTCATTCGCTTTCTCATCTTTAAATACATCTGCGTTTATCAGTGTTGCATCTGCCTGAAATCTGCGGTTTTTGTATCAAAGATTGACGCAATATTGGATAGTGTTTATAATAGCGCGCTCCCAAAATGGGATCAAGAATTACTCCCATAATATCTGATGTTAGCTGGCGATCGCGATCGAGTGCTTGTGTAAATGCGATCGAGAATTGGTGGAATGGTCGATCGAATTTATAGTCAGTCCTGGACGCACGGGTGGCCAGAAACCGGGTTTTTTACGAAAATTATTCGCTATAACCCGCAGATTAGGTAAAAAACCCGGTTTCTTTGATCTTTGTGCGTAACTCATGAGTCTTTTTGCAGAGAAACCATCAAATCTATCCCAATCTAAAACTTGTACTGAGCGAAGCCGAAGTATCTAAAACTTAAAATCTAAAATTGAGGAACCATCCGCCCGCATCCAGCAGTCTCAACATCCAGTTACCAACAATTCTGCTAAAGTCAGGTGACATCCGTTGCATCTTCCAGAGACAAGGGTTCCCAGCCTCTGCGCCGACAACAGTAAAATCCCATCAGCTTGTCACCTGCAACCCGATCGGCAGTAACTTAAAAATTAAGGTAGCTTGAAAATAATCGCCCAAAGTTCCCATAAGCCTTGACATCCGACCTACACTCTGTAAATTAGACACTCTAACTGCGCCGCCATCCATATTTAAAAGATGCCATGTCAACCTTAGTCATCGTCGAATCTCCGACAAAAGCCCGTACCATTCGCAACTTCCTGCCCTCCACCTACCGTGTAGAGGCATCTATGGGCCATGTCCGCGACCTACCATCCTCCGCCGAAGAAATACCAGAAGCCGTTAAAGGAGAAAAATGGGCGCAACTGGGCGTAAACGTGGAGGCAGACTTTGAACCCCTCTACGTCATCCCGAAAGATAAAAAGAAAATTGTTAAAGAACTCAAAGACGCCCTCAAAGACGCCACAGAACTGATTCTAGCCACTGACGAAGACCGGGAAGGCGAAAGCATTTCCTGGCATTTGCTGCAAATCCTCAAACCCAAAGTTCCCATCAAGCGGATGGTATTTCACGAAATCACCCGCGAAGCCATCCGCGACGCTTTGACTCACTGCCGCGATATCGACAATCGAGTGGTACAAGCCCAAGAAACTCGCCGAATTCTCGATCGACTCGTCGGCTACACACTATCTCCGCTACTGTGGAAGAAAATCGCCTGGGGTTTGTCCGCAGGGCGAGTCCAGTCAGTTGCTGTACGCCTGTTGGTACGCCGGGAACGGGAACGCCGCGCTTTTCGCCAAGGTAGTTACTGGGATTTAAAAGCCCTTTTGGAAAAGGGCAAGATTTCCTTCGATGCCAAACTGGTGACAGTCGGGAATGTGAAAGTTGCCAATGGTAGCGATTTTGATGAAAATACCGGACAAATTATCGCAGGCCGCCTCGTACTTTTGCTCAACGAAGACCAAGCCAGGGCTTTACTCTCGCGCATTCAAAACAAACCCTGGACTGTTAGCAATCTCGAAGAACGGCCAGTCACCCGCAAACCCTCGCCGCCGTTTACGACCTCGACTTTGCAGCAGGAGGCTAACCGCAAGCTGAGGCTGGGTGCGCGGGAAACTATGCGAATTGCCCAAAGTTTGTACGAACGCGGTTTTATCACCTATATGCGGACGGATTCGGTGCATTTATCCGAACAGGCGATTACAGCGGCGCGCAGTTGCGTGCAAGAACTGTACGGTAGCGAATACCTCAGCCCCCAACCGCGCAAATACACGACGAAAAGCAAAGGCGCGCAGGAAGCCCACGAAGCTATCCGCCCCGCCGGCAGCACTTTTCGGACTCCGCAGCAAACGGGATTGGATGGGATTGATTTCCGCCTCTACGATTTGATTTGGAAGCGGACTGTCGCTTCGCAAATGGCGGATTCGCGCCAAACTCACGTCACGGTATTAACTCAGGTAGAAGATGCCGGTTTCCGTTCCAGCGGGAAACGCATTGATTTTCCGGGCTTTTTGCGCGCTTACGTGGAAGGTTCCGACGATCCGAATGCGGCGCTGGAAGACCAAGAGGTGATTTTGCCGGCGCTGAAGGTGGGGGATAAACCTAATTGTAAGGATTTGCAGGCTGTGGGACACGAAACTCAACCTCCCGCCCGCTATACGGAGGCTTCGCTGGTGAAGATGCTGGAAAGCGAGGGGGTTGGCCGTCCGAGTACATACGCGAGTATTATCGGTACAATTGTCGATCGGGGATATGCGAAATTAATAGCAAACGCCCTAATTCCGACCTTTACTGCTTTCGCCGTCACGACTTTATTAGAAACGCATTTCCCCGACTTAGTAGACACGGGTTTTACTTCCCGCATGGAACAAACCCTCGATGAAATTGCCACCGGCGAGGCGAAATGGCTGCCGTATTTGCAAAAGTTTTATACAGGGGAAATGGGACTCGCAACCCAAGTCAAAGAACAGGAAAGTCAGATCGACGCGAAAGTTGCCCGAACTGTGATATTGGAGAATATCACGGCAAAAGTCTGCATCGGTAAATACGGCGCTTACCTGGAATCTGAAAACGAAGAAGGCCAGGTAAAAGCATCGATTCCCCAGGATTTGACTCCGGCAGATTTAGACCCTGAAAAAGTCGATTTTCTGTTAAAGCAAAAGACGGAAGGCCCGGAAAAATTGGGTCTCCACCCGGACACCGGGGAACCGATTTATGTGCTGATTGGCAATTACGGCCCCTACGTTCAGTTGGGGGATGTTTCGGAAACGAACAAGAAACCGAAGCGGTCTTCTTTACCGAAGGGAACTGATAAGGATAGCGTGACGGTTGATATGGCGGTGAGTTTGTTGACTTTACCTCGGTTGTTGGGCACTCACCCGGATACGGGGGCGAAGGTGCAGGCTAATTTGGGGATGTACGGGCCTTATGTTGTGCACGACCAGGGTAAGGTTGGTAAGGATTATCGATCGATCAAGCCGCCGGATGATGTTTTGACTATCGAGATCGATCGGGCTTTAGAGTTATTATCGCAGCCAAAAGCCGTCCGGGGCAGCAAATCAGCCACACCTTTGAAGGAATTGGGCGCGCATCCAGAGTCGGGAGAACTCCTGAATGTTTACGATGGCCGCTACGGCCCCTACGTGAAACACGGCGATATCAATGCTTCTTTGGCTAAGGATGAATCTGTGGAGAATTTCACCTTACAAAAAGCACTGGATTTGTTAGCAGCGAAGGAAGCGTCGGGCGGCGGTAAATCTAGCAGTAAGTCGAAGAAGTCTAGTAAGACTGCGGCGAAGTCGGAGACTGCAACTGAGAAGACTGCGGCGAAGAAAACTACTGCTAAGAAGACGACGACTGCTAAGAAAACGACTACTAAGAAGGCGGCGACTGCGACTGCGACTAAGAAGAAGACAACTTGATTTTAGTGTAGTTTTCACTCATTGAGAAACCCGATATGCAGGGGGGAATGTCCCGAAGTGCGATCGGGTTTCTTTGTTGGCAAACTATTTGACAAACTTAGGTTTATAGTCCAATACGGTTTACTTAAGACGATCCCCCCTAACCCCCCTTAAAAAAGGGGGGGACAAGAATGCCCTCAAAGTCCCCCTTCTTAAGGGGGATTTAGGGGGATCTCCGGGGCATAAATATGTTAAGTGAACCGTATTGGTTTATAGTCAGGACTTCAGTCCTTAAAATTGGGTTTGAGTGTAGTAGGGCGATCGGAGTTTTTTAAGAAAAAGATGTTTGGGCGATCGCTCCATATTATCATCGAATTTTACCCTCAAAAAATACGAGTCAACTTTGGGAATATATTGGAAAAATATCCATCAGAAACTTACAGGTTATTGGGTGTATAGTGCGATCGGGCGATCGGGAAAATTTCGATAATGCTCTTAAATAGAACTTGACTGGACACAAAATATACGGTATTTTGGGGTTAGATCAGGTGTTGGTTCGCATTTGTGGGTTAACGCTTAGTTGGATCGAGAATATTATAGGAGATAGGATAGAGTGGCACATATAAATTTTATTTCTGATCTTAAGGAAGTGATTACCCAAAAACTTTCCAGGCTAGGGCATCCTCCAGCACCAGAAGAAGATATTGATACCCTTTTGATACGATCTCTTAACTTGGCGCGGAGAGTACCACCAATTATTGAATGGACTGTGAAGCAGTCTAAAGAGTTGGCAAGAAAATCTCTTCTGCCAGAGATTAGATTAGGTTTGGAGCAATTCATCAAGAAAGCGGAGTCTGGGCAAAACTTAAAACCTCATCTTAGTAAAAAGAGCGATGACCCAGACTACAAAGACCTTATGTTTTACGATTGGGGAGTCTTTCACTTCCATTTAGGCACTAACTCTAATCCAAATCATAACGAATTTGTTGAACGAACAGGCGAGCTCTTATTTGCTATTGCAGATTCCAATACGGCAAGGATGTATTTAATCGATATACATCCCCATAGATTTACAAATCAAAAATTACTGAGAATTGTCAAAGATAATTGGCCGGAAATTCTCCTTCCACACACTTTAAACCGTGCTATTGAGCTACCTTATAATTGGTCTGATGATGATATTGGTAGTCTTCGGAAAGCTGGTATAGATCCTATCCTTCAAATTTCTGATGGTCCCGTCTTGGTGTCTATGGGAGGAGGAATCACAACTGCTGGAAATAGCAGACGCAACAAAATGGATGCACATATTATAAAAACCGATGTTCGTCAGCTACAGGAATCGTTTACCCAGCCAAAAGATGGTGAAGCCGCTTACTTCAAAAGTACATATGGAAAAAATTGGGAGGATCTGAAATTTAAAGTTAAATCTTTTGAAACACCAATGGAAATAGAAGAGATGACAACAGGCGAAGTTGTCCAGTTTACTGACTTCAGTATACTACTAACAAAGCTACTCACTAAACTGGAAGAGTTAAGGAAAGAAGAAGATTCATGAGTCGAGACAGCATGATTATTCAGTAGTCGGATGAAGATAAGGTTTTCCTGGTACTGAAGTCAATTCAACTTGTAGGGGGCATCAGACTTTACGGTAAATAAAATATGTGCTAATGTACTAGGAAATATGTGTTTGTACCGGAAATGCTGGTCAATATTTAGTTAGGTTGCATACATTGTCTGTCGAAGCAGTATTGCGATCGAATTGGTGAGGTGTTTCAGGTTAGGGATTGATGTCATATTCATTTCAAATTGGGCATAGATATACAAGACGTGATGTTTATCGAATTATTGGAATTCCTGAAGACACTCACGGAGGAAACTGGGCTACAGGATATGCTCGTTACGGTAATGCTTGGTTCATCTTTTGCAACGTTGGAACATCTGGACGAACAGGTCATGACTATGCCAATTAATGGGTAGGAAATCGACTGGAGTGGTATGGCAGAACTACTTCACAATTACACCATCCATCCAGTCCATGTTAAGTGTAGATAGCGATACCTATATTTTATGGCGTGAAGATAACAAAGAACCCTTCATCTTTGCTGGGATTGGAAACGCAGAAGAAGTAGAAGATATCACACCTGTCAAAATCATTTGGACATTTGAGACAGAAATATTCCCTGATGAAATTTCTCCATCTACGACTTTCCGAGAAGGAACAGTCTGTAAAGTATCAGTCAACGCCTATGAACGCAACCCAGTTGTGCGACAAAAATGTATTGAACACTACGGCGCAACTTGCTATGTCTGCTGTTTCAATTTTGGGAAAGTGTTTGGGGAATTAGGAGAGGGCTTTATTCACATCCATCATCTTCGGCCACTTTCTGAGATTGGTGAAGAATACGAGGTTAATCCTGTAGAAGATTTGCGTCCTGTATGCCCCAATTGCCATGCCATGATTCATCGACGTTCGCCACCACTTACGATTGAGGAAATTAAGGCACTACTATTGAAGAGTGCTGCAAATTATTCAGCAACCTAACAAATCGCTATTCCATCGCCCAAGATCGATCGCACAAACCTCCCATCAATAACCTCGCGTTGGTCTAAAATCTCCTGGGCCACCAAAAAGGCCATACGGGCGATCGACTTTCCTGCCCGTATCACAACACAATTACCTAAAAAGTCAAGTCTTTATACAAAAAAACTTGACAACAAGCCTAGCACCAATCATAATGGAAGTAAGGCTAGGTATTAGATTCAAGCTATGAAAACGATTCGAGTTAATACTTCCGCGCTGATTCACCAGCAAATAGAAGAACAGGGCGAAGGCTACTGGCGGCTATCTGACTTTTCTGGACTACCGCCAACTGCTGTCTGCAAAACCCTCTCCCGCATGGTAGCAGCAGGAACACTAGAAAGAGTCAGTAAAGGACTCTATTATCGGCCCCGCCAAACCCGCTTTGGCTGCAGCCGCCCCTCTCAAAGTGAGATTCAAAAGTTGCCAGTGGCTCAAACCTTTCATCCGGCTGGACTTAGCGCTGCTAATCTCTTGGGCTTCACAACTCAAAATTCGATACAAAGTGAGTTTGCTACTTCAGCTAATAGCATTCCCCGTACTATTATCGGCGATCGCACGAAAGTTCACACCCGCAGGCCCGAAACATGGAAACATCTATCTAACACAGACGCGGCGTTGCTAGATTTGTTGAGATCCAGGGCAAAGTTGAGCGAATTATCACCCGAACAAACTAAACAACGCCTGCTTGATTGCTTCCGTGAGGGCGATCGATTTGAACGCTTAGTAGCCGTAGCAGATGCTGAACCTCCCCGCGTGCGATCGATGTTAGGGGCAATTGGTCAAGAACTTGGTAAAAGCCACCAGCACCTCAAAAAACTCCGCCAAAACTTAAACCCGATTTCCAGATTTGACTTTGGGATTTTGAATAATTTGCGTTATGCAAAAGAGTGGCAAGCAAAATGAAACTTTGCGAATCTCCCGATTTTCGAGATGCTATTCTTGCAGCCAGAGAACACTTTAGCAACCTCGCTCTTAGCGAAGCGTTTATCGAAAAAGATTACTATGTCACTGAGGCACTGCGAATTGTAGCGACTCAGTGGTCAACTCAAGTTATCTTTAAAGGAGGAACGAGTCTTGCAAAAGGATGGAAGCTAATCGAACGCTTCTCCGAAGACATTGATTTATTTTTAAACCGAGATGCGTTTACTCCGCGTTTGGGAGAAAGTCGATCTGACAAAGAGTTGAAATCAATAGAAACCGCCGTTATTCAGCATCCGAGATTAACATTAAGCCAATCTCAATCGAAGCGGGGCATCTATCGGCACAGCTATTTCAACTACCCTCAACAATTTGCTGGGGTGGGGACAATGAGCGATCGGCTATTTCTAGAAATGGGAACTCGCAGTGGCACTTATCCGGTGCAAATCGTCCCGTTGTCTTCCTATCTCGCTGAATTTCTCCGCGAAATTGGCGACAGCCTGAATGCTGAAGATGAATCGCCTTTTCCTATGACGTTGCTGCATTTCCGGCGCACTTTTGTAGAAAAACTCTTTGCGATTCATGCCAAAGTTAGGCAATACCAGCGCGAAGAAGCTTCTTTAGGATCGGCGACTCGCCATTATTATGACCTCTTTTGTTTAGCACAGACACCGGAAGTTCAGCAAATGTTAGCAAGTAGAGAATACAGCGACATCAAACAAGATTGCGATCTCCTTAGCCAGCAAGCATTCAAACAAGAATATGACCCGCCTGAAAACCTGGATTTTTCCAAAAGCATTGCTCTATTTCCTATAGGAGAACTACGCCAAGCTATCGCCAAGGAATATCAACAGCAGTGCCAAAGTCTCTGCTACGGTAATTATCCAACATGGGAAGAAATAGAAGCTGGTTTTTCTGAAATTCGCGATCGACTTTAGTTCGATTTTTCAGCGGAGATATCAAAAAAACCAAATCGTGGCTATGATCAGCCACCAAAAAGGCGATATGTGCGATCGACCATTCGTGACCCTCAAACCTCTTAAGGAGACTTGACATGACCCTAGAGCTATATCAGGAAGTTGCTTTAACCCGTGACTTACCAGAATATCAACTTCTAGCAGGAGATATTGCAACACTGGTTGATTTTGTTTCACATCCTAGTGGTGGTGAAGAGGGCTGTCTGTTGGAAATATTTAATGCTGTTGGTGAGTCTCTTGCAGTCATAGCCGTCCCAATCTCTACTGTAGAAGTTCTACGCCCTGATGAAATCTTAACAGTTCGTTCTTTGGCAAAAGCAGGTTAATATTCATTCAACCGTCGGGTTTAATCTCTGTTGGCGGATGCCATCCAGCACTAACCCACTGACGCCTGACAGTAACAGCAATATTATTGTTTAGTTGTAGTGCTATAACTGTGGCACGACCGCAATCTGTAAGTCCAATAATTTCTGTAGCGTCTTCACTCCAAGCAAAATATTGTGACCATTGTTGAGTACGCGGATTAAATAACTTAACGTGCTTTTGCGTGACCGGATCTAATGCGTCAGTTTGGGTTCCTTTGTAATTATTGCACAAACTACAAGCCAGCCAGAGATTTTCTTCCTCATCAGTACCGCCAATCGCTTTAGGAATAATATGGTCAATTTCCAATATTCCCAGGACATACATTTGTAAACTGCGACAATAACCGCATCGGTTTTGAGCTTGTGCGCGAACTCTGGCTCGAACTTGTTCGGAGATTGCCATTTTGATTATCCTTTTAATGGTTCGAGTAAGCCGCGCTGCACAGCTTCATTTAAGGCTTGAGCTTGTCGCAGTAGTCGAGTTTCATAGATGTGGATTAATGCCTGCAATTCATCGCGTTCTACAGAGGCAATTGTACCGGATTGTTGGCGGTCTAGCAATTCACTTAATCGTTGTTCTTGGATTGGTTGCAGCCGGAGTTGAGTCTGAGCGATTACTTCTGCATCAGACAATTCTGATACTGGTTTAGAAGTTGGCAATAAGAAAATTTCCAGAGTTTCTACTAGAATCTCACTGACGCTGCGGTGGCGTTGTTGCGCTAGCAATTCTGCTTGGTGATAGACTTCATCTGGCAAATTCAAGGTGATTTGGGCGGTCATAGGTGGAAGGCTATGAAACGAATATTTATATTATGGCATATTTTACTAATTGATATTTTCAGGTGTATCTAAGATTTCGTCTGCCTCGTCATTCTCGCGGATAGCTATTTCAATTTCATCTGGGAAAGCGGCCGCGTAAGCCCAGGCATTTGCTAAATCAGTAGCATTAACAGTTGACAGTTGATAGTTGGCAGTTGGCAGTTGACAGCGAAGTTTTTAGGCTGGGGCTTAAATCCCCAGCCTAAAAACAATCCACCTAAAGGTGGGGGCTTAAATCCCCAGTGCTTTGGTTAGTGTGGGATAGTTATCTAAGAGTTGGGATTCGTTCATACCCAAGTGGCGAAAACTCACCAGCACCCAAACAGGAATCCGAGTCTTTCTAATACAAGCATCACCGCCGCAGACACCGGGAGTTTTGCTAATTCCTTGCCAGGTGTTAGCTAAATTTTGGGTTAATAAACGTTTATTTAACAGCCGATCGCCCTTTCGCCATACCCACGCATCCCAAAACCATCTTGATTGTAGGGCGATCGCACTCACATTCTCTCTACCTACCGAAAGCCTCACCCAAACCGATACCTTCAACCAGAGTGACTGGCTGCGGGAAATCGCGATCGCCCTTTGCCAACAAATCAACCTCACCACCGCCCAAGCCGCCCAACTAGCCCAAATTTCCCCACCAGAATTGCCACAACTGCTAACTAACCGCGCCGCTGCAACCACTGAATCTGACGCGATCGATCCTGACAACGAAGCAGAGTAACTCATTTTACAAAGCCCCTAGGGCCGATCGACCAAACGCAAAAACTGCGGTAATCCAAAACTATCAAGCATACTATACCGCAAATCACAGATACTGACAAATTTTGAGAAGAGTCTTGAGTATAATTTGACACGACACAAAATCTGCTGTAGTTTGGGATTAGATCAGGTGTTGATCCCGCAAGGGTATTTCTGTAAGATCAATAAAACCCCTATAAACCCATGTTGACTCACGCCACAGCCCTGACCCCGCTAGAACTGAAGTCAGCGATCGCCCGCGAGCCCTTGATTGTCTCGCCCGATACAACAGTAAGCTCAGCGATCGCCCTAATGAGCGGGTTGCGATCGCTCTGTGCTACCACTAAAACCGCCAATAGTCAACTGGATGAACTCCACCTAGAGGTACGGTCAAGCTGCGTGTTGGTAGTAGAAAACGAGCGAATACTTGGTATTTTGACCGAGCGGGACGTAGTACGCCTGATTGCCCAGCAGCAGCCCCTCGATCGCCTAGTCATGCAGCAGGTGATGGCACATCCCGTTGTCACTTTGCGCGAGTCAGACTTCACCGATTTGTTTTTTGCCATTAATCTGCTCCAGCAGCACCACATTCGCCATTTGCCGATGCTGGATGAACACGATCGCCTCGTGGGGCTTGTTACCCATGAAAGTCTGCGCCAAATCTCCCGACCGATCGACCTGTTGCGGTTGCGTATGGTGGCGGAGGTGATGACCAGTGAGGTGATTGTTGCTACACCCGATTGTCACCTGCGGGCGATCGCCCAACTCATGGCCAACCATCGCATCAGTTCCGTAATGATTGTAGAACAGGGTAGCAGCTCCACAGAACCCCTGCAAATTCCCCTGGGGATTGTCACCGAGCGGGACATGGTGCAGTTTCAAGTCTTGGGATTGAACCTGGACAACTGCACAGCAGAGGCAGTGATGAGTACACCGATTTTTGCAGTCAAGCTAGAGGATTCGCTCTGGAATGTGCAGCAGATCATGGCTCAGCGCTTGATCCGTCGGTTGGCGGTGACGGGGGAGCAGGGAGAACTATTGGGCATTGTCACCCAAACCAGTTTGCTACAAGCCCTTAACCCCCTAGAACTATACAAACTGGTGGAGGTTTTAGACTCCAAGGTGGTGCGCCTAGAGGCGGAAAAAGTGGCACTACTAGAAAATCGCAACGTTGAGCTAGAGCAACAGGTTCAAGCCCGCACAGTTGCTCTAGAAACAAAAGCAAAGCAAGAGCGACTCCTAAATACGATCGCCGATCACATCCGATCGTCCCTGAATTTGCAAGAGATCCTCGACACCACAGCGCGAGAAATTCGATCGCTCCTTGGGTGCGATCGCGTGATCATTTACCGGTTTCGTCCTGACTTTAGCGGCACAGTGATCGCCGAAGCGATGACCGGTACTGGGCGATCGATGTTGAATACCGAAGCACACGATCCTTGTGTTAGCGCAGAATGGCTAGAACCTTATCGCAATGGCAAAATTCGCATCATAGATGACATCTACAACGAAGCGATGACCCAGTGCCATCAGGAACTCTTAGTGGGGTTTGAGATTCGCGCCAAACTGATGATACCGATCGTAGTCGAGGAGCAATTGTGGGGTTTAATGCTCGCCAGTTATCGAGCCGTGCCACATACTTGGACAACCGATGAGATCGAACTCATACGGCAAGTATCCCTGCAATTGGCGATCGCCCTCCAACAAGCCACCACCCACCAACGGTTACAGAACGAACTGACCAAACGACGGAAAGTTGAAGTCCAATTGCTAGATAGCGAACAACGCTACGCCACCTTAGTTGAAGCGTCTCCAGTGGGGATTTTTCGCACCGATGCTGTCGGTAACTGCATTTATGTTAACGATCGCTACTGTCAGATCAGCGGACTCACCGCATCAGCGACTATTGGGCAGGGATGGCAACAAGGGCTACATCCCGACGATCGCCACTGGGTAACAGCGGAATGGGAGCAATTGGTGCAAGAGAACAACCCTTTTCAGCTCGAATATCGCTTTCAACATCTCGACGGTACTGTGTTCTGGGTGTATGGGCAGTCTGTTGCCGAATGGGATGCCAATGGGCAAATAGTCGGCTATTTGGGCACAGTTACAGATATTAGCGATCGCAAGCGAACTGAAACCCAATTGCAAGAGAGCGAAGGACGCTACGCCACCCTAGTAGAAGCGTCTCCAGTGGGGATTTTTCGCACCGATGCTGTCGGTAACTGCATTTATGTTAACGATCGCTGGTGTCAAATTAGCGGACTCACCCCAACAACCGCCTTCGGAGACGGATGGCGAGAAGGGCTACACCCCGACGATCGCGTCGCGATCGCCACCGAATGGCAGCAATCTATCGAAGAAAATCGTCTCTTCCAGCTAGAATATCGCTTTCAACGTCCCGATGGTAAGGTGACATGGGTCTATGGGCAGTCAGTTTCTGAACTAGATGCAGAGGGGCAAGTAGTCGGCTATGTAGGCACGGTGACAGATATTAGCGATCGCAAAAGCGCCGAACAACAACTCCAGCAACTCAATCAAGAACTAGAAGCCAAAATCGCAGAACGCACCCAAGAGCTTTGGCAAGTCAACAACCTGCAACGCGCCATCCTTGATGGTGCCGATTACTCGATCATCTCCACTGACCAAACTGGCATTATCCAGACCTTTAATGCCGGTGCCGAACGGATGCTGGGTTACAGTGCCGCAGAAATGGTCGGCAAAGCCACGCCCGAACTGATCCACGATCGCCAAGAAGTGATTAACCGGGCAACATCTCTTTCACAAGAACTAAAGCAAAACATCACCCCCGGCTTTGAGGTTTTTGTTGCCAAAGTCCGTCAAGGCGTTGTCACCGAAGAAGAGTGGACTTATATCAACAAAGATGGTTCACGCTTTCCGGTATTGCTATCCATCACCGCCCTCAAAGATGCCAATCAGCAAATTATCGGTTTTGTAGGCATCGCCAAAGATATTACCGATCGCAAATGCGCCGAACAGAAACGACAGCAATTAGTTCAGGAATTATCCGCTTTCAAGTCAGCTCTCGATCAGTCTGCCTTTGTCGCCATCACCGATGCCGAAGGAGTAATTACCTACGTCAACGATCGCTTCTGTGAAATCTCTGGCTACTCTCGCGATCAAGCCGTCGGGCAAACCCACCGTATTGTCAACTCCGGCTACCATCCCCCCAGCTTTTTCCAAGATATGTGGCACACCATTGCCAGCGGCGGGGTTTGGCGCGGTGAAATTTGCAATCGGGCGAAAAACGGTAGCCTGTACTGGGTAGCCAGCACTATTGTTCCCTTTGTGGACGAACAAGGGCGACCTTTTCAGTATCTAACCATTCGCTTCGACATCACCGATCGCAAATTCGCCGAAACAACGCTCCAGCAGGAAAATAGCTTCCGTCAGCAAATTGTCGAAAACATGGCAGAAGGGCTATGCGTTTGCGATGAAATTGAGGAGTTTCCTTTTGTCCACTTCACAGTCTGGAATCGGCAAATGCAAGCGATTACGGGCTACAGCTTAGAAGACATTAACCGTCTGGGGTGGTATCAAAGGCTTTACCCCGACCCAGAGGTACAAGCTCAGGCGATCGCCCGCACGGGACGGATGCGGCAAGGAGACAACCTGATTGCCGAAGAATGGCAAATCCAGCGTCAAGATGGACAGCAACGCACGATCGCCATTTCCACCTCTGTCCTATCGAGTAACAATGGGCAGACATATACACTTGCCCTGATCCAAGACATTACCGATCGCCGACAAACAGAGCAAGAAAATAGCCTCTTGAAGCAACGCTTCCAATTTCTCCTGGCTTCCAGTTCCGCCATGATTTATAGCTGTAAACCCTATGGGGACTATGGGGCTACCTTTATGAGCGAGAATATCCAAGCCATTTTGGGCTACCAGCCAGAGGAATTTTTAACAAAATCTAACTTCTGGGCTAGCCATATTCACCCAGACGATGCCCCCAGAATATTTGCGAATATCCCCGCTCTATTTGATCACGACATCCATAATCACGAATATCGATTTTTGCATCGCGATGGTCACTACATTTGGCTACGGGATGAGATGCGTCTGGTGCGAGATGGAGAAGGCAACCCCCTTGAGATTGTTGGCTATTTTGCGGATATTAGCGATCAAAAACAAGTAGAAGAAGAGTTACAGGAAAGCCAAGCCAAGTTTCAGCGACTCGTGGATGATATCGGTGACAAATTCGTTGTCTTCAGTCACAGGGGTACCAGTGGCCTATTGACCTATGTGAGTGATGGTGTCGCTTCGGTTTTTGGCCTCAGAAAACAGGATATCATCGGCAAGCCTTGGATGGATTTGATCGACTGGCTGCCAGAAGATGTAGAAATAGCACATTCCTCGGTGATTCAGATGATTGAAAACCAGGTCGATTTTCAGCAGTTCGATATGCGTTTTATTCACCCAGATGGGGGGCAGCGCACAATCAGCGTCTCTCAGCATCCCGTCAGAGACCAAGCTGGCAACCCGATCGCGATCGAAGGCATTGTGGAAAATATTACCGATCGCAAACAAGTAGAAGCCGAACTAAAACAAGTGTCCGAACGTTTAAGCCTATCCCTCAAATCTGGGGATATCGGCTGTTGGGAATTGGACATTGTGCAGAACACCATCCTTTGGGATGAGCGGATGTATGAACTCTATGGGCTGACAAAACAATTGGATACCTGTATAGTCTACGACACTTGGGCGAATGAGCTGCATCCCGATGACCGCATCCCCACCGAAACCTTGATCCAGCAAGCTCTTTTAGGACAAGCAGAATATGATACTGAATTTCGAGTTATTCATCCCGATGGTAGTCTTCACTTTATTAAAGCCTACGGGGTGCTAGTGCGGGATGCCCAAGGCAAACCCCAGCGCATGATCGGGGTAAATTTTGATATTAGCGATCGCAAAGAAGCCGAATTGAGATTGCAACAACAGGCAAAACAGGAACGTTTGCTGGGATCGATTACTCAACGGGTGCGATCGTCTCTGAATCTAGACGAAGTTCTCAATACCACTGTTGAGGAAATCCGTCAGGTCTTACAATCAGACCGAGCGCTGATTTATCGGGTTTTTCCTGGAGGAACGGGGGCTGCCATTGCTGAATCTGTCTTGCCAAAATGGCCCAAAATTCTGGATATCGTCTTTCCTCAAGAGGTTTTCCCAGAAGAGAATTATGAGCGCTATATCCAAGGAAGAGTGTATGCCCTCAGCGATCGCGAAGATGAAAACCAGCCAGTTTCACCCTGTCTGATTCAATTCCTAGCAGAAATTCAGGTGAGAGCTAAACTCGTAGTTCCAATTGTTCAGAATCACACTCTCTGGGGATTGCTAATTATCCATCAATGCGATCTTCCACGCCAGTGGGAAGACTGGGAAATCAATTTACTCAAACAAACTGCCAACCAGTTAGCGATCGCCATTCAACAAGCTGGACTCTTTGAACAATTGCAGTCAGAACTCAGCGAACGACAACAAGCCCAGCAGAAACTCACCGCCAGCAATCAACAACTCGCGATTTCTAACCAAGAACTTGCCCGCGCCACCCGCCTCAAGGACGAATTTCTCGCCAACATGAGCCACGAACTCCGCACCCCCCTCAACGCCATCCTAGGCATGAGCGAAGGGCTACAAGAGCAAGTCTTTGGCAGTGTCAACAAGGAGCAAATCAAAGCCCTACAAACCATCGAGCGCAGCGGGTTCCATTTGCTAGAATTAATTAACGAAATTCTCGATGTCGCCAAAATTGAATCAGGTCAGCTAGAGCTAGATTTAGCCCCCACCGCCGTTTCTCAACTCTGCCAATCCAGTCTGGCATTTGTCAAACAACAAGCCCTGAAAAAACGCATCCAGCTAGAGACTAAACTGCCGCACAATCTACCCGATTTATTAGTAGATGAGCGACGCATCCTCCAAGTCTTGATCAACCTGCTCAACAACGCCGTCAAATTCACCCCAGAGGGAGGACACATCACCCTAGAAGTCAGCCGCCAACAACAAGCCGCCGCCCACCTAGAAACTGCCGATTCTCCACCCCAAAACTACCTGCGAATTGCCGTGATCGATACAGGTATCGGCATCGCCCCAGAACATATCAACAAACTGTTTGTGCCCTTCATCCAAATTGATAGCGCCCTGAATCGTCAATACCAGGGCACAGGCTTAGGGCTTGCCTTGGTGAAACGCATTGTCGAACTCCACGGCGGGCAGGTGGGGCTAACTAGCGAGGTGGGGGTAGGCAGTTGCTTTACGATCGATCTTCCCTGCGCTACTTCTACAACTTCCTCCCTTGCACCAGAAACCCAACCCCAACCCGGTATCGAATCGAGCCAGTCCGAAATTGCATCTCCCTTAATCTTGCTAGCAGAGGACAATGAAGCCAATATCAGTACGATTTCCAGCTACCTAAGAGCTAAAGGCTATCGCCTGATTGTAGCTAAAAATGGACTGGAGGCGATCGCCCTGACTCAATCTGAACACCCCGATCTGATTCTGATGGATATTCAAATGCCGGGGATGGATGGGCTAGAAGCTATGCAGCAGCTCCGCCGCGATCTAAAGTTAGTTCAGGTACCGATTATTGCTCTCACCGCCCTAGCTATGACTGGCGATCGCGATCGTTGCCTCGCCGCTGGAGCCAATGACTATCTCAGCAAACCTGTTAAGCTGAAGCAATTGGCAACCACTATTCAGCAACTTTTAACTCCCCAGCAGGAGCACCCATGAAGATACCATCTATTTTGATCATTGATGACGAGCCCGATAATTTTGATGTGATTGAAACCCTCTTGAGCGCTCAAGACTATCAATTGCATTATGCTGCCAATGGTCAAGAGGCGATCGCCACCCTCGACACCTTCAATCCCGATCTAATTTTGCTAGATGTGATGATGCCAGAAATAGATGGGATCGAAGTTTGTCGGCAAATCAAAGCTATCTCAAAATGGCAAGCCATTCCCATCATTATGGTGACAGCATTAAGCTCAAAATCAGACCTTGCTGATTGTCTAACCGCCGGAGCCGATGACTTCATTAGTAAACCAGTAAATGGAATTGAATTGCGTGCTCGCGTGCATTCCATGCTCAGAATTAAGCAACAGTATGACAATATCCAGACTTTATCCCACATCCAAGAAAATACGATTAATATCTTAGAAAGCACCCTCAATGAACTGCGTGGCAACTTAGCCTCTAGTCTATCCCACGAATTGAATACGCCCCTGAATGGGATATTAGGTACTATCGGGTTGCTTAAGGAGGATTTTGAAGAGATGGATCTCGCCGAAATCAATGAGATGTTAGGCTGGATCGATCAATCTGCCCGTCGCTTAGAAAATTTAACGAAAAAATTCCTGATTTATTTAGAATTAGAATTATCCGCAAATCGGCAGCACAAGATCAAATCCGCCCCCACTCAATTCTCAGCTTCCGCCATTGAAACTGCGTTGAAATTCCATGCTCAGAGGGTCAACCGTAGCAACGACCTGAGCTTTGCAATTGAGGAAGCGGAGATCGCTCTATCAGAACGATATCTATCAATAATTATGCTTGAATTAGTTGATAATGCGCTGAAATTTTCCCCACCAGAGACAACAATTAAAGTTAATGGTCAAGTTGTGGGGGAGATGCTGAATTTATCTGTACATGACTCAGGGCGGGGCATGACAGAAGAGCAAATTGCTAAAATCGGTGCCTTCATGCAGTTTGAGCGCAAGAGCTATGAGCAACAGGGGATCGGTTTGGGCTTAAAAGTTGTCAATAAAATTGTCGAACTAGCCGGAGGTGAATTCTCGATTACCAGTATCTATCAACAGGAAACAACGGTACATCTCACCCTGCCGATTGTTCACAGTTAGCATGGGTTTTTACAGGATTATTTCAAGATAATAAAAACTACAAACTATCAGAAAAAAATGTCTTCCATCCTTGTTGTAGATGACGAACCCGATAATTTTGATGTGATTGAAACTCTATTGAGCGCTCAAAACTATCAGTTGCATTACGCTGCTAGTGGTCAATCGGCGATCGCATCTCTTGACACATTTGAGCCCGATCTCATTTTGCTAGATGTGATGATGCCGGGTATGGATGGCATTGAAGTCTGTCAGCGCATTAAAGCCATGCCACAATGGGAATCTGTACCGATTATTGTGGTGACAGCCCTGACAACCAAGAAAGATCTAGCCCAATGTTTGACCGCTGGGGCCGATGATTTTATCAGTAAGCCTGTCAATTCCTTAGAGCTAACGGCAAGGGTGCGATCGATGTTACGCATCCGTCAACAATATCAGCAATTAGCAACCTTCAACGCCCGCTTAGAAGCAACGGTGCAACAGCGAACAGCCGAGTTACAAACCATGATTTTTGAGGATGGGCTTACCGCATTACCCAGTCGGACATTCTTAGTTCAGAAATTGGCTGAGCTCTTGCAATCTGGTGAATCATCCTTTGCTGTGGTGTGTCTAGACTGCGATCAGTTCAAACTGGTCAACGGTTCCTTTGGTCATGCTATTGGTGATCAATTACTGATCGCCATTGCCGAACGTTTACGGCAGCATCTTCGCCCTGGCGATGTGTTGGCACGCATGGGTGAGGATGAGTTTTGTTTTTTGCTACATCAGATTGAGGATGCCGTTGCCCTTGAGCCATTTATCCAAACTATTCTGCGGAGCTTTAATGCACCGTTTTCCCTTGTGAATTGTGAAATATTCATGACTGCCTGTATGGGGATTTCTTTGAGCAATGATGCGGCCGGGCAATCTGAAGAATTATTGCAAGATGCAGATACAGCGATGTATCAAGCGAAGTTGCGCGGTAAGGGCAGCTATCAAATTTTCGATCGCCAGATGCACCTAGCCATGTTCAACCGCTTGATGCTGGAGAACGATCTACAGCGATCGCTAGAACAGCAGGAGTTTGTCCTCTATTACCAGCCGATTGTGCATCTTCAAACCCAAAAACTTGCTGGATTTGAAGCATTGTTGCGCTGGCAACATCCTGAACGGGGCATGGTTTCTCCGGGAGAGTTTATCCCCTGCATGGAGACAACGGGGTTGATTGTGCCTGTGGGGATGCTGGTATTCAAGCAGGCGTGTCAGCAACTTCGTAGTTGGCAGCAACAGGGCTGGACAGAAATCACCATGAGTGTTAATCTTTCGGTGCGGCAATTTGCTTGTCCGACTTTGCTTGCTGATATCGATCGCGTGTTGTCAGAAACCGCTATTAACCCAGGGTACCTGAAACTGGAAATTACGGAAAGTGCGATTATGGACAATGCTGAAATGGCGATCGCCCTGACGAAAGAATTGCGATCGCGGCAAATTCAGATCAGCATTGATGACTTTGGTACGGGGTATTGTTCCCTGGGTTATCTGCACCATTTTCCGGTAGATACTCTGAAGATCGATCGCTCTTTTGTCAATCAGATCCAAGCAGAAAATCGCAACTATCAAGTCGTGAATACGATTATTGCTCTGAGTAATCAACTCGAACTTGCCGTCATTGCTGAAGGAATTGAAACGACTCAGCAGCTCGAATGGCTACAACAACTCGGTTGCCAGTTTGGGCAAGGCTATTTATTTTCTAAGCCCCTACCGGCGGCTGAAATCGAAAGCATTTATCTCACAAAATCATCTGAAATGTAAGGTTGCGAGCGATCGCCTCTGGTCAAGAGATCACCCTTGACAGCAATAGTTCAATTAGGATTTACGCAACCCGTCCAATTCTTTCAACTGTTGCGACTGTTCTTGCAATCGAATTTCAAGACTCTGACAAACCAGTTCGCATAAATTGAAAATCATGGGATCGATAATTTGATAGTAAACACTGATTCCTTGGGGCTGTCGTTGCACAATACCTGCTTGCGTCAAAATCTTCAGGTGTTTGGACACATTGGCTTGTCCTAGCCCTGTCTCTTCAATAATTTCAGTAACATTTTTAGCACCATTCTTAAGCGCACACAGCACTTGCAGCCGACTCAGTTCTGATAGAACTTTGAAATAGTCAGCAACCTGAGCAAGAGCCGCAACGGGAATCTGAGACATAGGGGGAAGTATAGCAGTTGACAGTTGACAGTTGACAGTTGACAGTTGACAGTTGACAGTTGAGATTTGAGATTTGAGATTTGACAGTTGAGATTTGAGATTTGAGATGAGGAATGACTTACTAGATATGGGTTTGGGTCTTTCCTACTGTTGCATTATTTTTGTCGGAAACCGGGTTTTTTTACGAAAATCTTTCGCTGGAGCAACGCGATTAGGTGAAAAACCCGGTTTCGAGGAGTCTTGATTGCGTTATACTACTATATCGTGATATGATGAATTTATCAATATCGGAGGCTGTCAGCTATGCTGTTTCGTCAGTTGTTCGATCGGGAAACCAGTACCTATACTTATCTGATTGCCGATCGCATTTCCAAAGAAGCCCTACTGGTCGATCCAGTTTTGGAGCAGGTGGAGCGAGACCTCAACCTGCTCAAAGAATTGGGGTTAACCTTGCGCTATTGCGTGGAAACGCACGTTCATGCGGATCACATCACGAGCGCGTCAAAGCTGCGGGAGGCGACAGGGTGCTTGAGTGTGGTGCCATACCCGGCACAGGTAGGCTGTGCTGACAAGTTTATTCACCACGGCGAAACGCTCAAAGTTGGGGCGGTAGTAGTCCAAGCGATCGCCACTCCCGGACACACAGACAGCCACATGGCATATCTCGCGAACAACACTCACCTGCTAACCGGTGATGCTCTATTCATTCGAGGCTGTGGACGCACTGATTTTCAAAGCGGCGATGCGGGAACATTGTTCGATTCAGTCACTCAGCAATTGTTTACCTTGCCAGATTCAACATTGATTTATCCGGGACACGACTATCGCGGGCAAACCGTATCTTCAATTGAGGAAGAGAAACACTGGAACCCTCGGTTTACAGGGCGAAGCCGCGACGAGTTTATTAAATTCATGAATGAGTTGAATTTGCCTAATCCTCAAAAAATGATGGAAGCAGTACCAGCCAATAAACAGTGTGGCAACTCAAGCCAACTTTCTGCCTAATTTTTTCATAATACTTAGAGAACAACCATGACACTATCTAACAACTTGCAACTTCAAGAAATTGATGCCCAAACTTTAAAACAGTGGCTCGAAGAAAACTCAGTAATGCTGGTAGATGTTCGAGAACCTGCTGAATATGCCACCGAACATATTCCCGGCGCAAAATTACAGCCGCTCTCAAAGTTTGACCCGCAGCAAATAATGCCTGCAACAGGACAAAAACTTGTACTGTACTGTCAATCGGGAAATCGTTCCGCCAAAGCCGGCAGACAGTTGCTAGAGGCAGGCTTCGATTCTGTCAGCAATCTCCGGGGGGGTATTCCTACCTGGAAAAATGCGGGCTATCCCATCGAAAAAAATGAAAATGCACCGATTAGTCTGTTTCGTCAAATACAGATTGTTGCTGGCTCTTTAGTCTTAATCGGCACAGTCTTAGGGGTATTTGTTTCCCCTAATTTTCTATTTTTGAGCGGATTTGTAGGGGCTGGGCTAGTGTTTGCCGGAGTTACAAACACTTGTGCAATGGGAATGCTATTGTCAAAATTGCCCTATAACCAACAAGCGGGAAAACGCTAGGGATAACTGTATGATTTCGATACTAGGTTATTTGCTGGCAATTGCGATCGGCATCAGCTTGGGGTTGCTGGGCGGTGGAGGTTCTGTGCTAGCATTGCCTGTGCTGGTTTATGTGATGGGGATTGCGCCTAAACCTGCGATCGGCATGACTTTAATTATTGTTGGTACTGTTAGCTTGGTGGGGGTGATTCCCCATGCTAGACGCGGCAATCTCGCTCTCAAACAGGGGGCGATATTTGGTTCTGCGACGATGGTAGGGGCCTATCTGGGGGCGCGGATTGCAACCCTACCATTGGTTACGAGTGGATTGCAGATGACTCTATTTGCGATGTCGATGCTGCTGGCTGCTGGCTTGATGATTTATCGGACATCTAAAGCAGAGCCTGCATTAAGTACGACGGATGAATTAAATTCCATTCAGTACATAAAACCTGTTTGCAAATACTGCTGGTTGTGGTTGATGACTGAAGGGCTTGGGGTGGGAATTTTGACTGGGTTAGTCGGTGTGGGTGGCGGGTTTGCGATCGTACCTGCGTTGGTTTTGTTGGGAAATGTCCCTATGAAAAAAGCGATCGGCACGTCTTTACTAATTATTTCCTGCAATTCTATAGCCGGTCTACTCGGTTATTTAGGGCATATTTCCTTAGACTGGAATCTCACAGTTTCATTTACATTTTTGGCTGGATTTGGCACTATAATTGGAGCTTATTTGGCGCAGTTTGTCTCCGCGCAACAGCTTCAAAAAGGATTTGGTTACTTCCTCCTCGTAGTTGCTGCATTTGTCTTGGTGCAGAATCGTCGTAGCTTCGAGTCACCCCAGAAATCGTCAGCTTACCAGCAATCTGACAATACGGTGCAGCGGACGCAATAGAGGCGATCGGTGAGAGTCCGCATTGGTCTAAAATCTCCTCAGACACCAGAAAGGCGATATGGGCGATCGACTTTCACGACAAAACTGCGGTAATCCAGGACTATATTCGTACAAATGGTATAAATCTATCTTGATATTAATGAGAGTTGTTTAAGGTTTTTCCTACGCTGACTAATTCGGTTTATTTAACACAGGAGTAGCAACTTTAAGCATAAAATTTAAAGTTGTATGTTAAGCTAATAGCAGCCCTTACCATACTTGAAGTCCAATTATGGCTGAAAAATTAATAGTTAGAAACTTTGCTGGTATCAAGGATTTAGAAATTGAAATCAAGCGAATTAATATACTCATTGGCCCTCAAGCTAGTGGTAAAAGTGTTTGCGCTAAACTTCTTTTTTATTTTAAGAACTTCGTATGGGAAATTTTATCGGTTGTAGAAAACGAGCAGACAAAACGTACTCTAGATTCAAACTACTCCAAGACGTTTGAGGAATATTTTCCTCCTGATTCTTGGGGTAAACAAGATTTTTTTATCAGGTATGAAATTTCTAACGTTTTTATAGAAGTTAGTAGAAAACAGGATGCAAAAGGTAGGATTTCCCTCAGCTATTCTGACTTTTTCAAAAAAGAGCTGACAGACCTACGCAATTTCCTAAAAAAAGTAAGAGAGAAAAGCTCTGAAATAACTGCTAAGTATGATAGTTTTGATCGGCTATATTTGACAACACAAATTTTAAGAGATTACTTAGTAGAATCCCTACCTGAATCTATCTGTCGAGAGGCAGCCTTCAATCAGCTTTTTATTCCTGCTGGTCGCTCTTTTTTCGCTAATCTTCAGAGCAATATATTTTCTTTCCTGTCAAGTGATAATGCCTTAGATCCATTTCTCAGATCGTTTGGCTCAACCTATGAAAGTATAAAACGTGCAGATATAACATCTAGAGTTGACCTGGGAGAGAGATATACAAAAGATATCCAAGAGGAAATAAACAGGCTAATAGATAAGTCTCTATGTGGCAAGTATGTAAACGAAAAAGGCAAAGATTTTCTGGATATGGCAGATGGAAGACGTATTAGTATTGCGAACTCATCTTCCGGTCAACAGGAAACATTGCCTCTGACGATTATGCTCGCTGCACTACCTTTTTTAGCCTCCTCTCGTGTCGGGCAGACGGTATATATCGAGGAGCCGGAAGCGCATTTATTTCCAAGCGCACAGCGTAATATTGTCGAGTTGATCGCTACTGTCTTTAATTCTCGCAAAGAGCAACTTCAATTCTTCATAACTACCCATAGTCCCTATGTCCTGACAGCACTTAATAATCTGCTCCAGGCTGGGCTTCTTTATGAAGAGTCTAGCCCAGATATACAACATCAACTAGAAGAGATTGTATCTAGATACAAATCATTAGATGTTTCCGATCTCTCAGCCTATGTTTTGATGAATGGAAAATGCAATACTATTGTGTGTCCTGATACTGGCTTGATTGATGCGCGAGTGATTGATTCTGTTTCTGATGAACTAGCTATAGAATTTGACAAACTTCTGAACTTAGTTTGAATCGTAATATGAAAAGTATTCCAGAGTGTGAGGAACTTAGATCCGACACAAAAATTGTCTTGCAGGAGAACAAAAGTAAAATAACTTTCCTCAACCCAAATCAAGACCAAATAGTAATAATTAAGGTTGATGGTTGCGTGATTAGTGACAATGAGACTTTGCGTTGCGACTACGCACTCATTCCTTCTGATGCAGTAGAAATATATGTAGAGTTGAAGGGAAGCGATATTGCACAGGCGGTTAAACAAATAGAATCAACTATTAAATTACTTTCGGAAAATCCCCAAAGGATTAAGAAGCTATGTTTTGTCGTGTCTACACGTGTGCCAAAACAAACAACAAGTATACAACAGTTACAAAGTCAGTTTAAGAAAAAATTTAATGCTAGTTTCCGAATCAAGAATATTCAAGATGAGTATGATTTAAGTACCTCCATCAACTAAGCTAAGTAGTAGTTCCGAATTAATTACACAGAATATCGCCTGAAAGCCTTACAGCGTAAAGATTCTTTATGTAATTAATTTTGTGAGGGTTGCTTAACAAGAATTTTGAGATGACGAACATACAAAACTTTAGCAGAAAAGGAGTCAGCGGACGATCGCCCTACCTCAACTAAATTCAACTTCACATTTATTACAAATCATCCTGACATCTACCTTAAGAAGTATCTTTTTCGGGACTTGCACAACACATCCGGCGACGCGCAATATATACGGATCGGTGTGCAGTGCACACCATACAGTTAGAAGTCCTATGTTCTATTGCCGAATCCCTTGAACCCTCGCAAGTTGCCGCATTTCTTCCGTCAAAAGTGCGCGCTGTTCTGGCATAAATTAACCTGAATTTAAACTTTTATTTAGACATAAACGAGCTACAATTCAATTGTTTGTGTGAAAGACATGGAGTTAAAATACTAAATGTCACAGATAACAAATTAATACCGAAAAACTGCCGATCGCACTTTACCAAAAAAAACTCAGGAGTCAACCGCCGATGATGCTAGGAACAACCGAGATCCCGCAATTAAAGCCGCTTTCCGACTCAGAACTGCACAAAATGAACGCCTACTGGCGGGCGACAAACTATCTATCCGTCGGACAAATCTATCTCCTTGACAACCCCCTACTCAAAGAACCCCTCAAACTCGAACACGTCAAACCCAGACTCCTCGGACATTGGGGCACCACTCCAGGCCTCAACTTCATCTACGTTCACCTCAACCGGATCATCAAAGCCCAAGACATCAACGCCATCTACATCGCAGGCCCAGGACACGGCGGGCCGGGCTTGGTCGCCAACACCTATCTCGAAGGCACTTATACCGAATATTACTCGAACATTTCCGAAGATGAAGAGGGGATACAACGGCTGTTCAAACAGTTCTCTTTTCCCGGCGGTATCCCCAGCCACGTCGCCCCGGAAACTCCCGGTTCGATTCACGAAGGCGGCGAACTCGGCTATGCCCTCGTCCACGCCTACGGTGCGGCCTTCGACAATCCCGATTTGATTGTGGCGGCTGTTGTCGGCGACGGGGAAGCGGAAACCGGCCCGTTGGCTGCTAGCTGGCATTCTAACAAGTTTCTCAATCCGGTTCGGGATGGGGCCGTGTTGCCGATTTTGCACCTGAATGGCTACAAAATTGCTAATCCGACTGTGTTGGCGCGCATTCCGCGCGAGGAATTGGAAAGTTTGATGATTGGTTATGGCTACAAGCCCTATTGGGTCGAAGGTTCAGACCCGGAAACGATGCACCAGTTGATGGCTGCAACTCTCGATACGGCGATCGGCGAAATTAAGGCGATTCAGGAAAAAGCCCGGACTGAAGGTTGTACCGATCGCCCGCAGTGGCCGATGATTGTAATGAAAACTCCGAAAGGCTGGACTGGGCCCAAGGAGGTTGACGGTAAGAAGACTGAGGGTTCGTGGCGATCGCACCAAGTTCCCCTAGCAGAAATGGCTTCTAAGCCCGGACACGTCCAACTCCTGGAAGATTGGATGAAAAGCTACAAGCCCGAAGAACTCTTTGACGACAAGGGTAAACTGATTGCAGAATTGGCGGAACTTGCACCGAAGGGCGATCGACGGATGGGGGCAAATCCCCACGCTAACGGCGGCAAGCTGCTGCGAGACTTGAGAATGCCGGAATTTGCAGACTACGCCGTAGACGTGCAGAAACCTGGCACTACGATGGGTGAAGCAACCCGCGTGACCGGCCGTTTCCTGCGAGACGTGATGAAACTCAATCAGGAAAATGCTAATTTCCGAGTTGTCGGGCCCGACGAGACTGCCTCAAATCGCCTCGATCCGCTGTTTGAAGTGACGAGTCGGGAGTGGATGGCGGAAACTTTGCCGGAAGATGACCACCTTTTTACCCCGGAAGGCCGAGTGATGGAAGTCCTCAGCGAACATCTTTGTCAGGGATGGCTAGAAGGCTATTTGCTAACAGGAAGGCACGGATTTTTCTCTTGCTACGAGGCGTTTATTCACATCATTGATTCGATGTTCAACCAACACGCTAAATGGTTGAAAACTACTAGCGAGATTCCTTGGCGCAGACCGATCGCATCTCTCAACTATTTACTAACATCTCACGTTTGGCGGCAAGACCACAACGGTTTTTCTCACCAAGATCCGGGTTTTATCGACCACGTAATTAACAAGAAAGCGGAAGTGGTGCGGATTTATTTGCCGCCGGATGCGAACACTTTGCTGTCAGTAACGGATCACTGTCTCCGCAGCCGCCACTACGTCAATGTGATTATTGCAGGGAAGCAGCCGGCTTTGCAGTATTTGGATATGGATGCTGCGATTAAACACTGTACGACTGGCGTCGGTATTTGGGAGTGGGCTAGCAACGATAAAGGTGGCGAACCAGATGTGGTGATGGCTTGCGCTGGTGATGTTCCGACGCTGGAAACTTTGGCGGCTGTTGACATTCTTCGCCGAGATTATCCTGAGTTAAAAGTGCGGGTGGTAAATGTGGTGGATTTGATGACGCTGCAACCTACTAGCGAACATCCCCACGGTTTGTCCGATCGCGATTTTGATGCTTTGTTCACGAAGGATAAGCACGTAATTTTTGCTTTTCACGGCTATCCTTGGCTGATTCACCGTTTGACTTACCGCCGGACTAATCACTCAAATATTCACGTTCGCGGTTACAAGGAAGAGGGTACGACTACTACGCCGTTTGATATGGTGGTGATGAACGATCTCGATCGCTTCCATTTAGTTGGTGATGTACTCGATCGGGTTCCGAAACTGAGTTCTGTTGCAGCTTACGGCAAACAGGCTATGCGCGACAAGCTGATCGATCACAGGGAGTATATCAACAAACACGGTGATGATATGCCCGAAATCCGTGACTGGAAGTGGCCGCACGCGGGGGCGGTTTCGTCGGAAATGCCGAAGGAAACGAAAGATCCGGAGGTGGGCGAACAGGCCGTGCGATCGGGTGCACCTGGGTAATAGGTTCGTAGTCAGGACTTTAGTCCTTCTTCAGCTAGATTGATGCGGGCTAAAGTCCTTCCATTTTTTCCCTAAGTCTTGTTAGAATGAATCATATTAATTCCGGTTGGATCGGAATTATTTAACCGCAGAGAACGCAGAGAACACAGAGGAAGATTAGAGAGAGATGAATAATTCTGATGCTAAAATGAGGCTAGGGCGCGATCGAGTAATACCTCAACTTGGGCGCGAGTTACCCCCGGAAACCATTCGAGAAACTGGTCAATAGATGCTCCATCTTTAAGATTCTCGAAAAAGGCGGCAACAGGTACGCGCGTTCCCCGAAATACCCATGCACCACTCACTTTGGTTGGGTGACGTTCAATGACTTCAAAAAGATCTACATTCTGCATGACAAATTCGTCGCTTGTTGCGGATGAAGTAAAAGAACTAAGATATAATTAATCTTAGCATAAATCAACGGTGATTTAGGATTAGTACATTCAAAAGGATCGGTAATGCTTAAAGAAATAGAAATCCAAAATTTTAGGTGCTTTGAGAAAATCAAAATTTCTGGGTTTGAAAGAGTAAATTTAATCGGCGGTAAAAATAATGCCGGCAAAACAGCATTGCTAGAAGCACTTTTTCTCAATGTTGCTCCCAAAGCTAGCAGTCTAGCAATGCTAAAAGAGCTTAGAAGAGAGCCATCAAAAGCCATAGAAGCTATGCCAGATAGAGCCTGGGATAACTTATTTTATGAACTAAAAAAAGATAGATTTATCGTAATTATTGGAAAGGATGATAATAATAACACCGATCAAGTAGAAATTAAAGTAGAAATCAATTCATTGAAATCTATTATAATTATTGAATTCATGAGAAATAAAGATAAATCTACTTCGTCATTAACAAAGGTTCCTGCCAGACGTTTAATGAGTTATGACATTTCTACTATTGACGAAATACCAATCATTCCCTCCTTTATCAGGAGTTCAGGAAAAAAACTCACAGAAGCATACGATAACGCGCGTTTGGATGAAAAAGATAGCGAAATTTTGAAAGCTTTTCAAGTTATTGATCCGACAATCGAATCCGTAGAGAGTTTTTCGATTGGGGAACCGACGCTCTACTTGAGAAGAAAAGGTGAAAAACGTTTTCCTCTCTCATTGTTTGGAGATGCAATGAATAGGGTTGCATATATTATGCTTAAATTGGTCAGTAATAAACATAAAATCTTGCTCATTGATGAGATAGAAAATGGCATACACTATACAAGTCAGCGGGATTTTTGGAGAGTATTATTTCGGTTAGCGGTTGAACTGGATACCCAGATTTTTGCGACAACTCACAGTTTAGAGATGCTTCAAGCATTTGCTGATGTTGGTTTAGAACCCAATCAGGAATGTAGCAGCGCCTATTTTGAACTAGCAAAGAAACCAAAAACAAATCAAATCATCGGCATCAGACGCGATTTAGAAACCTTGAATTACGCACTAGAGCATCAAAAAGGAGTGAGAGGTGAGTAATATTGTCATAGTAGAAAGTAAAAATGATGTAATTTTTATGCAAGGAATGGTTGAGGAGATTAACTGCAATATCCAGGTAGAACCAGCTATTTATATAGATGATTATGAAAGTTTGGAAGGATTGAGCGAAACAAAGTTAATCACTACTTTAAAAGCTTTAGAAGCCGACCTGCAAAAAAGAGATATAGAAAAAATAGGGATTATTATTGATATTGATAACTGTTCTGAGCCAGAGCGACTGGAATGGGTAAATAAATGTATACAACAAGTGTTTGAATCTGAAACTTTGTCAAGCACTAAACAATTTATCGATATTTGTGGCGATAATGGAACAAATGCAAAATTGGCTTGTTACTTTACGAATTTTGGAGGTAGAGGCGAACTGGAAACGGTTTTAAAGGCAATCAAGGCTAGAGCATCTCCTTATGCTGATTGTTTGGATAGCTGGAAAACTTGCATAGAAAGCCAGGGAAAGGAAATCAATCAGAAACATTTTGATAAATTTTGGGTTAGTATCTATCTCAGATATGATACTTGCTCAAATCAGGAACTGAAACAAGCTGGAAGGAAATGCAGTATGTCTGGGTTCGATTATGTTATGGAACACAAAAAAGATATTTGGGATTGGGATAATCCTGCTCTTGATGATTTGAAGGAGTTTTTCAAACTCTTTTGCTAAGCTGATAAAATTCAAATACAATCAATATCAAATCCGTAGGTATCGGAATTATTCATCTCTCTCTTCTCTGACTCTGCGCCCTCTGCGCCCTCTGTGGTTAATAAAAAAAAATCCTGTTCACCAATGAAATAAGATATCTATATGAGCTTAAAAATTTACTTTCTGCGACACGGTGAAACAACTTACAGCAAGACGGGCGGCTACTGTGGCGACCTCGACGCAGAATTAACACCGGAAGGTTCTATGATGGCCGAACAGTTTGCTGCAACTTACGCAAAATTGCCTTGGAATGCTGTTTATGTCAGCCCCATGAAACGCACAATCGCTACGGCTAAACCTCTGTGCGATGCTGTGGGAATTGAAATGCAACTGCGCGATGGATTGAGGGAAATTAAGTACGGCAAGTGGGAGGGTGAAACAGTTGAATCGGTTCGCGAAAAATATGCTGATGATTACATTAATTGGTTGACGGAACCGGCTTGGAATCCACCGACTGAGGGGGAAACTTCTGTGCAAATTGCTAGCCGATCGTCCTTAGTGATTGCAGAAATTCAGGAAAAGTACAAAGATGGTAATGTTTTGGTGGTTTCCCACAAGGCGACTATTCGGATTATTCTGTGCAGTTTGTTGGGGATCGATTTGGGAAGTTATCGCAATCGCATTGCCACTTTAGCAGCTTCTGTGAGTATTGTCAAGTTTGATGTGCGCGGGCCGATGCTGGAGGTTTTGGGCGATCGATCGCACATGGATGAAACTCTCCGCAATTTGCCCGGTACTTGAAATTGGCGGTAAGGTGCGGGGGCGCACCCTACAGTCTGAAACTAAAGTGCGCCCAAGTAAGACAATCCTAGAATCGTACCAGCCCCCAAAATATGACCAAAAGCAGTAGTTCCCAAAACTGCACCCAAACTCAAACCGCCGAACATATTCGATGATGGCATTGCGGGCCCTGTGTGAGGATTTTTGATGGTTGATTTGCCGATAGCAATGGCTAAAATATTGCAGATAACCATAATGATCCCAATGGTGGGGCTCCATTCTGCGGTTCTAGGCGCAACGGTTAATAAAATTGTTGTCAGCATGGCGATCGACTCCTTAATTTTTAGTCAATGAAAATCTGATGATGAAGATATATCAAACAACAGCAACCCTTGGCTACAGACTGAATTAATACTTAATAATTTGACATATTCCTTAACAAAGTTATAATTAGTGCATAGCTAACAATTAATACGGGTAGCCAGCAACCGGGTTTTTTAGCAAAATACACAGGTTCCAACCAGCAGAAAAGGTAAGAAAACAGGGCGGGAACGGGGCACGGCCCCTACTACGAATTACCAATTACCAATTACCAATTACCATGAAAATCCTAGTTTTAAATGCAGGTTCTAGCAGTCACAAAAGCTGCTTGTACGAACTAAACGATCGGCTTCCCGATCGCGCGCCACAACCCCTCTGGGAAGCGCAAATAGACTGGACTCACGGCGAAAAGGCCGGGGAGTTGCAAGTCAAAACTGCTGCGGGCAATACGCTTGCGGAAGAATTCGCCTCAAATTCTCGCTCCGAGGCCATTGCTCGGACGCTGGAGACTCTGTGGCAGGGGAAAACTCAAGTTATTAATAGTTTAAAGGACATTGATATTGTCGGTCATCGCGTCGTTCACGGCGGGCAAAAATATCAGCAAAGCACGCTGATTTCGCCGGAAGTAAAAGAGGAGATTTCTCGTTTATCTGAGTTTGCTCCCGTCCACAATCCAGTTAATTTGGAAGGCATCGAAGCAATCGAAAAAATACTGGGAAATGTGCCGCAAGTTGCTGTTTTTGATACGGCTTTTCACGCTCAATTGCCGCCCGCTGCGTTTGTTTATCCGGGCCCCTACGAATGGCTGGAAGAGGGGATTCGCCGCTACGGTTTTCACGGCATTAGCCATCAATATTGCACTCGCAGGGCTGCTGAAATTCTGAACCGCGATTCTGGCGATTTGCGGCTGATTAGCTGTCATTTGGGCAACGGATGCTCTCTGGCGGCGGTTCGCGGTGGCCGGAGTGTTGATACTACGATGGGTTTTACTCCTTTGGATGGTTTGATGATGGGAAGTCGATCGGGCGCGATCGATCCTGGTATCATAATTCATCTGTTAAGGCGATCGGATTGTACTGCTGAGGAACTAGATAATATTCTGAATCGGAATTCTGGTTTAAAGGGGATTTCCGGGGTTTCAAGCGATATGCGGCAAATTTTGGCAGCGATTAAAGATGGCAATTCTCGGGCTCAACTTGCTTTGGATATTTACGTGCACCGTTTGCGGGCTGGTATCGGGGCGATGTTGGCGAGTTTGGGCGGGTTGGATGCTTTGATTTTTACTGCGGGTGTTGGGGAAAATTCGGCGGTTGTGCGGGCTGCGGCTTGCGAAGCTTTTGGATTTATCGGGTTAAAATTGGATGGGGAGAAAAATCAACAGTCACCGATTGATCAAGATATTGCGGCAGTGGATTCAGCGGTGAGAATTTTGGTAATTCACACTCAGGAAGATTGGGAGATTGCGCGGGAATGCTGGAAACTTTATCACTAACTTATTTTATGAATTCCTTCAACAGCGATGCCCAATTAGCTTCGCCGAAGGTCAATAATCACGAACAGCGCCACCGAAATAGATCTAATTCATCTGCGTTAATCTGTGTTTATCTGCCCTCATCTGCGGTAAAAAAAGAGAATGTATTAACCGCAGATGACAAGGGATTGACGCTGATTCACGCAGATGAAAAGAAGAGATATATGAATAATTCCGATGCTAACAGATTTGATATGACAACACAATGCGTGGCCGGATTGTTAAGGGTTGCTAACTGGACTTGATTTGGGGATGTTGGTTAATAGTGGTGCCGATTACAAAACTTGCTTGGGGGCGATCGGAATTTCAATAATAAACTCGCTCCCCTCTCCGGGTGCAGAAACGCAAGTCAATTTTCCGCCATGAGAACTGACAACAATCGAGTGAGAAATAGACAATCCCAAACCAGTTCCCGAACCCACGGGCTTAGTTGTAAAAAATGGATCGAATATCTTGTGCAGCACCTCCGTGCTCATCCCCGGCCCGCTGTCGGCAATTCTAATTATGGCAGAATTCCTGTCTGTCACCTCCGTAGAAATTGTAATCGTAGGCTGTTGATGAGAGTTTTCCGGGCAATCTCTTGCTACGAGGAGAGCATCGATCGCATTTGTCAAAATATTCATAAATACCTGATTCAACTGAGACGCATAACAAGTAATTAGTGGTAGCGTGCTGTAATTTTTAATCACCTCAATTCCCAAACGCCCGCCCTCTTTTCTCAGGCGCGGTTGCAGCAACATCACCGTACTGTCGATGCCTTGATGGATATCTACCGACTTCATTTGCGCTTCGTCGAGGCGAGAGAAATTCCGCAAGCTTAGCACAATATCCCGGATTCTTTCCGCTCCTACTTTCATGGAATCCAGCAGCTTTTGCAAATCCTCGCTCAAAAATTCCAGCTCAATTGTTTCTATTTCTTCGAGAATTTCATCCGCAGGTTCTGGATAGTGCTGCTGGTAAAGCTCAATCAATTTTAGCAAGTCTTTAACGTATTCGCTAGCCGGATTAAGATTGCCGTAGATGAAACTTACAGGATTATTAATTTCGTGAGCTACACCAGCGACCATTTGCCCCAAACTAGACATTTTTTCCGTTTGGATTAATTGAGCTTGAGTGAGTTTCAGTTCGCGCAAAGTTTGTTCTAAACGCTCGTTCTTTTCATTTAACTCCTGCGTCCGTTCTTGCACTTTCTGTTCCACCGAATTGTAAAGCAGAGCATTTTCCAAAGAAATAGCCACTTGGGAAGAAAGCAACCTTAAAACTTCCAATCTGTGGGGAGTAAATGCTCCGACAGTCAAATTGTTTTCTAAATAAAGAATGCCGATTAGTTTGCCTTGATTGATGATTGGAGTACACAAAATAGATTGGAGTTGGTGTTTAGCGATGTAAGGATCGGCTGTGAATAGTCCCTCAGCCGCCGCATTGCTCAACACCAAATCCGAGCGAGTCCTTTCCACATAATTAATCACCGTCACAGGTAAATCATGATAGTCTCCAACAGGCGTAAATTGCAGCACAGCTACATCTTCAGCAAATACTGACGCTTTAGCTGCAATCAACAGTTTACCATCTCTGACTAAAATCAGAAAACCTAATTGAGCACCCGCATTTTCTAAGGAGATTCTCATCAAAGAAGCCAGCAACTTATCGAGGACAATTTCGCTAGAAATCGCCAGAGATGCTTTCATTACCGTTGCCAAATCCAGCACTCTCGCATCGCTGCCAGTAGAAGTATGAATAGTTGTGGTAGTTTGATTGTTGTTAAAACTTCCATTGATTGGCGTCATTTCCCGCAACTGCGGATACTTCTGTTCTAAATCTTCTACTTTGCGAACTGCACCCCAGCGCAAGTAGCACGAGTGAGCTTCGCGCAAGTGGATTTTGGCATATTGATACTTGCCTTTACTCAACCAAAACTTAGCTGCTAGTTCATTAGCTAGCGCTTCATTTTGGACAAATTCATTGTCTTGGGCTAAATTTATAGAGAAATCGTACAATTCTACAGCTTCTGAATCTTTCTTGGAAATTCTGGCTATTTCTGCTTGTACTAAAAGGTACTTGTGCAGAAAATTTTCGGCACAGTTGTCTGCCCAAATTTTCATCTGTTTTTGGTTTGCCTCTAACTTTTCCAAGTATTCCTTTTGCTTGTCTTCTGAAACATTTGGGAAAACGGCTGCTAAAGTTAGAGAAAAGAAAAAATTCCATTCGGTAGCGGGTATCGCTCCGGTAATAAAAGATAGCTGTTTTTCTACTTCCAAAGCTAGTTGTAGCGCTTCGTTGAAGTTGCCGTACCAGTACATTACCTGGCATTTGCGAATCTGATAAAGGCAGAGAGAGTACAAATTTTGATGAGCTTGACAGTTGTGTACGTATTCAGCTTCGCTGATATCTTCGCTTTCAAATACAAACTTTTCAGGAGTTAGTTTACCCAAATTACGCAGGATTAACTCTACCCCTAATAATATATCGGTTACGAGCTGATTTTTGGTTTTTTGGCTGAACTGCAAATACCTGCTCGTGTCGGCCAGAATTTGCGAGATTTCTTTACCTTGAAAAAATGAGTTAGCTATGCGGTTGGACAGGATATAACCCGCATACTCTAAATCTCCTGATTCTAAAGCTGCTTGATATCCTTCATTGCTGATTGCGTGGGAATCTTTGATGTGATTGAACCAGTAATAAAAAATACTGACCAGGGATGAACAAGCTCTGCACTTCAAGCCGATATTGCCAGATTTTTCGCTGAGATTCAACGATAGCAAGCCGAATTGATACGCAGCTTTGTAATCTCCCGAAACTGCGTTTAAGAACATACCATAGCCAGCATAGCAAAGAGATGCTTCGGGTACTAAACCGTATTGTAGAGAAAGATTGACTCCTTTTAAAACGCTGACTTTCCACAAGTCGGGATTTTTGAGGTACGCCGATGTCAGCAAGTTTGTAATTAATTTGACTGCAACTTTTTTGTCGGGTACAGTCATTTCGGGGGCGTCAATTAGGGAAGCTATTTCTCTACCTGCTAAAATATTTGTAGCTGCTGCAAATTCTTCGGAGATGACTTTTTGTAGCCCGTCTAGTGGCAAGTCAATGCCTAGCAAGTCCAAAGCTTTGATTCCGGCTTTAACGGCTTCTTCGTACTTCGCCCGCAGGGTGTACTGCACGATCAGCAGGTTGTAAATTTCTACCTTTTCTAAGGGCGATCGCGCTTTTTGCAAAGTTATATTAATAAATTCTTCTGACTTCTCAAAAAAACCGTTTAAATACTCGACATTTGCCCGCTCCATGTGCAAAGCAAAGGCTAAGTCATAGTGGGAATCCCACATATCCTTGCTCAAACCGTCCATGCCTGCGGTCAAATACTGCAAGGCAGCAACATAAGCAGTTGCATCTTTGGCTCTGCGGGCCGCGTCTAAATTCAGCGTTGCCAGTTCAATTAATTCTCGATCGTCTTTAATTAGCGATCGAGCTACATTCAAGTGATCGACTAATTCAAAGATTCTGTCAGCGCGATATTCAGCCGGAGTGTTTTCTAGGATTTGCCTGCCTATTTTCAGGTGAACTGCCTTTTTTTGCGAGTCGTCGATCAGAGCGTAAGCTGCTTGCTGTACCCGATCGTGCAAAAATTTATAATTCAGAATTAATAGCGGAAACAGCACGTAATCTAATGACTTGCTTTCCAATTCCGAAGTTGGCAGAATCAGTCCCGACTTAATCGCCGGCAACAGGTGAGAAAACGTTTCCGAGGCTTCTTTTTCATTAATTAAAGAAAGAGTATTCAAGTCAAATTCGTTGCCCAAACAAGCCACCAAACGCAAAACTTGCTGCGTTGAACTTGGCAGTTTTCTCAACTTTTGTACCATCAAGTCTACTACATTGTCAGTGATAGCGCACTGCTCAATTTGAGTCATATCCCAATGCCAGCCGCCCTTGCTCCCCGACTGTGGTGGGTGAAAAACGAGCAGGTTTTCTTGATACAATGTTTGCAGGAATTGATTGACAAAAAAAGGATTTCCGTCGGTTTTGCTGATTACCAATTCAGCTAAGGGTTTGACAGATTCTCGATCGCTGTGCAATGTCTCCGCAATCAAATGAGTTATGTTTTCCACCCCCAGCGGCGACAAAGCAATCTGATTAATGATGGCTTCCTGATTTCGCAGTGTCTCCACAGTCATCATTAAAGGATGAGTGGGACTGACTTCATTATCCCGATAAGCGCCAATTAAAAACAGATATTGCGTAGCTTCATCTGTCATCATCAATTCGATCAATTTGAGAGTAGCCGAATCAGCCCACTGCAAATCGTCGAGAAAAATGACCAGCGGATGTTCGGGCTGGCAAAATACGCGAATGAAATTTTGAAATACTAAATTAAAGCGGTTCAGAGATTCCGTCGGCCCCAATTCAGCTACAGGAGACTGAGCACCGACAATTAGTTCAACTTCGGGAAGGACATCAATAATAATTTGTCCGTTTTGCCCGAAAGAAGTGCGGAGTTTTTCGCGCCAAACTGCTAATTGAGCCTCGCTTTCAGTTAACAGTTGCCGTACCAATTCCGAAAAAGCGCTGACAACGGCCGAGTAAGGAATAGTCCGCTTGTACTGGTCAAACTTTCCCCAAATAAAATATCCACGCCGGCGGGTAATCGGTTTGTCTAAAATCTTCACCATTGCAGATTTGCCAATGCCGGAATAACCGGCAATTAGCATCATCTCGCTGCGGGATTTATGTTGTCCTCTCGCCAGGACTGACAAGGGAACTTCTTTTTTAGATTTGAGTTCTTTTTTGATGACAGAAATTTGAGAATCGTCGGTGCGGTAGACTCGATTATTTGTTGCTGCCACCCGTTCAAATGCCGCTAAAAGAGTTTCAACTTCTCGCTGTCTGCCGTAAAGTTTTTGAGGTATTTGAAATTTGTCGGAAATATCTTGAGTGCCGAGAGGAAACTCGGAAACAACCCCAGATGTTTGCCACTGAAACAGGCATGATTCCAAATCTGCTTTTAGTCCCCAAGCACTTTGATAGCGCTCCTCAGCAGTTTTTGCTAACAATTTCATCACTATATCTGAAACAGCTTGAGGAATTTCTGGGGCCATTTCAGCGAGAGGTACTGGCTGTTTGGCTATGTGACAGTGAACTAACTCCATGGGATCTGTAGTGGGAAAAGGGAGTTGTCCTGCAAGGATTTCATAGAAGGTCACGCCGAGGGAATAAAAGTCGGTGCGGTAATCGATTACCCGGTTCATTCTGCCGGTTTGTTCGGGCGACATATAGGCTAAAGTGCCTTCTAAAAAATTGGGATTTTTATTGGGAATATTTTCCAGGTTGGATGCAGTTGAGATGCTGAAATCTATGAGTTTAACTTGTCCTGTAGCAGGATTAAAAACTATATTAGAGGGATTTATATCTTTATGAATTACATTTTTTCCATGAATTTCGCCCAAAGTTTCAGCAACTTTGATGGCCGTAGTCAGAAATCCTAAAATGGTAAATTTTTGGGAAGCCATAAATATTTTTAAAGATTCCCCGCCAAAATCTTCTAAGATCATTGCCAGACTATTTCTAACCTGTTGCAACTTATACACTTTTACAACTCCGTCCAACAGGCTTAAGTTGGCAGTGATCTCATATTCGCGCTTGTATCTATTCAGTTCTTCAGGAGTCGGATAGTCTTCTTTGATAAGTTTGATAATAACAGGTTGGTTGTTCTGCTCGTTGTGGCCGCGGTAAACCAGGGAAGTGCTGCTTTCATAAATGAGAGCGAGAACTGCAACGCCGGGAATTGCCATCATAGTTGGGTTCTCTCAAATTAGGTGTGCTTGGTCAATGTTACAGGACTGACGCGCGGCGGGCTAGAAACCGGGTTTCTTCGTTGCTAGTCGTTGACAAACCCAAGATTTTTTCGTATAAATCGGGTTTCTTTTCGTAAATCCTATGTTATTCTTCATTATCGCTCAAGAGCTATCTTTTGGGATGTGTGGGAAGACACGCCTTGACAGCAAAGAACTGCTGAGGTGACAAAAGCGCCCTCGGGGTTTCGTCACCTCAGCAGTTACGTAAAGAAAAGCACAAATACAGGATTTGTGCAAGGATTTACTGTGAGACTCGATCGCACGCCTGACAAAAAAACAATCTCAGCTTTTAGGAGATTGCTTGAATGAAGGCCTCACACCTCAATCAAATCGCCCAAAGGTGCAACTCCTAACTACACGCTAGTCATCAACGCGCCGGCTCGAATAATAACCTTTAATCTCGGAGTTAAAAAATTTGCCTGTAGAATCAGCATCTTGTAGAGATTCCCACATTTGGGGTTCCACATCGCTGTATTGATAGACTGACCCGCTGCTAAATTTTATTTGCAAAACTTGCTCTTCTTCGTTGTATCCGATCGCTCTAGCCATTTGGGAATCTACGGACATCATAGCAATTGGTTCGCTGCCAGAAGCAATTTCTGTTAATTCAATACCGGGATCGAGTTCGGTTGAATCTGTATTGGCGATGAAATCAACCATTTGCAGGCCGTGCATTGCAGCTTCGGGAGCGGCAATTTCGATAAATTCGACTTGTTCACCGCGATCGATCAATAGTCCTAACTGGCCGTTAGAGTGACCGACTGCTAAGACATTGCTCAAGTCAATTTTGGATAGTTTCATGGGATTTTTCAGAGATTTTTTTTACGTCAATATCTCCCGCCATTTGCAAGTTTTGGTGCCGGGTAAATAGTGAATTAATTAATAGTGTATTCTTTGTTGTCTAAAAAGTCAATAAATGTATCTTTGCAAATTATGGCAGCAATCTACCTGTAAGGTGCGGCTGGATATCCTAGGTTGATAAAAGTTGTCGGTTTCTTAACGAAACTTGACAATAGATTAAGAATTATTGCCATAAAACAAAGGTAAAGTTGTGGGAATTGGGGGGCAAATCCCAACCAGCAAAAGCGTTTGAGGATTTTGCTCATCTGTAAATTCTCAGAAAGTTACTATTTCTAAAGGATTCATCCGGTGAGAAGATCGGAAACAACCTTAAAATTTAGCAGTAATCGCCCGATCGGGCAAATCTCAACCAGCATCAGGAAAAATACCTATGAAATTGGCTTATTGGATGTACGCAGGGCCGGCCCACATCGGCACTTTGCGCGTTGCGACTTCCTTCAAAAACGTCCACGCAATCATGCACGCACCGATTGGAGACGACTACTTCAACGTCATGCGCTCCATGCTGGAGAGGGAACGGGATTTCACCCCGGTAACAACCAGCGTCGTTGATAGACACGTACTGGCGCGGGGCTCGCAGGAACGGGTGGTGGACAATATCACGCGCAAAGACAGAGAAGAACACCCAGATTTAATCGTGTTGACTCCGACTTGCACTTCCAGCATTCTGCAAGAAGACTTGGAAAACTTCGTGGAGCGAGCTCAATTGGATGCCAAAGGCGATGTATTGCTGGCGGATGTTAACCATTACCGCGTCAATGAACTGCAAGCTGCCGATCGCACTTTGGATCAAATCGTCCAATTTTACATTAACAAAGCCCGCAAAAAAGGCGATTTAGTAGAAACTAAAAGCGAAAAACCATCGGTGAATATTATCGGTATGTCTACGCTTGGTTTCCACAACCAGCACGACTGCACCGAGTTGAAGCGTTTGATGGCAGATTTGGGAATTGAAGTTAACGAAGTTATTCCCGAAGGTGCTTCGGTTCATAACTTGAAAAGACTGCCGCGCGCTTGGTTTAACTTGGTTCCTTATCGCGAATTGGGGATGATGACCGGGGAGTATTTGCAAAAAGAATTTGGCACTCCGATGGTGGATATTACGCCGATGGGTGTGGTAGAAACTGCACGCTGTATCCGCAAGATTCAGCAAGTTTTGAATGCTCAAGGTGCGGATGTTGATTACGAAAATTTTATTGACCAACAAACTCGATTTGTGTCGCAGGCTGCTTGGTTCTCAAGGTCGATCGACTGCCAAAATTTAACGGGCAAAAAAGCGGTCGTATTTGGCGATAATACGCACGCTGCGGCGATGACGAAGATTTTGGCACGGGAGATGGGAATCCACGTTGTGTGGGCTGGAACCTACTGCAAACACGATGCTGATTGGTTCCGGGAAGAGGTAAAAGGGTATTGTGATGAAGTGCTGGTGACGGAGGATCATGGGGCGATCGGAGATGCGATCGCGAAAGCGGAACCTTCCGCGATTTTCGGCACGCAGATGGAACGCCACGTGGGTAAAAGGCTTGATATTCCGTGCGGTGTGATTGCTGCGCCGATTCACGTTCAAAATTTCCCGATCGGCTACAAACCATTTTTGGGTTATGAAGGCACGAATCAGTGCGTAGATTTGGTCTACAATTCCTTTACTTTGGGAATGGAAGATCACCTGCTGGAAATCTTCGGCGGCCACGATACGAAGGAAGTGATTACTAAAGGTATTTCGGCTGATTCTGATATGAATTGGACGAAGGATGGACAGGCGGAGTTGAATAAAATCCCTGGTTTTGTGCGGGGTAAGGTGAAGCGGAATACTGAGAAGTTTGCGCGCGAGCGTGGTATTGCTTTAATTAATGCTGAGGTGTTGTACGCGGCCAAGGAATCTGTCGGCGCGTAGGTTATTAGTGGGGTGGGCATTTGCCCACCTTATTGCTAATCTCTTGAATCCAATCTTAGTAAACTTAAAATCTTTCCAACCAGTTTTCTAAAGCTAAGTCTATCAAAATTTCTAATTGTGTAGATTGGTTTGTTACACTTGCCGGGTTTATAAATTTTTCAAAATTTTGAAACTTATAAAAACTTGACACGCCTCTTTTACCGGCAGGAATATAGCCTGCCAAGATCACATTCTGCAATTCATCAGCAAGGACTTGCATTCTGCCTAGAGGTTGCCTGTAACTTACTGATTGTTTATCAGGGATGGGTAGATACAAGTAAATTCCCGGATAATTTGATGAATTAGCCTGATTCATTTTTGATGAACTGCTCTGACGAATTTCAGCACAAATTTTACTTTGACCGCGACCATACTTAACAACACCACTAGCAGTTATTTCCTGAATTTTCTCATGGAAACAAAGAATCTGTTCTCTAATTTTAAGAACTTTTCCCTGATGTTCAGAAGTGCATTCGGCCATAATATTATACAATGCTTTGGGTGGTTCCGGTAAATTGGCTGCTATATCCCAAACATCTTGTTGACTGTGTTGAAACTCTGCACTAAAAACCTGACCTGTATCTATATTATTAAAATTTATAAAAAGTTTATTTTCCTCTTGAATTACATCAAATTTCAATAATTCAAAAGATAGTTGGCTGTACTTTATATCTATTAAATTTTGTTTATGAAAACTAGGTGCAATAGCGACCAACCTGATAGGTTTGATATAATCTATTTCCCGATCGTATGGTTTGAACTGAATCAAATTACTATAATAACGAGTTAATTGCTGAATCAGACTTTTATCTGCCTCGTTTTTTAGCTCTTGCACTACTAACTGTTTACTTTCATCTAGTGCCAAAATATCACAAGCTTCTCCGTTAACCGTATGTTGACGCTTCAAAGCGGTTAGTCCAAACAAACAATCCAAGTTATCCCATACAAAATCTTCCAAGGATTTTTCACTTCCAAATCCCCATCTGTTTCCTGATTTTTTCAGTATAGTGTTAATAGCAGGAGTTCTAATAGACTTTCCGTGTAACGACCGCTGCCTAGATTTAATTCTCAACTGTTGTTCGCGACGCTTAGCTTTTTCTAGCAAATCATCGGCTTGCATTATTCTTTGAAATGGCTTAGTCATATTAAGTTGATGACTGTAATAAATATAAAGTTTACGATATCATACTAGAGGCATTATGTCAATCAATACTTTATAGCTTTTATCATAAATGCTTGCCTTCTCCAATTTGACGACTAAGACTCCACCAACATAATGAACCTCGCACTCTTCATCCATATTTGCTGGTTGACTGTTGCCAGTTTCATCGGGCGGCGAAGCTACTTCCTGCTGTTTCCGCTGCCATAACAGGAAATCAGCAAAGTTGAGGATTTCTTGCAGTTCAATTTCAGAGAAATTTTTCAGTTTTTCAACGAGTTTTTCTTTGAGAGGTATCACGGCTATTTTTTCCTTGCTTAAGACGACCGCTAGATTCAGTTTAACACGAGGCAATAGCGATCGCCTACCTAAAAAAATGCTATAATAATTCACGAAAGTAGGCCAATTGTGGTATTGGTGTATCTAGAAATAAATAACTATGATGGATTTATCACAACAACTTACCTCAGAAGACAGCAACCATCAAATAAGTGAATAATATGAACGCAGGAGTAAAAATTCTCGAAATTTCACACTATTGTCTGACTTGTTTTTAGAAAAATTTCCATATAAAATGAGTGATAGTGAGGACATTATAGAGATTGCTTTACGACCTCTTGTTTGGATGGGAGACTCTCGCAGAAATATCCGCGAGTTTCCCCCAGAGGTACAAAAAGCGGTAGGTTATGCGCTGCAACTGGTGCAAGCAGGGGAAACACCTTTACAAGCCAAGCCTTTTAAAGTGGTGGGCAGCGGTGTATATGAAATCGTAAAACGCTACGATACTGATACTTACAGGGCAGTTTACGCTGTAAAGATTGGGGAAAAAGTCTATGTCCTGCACGCTTTTCAGAAGAAATCAAAACAGGGGATTAAAACCCCACAAGCTGATGTTGACTTGATTAAACAACGCTATAAGGACGCAGTGGCAAGGGAAGAACAAAAATGACTCAAGAACCCTTTTTTGAAGAAAGCAGCGGCAATGTATTTTCTGACCTCGGACTGGAGGATGCAGACGAACTTTTTACGCGCGGCAAAATAGGAATTCAAGTAATCCGTATCCTGAAACAACGCAACTTAAAACAGCACGAAATTAGTCAAATTCTTGGCATTCCACAGCCAGAAGTATCTAATTTAATGAACGGAGAGTTTCAACGGTTCAGTGAGGGCAAACTACTGATTTTTCTCAAGCGACTCGATACAGAAATTACTTTACATCTTCGCCATCGTAATAGCGAAAATCAATTTACTGAAACTGTGATATTGCTATAGATGTTGATAAAAGGAATTAATATTTATAAAAATTGCTACAATATCAAATTAGCCAATCTTGCTGTAATGAAAAAAATCATCTCAACCCGTTCTTTCGGAATCTAACTGGGAAATTGTTACCTCGGCGATTGAAAACCGGCCACAACTTAACTCTAAGCTGAAAAGTGCGATCGAGATGTATCGGGAAGAATACGAAACCCAATAAATAATGGATTAGATAAACTCCCAGATCGTTAGCGTTAGCGATCCGTTCGCCGTAGGCGTTCCCGTAGGGTAGGAAAGCAATCGCAGAGGTTCCGACAACTTTACATTCTGTTAGATAGCAAAGTTTATTTGCGGCTACCTACTTATCTGTTACCCAAGGGAGAATATATCGGCTTATTTAGCTGTTGTATTCTGTTATATTCAAACTTCTGTCAATGCTCCATCAAGCCAGTGTTCGTACCACTGAAAAAAGGTAAAGTCCTTTGGGATATCAGCACACGGATCTTGGTCAGGATCGTGAAGGTGAACGGCATAGCCGAAGGGACAATAGGATGGAGAATTGCTTTCCCCAATCCAAATTTGTCCGCGATACTTACCGTTTAGAACCAATCCTCCATAAATATCGCAACCGTAATTTGTTAAAAACAGGATACCACCGTCAGGGATTTTGTACCATTCATCGAGGAACTTCTTATAAGCTTCCAATTCCTGTTCTTGATCGAGTTTTGAAGTGTCAATCGATCCTAAACCTAAAAATGGCTCAATGAGAGGAAAGGGCTCTTTTAGATACGGCGTTAAATTCGGATCGGTGAGCTTCCACATCCCCAAACCAGGGCCTGCAGGGCCTTCTCCAAGTTCGCGGAGAAATAATCGGTATTCTTCTGGGAGCTTTACCTGAGCACGAGCTTCCCAATTGGCAATAACTTCTTCCGACAAGGGAGGGGAAAGCTGATATTTGTGCATATGAGCGCCTGTTACCCACAACTTGGTATCGCTCTGTCGGAGTTGTGTCAGTTTTTCCTTAATTCGTTCGATCGCGCTCATAACAAATTTATATTTTGCCTGCTAGCTGTTTACTCAACCACTGATTGTAGTCTCATACATTCATCGATAATAACATAATTATTTTGGATCAACTTCCCGATTCTTGCTTCGCGCATATCGGAAATAATTGTATCCCAATTAATTACTTTTTCATTTTTTATTGATGAGGCTTTGACGACTAAGATTCCACCCACATAATGAACGTCGCACTCTTCATCCATATTTGCTGGTTGACTGTTGCCAGTTTCATCGGGCGGCGAAGCTACTTCCTGCTTTCTCCGCTGCCATAACAGGAAATCAGCAAAGTTGAGGATTTCTTGCAGTTCGATTTCAGAGAAATTTTTCAGTTTTTCAACAAGTTTTTTTTTAAGAGGTATCACGGCTATTTTTTCCTTGCTTAACACGAGCGCTAGATTCAGTTTAACACTCTTGTGGGAGCGATCGCCCTTTTCCAACAAGCGTGCGATCGCCCACCTGAAAAATTGCTATAATATCAAATGAGCGAATGTTGCTCTCATCAATATTGCTACAATAAAATTAGTCGATCGCTATTGCGAGATTGTCGATCCCGACGCACCCTACGCTATCTGTGGTAATTTTTTAGTCAGATTCATCTTCCGATATTGCTTGATATTCCAAAAGCTGTTCCCCTCGGATAATCCACAATTTACCCGCAACTTCTGCGGCATCCAATCCGCGAATTAATATTTCTACTGCCGCTTGCAAATCTTGCGGTTTCGATTGAGAAGGCAGGCGCAGTAACACAATCCCAGAATAATCAGAAGGATTGTATCGGAGGCGATTGCCAAACCCCCTATCCAAAGTCACCAAACATCTATCTTCCCTCCGACATATATCAATTAATAATTCATCCGGTGTGGAACTCAAATTTTGTTCCCGTACAGTCGCAACATCATGGCCAGCCAAACGTAACATCGAAACAACGTGGATGCTGCCCAAATTTTCATCAAGTTTTAACTTCACTTTAAAACTACCTTTTTTTCACCCAGAGGAATTTCGACATAATAATCTCTTGCCAACTCAGCCCCATAAGCAATGCAAGCCAAAACATCTTCTCGTTCAATTCCCGGATATTCCTCAAGCAATTCTTCCAAAGTCATGCCGCTAGCGAGAAAGTCAAGAATCAGAGAAACCCAGATGCGATGGCCGCGAATACAGGGTTTGCCAAAGCAGATATTCGAGTCGATTGAGATGCGAGACAGTAAATTATTTTGAGTCATGTCTTTTCAATTAGATATTTTCCATCTTCTGGCAGATCGTAAATAATTGTATCCCAATTAATCAGTTCTTGATTTTTTATTGATGATGCTTTGACGACTAAGACTCCACCAACATAATGAACCTCGCACCATTACTCACAAGTTAAGCTAAAAACACTATTGTCAATGAGTAATTTTACTCATTTTTTACCTGTTTACCCAATTAAAATATGACTCCATTTGTTCCTTTATTATTGAAAAAAAACTGTTCAGGACTTCTTTGAGTTCCAGGGAAAGGAGAAATAATTAGCCTGACATGAGGTTTTCGCCGTCGCTTAACAATCCCTAAATCTTGATTTTTATAGGCGGCAAAATACTTAACCAAGTCAGAAGCTAATCCTTTTTGATAGGCCACAGAAAAATGATACATCCCCCGATAAATCATTTCTAATGAAATCCGTTCAATTGGCACTCCTAATTCATCTGCAACAGCATCTCCTAAATCTACTAAAACTGCATAAAATAGCCAAGTAGCCCAGATTTGGAGCTTGATTCCGTTTAACGAACCTGTCCATAAATAGCTGAGATTTAGTAATCTTTTTACTAGGCAAAATGCCTCTTCAATTCGCCAGCGTCTTTGATATAAATCTGCTACTACATAGGGGGGCAATATTTCTGGTTCTCGGACACTTGTCAGATAAGACCGCCACGAAGTCTTGGAGCGAATCTGTACTAATCTTATAGTCAAAACTGGTGTCTTTTTCGTGCCTGCACCTATTTTAATTATCTGGTCTTTGACATCATAAGTATTGGTTAATACCCGCTCTACCTGATAAGATGCACCTTTCTTGATTCGAGTAATAAATCCAATTTCTTGGTCGATTAGTTGTTCCCAGAAAGCGAAGTGATAGAAGCCTCTGTCCAATAACAGCCAGGTTTTTGGCTTAACTATTTTCAGTAAATCTTCCTCCCAATGGGTATCTGCTTGTTTGGGATTTGTCCAAAACGAAATTTATAAAGGAAGATGAGTTACTAGGTCTATAATTACTCCCATTTTTCCGGCTAATTGACCAATTGGCACATCTGATAAACTTTGTATTTTCTTAAATAATGCTTCTAATGTTGAGCCGTCAGCTATCCAGATATTTTCAAAGTTTTTTAAGGCAAATTGTACGCTATCTGGTAATGCTCTTGATTTTCTGATCGACCATTCTCGGCGAAAATGAGGCAGTAATTCTTTAAACACTTTTTCAAATAAAATTGCTGGAAAAGTTAAAAATCTTTGCGACAATGCTTGTTGGCTAATTTCTTGTGGCTGACACCATAAAAATCCCTCTCTATTTAATAATCTGGTTAATTCTGTTACTCCTGCTACATTTCGCCATAAGAGACTTAATATTGCTGCCATCATTAAGCTGTCAAACATCTAAACTGCATTAACTAAGTTACCCTTATTTTTTATTTTTCGGTTCCATTTTACAATTAGTCCTCCTTCATTTAATAGTTTATGTAATAGTGATTCTAGTTTTTCAATGGATTTAAATAATCTATTAGCAACATATTCCTTGGCGGAATGCCATACTAATTCAACTAAGTTATAGTCAGGGCTATACTTGGGCAAAAACTCTATGATTAGATTCGGCATCTCTTCCGCTATTTTCTGCAAAGTTGCTGCTTTTTTGTGAAAACTAGCGTTGTCCAAAATTATCACAAACTTACAGCCTTTATCTTTAAAGTCTTCCGCTAAATTTCCTTGCAATATCCACTCGGCTCTTAAATCTCCATAAAAATTTTTTAGCACTGCATAAAAATTAGCAGAATTCCCAGATGGAATAAAATCTACCCATCTTTTTTTGTATGAATATCTCACTCCACCCATGACATTAATACGACCCTTTCGTCGGTCTCCTCTTTTGTTGCTTCGAGTCCCTTTTTTACACCAGTTCTTCCTTCTAATCACTCTTGAACTAAATCCACTCTCATCCCAAAACCATACCTGTAAAAGGTTTGGAGATTCTTTTTCTATTCTTAGATACTCAGATAATTTATTTTTAAATAAACCCCTTTCTACGGCATCTTGCTTATCCTCTAAGCTATACTTAGCGAGCGAGATAAACATACTTTTTTGATTTTAAAATCCTCCTTACTTGGGTACTACTCAGATCAATTCCCGTCTTCTCTCCTAGATATATTGCAAGTATAGCTGTTGTCCATCTTCCGAACTCATAGCCATATTTCTCAGGCTCTACTTCAACTGTTTCTAAAAGTAAATTAATATATTCTTGTGTGACTTTTCGGTAATTACCCTTCATCCTATTATCGTATCCGCTCAATAAATAGGGGTAACAGCAAAAAAAGGTTCACAATCTAGACACAGCATGGTAGAGTATAAATCATGACGCAAAAAATATCTGCTGACAAATTACTAGAGACCTTACTGCAAAGCAT